>Ga0335079_10010684_pt1 | contig 10454 bp, 6 predicted proteins | sample Lox_Sample_33_FD_206719 | JGI IMG/M metagenome (GOLD analysis project Ga0335079, IMG submission 206719) | Soil microbial communities from Loxahatchee National Wildlife Refuge, Florida, United States - Lox_Sample_3.3 | ecosystem: Environmental > Terrestrial > Soil > Wetlands | place: USA: Florida... | reverse complement strand
GCCGATCTGGGTCACGACATCACTTTCGACGCCCTGCTGCGGGAGGCCGCGTTGTGCATGATCGATCACGCGCCGATTATGAGAATTCCAGAGCTGATTCCAGACTTGCTGACCAATCCGTCAATGAAGTCTGGTCCGTACAATTCCGAAACGGTCTATGGCCGAATCGGAGAGAAATTCAACGACGCTACGGTGTTCGCAGCGCGTGCTCATGCTGCTTTCGATATCGACGATCTCAGAGCAGCGAGCACAAACGAATTATTTCTTTCTCCCTACAGACGCAGACTGATGTTCGAAGTTGACAAGATTGATCGTGTGTTCGATGAGGAACATCCAAAGAGTGCAGCGATGTTGAATGAAATTTTTGGTTCTTACGACACGAGGTCGAAGAACGCTCCGGTGACGCGAGTTTCGGAATCTCGATCCGATGCGAACGACTGGCTACAGGCAGCCGACTTCACCGCTGGTTTTGCATCGGAGATCATGATGAATGCTTCAGATAATAAGGAGCGGGAGTTACGGCGACATTTTCGGAAGGTGATCTTCAACGGGGCTACACGCTAAAACCCAGCTCGTAACCGTAGCCCGTTTTTCTGTAGCCCTCCGCGTCCTTACAGGGGTTTGGCAGCCTTCCACGTCCTGTTAAGTTGTTGTAAGTACAGCTTCGCTTTCCCCTGAAAAGGCTGGCGTCGGTCGACTGTGGCCGCCCCTCAGCTTCAATGATGCGTTGGGACTTGTCGCAGCAGCGTTGGGCGAAGCGCCCCCCGAGGGCCTACTTACTGTCGGTGAGGCGAAATCGATTGATTGCCTCCGAATCTGGCGCACTCGTGTGCTAGGAGTGTGTGTAAATCATCTTGCCGACATCGTCGTGGCAAGCTGCAGAAACGCGGTTGCGAATGCGAGCCTCGCTATTTATGGTTCAACAACCACTTTGATGATTCGGTGCGCGAGTTCCAGCTGTTGGGGTGTGCAAGCAGCGAGGAGTGCATCGATCCGTTTCCGGAGATCTCTTGGATCTTCTTCGCGTTCCAGAAGAAGAAGAATATCCGGTTGGAGTCCTAATCCGTTGGCCATGGCCACGATGGTATCGAGGCTCGGCACTTTTTTCCCGCGCTCGACGTCCCCCCAAAAATTGCCGGTGATGTTGCCTCGTTCGGCAGCTTCCTCAAGGCTGAGTTTAGCTGCTTTTCTCAGCCTTCTGATCCGCCTTGCAAATAGAAGTCGATGTTTCGCGCTAGCCACGAGCACAACGATAGCGGGTGAGGCAGTTATCTAGAACAATCTATTGAGTTTACTCAGTGGCGACATAACTCTCTATAGTGTTTCATGAGGGCTTGTTGCAATTCGAAAGCGTTGAGTCCAGCGACTACGATCACCTTGGTTCGGTCGACGGCGGTCTTTCCGTCGTGTAGTGGTAGATCAACTTCGAAATTTTCAGGATGAGGATCAACTCATCAGGACGGAACAGATCCAGGATTGAATTCAGCTCCTTGCGTTCCGGGTCGTACGTCTCGTCTCCCTCAAGTGTCATCAGCGTCCGGACTGAAATTCCCAAGCCCTTAGCAAACCCAGAAATGATATCGAGGCATGGCTCTTTTTCCATGCGTTCGACACTGCCCCAGAAGTTAGTGGAAACGCCGCCTTGTTCGCTCGCCTTGTCGATGCTCAGTCCAGCAGCCTCTCTCAGTGAGCGCAGTCGATTTGCGAATCGTTCTCGGTAGTCTGTGAGAAACGCCACATCCCAAACAATAGGCAGCAATTACGGCATTTACCACCATCGATGGAGTTCATTTTCCTTGAATAAACAACTCGATAGAGTTATATATGCACATCAATAAACTCTAAAGAGGTTGTGGGTCGGATGGAGGGTTCATCCCAGAGGTGAGGTTGCAGCAGAGAAGTCGAATATGAGTTTGCCAGCGACAATGCGTCTTGCAAATCTTCCGTTTCCTAAGGAGGGAACAGAGACCGCATTTCCTTCTGCACAGAGCGACGTCCACGACGCCGCTCGTGATGAGATTTTGATCTCTCTCATCTCCGAGGGTCACCAAGAGGCACTTGCATCGTTATTTCGACGCTATGCTCGGACTGTTCGTGTCGCAGCACTGCGTGTCCTCAAGGATCCGGCCGAAGCCGAAGACCTCCTTCAGGACATTTTCGTTCTGATTCACCGCCTCTCGGGAACATTTGATAGCTCCAGGACCTCTGCTCAATTCTGGATTCTGCAAATGACCTACCGGCGCGCGATTTCACGCCGCCGCTACCTCAATTCCCGCCACTTTTACACACAAGTGGAACTCGATGAAGGGGCTATGCCCCGGTCGGATTCGGGATCAGGTCACTCCGCGGGCTCGGTTGACCAGCGACTGGCTGAATTGGACCTGCAGAAAATGTTCGGCACTCTATCGGAAGACCAGCAGAAGACGCTTCGACTTCACTTTATCGAAGGCTATCCCTTGGATGAGATCGCAACCATGCTCGGACAGTCTAAGCGCAACATCCGGAACCATTCCTTCCGTGGGTTGGAGCGACTGCGAAAACTGATTTTTGCTGGCAAATCGCCGGGCGCGAGAGCAGTATGATACGGGGATTATCCAATCTAGGAGCATGGGAATTGTCTCAAACCGAACCCCATGATGAGTTCCTAGAACTCTGCGCTGCTTTGACCACCGGTGAATTATCCGATGACGAGCGCGAACGCCTCCGGCAGCACCTTGCCGTTTGTTCGTCTTGCCGCGAAGCGCTTCGGCAATACGAGTCAATAGTCACTGATGTGATTCCCGCTGTTGCGGCCGCCGAGGGCCCTGAAAACGTGCCGGCGACTGCTGACGATTGGTCCGAAGAGAAGGCGGAAAAAGCACTATTCGACCGCTTGGCTCGCGAGGAAAAGGGCCGGGATAATCGGACTGATCGCCGAAATGGCTCTTCATATTTCCCCGATCGCATCCTGCCATTTTCCAGCGAGTCCACCTGGCGAAACGTCTGGATGCTCTATGCCGCCGGAATTTTGCTCGTTGTCGCGGTTGGTTTCTTCGCTTACCGTATTGGTGCGCATCGAGCAACTGACGTCGTGAAAGCGCCGCAACCGCAGCCAAGCCAGCAGCAACCCAATCCCGCTCAAGCCTCTCTTGAAGAACAATTGAGCGATGCGGGCCATGACCGCGAGGTCGCGCGGGCAGAAGTTGCTCAGCGCGACAAGATGATCTCAGAGCTACGGCGGCAGCTTGCCCGGCAGTCCGCGGAAATAGGCGAAATGAAAGCCGCACAGACCCAACTCGAGACCAATTTGCGTGCGGGCGATGCCACTCAACAGGATCTCAGTGAGCAGAAAGCCGCACTTGCGCAGAAGCTGGAATCGGCAGAGAGCAACTCCCATTCGCTCGAGGAGAAACTCGACTCGTTAGCGCAGCAATCGGCCCAGGATGCTGCCCGTGCCAAGTCCTCCGAAGCCACGGTCCACGAACTTACCGAGCAGCTTCAAGAACAAAGGGCGGTCGTCGAGCAACGAGACGAACTGCTGGCCAAAGACCGCGACATTCGCGAGCTAATGGGTGCACGTGACCTCTACATGACCGAGATCTACGATGTTGTCGGGACCGGGGAGACCAGAAAGCCTTACGGCCGCCTTTTCTATACGCGCGGAAAGTCGCTCATCTTCTATGCCTACGATCTGGATGAGCAGACAGGGCTGAAAAGAGCAGCTACGTTTCAGGCATGGGGCCGTCGCGGGCCTGACGTTGAGCGTGCGATCAATCTCGGCGTCTTCTACGAAGATAACGAGACCAAGAAGCGCTGGATTCTGAAGTGCAATGATCCGAAAACCCTGGCCCAGATCGACGGCGTCTTTGTTACGGTCGAGCCCAAAGGCGGTAGTCACAAGCCGACGAGCAAACGTCTGTTGTTCGCCTCTCTGAAGATTGAGCCCAACCATCCTTAGCCTCGTCCTGTCCGATAACCCGGACATTCCTTCCGCCGACTCGATCCTAGAATAAAACCAAGTCTCCGTGAGGCTCACCGCGAATCTTCCTGCGAATTAACGGAAGGAGGGGGTTGTAAATCCGTTGTTCGCTGGAGAGACTTATGCGCTTCCCACGTTTTGTTCCATTTCTTGTTTGCCTAACGCTGAACACGTTCTCCCTGTTCGCGCAGTCCCCCAACGGGAACATCAACGGCTTGGTCTCTGATCCTTCCAGTGCGGCGGTCGTTGGGGCGGAGGTCGTTGCGGCAAACGACGTCACGGGGCTTCAGTACACAACACAGACGAACAGTGAAGGACTTTACGTTCTGCCGAACCTACCGCCTGGCCCGTACCGAGTCCAGGTATCGAAAGTTGGATTTAAGACTCTCATCAAGACAGACATAACGCTCAACGTGCAAGACTCTCTGTCCATTAATTTCAACCTGCTGGTCGGCGCGTTTCACGAAATCGTGACGGTGCAAGGCGGAGCGCCGCTGGTGAACACGGAGAACGCGGCCGTGAGCACTGTTGTTGATCGGCAATTTGCAGAAAATCTGCCGATGAATGGCCGGAGTTTTCAGAGTCTGATCGAGTTGACTCCGGGAGTGGTATTGACGCCCAGCAATCCCTCCGATGGCGGACAATTCAGCATTAACGGCCAGCGTGCCGCCTCGAACTACTGGACGGTGGACGGCGTAAGCGCCAACATCGGGATCGCCGCCAATCCGTCACCCTTTGGTCTCCCAGGCAACGGTATGTCGGGGGCGCTAGGATCGTTCAGCGCGATGGGGGGCACCAACAGTCTCGTCTCTGTCGATGCCATGCAGGAGTTTCGGATTCAGACCTCGACGTATGCTCCGGAATTTGGCAGAACCCCCGGCGGACAAATTGCCATTGTCACCCGCTCCGGCACGAACCAGTTTCACGGAACCCTCTTTGACTATCTGCGAAACGACGTGCTCGACGCGAGCAACTGGTTTAACGGCTATATCAACAATCCACCGCTTGCTAAGGCAAAGGAGCGGCAGAATGATTTCGGAGGGACGGTCGGAGGTCCAATCGTCAAAGATCGCACCTTCTTCTTTTTTTCTTATGAAGGCTTGCGGCTTCGTCTCCCCGAGACGGAACTCACTACTGTTCCCGATCTGACGGCAAGGGCGGCGGCAACGCCCGCCATGCAGCCATATTTGAATGCCTTTCCCCTGCCGAATGGAACCGACAACCCGGCGACTGGAATTGCTGAATTCAACGCTAGCTACTCCGAACCCTCGTCACTCGATGCATACAGTCTGCGGGTCGACCACAAACTGAACGACAAGATCAGCCTCTTCGGCCGATACGACGATTCGCCCTCGAGCATTTCGCAGCGGGGACAGGGCATTCTGTATGCACTTAGCTCCGGTAGTTCGACCGAGATCCGCACCGAGACGGCGACCATCGGGGCCACATGGATGCTTGCTTCCTCTTTGGCGAACGATTTTCGTTTCAACTACAGCCGGACGCGCGGCAGTACGACCGGCTTTCTCGACAATTTTGGCGGTGCGGTTCCGCCGACATCGTTTCAGTTCCCGAGCCCGTACACACCATCAGACTCTCTGCTCATCCTTCAGATCTTTTCACTGGAGAACGGCGCCATCGCGACCGGCCCGTTTGGACGCAATGTACAGCGGCAACTCAACTTCGTCGACAGTCTGGCCTGGCAAAAAGGCAATCACGGGCTGAAGTTCGGGGTCGACTTTCGAAAGCTCACTCCGATTGACCAGGCGAACGCCTATCAGCAGGTCGGATACATGGAAGACGTGCTAAGCGCCGAGAGTGGGAGCCTTTTGCAGAGCATTTACGGCGCAAATCTTCCCGTCACACTGCTTTTTCGCAATCTCGGAGTTTATGCGCAGGATACTTGGCGTTCTACCTCGCACTTGACGCTTACATATGGTGTTCGGTGGGACGTCGATTTCGTACCCCGCTCCTTGAGCGGTCCGGGCATTCCCGCTGTGACCGGATTCAACCTGAATAACTTCTCTCTATTGGCCTTGGCGCCGGCAGGAACCGCGCCTTACAAAACCAGCTATGCTGACTTCGCGCCCCGCGTGGGAGCAGCTTACGAACTTTCCCAAAGCACAAGGTGGCAAACGGTGATCCGTGGGGGATTCGGAGTGTTTTACGATCTCGCCACTTCCGAAATAGGGAATAACATCGGCACCGGCACGTACCCGTTCGGCGTCACCGTATTTTCGGCTGGCGGCACCTTCCCGCTCGCTCCTGCCTCCGCTGTTCCTCCACCTATCACCCCTGCAGGTTTGAGTTCGGGGATTCTGCTGGCCTTGAATCCAAATCTCGAGCAGCCGTATACGCTTGAGTGGAATACAGCCATTGAACAGGCACTTGGAAGCCAGCAACGTTTCACAGCATCCTATGTTGGCGCGGCAGGAAAACGCCTTCTGCAAACGGCGTTTGTGGCGTCACCCAATCCATCGCTAGCGGGAGCCGATCTCGTTTCCAATGTGGGGAACTCAAACTACAACGCGCTCCAACTGCAATTTCAGCGCCGGATGTCGAACGGTCTCCAAGCTCTTGCGTCGTACACGTGGGCGCATTCGATCGATACTGGTTCGGCCGGGTCAACCGCTGTCGTATCGAACAGTGTGATTCCTTCGGCCATTTCTGCGAATCGTGCTTCGTCCGATTTCGACATTCGCAACGCACTCTCTGCAGGTCTTACCTACGACATCCCGACGCCCAAGTCTGGCCCTCTGCTTTCGGCTCTTCTTGGGGGATGGTCGACCGAAAATTTCCTCCTTGCCCGGTCCGCGCCTCCAGTCGACATCAGTGACGTGCTTCTGGGTGAGTTCGATAGCGGGGTCATTGGCGACACTCGCCCTGATTCTGTGCCGGGCGTGTCTCCTTATCTTTATGCATCGCAATACCCAGGGGGCAAAGCATTCAACGCCGCAGCCTTCACGAGTCCGCCCGTAGACCCCACGACTGGACTCGTTGCGCGCCAAGGAGATATTCCGAGAAACGTTTTGCGGGGTTTCGGAGCAGCGCAGTGGGATTTCGCTGTTCACCGCACGATTTCGATCCGCGAGCCTCTCAAGTTGCAGTTCCGCGCGGAAATGTTCAACATTCTGAATCACCCCAACTTCGGACAGCCGAGCGGGCAATTCGGAAATCCCGGGTTCGGTCTCTCCAACCAGATGCTGGCGCAAAGCCTCAGTGCCAATAACCTCGGAGGTGGAGGGTTCAGCCCCCTCTATCAGGTCGGGGGGCCTCGATCCATCCAGTTTGCCTTGAAGTTCGAGTTCTAACTCGCTTTTCGTTCACCAACATCCCTGCAATAAGTTCGTTGGAGAGCAATGTCTTGCGATTCGCGAATCCGATGGCTCACACAACTGTTACGTTGTGGCGCGCTGATTGTGACATCGGCTTTGTCGCTCCCTGCCGGATCGTTTCCGCCGGTTACCGTCGCCGATACGATCGCGATGACCGAAGTCGTAGATGGGGGTTCCGGCCTGCACGATTTCATGCTGCTGTCGCCGGATGGCGAGCACTTCGCTGTCGTCGTGAAACGAGGCGATCTCAGGACCGACGAGCGAGTCTTCTCGCTTTTGGTGTTTCATACGAATGCCGTCTTCTCCGAACCGGCACAGATTGTAGCTAGACTGGCTTCTTCCTCCAACGAAGATGGAATTCGGGACGTTCGCTGGCTGAATCGTCGGACTCTGACATTTCTGGGAACTACTTCGCGAGAAGATTCGCAAGTCTACGCAGTGAACATCAAGACAAAAAAACTTCGCCAGTTGACCACGCAGCCGACCAAGATCAATGCTTATGCCGTCTCGCCTGATCTCGGGCGGGTCCTCTACACGGCCGACGCAGATCTTACGGGAGAGAAACAGGAGCTTCGCGAGCACGGATTCGTGGTTACAGACCAATCTCTCACCGACATCTTGATGGGCAATTTCGTGAGCGGCCGCTTGAGGTGGAGAGATCTCGATTACGAGATTCCTCAGCAGACGTTCGTTGAGCAACTCTCGCCACAGAGAACTATTCGAATCTCGAATGATGATGAAATGTTAGCGCTCCCCAATGCTCTGTTTCCCTATTCCAGAAATCCCATCTCACCGGATGGGCGGTATGCCGTGCTCGAGGCCCTCGGGCCCATTCGCCGGAATTGGCAGTGTTTCAAAGGTTCATTTTCATCGACCATTGACGGGCCGGCGAACATGACCAGTTATGTACTTTTGGACCTGAACTCCGGTGTCACTTCTCCCTTGCTGGATGCGCCTTCGAGTCCGTACCTGAGCTCCGTCGCTTGGGCGCCAGACAGCGAATCCGTGGTGCTCGTCAACACGTTTCTGCCACTGGGCGGGAAGGGCCGTCTGGATTGCCCGGCGTCGACGAACTCGACCGCCATCGCAGAAGTCGAACTTTCAAACCGCCATGCCACCGTGATCCACGGGCCCGCCATTGACGCGTCGGTTGCACAAGGTGTGGTCTGCGCCCAAGCGATCGATTGGAATACAAGTGACAATTTGCTGATTCTTGGATTGAGCAACTCCCCTGATAACCGAGGAGGGGTTTGTGACGTCAACGAAGTCGCCACCTACCATAGAAATCAGTCAGGCTGGCATGAGAGCAATATATCGAGTGTCGAAACTGCATTGCGATCAACGCGGGACGGCCAGATTACAATCTCGCTGGATCAAGGGCTGAACACTCCCCCAAACCTGAAGGGGATCGATCATCGGAGCGGACGCACGCAGACCTTCACCGACCTAAATCCCCAGTTCCGCTCGAAAGCGTTCGCCCCCGTTAGCTTGATCCGGTGGACGGCATCGGATGGATCGCTCTGGTCCGGAGATTTGTACAGCCCGCCCGATATGAAGCCAGGGATCCGCTATCCATTGGTGATCCAGACACACGGCTGCACGACAGACAAGTTCTCGATCACCGGGTTCGAGTCGGAGGGCGTCACTGGCTACGCAGCCCAGGTATTGGCGGGCAAAGATATCATGGTTCTTCAGGTCGGCCATTGCGCTGACGCGAAAGGCAATTCGCCGCCGGTCCCAGCACGCCTTTACTCGGCGGAGAGGGCGGAATACGAGATGCGCGGCTATGAAGCCGCGATCGATTCTTTGGACAGAAAAGGAATCATTGATCGAGACCGCGTGGGCCTGCAAGGACACAGCGCTACTTCCTGGATAGTCTTGTATGCGGTCGCGCATCCCGTCGCTCGCTATCACTACGCGGCCCTGCTCAGCACCGGGAGAGATGATCTCGGATATTTCGCCTACCTTGCCACCGAGTATGGCCGTCTTTGGGCGGTCGAAGCAAACGGGGCTCCCCCGATCGGGAAAGACTTTGCGACCTTCGAGCGCAATGCCCTGCCGTTCCACCTTGAGCAGGTGAATACTCCGATCCTCAGCCAGGAACCCGATGGGCTTCGCTACGTGCCTCTGATGTGGGAGATCCATGAAAATCTGAAGATGCTCCACAAGGCCGAGGAATTGATGATCTTTCCCGAGGGAACACACAATCTGGTTAAGCCGCGGGAGCGATTGGCTTCCGAACAGGCCGCTGTCGATTGGTTTTGCTTTTGGCTCAAGGGCGAAGAAGATCCGGCCGCGGAAAAACAGATGCAATACGAACAGTGGCGAGCCATGCGTCCGCTCTTACGCAGCCAAAACTAGGGCGAGGGATGAGCAGAGCAAATAGCACGCCCCAAAACATTGACCGCGCTATCGATAGGCTGCCAGCGTCGCACGTAAGAACTTCGGGAGGTGCGAACGATTATCCACATGTTTATCCTGACAAAGGAGGCGCACCGCCATCGTCGCATCAATCCAGAACAGACGCGACGCCGCATCCAAGGCTGCTCGCAAGCGATCGCATCGCTTGAAATCGCACCATGGTTCGAGATAAGCCGCACACAGGTCTTCACGTACTCCTGACGTTGACTGTAAATCGTTGCCGGACACAAAGATCGCGGACGCGAGTATAAAAAACGGGTGGGTAATTCTCGACAACGCCCAATCGATGAGCACCGTCTCGCCTCGCGCTGTGTGGAATACATTGCTCTGGTTCAGATCGTCGTGTACTAGCGTTTCCGGAAGGCCGCAGCGTCCTAATGCTTCGAAATCACGAGCCACTTCAGGCAAAATCTCGAACAGTCGACAGATTTCTTCGCGCCTCAATTGATTCTGCACCCCGTTCTGTTGAATCACGCAATCATCGAAGACGTATTCCACGTTGGCTGCAACCTGCGCGATGCAGTCACAGGGAACACCAGCTCCGATTAACTCGTCCAGAAAATCCAAGCACTTGATCTGAAGTTTCGCCGCATTTCTCAAGGCAACGCGCCACGCCTGAGCATCCTGAACCTGATTCAGGGCAAGACCGGCAATTTCCTCCGTGATGTGTGTGTTCGAATCCGGGGCGATTGGAATGATGCGTGGACACGATGCCGGTGCATGGCGATTCAAGACGGCGAGTA
>Ga0335079_10010682_pt1 | contig 10455 bp, 8 predicted proteins | sample Lox_Sample_33_FD_206719 | JGI IMG/M metagenome (GOLD analysis project Ga0335079, IMG submission 206719) | Soil microbial communities from Loxahatchee National Wildlife Refuge, Florida, United States - Lox_Sample_3.3 | ecosystem: Environmental > Terrestrial > Soil > Wetlands | place: USA: Florida... | reverse complement strand
CGCAGGAGAATGCCGAAACGCGAACGAAGAGGTGAACTCAGCAACCCGGGCCGCGTAGTGGCGCCGACAAAGGTGAACGGCCGGAGCTCCATCACGTGGGTGCGTGCGGCCGGTCCCTGCCCAATGATGATGTCCAGCTTGTAGTCTTCGAGAGCGGTGTATAGCTTCTCTTCGAGCACCGGCTGCATGCGGTGAATTTCGTCGAGAAACAGCACCTGCCGCTCGCGCAAATTGGTGAGGATCGCCGTCAGATCGCCCTGGATCTGCAGCGCCGGCCCCGATGTCTGCTGGAAGGCGACGTCGAGCTCGTTGGCAATGATCGTCGCCAGCGTGGTCTTGCCCAGCCCCGGCGGGCCGAAGAGCAGCACATGGTCCAGCGCCTCGCCTCGCGACTTCGCCGCTTCCAGCGCAATGCTCAATTGTTCCTTGGCTTTCGATTGGCCGATGAACTCGCCCAGCCGCCGCGGCCGCAGCTTGAGCTCGAATCCCTGCTCTTCCTCGGCGCGCGAGGCGCTCACCAGCCGGTCAGGAGACGCACCCCGAAGATTGTCGCGCGCTGTCGCCATGCTGGAAAAAGTCTAACGGCTGAGGGTGCGCCGGGCAACAAATGAGCAGAAGCGCCACATCCTCGAGCGGTGCCCACGCTCCCAGGGGATAAAGCCCCAGCTCCTTTCCAGGCGGAGACTTTGTACGGGCTGAAGCCCGTACCCTCCGCATCCCGGCTCAAGCCCTCTTCGCATCCAAAACTTGCTTCGTTGCTTGGCCCGGTTCTTGACTGTCTTGGTGCGCGCGGGAAAAACCTCCGCTGCGCCACCTGCGCATGACGTTAGCCTGTTTGCACGAATGCCCGATTCGGGAGACGCCATCGATTCCGGGGAATCGGCGGTCGCTGGCCTACCACATGTGACGAAAGTGTTATGGGCTGATTACGTCGGGTCTGATATTTCTGGCACTAAACACCGATCACGACTTCGGTTCGTGCCGGCAGGCTGCAAACGGGCCTGGGGAGGCTGTACATGTTCGACCGTCGTTACCTCAAAGCACTGGTTCTGATTGGCCTCCTTGCGCCGATTGTCAGTTGCGAAACCTCGCCATCGCTGACTTCCATTGTCATCAGCCCGACTACGCCCACCATTACGGTAGCCCTCAACGGCAATGGGTCGCTGGCGCCGTCGGGTGCGCAGATCGGCATCAACTACCGGGCGATCGGATATTACACGCATCCCGGCCATCCTCCCGAGACCCGGGACATCACCGATCAGGTTTCCTGGACCACCGACATTCCCGACCTCGTCAACATCTCCACAGAAGGCGTGGCGACGCCCGCGCTGAAAGCCATCGGCTTCTGCGACATTACGGCCACCATGCCGGGCTTCAACGGAATCATCATCAGCAACGACTCGACCTACACCGTCAACCTGCCCTCGGGTTTTGAGACCTCCGACGTGGTGTCGCTCGATATTGAACCCGCCAGCCCGGTGGTGACGAGCGGCAGCCCCATCGGATTCTCGGTGATTGGAACGACCGGCACAGGAGATACCGTCGACGTGACCCGGGCCTCGGTGTGGTCGTCGAGCAACACCGGCGTAGCCACCATCGGCGCCAGGACGGGCTCCGGCAAGGCTCTCGCAGCAGGCTCTTCAGCCATCGTCGTCACTTTCACCAATCCCGACGGTCTCGAGGTAACGGCCTTCACCATCCTCACCGTGACATAGCAAGAACTGCCACGGAGACCACCTTTTAGGCGGTCTCCCGGGATCGCCTCGCGCCATCCGCGGCAGCGGCAACCTCCTGTCCCATGCGGCATTTAGACTATTAGGGTCGCAGTCATCCTGATGACCCACCGGTTCGGCATCCTCCGCAGATTTCGATTCAATCGCCCACAGCGCATCGCCGCTGTTCTTCTGGCGCTCTTCCTGGCGCAGGGATTCTTGCTCATCAGCCGGCAGACGCTCACCGACGTCGACTATCAATATGCCCGCTGCGGCCGCGAGATGTGGGAAAAGCCGTCGCCCCTGGCCGGCTACTTCACCACCTGCGGGAACATCCACGACGGCGTGCTCGCCTACCGTCTCGCCGGCCTGCCCCTCACGCTCAATCTGCTTGCGGAGCGCGGCATCGACCTGTTCCGCAAGCCGGAAGACCGGGTGGTGCAGACCGGCGGCGAGCTGAATACCTGGGAGCTGCGCCATCAGCTCAGGCATGTCCTGCTGCTGCTGCGGTTGCCTTTCCTCGGCGCCGGTTGCATCCTCGGCGGATGCCTGTGGTGGGTGACGCGCCGCCTTTACGGCAACTGGGGCGGATACACCGCGCTGGCGCTCTACTGCTTTTCTCCCGCCATCCTGCGCGCCTGCGTCTCGCCCGATCCGGACGTGCTGGCCGCCCTGGGAGTCTACGGCGGCGTTTATACCTCGATCGGCGTGGCACATGCCATGCAGGGCCCGCGGCGCAAGTGGCGGCCGCGCGTGGTATTGCTCACGGCGGTATTTGCCGTGGCTGCCGGCGCTCATATTGCGGCGCTGCCGGTGGTGGCGCTCGCGGGACTTGCGGCCATGCTCTGGGTGGCCGAAGGAAGGCGGAGCCAGGCCCTGCCGATTGTGCTGCTGGCCGTCGTTGGGGCGCTGATTCTGGTCTTCGCCGGCTACAACTTCTCGCCCGACGCTTTCAGCTATGTCTTCCGCTCCGCCGCCGGCTTCGTGTGGCTGTCGCTCGATCCGGCGCGCCGGTTCTTCTCCACTCCTGCCAACGGCGGCATCGTCTGTGGCGCAGTCGCGTCCCTGGTGCTGTACTTGTCGGTCCGCAAATCGCGCTACTTCGGCAATACGGCGCCGCTGATTTGCGCCGCCGGACTGATGGTGCTGGTCATGACCGGCGTTCCCGGCCGGCCCTGGCTCTGGTCCGTGCCGTTCCTGCTCACCTTCATCGGCGGAGTCTTGGCCGATGCGTATGAGACACCGCGGCGACGCTTGGCGATCGCGGCCGGCGCGGCCATTGTGGCCCTGCAGGCGGTTGCCTGCGCGCTGAATCTGGCGGGGCTGCTCTAGGTTTCTTGGTCTTGCGAGCCCCGCGCTGTGAAGGGTACGGGTTTCAGCCCCTACGTTTCCGGCCCCAAAAATACCCCGGGGCTTTAGTCTAGAGCCCGCGTGAGAACTCGAAAAGCCGCTGACTTGCTAACCTGCTATGCGCGAAGCCGCGCCAACTTGCCGCCATTGTCCAAAGACAGGCTCAAAACAATCCTGCAGGACTCGTTCTCACGCACACACTTTAGCCCCTGAGGGAATCCGACCCGCTACTTCACCTTCACTCGGGCGGCAAAGCTCTCAGTGCCGCGCGCGCTTTTTCGAGCAGCACGCGCGTCTCGGCGACCATCTTTTTCCGTCCCTCAACCACATGCGCCGGAGCGCTGGCAACAAAGCTCGGGTTGGCCAGATCGCGCTCGCCGGAGGCCAGTTGCTTTTCGTACTTCGCGATGTCCTTTGTATGGCGCTCGCGCTCGGCGGCAACGTCGATAGTGCGCTCATAGACAACGGCGACGTCGAAGGCCGGCGTGTGGTGTCTCGGCAGACCCGCAGAGATCTGATCGACAAGGCGGACCTCGCTCACGCGGGCGAGGCGCTCGATAATGTCGCGGTTCTCCTCAATGAGCGATCTCGAATCCGCTCCGATCTTCAGTTCAATGGAAATCTCGGCCTTCTCTTCAACCCCGGATTCCTTGCGCAGCGCGCGAACTTCGGTGATAACGCTCTGCAACAAGGCCATCTGTTCAATCACTTCGGGCACAGCTTCAGAGATCTGATAAGGCTTTGGGAAGATCGCGAGGGCGATCGATTTCCGCGGTGGATTTCCTTCCCACACCGCGTGCCAAAGCTCCTCGCTGATGAACGGCATGAAGGGCGAGAGCATGCGAAGGGAGGATTCGAAGACGAGGAGCAATGGGACCAGCGAGCGGCACGCTATCGATCTGCGTTCGAGAATCTTGTCTTCCTCTTCAGTCGGCTCCCTGTGAGAGAACTCTTGCATGTTTAGGGCCGGACCAAAGTCCAGGCGCAGCTTTGCAATTTCGAGATACCAGTCACAGAAGCTACCCCAGAAAAACTGATAAACCGTATTCGCCGCCGCGTCGAAACGATACTCTTCCAGTGCCTTGTTCACTTCCCCCGCAGTCCGATAGAGAAGTGTGACAATCCAACGATCTTCGATCGCCTCGGAACCAATTAGCGGGAGACCAAACAGTCCCTTGGAATCTGAAGGAAGTTCGAGAAGTCTCTTGATGCCTTCTGCCGCCCGTTGTGGAATATCTTTCAACGAAGAGCGGATCGCCGAGATCTCTTCCGAGGAATACGGCCTGCGAAAGCGATCCATGATGCTGGGGATCCCCGCCTCCGCCGCCTTGTCCACATTCATGAAGATGAACCGCGCCGCATTCCAGATCTTGTTGGCAAACGCGCGGTAGCCCTCGGTGCGGGCCACATTGAACGCGATGTCGGTACCGGGCGAGGCCATCGACGCCAGCGTGAAGCGCACCGCGTCGGTTCCGTACTTGCTCACGATCTCGATGGGATCGAGGACGTTGCCCTTGGTCTTCGACATCTTCTCGCGGTTGGCGTCCCGCACCAGCGCGTGAATGTAGACCTCGCGAAAAGGAACGGCTTCGGCGAGCAGGCGGTCGGAGCCGTCGGGCATCTTGATGTCGGGCGCGAACCAGCAGCCCAGCATGATCATGCGCGCCACCCAGAAAAAGAGAATGTCGAATCCGGTAACGAGCAGAGTGGTTGGGTAGAAGGCGTCGAAATCGGCACGGTCTTCGCTTCCCACCCTATCCTCCGCGCGGGCCTCGCCCCGCGAAGGATAGGATGGGGCACCCGCGCCCGTGATAATTCTCGGCCAGCCGAAGACCGACACCGGCAGCAACCCCGACGAAAACCAGGTGTCGAGCACGTCGGTCTCCTGCGTGATCTCGCCGGAGCCGCAGTGCTCGCACTCCCTCGGATCTCCCGTCGTGCCGGGCTCGGGCACCGTAATCCTGCCGCACACCGCGCAGTGCCAGGCCGGGATGCGATGGCCCCACCAGAGCTGGCGCGAGATGCACCAGTCGTAGATGTTCGCCATCCAGTTGAGATAGATCTTCTTGTAATTCTCCGGCGTGAAGCGGATGTAGCCCTTCTCCACCGCCTCGATGGCGCGATCGGCCAGCGGCTGAATCTTGACGAACCACTGCATCGACAGGCGCGGCTCGACCACCGTTTTGCAGCGGTCGCAATGGCCCACGTTGTTGATGTGGTCCTTCACCCCGGCCAACAGCCCCTGCGCCTCGAGATCGTGGACGATCCTTTTGCGCGCAGCGAACCGGTCGAGGCCCGCGTACGCGCCGCCTTCGGCATTGATGTGGGCCGTCTCGTCCATCACGTTGATCTTGGGCAGGTGATGGCGCTCGCCGAGAGCAAAGTCGTTCGGGTCGTGCGCCGGCGTCACCTTCACCGCGCCGGTGCCGAATTCGCGGCTGACCCACTCGTCGGTGATCACGGGGATCTCGCGGTTCATCAGCGGCAGGCGCAGCTTTTTGCCATGCAGATGCTTGTAGCGCTCGTCGTCGGGATGCACGGCGACGGCCGTGTCGCCCAGCATCGTCTCCGGACGCGTGGTGGCTACTGTAATAAATTCTTCCGAAGGTCCGCCGCCCGCAGGGCGCAGGATCGGATACCGGATCTCCCAGAGATGTCCCTTCTGCTCGACGTGCTCGACTTCAAGATCGCTGATCGCGGTCTGGCAGCGCGGGCACCAGTTGACGATGTACGCGCCGCGATAGATCAGTCCCTGATGGTAGAGGCGGACGAAGGCCTCGCGCACGGCCACCGAAAGCCGCTCGTCCATGGTGAAGTACTCGCGGCTCCAGTCCACGGAGACGCCGAGGCGCTTCATCTGCTCCAGGATGGCTCCGCCGTAGTGGCACTTCCACTCCCACACACGCGCCTCAAAGGCTTCGCGGCCGAGCTGCTGACGCGAAGTTCCTTCGGCCGCAAGCTGGCGCTCCACCATCATCTGCGTGGCGATGCCGGCGTGGTCGGTGCCGGGCAGCCACAGCGCGCGGTCGCCGCTCATGCGCCGCCAGCGGGTCAGGATATCCATCTCCGTCTGGTTGAGCATGTGGCCCATGTGCAGCCGGCCGGTGACGTTGGGCGGGGGCAGCAGGATCACGAAGGACTTGCCGTCCAGGCGCTCGCCCGCGGCCGGCGTGGGCTGCACGAACAGCTTTTCGCGCACCCAGTATGCGGCCCAATGATCTTCTATGGCCGTCGGGTCGTAGGCTTTGGGCAGGTCGTGGGGCATGGAGGTTGAGTGGAAGCACTGAGGTCTGCTCTGCACCTCTGTGAAGACGGCGCGAGCTAGGGGACCACCTTTCAACTTAGCATGGCCAGGGGATCGTCCCGGCCGAGGGGTCCCACCGGGGTCCCACCTCCGTCGCATGCGGCCAGCTCCAAAGTCCCATTACAATGGAATCGAAGGAATCGTCCAACAGCCATGCCCGATTTCGCTTCCCCTGTCCGTGCTCGATTCGTCCGCAACCGGCTTGCCGGCATGATCGCCGTGCTGGCTGCCCTGGCACTGCCCGCGGCGCCGGCCACCGTGGTCCGAGCGCAGTTCGCGCCGCCTTCGCCCGGAACTCAAGTCCGCGACCCCGGCAACGCGGCGCTCAAGCCTCCGGCGGGCGCCCGCGTGGCCATCGTCGAATTCGACGACATGGAGTGTCCCGACTGCGCCAATGCCAATCCGCTGCTCAAAGAAGCCTCGGAGAAGTACCACATCCCCTGGATGCGCCACGACTTTCCGCTGCCCTTCCATCCCTGGAGCTTTACCGCCGCAGTGAATGCGCGCTGGTTCGACACCAAGAGCAAGAAGATCGGCGACGACTATCGCGACGCGGTCTTCGCCAATCAGCCCTCCATCACCGATTTGAACGGCCTGCGCTCGTTCACGGCCAATTTCGCCAAGGATCACGGCATCGCGCTGCCTTTCGCCATGGATCCGCAGGGCACGCTGGCGGCCGAAGTCAAGGCCGACTACGCGCTCGGCCAGCGCATCGGCATTGAGCACACGCCCACCATCTGGGTGGTCACGGCCAACAGCAAGGGCGCGCCGTTTGTGGAAGTCGTCGACCGCACCAAGCTCTACCAGTTGATCGACCAGGCCTTGGCCGATACGCGCGGCGCCGAACCGCCGCGCCACACCGCGCAGAAGTAGCACAGTTGGGTGCCCCACCCGCGGCGCGGCTTTTCGCGCCTGAGGGGATATTCGGCCCCTGAATTCGGAGGGAGGGTACGGGCTTCAGCCCGTACATTTCGATCCCTTAATTGAATGGGGCTTTAGAGTGTGCGTGAGAACTCAATTCGAGAGAGTTTGGACGTGCAAACTGGAGGGAGCAGCAGCCTTTAGGCTGCTGAATTCAACGAAGAACATCGCGGCGGCTTTAGAGTGTGCGTGAGAACTCAATTCGAGAGAGTTTGGACGTGCAAACTGGAGGGAGCAGCAGCCTTCAGGCTGCTGAATTCGGCGAAAAACATCGCGGCGGCTTTAGCCGCGGGCGTTTGAAATCAATTTTCATGGCTGTGGCAAGAGTTCTCACGCAGACTCTTTAGCCCCTGAGAGACCCCTGGTCCCTGCCCCGCGATGATCAATCCCCGGTCTGAATATTCACCAGCACCCCGTCGCTTCCCGGCGAAATGGTGTTCGTCTGCGGGGCGCGCCAGTGGTCGATGTGGCTGATCTGGTGAACGCAGCTGATGGTGCAATTGGGCGCGCAGCTTTTCGCCGTCAGAAATTCGCGCTTCACGTCCTCGCGCGTGTAGTCGGAGATAGGCACGCCGGGAAAGCCGCGCTGCTGCGAGCAGTAGTGCACCAGCCCGTCTTCGCAGATATATAAGTAGCGTGAGCCGGCGCGGCAGCGCCACTCGTTGGGCCGCCCCTGCGCAATCGCTTCCTGAAACTGGTTGAAGCGCGAGTAGTTGGTCTTCTTCATGCGCCGCATCTCGAAATAGACGCGCGCCTCGTCGGGCTTGAGCGGCTTGAGCTGCCCGTCGCCGTCGTGGATGATGCCGATCGTCGAGGTAAAGCCAAGCCCCAGCGCGCGGCGGCCGATCACCAGCGCATCATTGGGATTGCGAATGCCCCCGCCCACCACCGAGTTGATGTTCACGTGAAACTCGGCGTGCGCGGCCAGCATCTCGAGCTTCTTGTCCAGCACCTTCAGGCTCTTCATCGAGACGTCGTCGGGCTCCAGGTTGTCGATGGAGATCTGCAGGTGGTCTAGGCCGGCCCGGTTCAGCCTTTCGATTCTCTCCTGATTGAGCAGGTAGCCGTTGGTAATCATGCCCGCCAGCGCGCCCACGCGGCGGATGCGCCGGATCACGTCGTCGAGCTCGGGATGGGTGAGCGGCTCGCCGCCCGAGATGGTGATGATGCTCGTCCCCAGCCGCCCCAGGTGATCGATGCGCCGGTTCATCTCTTCGATCGGCACCGGCTTCGACACCTTGTCGTACTCGTTGCAGTAGGCGCAGCTCAGGTTGCAGAAGCGCATGGGCACAATCTGCGCCATCACCGGATGCGACGTAAACGCCAGCGCCCGGCCCACGATCGCCACCTCGCGCACCTTGCGCGTAGCGGCCTTCAGCCGGCCTTTTACCGTCGCTCTGCGGGGCGTTGCCACTCTGTCTATTGAAACATACTCAAGCTTCAAGCTTGGTATCGGCGAGACGGAACCGGATAGTTCTGCGCTCTGGCCCGCTTTGACACGGTTCCGGGGCTAGCGCATCATAGGACCAACGGAGAAGCCTTCATGCCTTCCAAAGCCGCCTCCACCCGCGCGGACGCCAAAGTCGCCGCCAAGGCCGTGCGCCGCAATGGTGCAAGGCCGCGCGTGAAAAAGCCGCGCATGACGAAGATCGAGGCCGAGCGGCTGGCACACTTTAAGGCATTGATGCTAAGAACAGGTGGGAAATGCCAGTTTGCCGGGTTCGACGAGTAAAATGAGGCCGAATTCGATGTCGCGAGAAGAGATCCTTGTCCGATTAAAGGAAAACGAAGCCGCCCTTCGTTCCCGTGGCGTGGCTCACGCGGCCTTGTTCGGTTCTCGATCCCGGGGAAATCAGCGGGGCAATAGCGATACGGATATCCTGATCGCGCTCGATCCGTCGGCCCGGATTACTGTTTTCGATTACGTCGGCCTCAAAGAATACATCGCCGCCTTGATCGACGGCCCCGTCGACGTTGTGAATCGCGACGGTTTGAAGCCCTACATCAAGCCCTCCACTGTTTCCGACGCGATCTATGCCTTCTGATGCGGCGGCGCTGCTGCGCGATATCGACCGTCACATCCGCCTCGCAAATCAATTCGTCGAGGGAATTACCTCTGCGGCATTCCAGCAAGACGAGCGCACGATTTTCGCGGTCATTCGCTGCCTTGAGGTCATCTCGGAGGCCTCTCGCCGGCTTCCCGACGCATTGAAAGCTCGCCACCCATCCATTCCATGGAAAGAGATTGCCGGAGCAGGAAACGTATATCGCCACGATTACGAAGATGTTGCCCCAAAGCTGATATGGGACACCGTGCAATTGGCCTTGCCCCAACTCCATTCTGTCGTTGCTGAAGAAATTCGACGAATGAGCTCGTCCCCACACAGGTCGCCCTGACCGTGCGCTCCCACGGCGCGCGCCCGATCACCTCGAATCTCGCTGACTTCGAGCTGATCCGCGAATATCGCGAGTTCCAGCTGGAAGTGTGGTAATTGCGCCGCACAACCCTGTTCCCATGCCCTTCAATCCGATCCATGACGAATCGTCCGATGCGCACTCCTCCTTCGCACAATTGCCTTGCAGATGATTCCCCACGCCTCGCTATCCTCTGTCCATGACCTCGCTCGCCGAATCGTCCCTGCCCGATCGCGCGCTCCCCGGCCCGCACCACCCCCAACAATGTACCCCCCGGGGTGACCATACCCCGGTAGGGTTTTGTTCTGAAGAAGTGCAATAAACAGCGAATCGCAAAATCGCGCTGTGTGACTGTGCCGCTGTGAATGCCCCGCCCGATCTCACCCAAACCGCTGCGCTTCATTCACTTAGCTCAACCGCTCCTGGCGCAACCTCACAGCCGCACAGCCGCACAGTGTTTCAAAAATGCCAATTCCGACGCTCCTCGCCGCGCCTCCCTGGGAACTGAGAGCTGAAAGCTGACAGCCGACCGCCGACCGTCCGCTCTCGCGTATGATCGAGCCATCTCTTCCGGAGAACCATTCTCCATGTCGATGAACGCGGTGTTCGTTCAGGTCGATTCCGACTCGCTGGCCAGGATCGAGGCCGATCCGTCGCTGGCCGAGGCGCTGTTTCAGGACGGCCCGGCAATGCCTCCGGCCTTCCTGAAGCTGAACGAAACCATGGAGCAGCGCGTGCGGGACGCCGGCCCGC
>Ga0335079_10010681_pt1 | contig 10455 bp, 9 predicted proteins | sample Lox_Sample_33_FD_206719 | JGI IMG/M metagenome (GOLD analysis project Ga0335079, IMG submission 206719) | Soil microbial communities from Loxahatchee National Wildlife Refuge, Florida, United States - Lox_Sample_3.3 | ecosystem: Environmental > Terrestrial > Soil > Wetlands | place: USA: Florida... | reverse complement strand
ACGCTCGCAACAGTCTTTCAGACCGTCCTTCATCATAGACGAGGTCAGCCCGGAGCGCCCGAAGTATCCGGCGCCGGACGCAGCTCGCATGAAGACGGTCAGAAAGCTCGTCCAGGCTGGGTCGTACGTCAATGCGGTGTAGATGGAACTTCTTCGACTCGGCGAAATCCGCCAGCCCGGTTTGAGCGTCCGGCGGCCGGACCTCGATATACTCTTCCGCCCCTTCGTCCCATTCGCGCCTCAGAGTGCAAAGCAGACTAGCAAGCTCGTCAGCACTATTGACAAGTGGTGCACAGTGATCTGAAAACGGCACCGACACGATCCGGTTCCCAGTCAGCCAGCTTCGAACCCGGCAGAAAATCAGGCCGTTGTCCAATTCTTGCCCGGGCGGCGAACTGGTCAGTGCGCTCGCCGAGTAGCCATAGGTTTGCTGTATCGCATTCAGCCACTCCGGGCTGTGAAATACGCCAGCCATTCTATGGCGCGCTACGAGGCGCCGCCAGCGTGCGTCGGAAAGAGGGTTGATCTCGTGGATCATCGTGTTTAGAGTCTCGAGACCCGAGCGAATTCTCCGAAACCCAGCGCCTGTGTTGACCAATCACAGGTAACTGTAGACACGATCCCCGACCCATTCAGTAAACTTCAGGGGCAACCAACGCCAAACCGCGCTCGGAAACGCTCCCGATCCCGGATGAGCGTCCGCCCTGCTTTCCCCGGACATTGGAGAATAGTAGCGATATAACCGTTCAGGCTCGGCACCCCACTTGATTTTGAAACGGGCTAATGCATAGTTTCCGTCCGGCACCTCCCCAAAATCGAATCTTCGAAACCCTTTTGCGCAGGCATCATTGATCGCATGCCAAAGAATCGCTTCGGTGGCGCGCAATGAGGAGTAACTCCGGTCAAGTCCGCTGAACGAGTACGAAGCCGTATCCTTGCAGTAAAAGAACACGGCGCCCGCAATCACTTTCCGGCGCCGTCCCTCAGACAATTCAGCCAGCAAAAGGTCCATCATCCCGGCGGGCTTCAGCGACTCCCAAAGTGCTGTAAAAAGGCGGAGGGGCCTTGCCGCAATGATGCTGCGCCGCATCGTTTTCAGGTAGACCGTATACCATTCGCGAATGTCCCGCGCGGTTTCGGCCGGGCGTACGGTCAAACCCGTCTTAGTGCCCTTCGCGATAGCCCATTTGATCCTGCTCCGTTCTTTCGTGTCCGGAATGCGAAAAAGGCCGTCATAATTGTCCGGGAGTTTTAGTCCATACGTGCACCTCCACGGCACGGCAACTAATCCGTCCGCCGAAGAGTCGAGCTCACCGTCACCGCTCTTGATTTGCAGCAGCGCTCCGGTTTGAGCCGCGAGTCGAACTGCTTCACGGAGTAGCATCGAAGTTGCGCGCGGGTCGTCAGAAACGGGGCCAGCCAATGGGGTACGCGGAAGAGAAGCCAGACGACGGCGCGCCAGTGAACCACCTAACCTCAATGGCATCCCTCGAGTGCGTAAAAGGGGAAGTACGGCCACCAATTGTCCGCCTTCACGTTCGCAGGCCAAATGTTCAGCCGGCTGTCCGTATTCAGCTTCAAGAGCCTTAATCCAAGCGGGGTGGTGATAAATCGACGCTTTCGGATGTGCGAGCACGAAATCTCGCCAGCGCGGATCCGCCTGGGGATCTATGCGAGTAACTCGTAATAGCGAGTTTGCGGCCTGCGATGCCGGTTCTCTCAAAATCATAGCGCTAGACCTTAAATTCCCGCGTGGTTGGTAGAGTGTAACGTGAAAACTGGCAACCGCAAAGATGGGATTTAGCCAGTTATTTTCTTTGGTAGTTTTGGGTGTGATTAGCTAGGAGTTATAGACGCTCCAGAGCCGAGGATAGTGCTCGTTTGCAGCGCCAGTGCGCCGGCCACTTCGCGACAAATATTGTGGAACTCAACCGGCCATATCATAGAATAATGTAAATCGCGCCATGCAGTTCCGAAGCACTTCCGCTGTAAGTCTACAACTCGTTCCAGACAACGTGGGTGAATTTCAGGTCAATCGACACGCGGATTCGCGACGCGAAGTGGGATCCATTTACCGTCATGCCGTCGTCCGCGTGCCCCCGACAGATACAAAAACGAATGTTCGCGACTGGTACGAGCTGCATCCGGGCAGTTGCTTTAGGGGAAATTGACCGTGACGCGTTTCAGCATCGTAATTACGTGCTACAACCAGCGTCAGTTTATCGAGCATGCTGTAGACTCCGCACTGGAACAGAACCCGAGCCTTAGGGAGATCATTGTGGTGGATGACGGTTCGTCCGATGGCTCGCCGTCGCGGATTGATCAATACAAGGACTCGGTTCAATTCATCCAGCTAATCGACAATGTGGGCCCCGCCGAGGCCCGTAATCAGGGCGCATCGAGGGCTACTGGCGAGTACCTGGTGTTTCTGGACGGAGACGATGGATTGATGCCGTGGGCTCTGGATGTTTATGACCGTCTAATCACAGAGCGGAAGCCGACAGTTATCCTGGCACGAAGTCGTTGGATCAAGGAGACTATCCCCGAGATCACGTCGGAGGACAAACCACAGATTATCGAATTTGCAGAATACCGGAACCTAATTCGCAAGGACCGCTCGGCGGGTATGAGCGCGAGCGCCTATATCGTCGATCGGCTGGCCTTCTGGAGCGTGGGAGGGTGGACAAACGGAATCTTCCAATTGGATCTGCAGGATCTATCCACCAAACTGGGATTCGAATCAGTGATTCTCATCCGTGCACCGCGGACGGTGTTCTATCGAATCCATGCGAATAATACCATCCTGAATGTTCCGCCGTTTATAAGAAACTTGTACCGTCTGCTCGAGCGAGAACGAATGGGTATATATCCAGGCGGGAAGCGTAACCGGTTTATCCGTGAAGCTTGGTTCGGAGGCCTGATCCTCTGGTGGGTGAGAAGGGCGTGGAAGGCCGGCTTTCGGAAATCCGCGCTGCGCCTGGCATTTTCCGGCCGGCGCATGATCGCGGCCGCTGTGCTTCGCCGATCGTTCACGCGAATTACCAGCCGGCGGCCTCTCGAAGAAATTGAGTTTCAGTGGATGCGCCGGCAGGCACCCCAGATCCGGAGGTGAATCGATGGCTTAGCTGGCGCTAGAAATCGTTTCTCTGGAGCTCACTCGATTCGTGGTGCCGTGGAGGCCGTCATTACGTGGGTCCGTTCGTGCGCAATCATCGCCTCGTTGGCGCGCCGCCAGCCCTCGAGGGCGGACTTTGCCGCTCGCCGGGCGAGTTTCAGGGCTTTGGGGTCGTGCGCGAATGTCGCGGCCGTCAACTCCGCTTCGGCGCTGCACCGCACCGCCGTCGCGCTGGCGTATCGCGCGGCCAGTCGGCTACATTCGGCGCATCCGGATACAGGCATAAGCTGGGTATTTCCAATAACTACAGGGCATGTGAGGGACCAGCGGCAGTTTGCCGACAGTTTCGGGAAGACCTCGTCTCCATTCCGTACTCGAAGACGCGCATTTCGAATGAATCCGCAGGAGCCTGGTCAAAACGACGACAGGCCCCATCGCCGCCGCGGTGCACTTCCTGCCCGTGCGAACACGAATCGGCCAGCGATTGGCGACTTCTGGCCAAAACAATCGATCCAACCAATGTAAATAGGACTTTTCCCCATGGCGGGTTCACAGCCTGCCCCTATTCTTGCCGCTGAATTTGCGTGAGAATAAATACCAGGTAAGAAAGAGCGGAGAAGTCGCATGCAGAATAGGAACGCTATGGCCGTAATGGCCAGCCTGGTTTTTCTAGCGGCAGGAATCGCCCGTGCCCAGCAACCGCTGCCGGTGGTTGTGCCCCTCGCGCAAGTGCAGAGTTCCGGCATGGCCGGCATTGCGGCGGGCCAGACCGCGCGTCTGAACGCGCTCAACCCCGGTGTTCCGGCTCCGTTGGCAACCGCCGCGAGTTGTCCGGCACACGTGGCCTTTATGGACGATCAAGGCAATGTGCTGAAGAGCGCCGATATCAAAGTCGATCCCGGCAAGAGCGTGACGGTCGATCTGAACCGTGACACGGACGCGCCGACGTCGGCGCCGCGGTTGCCAATCCGCGCCGTTCTTACGTTCACCCCGCCCACCCCCGCAGCCAGCAGCGGTTTCGGGGGCTTCCTTTCGGTTATCGCGACGTGCCACCTGGTTCCGACGCTGGAAATCTTCGATAACGCCACGTCGAAAACGCAGTTCGTGCTGACAGATTTTGGGTCTACGGCGGGCGTGCTCACCGGAGTGTTTACCCCCGGCACCGTCACACACTAAGCTGGGCCGGACTCAGACTCCGTCCGGAAGGCGGAACGTGCCCTCTGCATCGCACGGAAATTCGAGCGCTTGCTCGACAGCGGGGAGGTCGATCGGACCATAGACGTGCGGGAACCGTTCCTGCGCACGCGGGTCGGCGGGGTCGGCCGGCGCTTCAAAACGAAGCTTTGCCGTTAGCCGCTCGGGTTCGATACACAGCAGGACCAAGTCGCGACGCCCGCGAAAAAAACGGTTTGCCGTGTCGGCGGTCTGGCTGCGCGTGGAGCAGTGAACGAAACCCTCGGTCCGGATGCTCGCCGGTTCATAACTCCCGGCGCGCATGGCATCCTGCCATTCCCTTTTGCTCACGATGTGGAAGATCAACGCAGGCCTCTCCTGGTTATACCAGTAGAGTCTGGATGAAAACCCCGCGGCAGTGCTATGAATTTCCGACCCGTTCCAGAAGCGTGTGCATGTCTTCCGCGTGCTCTTCCTCTTTGGCGAGGATCTCTTCCATCAAACGCCGGCTGGTAGGATCGCGGTCGCCGAAATAACGGATGATTTCGGAATACGATTCGATGGCGATGCGCTCGGCTACCAGATCCTCCTGGATCATATCAGTGAGGGACTGGCCTTCGACGTACTCGGAATGGCTTCGCATCAGCAACCCTTCCGGATTGAAATTCGGTTCTCCGTTGAGCTGAATGATGCGCTGGGCGAGCAAGTCGGCGTGGCTCTGCTCCTCGTTGGCATGCTCGAGGAACTCATCGGCGACCGCCTGCGCATGAATTCCGCTGGCCATGAAATGATGGCGCTTATAGCGGAGAACACAGACCAGTTCGGTTGCTAACGCCTCATTCAACAGTCGCAAGGACGTCTCGAGATCGGCTTTGTAGTTGTCGGTGACGGCGCCGCGCTCAATGTGCTGGCGGGCACGGCGGCGAATTTCCTGGATGTCGCTCAGAAACGGTTTCTTCGGGTCGGGTGTGAGTGCGGCTCCCATATCGCTCCTTCGCTCTTCAGTAGCGCCGGCCATCTTGTCGCCGGCGAACCTTCTTTATCGTAGGATGCGAAACTCCGGCGGGGCGTACGGTTGGGTACGTCGGTGGTCCGGCGCGTGCGCCACTGTACAATGTCTCCCATGGCGCGATCGCATCCGGCCGGGGAACGCATTCGCATTCTCGTTACGGGTGGAACCTTCGATAAAGAGTACGACGAAATTCACGGGCGCCTCTTTTTCAAGCAGTCTCACGTCTCGGAAATGCTCGTGTTGGGGCGGGCGAAGCTCGACGTCCGGGCCCAGACGCTGATGATGATCGACAGCCTGGATATGACGCCGGAGGATCGGGCCAAGATCGTCGCCGCCTGCCGGAAGGCGCCGGAGCGGCGCATCGTGATCACCCACGGAACCGACACTATGGAAGCCACAGCGGCCACGCTGGCCGCGAGCGTCAAGGGCAAGACGATCGTGCTGACCGGCGCGATGGTGCCTTACAAGTTTGGCAGCTCCGATGGGCTCTTCAATTTGGGCAGCGCCCTGGCGTTCGTTCAGACGTTGCCTCAAGGGGTTTACGTCGCAATGAACGGCCGGTGGTTTCCCGCGCATCGGGTCCGCAAGAACCGGCGGGAAGGCATTTTCGAGTAGGCGCCACCGAAAAGCGGCTGGCAGGAGCTAGCGATCTCCGTTCAGTACCCCGGACTGTCGGCGCTGCAATGAACTGCCAGCCATCCCGATCATAACCGCAGCGCGGTCCTGCGGCAGTCGGGTGAAATGCGGACAGCGGTGCTGGAAGGTACCGGCAGTAGGCGTGGCAGACTTAGTACCGGGCGTGGGCCATGGCCGGACGCAGCAAGCAGAAACGGTACTCGCGTGCTAAATGTGCCGATCAATCCAACAGGGACCGAGAAGGTTGATCCGTTAACGTGCGTAACAGCCAGCGCACATATCGGCTGGCGTGCGAATTGCTCTGTTTGCTCCTGGCTTTTTGCCAAGAAAGGGGCAAGTGATGTGTGATTACTCGTTGGCGGCCTTAAGAACCCGTCTCGCAGCCGAAGGGGAAGATGTGGTGATTTATCGGTTCCCGACCGGCTCGCTCGGCATGACTACGCCCGCAGAACTCGAGATGTACAAGCCGGAATTTCACGGCTGGTGGTCCTCCTTTGATGCGGCTCGGGTGCCGTGCGCCGTGTGCATCCCCCACGGCTCCCGCTTACTCCTCCGCGATATCCCCGAGCGGCTGCAGCAGAAACTGGGGATAGGGGTTGAAGAAGAAATTACCTTCATTCAGATGGGCGCCGACGCCGGCAGGCACAGGGACGGAGTGCGGTTCGCCAACGGCCAGGAAATCCTGCTGCAGCGAATGGCAGAAGGCCAGCGCGCCCGCGTCATTTCGCTCTCGCCGGCCAATGTCGAAGAAGATGTTCAGGAGTTTGCCCGAACCTGATCCGGATTAGGGATTCTCGCCGGGGGCGATTCTAACCTGGAGAATGTGCCCCCGTGCGCAAGGGCTTAACTCGCGCGGCCGGCTGAGCCTCCTCGGACTGTGGCGGGCAGGGACTGCGGCGCCGGGCGAATGTTCCGCAGGATGCGGACGGTCCCGAACCGCGCTGCCGGTGTGAAGTGGGTGCGGAGGTAGTCGTCCAAAATGGTCACTCCGCTCGCGGCCGCGCTCGCGTTTGCTTCCTCCATCTCATCCCACTCCGTTTCCAGCACAATGAATGGCGGGCACCTGCGGCTCAATTCGTCCACCATCTCGCGCTGCAGGGTGGCCTTCGTCTGTAGGCCGGGGTCGAACTGATACCACTTCGTCGCGGGGACACGGCCGGCGAGGAAGTAGAACGCCACATCGTTGATGAAAAGTTTGTCGTGCCTGCCGTTTCCGACAAAGATGGGATCACCGGGAGCGGTCACTCGCTCAATGTAACGGATTGCCTGGAGATGAGAGTCATCGACGGTGTAGCAGCCGAGCCGGTCGACTCCGGCCGGCGCGCGGCAGCCGCCATCGCGGATCCACGCGGTGAGATTTTGCCGGCCGCTCTTTAGATCTCCGAAGCCCGCGACGAAGGTACACAGTCCGACGGCTGCGATGGCGCTGCCCACGGCCAGACGTGCAAGCAGAGGCTGGCTGGGCGCCCGGTTCGCGACAACCGCAACCAGGGTTATGGAGGAAATGATTGCCATCGCCATCTGTACGGCGCTGACCCGAACGAACCCTTTGGCGAAGAACACTCCGGTGAGCGCCATCAGGAGCAGCGCAAGCCACAAGGCGGGGTTATGTTTCCAGCGTCGCCAGGAAAACAGGACGGCGAGTGCGCTTGCGGCGATGACAATCGGCGGCAAGTACACGGCTACTTCCGAAGGGCTGCGCTTCAGCGCAGCCAGGCCGGGGAAGGGCAGCGACCGCATCGTCACGTAAGAGCCGGCGGAGAATGAGACGACGTCGAAGAGAAAATCGCGTGCCACGCCAAACAGCAAGTAGGCCGTGCCGAGCGGGATGGCGATGATGGCGAGCCCGGCGGAGAACCGCATCAAGGCGAGAATCACATCGCTCGCGCGGCCACTCTCGCGCGACTGCGCAAGAAACCAGGCGGTCACGACGATCGCTTCGGCGGCGAACACGAAGATGCCGATATCATAGCGGAACAGCAGCGCGATTCCGGTGCAAAATCCTCCGGCCACCAACCAGAGTGGGCTCCGCGATTGTTCGAAGACGGCAAGCAGGCAGAGGGCGCCCGCCAACACAGCCGCCAGTGCCGGGAATACCGGATATCCATGAAAACCGAAGTGGGCAAGTGAAATGAGAGAGGCGATGGCGGCGAGCCATGCCGCACGCCGAGACCCCACCCGCGCACACAGCAGAAACACAAAGACGACGACTCCAGACCGCGCCAGGGCATCCCACGCACGCTCGACCCACACCGAAGGCGAGAAGATCCGGAACAGAAAACTCAGGATGTAGATCTGCGCCGGTCCATAGTTGAAGTAGAAATCGCGGTGAAGAAGGGCCCCCGCCGACACGCGTTGGCCGCCGACCAGGATCAGGCCCTCGTCAAAAAGCGTGAGGCGCTTGTCCTCTGTCAAGAAAAAAGTAAGCAATGACACGCATAGAAGAACAAGGATTGCGGCGGCCGCTGAGCACTCGCTCCAGCTGGTCACGCGTTCTCTCAGGGTGGGCATAACACCGGCAGCGCGGAAGCCGGTGACTAGAGTTTCTGGGAGAGGACCCGCAGTGTCAATGGCCGACTGTCGGCGAGCTTACGTTTTGAGGCTCGAACCCGGACGGCGTCGCCCTGTTACCGAGAATTTATCGATCGTTCACCGGGCCGACACACCCGATTGTTACCTTTCTTGCTTCGCTGTGCCGCAAATCACAAACCGAAAGCAGGGCTTCAGATGAGAAAAGTTGGACGCCGTGGATTTTTGAAAACGATGGGTTCGGGAGCGCTGGCGGCTTCGCTGCCGCTGTCGATCCGCCAGGCGCTGGCGATTCCCGCCAACTCGCGGACGCGCAGCATTCAGGACGTCGCGCACATCGTTATTCTGATGCAGGAGAATCGCTCGTTCGACCACTATTTCGGGACTCTCCGCGGCGTTCGCGGGTTTAACGACCCACGCGCCGCGATGCTGCCCTCCGGCAAGAGCGTCTGGCATCAGCCCAACGGAGCTGGCGAACTGCTGCCCTACCGCCCGCCGGTTGCAAATCTCGGGGCCACGTTCCTCGCCGATGTCGAGCACGGTTGGAATGATAGCCATCAGGCTTGGAACGGCGGACGCTACGACCAGTGGGTTCCGGCCAAGGGTGTCACGTCGATGACGTACTACACGCGTCACGATATTCCGTATCACTATGCGCTCGCCGACGCGTTTACTATCTGCGATGGGTATCATTGCTCGCTCATCGGACCAACCGATCCGAACCGCTATCATATGTGGACCGGGTGGGTGGGAAACGATGGCTCGGGCGGCGGCCCGGTGATCAGCAATGCGGAGGCCGGGTACGACTGGTCGACGTTTCCCGAATTGCTCGACCAGGCCGGTATCTCGTGGAAGGTGTACCAGGACATCGGCGACGGTTTGGATGCCGCCGGCTTTTGGGGCTGGACCGGCGAGGATCCCTACATCGGCAACTACGGCGACAATTCGCTGCTCTATTTCCATCAGTACCAGAACGCTCAGCCCGGCAACCCGCTGGCGGACCGCGCCAAAACGGGGACGAACATCAAGACTTTGAATCGCGATCCGAACCGGCTGCTGGACATATTTCGGAACGATGTTCAGACGGGCAAACTGCCGCAGGTGTCCTATATCGTCGCGCCCGAAGCCTATACCGAGCATCCCAATTGGGCGCCGGAATACGGCGCCTGGTATATCTCGCAATTCCTCGACGTTCTGGTCTCGAATCCGAATGTCTTCAGCAAAACGGTGCTGTTCCTGAATTACGACGAGAACGGCGGATTCTTCGATCACGTGGTGCCGCCGACACCTCCGCAGTCCAGTTCCAACGGCCAATCGACCGTGTCGACGATTCACGAAATCTTCCCCGGCGATGGCAGCAATTCCGCCGGACCTTATGGTCTCGGCGTGCGTGTGCCGATGATCGTCATCTCGCCCTGGAGCCGGGGCGGCTACGTCAACTCGCAGGTTTTCGATCACACCTCGATCATCCGCTTCATCGAAAAGCGGTTCAGTAACGTGCCGCTCGAAACCAACATCACGCCATGGCGGCGCGCGGTGGCGGGCGACCTCACCAGCGCGTTCGATTTCGGCGATCCCGATTCGTTCAGCCAGTTGCATCTTCCCGACACCAGCAGCTACAAGCCGACGAACCTGGTGCGCTACCCGGACTACAACCCGGTTCCGCCGGCCAACCAGACGCTGCCCCGGCAGGAGCCTGGGATTCGCCCTGCCCGTTCTCTGCCGTATACCCTGATCGCGCACGGCTTGCTGCAGCTCGCGGATAATTCGTTCCGGATCGACTTCGCCAATACCGGCTCGGCAACCGCGGTGTTCCTGGTCCGCTCCGGCAGCGCCCTGCATGGGCCGCGCACCTACACCGTGGAGCCTGCGAAGACGCTCAGCGATACCTGGCCGCTGGCTTCGCTCGGCTTGGCAAGCTGTGATCTCTCCGTCTATGGTCCAAACGGATTTTTCCGCGAATTCTCCGGCAGTGTCTCCGGCCTGCGGA
>Ga0335079_10010680_pt1 | contig 10456 bp, 10 predicted proteins | sample Lox_Sample_33_FD_206719 | JGI IMG/M metagenome (GOLD analysis project Ga0335079, IMG submission 206719) | Soil microbial communities from Loxahatchee National Wildlife Refuge, Florida, United States - Lox_Sample_3.3 | ecosystem: Environmental > Terrestrial > Soil > Wetlands | place: USA... | reverse complement strand
GTCCAATGGCCGACGGATAGCGTCGCGCCGCGCCTTCGCTGAGCGCGAGCGACCGGTGCTCCGTCCTCAGGGAGTTCCAGATCGGGTTGTCGAGAAGCGCTTCGTCGAAATTTGTTGACTCCCTGACGGCAGTCGAACCTGAACGGGGGTCGGAGAACGGCATAGGTCAAAGATGATGCATCTGACTCCGGGGATGCGGAATCCTCACGTGTGCAGAATGCGTCCAAAGTGGAAGCGTGTAGACTAAGTCGTTTGGTCGCGGCTGGATTTCCCATCCAAGTGAGAAGGCGTGACGCCGGGAGAAGAAGAATGCAGATTGTCTTTGCCGCATCGGAAGCCGTTCCGGTTGCGAAATCGGGTGGGCTGGCAGATGTGGTTGGTGCATTGCCAAGGGAGGTCGCGAAGCTTGGTCACGAAGTTACGGTCTATTTGCCGCTCTACGCGGCCGTTCGCCCTCATCTCGATGGAGCGCAGAGCTATGCAATCCGGTCGATCACGATCCCTTTTCCGCACGGCAACCGCTTTGCGGGGATCGTGGATGGTGGCACGCGGGATGGCGTGAAGTTCTACTTTGTGGATTGCCCGGAATTCTTTGATCGGCAAGGGCTTTACGGAAACAACGGCGACAGCTATGGAGATAATGCCGAGCGCTTCGGGCTGTTTTGCCGGGCAGTGCTGGAAGCAACCAAGATTTTGGGGACTCCCGACGTTTTTCACGTTCACGACTGGCAGGCTGCACTTCTGCCGGTGCTTCTGCGAACCGTGTACAGCGCCGATCCGGTGCTGAAAAAATGCGCCACGGTTTTGACCATCCATAACGCCGGGTACCAGGGATGGTTTCCGCCCGGGACGATTGATCAGCTTCTGCTCCCGTGGGAACTCTTCACCTACGACAAGCTCGAACACTACAACACCTTCGACTTCCTCAAAGGCGGGGTGGTCTACAGCGACGTGCTGACGACGGTAAGCCGGAAGTATGCCGAGGAGATTCTGGGGCCGGAAGGGGGCAACGGCATCGAGGGAGCGTTGCGGCAAAGAGTTGCGGACCTGCACGGAATCCTGAACGGGGTGGATTACACGGAGTGGGATCCGTCAGGCGACGGCAATCTGGCTGCACACTATGATCCTTTGAATTTGGGCGGCAAACGCGAATGCCGGAAAGACCTGCTGCACGCATTTGGCCTCGAAGTCCCGAAGGAGACTCCGGTCATCGGAGTCTGCTCGCGGTTTGCATCGCAGAAAGGCTTCGATCTTCTGGAGCAGATTTCCGGCAGGCTCGCGGAACGCGACGTAGCGGTGGTGGCGCTGGGGACGGGCGAGCCTTACTACGAGAAGTTCTTTCGCGATTTTGCTTTCGCGAATGCGGGACGATTTGCCGTGCAGATTCGCTACGACGACGCCATGGCGCACAAAGTCGAAGCGGGCTCGGACATCTTTCTCATGCCCAGCCGCTTTGAGCCCTGCGGGCTCAACCAGATCTATTCGCTCAAGTACGGAACCGTGCCGGTGGTGCGCGCGACCGGTGGGCTGGACGATACTGTCGAGGAGTGGGATGCCACGCTGGGCAGCGGCACTGGGTTCAAGTTCGGGCCGTACGAGGCGCAGGCGCTGTTGGATGCCGTCGATCGCGCGCTCGCGACCTTTTACGACAAGAAGCAGTGGTCGCAGCTGATGCAGAACGGTATGGCGCAAGACTTCAGTTGGGAAAAGTCTGCGCGCCAGTACGCGGCGATTTACGAAGAGGCGGCACGAAAGCGCGCGTGATGAATTTCAGAGTTCCGGAGATTCAGGATGGAGCTTCTTACGCGCCCTGCGGCAGCACCCTGGGCACATCGATGCCGAGAGCGGTAGCAAGATCGTGCTGGTGCTCCTGCTCCTGGGAGATGATCTGGCGGAGCTTTTCAGCCAGCGCGTAGTGTCCGAGCGCCTCAGCCTGGCGAACGCGCTCGCGGTAGTTCCGGATGGTCACCGTCTCGTTATCGAAATCGAAACGCAGCATCTCTTCCGGCTTGTCGGAGAGTTTGACTTCCTTCGGCGTCGCGGTAGGCATGCCGCCCAGATAGTCGATCTGATCGGCAATGACGAGCGCATGCTGCAGCTCTTCGGCGGCGTGCTTCCGCAATTCGCCGGCAATGTTCATCCACTGCGCGCCCTTCAAGACGTTGCTGTATACGGTATAGGCGATGATGGCCTGATACTCGCGGGCGAGGTCTTCGTTGAGAGCATTAACCAACTGCTCTACGGCCTTCTCGTTTTCCTGCGTGTTTTTCTTCTCGGGCATGGGTCTTCCTTTGCGTGGAAATAAGCCGGGAGGCTCTGTGCACATTTCGTCAGATGCCTGCAAACAACGATTTGTTGGTTTGGAATTGACAGCATGTACAAACGATCCCGTTGAACAAAGAGCGTCGTACCGGTGAATCCAGAAAAACGCAACAACGGCCTGAGATTGAGTCCCAGGCCGTTGCCGGTGATCTGTTGGGATTGGACTAAGGCGATCGCTACCGCGACTGCCCGAGGCCCTGCGGCTGAATCTTGCCGCCGGGACTTACGGTTGGGGCGAGGGGCGCGATGCCCTAGGCCTCAGTCACCTCACGTAGGGTACTACTGCAACAATCTGTCATTAGCTGGATCAACCTCCTTTCCCGTGTAATTCCACCATAAGGGGTAAGTAGAAGGTCGTCAACCCAGTCTGTGGCAGCGGTGATTGCGCCAGCGCTCCGTCCTAGCTACAGGTGAACGTGACGGGATGCATTTGTCTGGCCTGTTGGAACCGGCGTATTTTCCTCTTGACATCACATTGGTTCGTGCTAACTTACCGTTAGTGGACGCTTACCTACAGGCCGGACTCGACGCCCTTGCAGACTCGACACGAATGGCGATCTTTCAGAAGCTTTACAAGGGTCCCTTCGCCGTCAACGAACTTGCACGCACCCTGCCTGTTACCCGCCCCGCTGTTTCGCAGCACCTCAAAGTGCTGAAGGATGCAGGCCTTGTGACTGACATCAAGAATGGAACGCGAAGGTTGTATCAACTCGATCCCGAGGGCGTCGCGCGTCTCAGATCCCATTTCGATCAGATGTGGACCAAAGCACTGGGCGCCTTCCAACAAGCGTCAGAAAAGGAAGCCGGAGGAGGTCATCATGGCAAACCAGGCAGAAGAACTCGACCTAAGAGTGTTTAAGAGCATTCACGTGAGGGCCCCCATTGAACGCGCCTTCTCTGTTTTTGTCGAACAAATGGAGACCTGGTGGCCGGCCACGCACCATATCGGCAAAACGCCGTTCCAGGCGATTTTCGTCGAACCGCGCGTCGGCGGCCGCTGGTACGAGCGCAACGTCGAAGGCGAGCAGTGCGAGTGGGGCACGGTTCTCAAGTGGGACCCGCCCCATTGCGTCTGCTTCTCATGGCACCTCGGTCCCGGGCACGATCAGCCCGACTGGAGGTTCGATCCAGACATGGAAAAATCCAGCGAGGTCGAGATTCGGTTCTTTGCAGAGGGCGAAAACAGCACCCTGGTTGAACTCGAACACCGCAGGATCGAGCGCCACGGCGAGGGAGCAGAGCAGCTGCGGGAGCTCTTCGATGGACCCGGCGCCTGGATTGGCATCCTTGAATGCTTTGCGAAGAGAATCGAGACCCTGTAAACCTGTCAGGCGTGGGTTCGATTTGCAGGCCCACGCCGTCCCGCACACGGAATCGGAGGCATCATGAAACCGGTCTTGTTCCTGCGCATTGCATCGGTGCTCACCCTGATCCATGCCATCCTGCACACCATCGGAGGCGTGTTCGGCGCGCCCTCGCCGGGCGTAGCCACCACGGTCGCCGCGATGATGCGTTCCCGTTTCCCCGTGATGGGTGTCATGCGCAGCTACTCCGACTTTTATCTCGGACTGGGTCTTGCGGTTTCGATCTTTCTCACCGCAGAGGCAATCGGTTCTGGATTCTTGCCTCACTCGCCAAGTCCGACGCCGCGCGACTCCGGCCGCTCGTGGCCATTTTTGCGCTTGGCTATCTGGCGATGGCGGTGAATTCGTATGCCTTCTTTTTTGTCGTCCCAGTCATCGTCGAAGCTGTGATCGTAGCCTGTCTATGTGGTGCGATCTTCACCGCGAAACCGACTCAGAAAACCTAGTTGTGGTTTAGCGGCCTAACGTCAATTCCGTGCGACTGGGCATTTCGAACTTCGCCACCCCGATTGGTGTACACTGGCCTCTCTCAGGATGGCTCCAGCTTCTCCCGGAGGGTGTTCAGATCATGCCTCGACCTGATGCTTTCGCCGCCGTTTCTCTCACCACCCGCAGAACTTTTGTCGCGGGCAGCGCCGCCGCACTCGGCCTGGGTTTCTGTGAAGCCGACCCCGATCGAGCCTTTGCCGCAGATGTGACCGGCCCAAATATGCTCGGCCCGCTGCCTGGGTACTCGCCGCAAATCGGCACCTTCGTTTCGCAGCTTACGTGGATGCGCGAGATGAACGGCGTGCTCCGCGCAACGGAAAAACTCACCCAGGCCGATCTCGACTATCTCTTCGACAAAAACGCGAATACCATCGGCGCCCTCATGCTGCACCTTGCGGCTACAGAGACCTACTACCAGATGAATACCTTTGACGGCATGAAGTGGGATTCCTGGCCGGCTGATATCAAGAAGAAGTGGGACCCAGCCATGAACCTCGGCGACGCAGGCCGGGCCTCTATCAAGGGCCATGATCGCGATTACTACGTGAACATCCTGCACGAGGTGCGTGAGAAGACTCTCACTGAATTCCGCAAAAAGGATGACACGTGGTTTCTGGCCGCGGACAAGACCTGGCCATGGGGACCGACGAATAACCTGTGTAAGTGGTTCCACGTCTGCGAACATGAGGCCCATCACACCGGCCAGATCGCGATGCTTCGCAAACGCCTCCCCGGCGCAAAGCCCGATTCCGGTTCCGGCGGATAGTCGGCGCACAGGGGGCTCGTTCTAATCCGTAATCCCTGTTCCCTGTCTTTTACCAGCTATGCAACCACTCTTCATCGCGCCCAATGCGCACAGGCGTGTTGAATAGTCTGCTCAGCTTCGGCTCAGTCAGGAGTTCCTGACGTGGGCCATCACCGACAATGCGGCCTCCACGCATCAGGATCACGCGCTCGATCTCGGGCAGAATGTCGCCAAGATGGTGAGTGACCAGGATCAGCCCGGTTCCCTCCTGCGCCAGTTTCCGCAGCGTCTCGCGTAAATCGCGCTGCGCGGCCAGGTCCAGCGCATTCGACGGCTCATCCAGCAGCAACTGGCGCGGCCGATGGACCAGTGCCCGCGCAATCAGGATCCGCCGCTTCTCTCCCGCGGACATCTCGCCGACCAGTTGTTCAGCCAGATAAGAAGCTTCGATGCGCTCCAGAGCTTCGACAGCGCGTTCCCGCATCTTTTCCGTCACGAGCAGATTCGGCCACAATGTTGAGGCTGAGAAGAAGCCGGCAACCACGGCGTCCAGGCCCGTGGTCACGGCGGTCCGTTCACCGGGCAACTCCGTTCCAGTCAGGCCAGCTGCAACAACTCCAAAGTGCTTTCGCAACTGGGTCAGATCCCAGCGGTTGCGTCCGAAGATGCGCACGTGCATTCCCGGCTGGACGATTGGGTAAATCTGGCAGGTGATGGTAAAGATCAGGGTCGACTTTCCGCATCCATTTGGTCCGAGAATCGCGACATGCTCTCCGGCGCGAATGGTCAGGTTGACGTCATGGAGCACGACGCGGTCGCCACGAGCTACGTTGACATTGGCCAGTTCCAAGAACTGTTGTGTGTCGTCAGCCGCCTCTCCTATCAGGCTCTCGGTCATCCCGCCTCCTTTGTTAGATTAAATGGATTGAATCCTTTTTCGGCCTCCATCCGCAGATCGCGAACCGGGCCGGATCTTCTCAAGCGATGAGCGACCTCTCTCAATTTGTGATTCCGCGCGGATTCCGCTTCGGCGCCGCGAAAGCCGGCCTGAAGCAGAGCGGGCGCACTGACTTCGCGCTGATTGTGACCGACGCACCCGCCTCGGCAGCCGCAGCGTTCACCGCCAACCGGGTGAAAGCGGCTCCCCTGCTGGTTGATGCCGAGCATCTTCGCGTCACGGGCAATAAGGTGCGCGTGATCGCGATCAATGCCGGTAATGCGAACTGCGCCGCCGGTCAGGCTGGAATCGATGCGGCACATGCCACGTGTTCGGCCGCAGCCTCGGCCTTCGGTTGCAAACCCGAGGAAGTCTTCCCATCGTCTACGGGTGTTATCGGCGTTCCCCTGCCTGCGGAAAAACTCGTTGCAGTAATGCCGCAATTGTCCAAATCTCTCGGCACCGAGTCTGATCACTTCCAGCAAGTCGCCGAAGCCATCATCACTACCGACACCGTGGAGAAGACTGCGTTTGCGCGCATCGAGATCCTGGCGCCGGAGATTGGCGGGGCCGGCCAGATCCGCCAGGAAATTCGCATCGCCGGGGTTTGCAAGGGCTCCGGCATGATTCATCCACAACTCGTGCCGCATGCCACCATGCTGGTCTACATCCTCACCGACGCGGCGATCGAGCCTGGCGTGCTGGACAGGTACCTTCGCGATGCAATCGAGGTCAGTTTCAATCGCATCTCCGTCGACGGTGATACCTCTACCAACGACACCGTGCTGCTGCTCGCATCCGGTGCCAGTGGCGCACGGATTGGTGCGGGAAATCATGAATTCGCCGCGGCGCTTGGTGATGTCTGTACCTCGCTCGCGCGCCAGGTAGTGGCCGATGGCGAGGGAGTCTCGCACGTCATTGAACTGCGCATCGGGGGTGCTTCATCGGATGCCGACGCTTTGCGGGTGGCCAGGGCGATCGCCCACTCTCCGCTCGTCAAAACCGCGTGGGCCGGGTGCGATCCCAACTGGGGACGACTCATCGCCGCCATCGGGTATTCCGGTGCTCAGATCGATACGCAGGCCATCGATATCTCATTTGGCGAACTTCCGATCTGCCGTGACGGCGGTCGCGCCAGGGAATTCGATGAGGTGGCCGCGCATGCCTACATCCAGCAGCCGGAATTTTCGATCAGAATCGATCTTCACCAGGGCAACGGGGCTTGCACCTTCTGGACCACCGATTTAACCCACGAGTACATTCGCATCAACGCCGACTACACAACCTAGCATCCAATTCAAGAGCAGCTCAACCCGGAGCCGCGGCGGACCAGCCCGATAGACAAAGAATGGTAAAAATCCTCAATTCAAAATCAGAAGCAGCGGACCATGAAAGGAAAGTGGCACCGGAGACTTTTTCGCTTATCTCAAACGAGAAACTCCTTGCCATCTACACCGCGATGGTGAAGTGCCGGATGCTGTCACAGCGCGCGACAGTACTGTTCCAGCAGGGCAAACTGGCCAGTGATCTGCGTGCTTCCGCGTGGCGTGAAGCTTCTGCCGCCGCAGTCGGCGTAGATCTTCAACCCGACGACGCGATCTGCATCGCGCCGGACGACTGGCTTCCGGCTTTTGTCAAAGGCATGTCGCTGGAAGGCATCTTTCGCCTGATTGCGCCCGCAGCCTCAGAGACTCAAGCGCCGTCCTGTGCCGAGGCTGAGCAGAAAAACATCCTGGTCCCCTTGAACAATGCATCACTGGGGAAGGCGGTCTGTGACCGGGCCGCCGACGCGCTCACCCAGAAAAGAGGCGCGATCGTGGTGGCTATCATTGCCTCGGGGCCCGAATCTCTGAAGCAGTGGCACAAACCCATGGCCAATGCTGCGGCCAGCCGATTGCCAATCATTTTTGTGCACACCGTCGAACAGCAGACGGAACCAGCCGGCACGATCGCAAAGTCCCGGACAAGGAAACCCGAGGCGACGTTTCACGGAGTACCCGCCATCGCAGTTGATGCGCTTGATCTCGTCGCAGTGTACCGGGTCGCGTACGAGGCCATTCTTCGCGCTCGCCAGGCCCGCGGCGCAACTCTTCTGGAATGCACTGTTCTCCGCAAGCTTCCACAGGCTTTGCAAGCAATGAAGGAGAGAGAATCCGGCGATGACACGACATTTGCCGACCCGGTAACCGCCATGGAAATCTACCTCAAACGTAAGGCAATCGACCCAGGACCGTACAACAAACACATCGTCGACAGTTTCACTCGCGATCTCGATCTCGCTACCCGATTTCTTGACCGCGGGTCAAAGTAACAACAACAGGACCGGTGCTCTGCTTAGCTCCGTGATGCTCCACGCATGCAACAGATCCGCGGCCTAACTGAATGGTAAAGTGAGGACATGGGCATTAGAGGTCGCGCAGCTTTTACTGCTGTCGTTTCAAGTGCGACGCTGTTGGCAGGACTCTCGATTATCAACCTGGGCCCGCTCTCAGCTGAGACACCAGCAGCCACTAGCGGCGCAGCGCAGACGGTGCCCGACAGCGGGCGCCCTTCACCCGTTTGTGAACCATCGAAGCTCGATTCTCCGTACATCCCGGTTGACAGCTGGATCTATCCGGCGATCATGAGGCTCTATGGGCTCGGCTACATCGACACTGTTTACCTCGGCATGCGTCCCTGGACGCGCGCCAGCGTCGAACATATGCTCGAAGAGGCGGCTGCTCGCATTGAGGATGCGCAGGACTACGTAAACACGACATCGGATGAAGCTCAGCAGATCTATCAGGCAATTGAACACGATCTGCATCCCGACATCGAAGGCCCCTGCGGTGCGCTCAAAGGGATAGCACGTTTCGAGTCCGTCTACACCATCGCGCCCATCATCAGCGGCACTCCCCTGCACGACAGTTTTCACCTTGGCCAGACGGTGATCAACAACTATGGCCGTCCCTACGAAAATGGATTCAACAACTACACGGGGGCAAGCGGGTATGCAGCGGCGGGCCGTTTTCTACTCTACGTGCGCGGCGAATTTCAATATGCGCCATCGGGTCCAGGCTACTCACCGGCAATGGCACAGAGGCTGGCAGAAGTAGACGGCACAATCGATCCCGCTGAAAATCAGCTGACTTACTACCCTCAGTCCACAATCCCTCTCGGGCCGACGGACAGCATCGTTCGGGGCAGAATTCTTGAGGCGTATGTTTCCACGCACGTTTATAACCATGAGATCGCGCTCGGAAAACAGGACTATTGGCTTGGGCCCGGGATCGGGGGCGGATTCGCATATTCCAACGATGCCGAGAACTTCTATTCATTTTCCATCGACAGAACTGAGCCCTTGCGCATCCCGTGGTTGTCCTACATCACTGGACCGTTTCGCTATGAATTTGCCATCGGCGGCCTTCATGGCCACACCTACATTCCAAATCCCGCCTATCCCGGCCCAGGGCAGCCCAACGTGACGAACCCGGGCGATCCCTGGATGCACTTCGAAAAGGTGAGCTTCAGACCCACAGAAAACCTAGAATTTGGCTTTGAGCGTTCCGCAATCTGGGGTGGAGAGGGCCACGGTCCCATTACCCTACATAGCTTCTTGAAAAGCTTCTTTAGTCTTGCATCCCCGCCTGAGGAGGAAAAGCTCGGGCGCGATGATCCCGGAGCGCGTTTCGGCTCATTCGATTTCTCCTGGCGTCTGCCCTTCGTGCGCGACTGGCTCACTCTTTACGCCGACGGCGAGGTCCACGACGACGTGTCACCGATCGACGCACCTCGCCGTGCCGGATGGCGCCCAGGGCTCTATCTCTCCCATGTTCCGGGCCTTCCAAAGCTGGACATTCGAGCAGAAGGTGTTTATACCGATCCGCCGGTTTCCACCAGCGTGTCCGGGCGTTTCATGTACTGGGAATCGATCCAGAGGCAGGGATACACCAACAACGGTCAGATTATGGGCGACTGGATTGGCCGCGAAGGAAAAGGCGGGCAAGGGTGGATGACCTGGCATCTCAGCGGCAACGAGTGGATCCAGGCCGGTTACCGCAACCAGAAAGTTGCAAAGGATTTCATCCCTGGCTCAGCCACACAGCCGGGCATCGAGGGCGGAACAACACTCAACGACATCAACTTCCAGGCCGCGAAGCGAATCGCCAAAGATTTCGAGGTCAAAGGTACTTTCACCTTCGAGCATTGGAAGGCGCCCATCTACGGCCCGGGCCAGCAGACTGTAACAGCCACCACAATCAACCTGACGTGGTATCCGGACCGCAAAGTCAGCTTCTGATCGATTCCCGGTCCCGCACCTGAGGCGTGTAGTGCACCATGGGCGATCCGTATCGAAGTCTCAGGTATCAGCGTGCACGCGGATGAGTCTTGTCATAGACCGCTTCCAGTTGCGCTGTAGTCAACTGCGTGTACCGCTGTGTTGTCGACAGCCGCTCGTGCCCGAGCAGTTCCTGGATCGCGCGAAGGTCGGCGCCTTCTTCCAGCAAGTGCGTACCAAACGCATGACGCAGTGTGTGCGGATGTACATCGGAGGATAGCCCACGCAGGATTGCCACGCGCTTCACAATCCGCCCCACGCTTCGCGTCGTCAACCGCGCC
>Ga0335079_10010677_pt1 | contig 10456 bp, 1 predicted proteins | sample Lox_Sample_33_FD_206719 | JGI IMG/M metagenome (GOLD analysis project Ga0335079, IMG submission 206719) | Soil microbial communities from Loxahatchee National Wildlife Refuge, Florida, United States - Lox_Sample_3.3 | ecosystem: Environmental > Terrestrial > Soil > Wetlands | place: USA: Florida... | reverse complement strand
GAATAACCCGGCTCCCACCAGCGCCGCTCGCGGATGCCGGTCAATGCCTGCAACTGCCCGGGGGCGATGTGGAGCGTCCCGTAGAGGGGCTCCAGGCGGGCCTCCAGTTCGGCGGAAGTGACCACCACCGGCGCCAGTTCATAGCCCAGGGCCGTTATAAACACTTTTGCATATTTCATCGCTCGCTACTCCATGCGCACGGTAAAATCGTTCATCCGGTAGATCGGCCGCCCGTCCACCCTTAAGAAACCGTCACCGCTCATTACTCGCTCCGCTTCATCGACCCCGGTGATCCAGGCCTCGACCGTGACCCGGCTGTTCGCCGGGATGACCTGCCCGCGGTAAAGCCAGCTGTGCCTCCTCCCCGGGGCAACGGCGGAGATGGTATCCCCGTCCCGCCACCCCCAACGCTCCAAGGCCACATACTTCAGGAGCTGGATGAACGATTCGAGACCGAGCGAGCCGGGGGTGACCGGGTCCTGGTAGAAATGGGCCTTGAAGAACCATTCGTCCGGGTCAACCTCCTTTGTCCCCCTGATGTAGCCAAGCGCGGCAGGGCCGCCGTCGGGGACGAAGAGATCGATACGGTCGATCATCCGCAGCATCTTGTCCGGAAATGGAGGCTCCGCGGGGTAGGGTAGGCTCGAGCCCCGTCCGCTCTCTTCCGGCCCCGGCTGGTAAGGGAGGGCGTCGCGGATACCCACCTGGTTGTCGAGGGCCTCTTTGGAGAAGAAACCGAACATGGTATCACCCTCGTATAGGGTTCCGCACCGGTCCAAAACCGTGAAGTCGAACTCCTGGATGATCATGCCGCCGCTCGTCGCCACCTTTTTCATGGTGGCCATGGCGGTGAGGGTGCCGCTTTCCGGGGTGACCGGGCGATGCTGGAGCGCGTTCCCCCCCAGGTTGCGGAAGGAGAGGTCGATCGGGCTGGTCAGGGCTGAACCGGCATAGGCGGCGAGCCAGCCGCACGGCTGGAGGGCCACCTCGAGAAGGACCGCGAAGGGCATGCGCGGCTGGCGCCCTGCAGAGAAATACCACGCATCCGGGGGGATATCGTACTGGGTCTCGGCCATTGCGCCCGGGACCATCCGCCACGGCTCGCCCTTAACGGCAGTGACCCGGTCCATGAACTGGTAAGGCGGGCCGGGGAGGCGGGCGATTCGCCGCCCGCTGTCGAAGATCCGGTACGGCTCGCCGAACCCTGCGGAGGGATTGCCGTTGCTGTAGGCAAGGATCTGTTCCCTGGTGTAGACAGCAGGTTTTTTGCCGGATACAGGCGCTGCCGGCCCGGCATCGGGCGCTGCGCGCTTAGCCCCTGCGGTATGCCACAACGCCGTGACCATCTCCTTCGTTGTTCCGCTTAAGCGCACCGACATGTTGGTGATCTCCACGATCGGCCTGTTGTCGGCGTACATGAGGGCGTCCACCACGGCGTACGGCTCCGGGCAATAGCCGACTTCGCGGATGCTCACCTCGTAGGCGACGGTCCGTGTCGTTTCCAGGACCTGGCCGCGGCAGACGAGCCGGCTCGCAACGCCGGGAACCGGCTCCCAGGCCGCCCCGGCCGATTCCGCCACCCATCCCATGCGCAGGAGAAAGATGCGCAGGGTGTGGAGGCAGCACTCGTACATGAGGGTCCCGGGCATAACCCGGTCATCGACGAAGTGACAGGTGAGGAACCAGTCGTCGGGCCTGATATCCGCTTCGGCGCTGATCAGGCCGAGGCCGTAGCGCCCCCCCAGCGGGTCGAGCCCGGTGACCCGGTGCACCAGGCGCATCTTGCCGCCGGGTATGGTGAGGGGCCTTGCCAGGTTGAGGCCGGCAAACGCGGCGCCGAAACAACCTGCCAGGTCACCTTCCCTGAGGCGGTCGAGGCAGGCTGCGTCGTACGCCTCGGAGACCATCGGCACGAGCACTTCCCAATCAACGGGCCTGCTCCCCGTGCCGGGGCGAAGGTCCAGGGCGCTGCGGATGATCCCCTGGCCGGCTGCCAGCTCGGCGGCGGTGAAGAAGCCGGCGCAACCGTCGCGCATGGTGAGGAGGGGCTCACCTTCCACTGTCGCGTCGAAACGGAAGCGGAAGAGATGGGTATCCCCCTGGCGGAAGAATCGCTCGATGCTGATATCGTAATGGATGGTTTCCCCGACCCCGGGGAGCTCCCTGTGAAAGGTGACCACCGCGTCGAGAAGGCGGTAGACCGCCTTTCCCCGGGTGACGAAGTCGATCCCCAGGTAGCCGGAGAGGAAAAGATCGGCTTGGCCCGCCTCGACGGCGATGCAGGTGGGTATCCGGCCGTTGTCCAGATACCAGGCCCCTGCGCGGATGTCGTGTTCGGTATTCACACGGCCGCTGGTCATCGACCGCGCTTCCCCCTCCAGCGCCGTGATCCGGTCGACCAGCATGAGCGGTTCATCGGGGAGGCGGACCCGGCTTGGAAAGGTGTCGGCCTCGGCAAAGGAGGGACCGAGCATCCTGGAAACCTTGCCGCGGGCGAATTCCAGGCACATATCCCGGTCGAAAAGGGGCTTATTCCCCACAGCAACTGGAGAGGTGGCCGTATTTCCGCTCCCCTCCACCTCAGGTTGAGCTGGAGGGGAGGCCGCACCGGCCAGCGCCTCCTGAAGGGAATGCTGGATCGCCATGGCCTCTCCCATCGACCTGGTCAGCTGATCGGCAAGGCTTAGGTAGGCTTCATGGGCCTTGATCTGCGCCTCCTGGGCTGCTGCGAATTCGTGGAGGAGCGACTCCGGGACATGCGCGGAGGCGGTTTCCGCAGGGGCTCCAGCATCAGGCCGGTCCCGGGAAAGTTCGGGGGGCGCCCCGGAACACCCTAGACTTGCCGGGAGCTGAGGCGATGTCGTGGCGAAACGTCCAAGCGGAAGGGTCGGCTGAAACGGTTCGCCACCGAACCCGACCCGGACCGGTTTCCGGTGCGGAGTACCCTCCCGGTTAAGCACGATCCGCAGTCGTTCAGGGGGAAATAGGGGGCTAAGGTCGATGGCCACCCGTTCTGCAACAAGCCGGCCGAGGAGGCGCAAGAGCGCGGAAGTCGGCTCCACCCCCGGATAACAGGCGGATCTGGCCAGGTGGGGGCGTCCGGCGAGGATGCGGCCAATCATCCTGCTGCACGAGCTTCCCGGCCCCATCTCGAGGAAAAGACGCACCCCGTCGGCGTATGCGGTATCGATCACGCGGGGAAAGTCTATACCGTTCACGGCCTGGGCAAGGATGGAATCGGCGGCGCTTTGCCGGTCAACGCCGAATGATCGGCCCCAGGCGCCGCTGTAGAAGGCGACCCCCGGCGGCGGGGTGGTTTCGAATAGGTGGAGTTCCCGGTATGGCCCGGCAACCTGCCGCGCCACCGGGCAGTGGACCGTGGTCACCCCGTGCAGCGGGAAATAGCGGCAGCCGAGAAGGGCAACGAGGCGTTCGACCATCTGCGCGTCCCCCCCCACCACGCACTCGCCGGGGGTGTTGACGATCAGGAGATAGGCCCTCGTCATGGTTTCGAGCGTCCGGCGCACCTCCGGGGCAGGTGCCTCCACCACGCCGATGCGCCACTCCACTCCCTCCTCCCCATCGATCCCCCAGGCACGGCGCGCGGCCCGGCATTCACCGGCCAGATCATGGGTGAAAAGGGTCGATGCGCGCATCCGGGCGAGCATCCCGTCCCGGTCTCGCCATGCGCCCATGGCGAAAAGAGCGGCGGACTCGCCGAGGCTGTAGCCGATGACCGCCTGTGGATGCACGCCGAATTCCCTGACGATGTCGCTCACCGCGCACCCCGTTGCGACCTGGCCGAAGATGACCGCCTGGGGGTCATCATCGAGCTCGGCGTGGGGCGCCCCGTTCCAGAAGAGTTCCGGCTGGAACTGACTGCGCAGATCGAGGTTTTCCCCGTCCTGGCGGCGAAAAACTTCGGGCCAGCGCCAGGAGAGCCCCATCCCCATACCGGGGTAATGGTTGCCGGAACCGGAAAAGACGAAGGCGATCTTACCCTTGCGGCCGAGGGGTTGGGGCGAATAAAAGAGGCGGTCGCGCAATGCCGGATGGTCGGGCTGGTCGTCCGCATTGCCGCCATGGGCAAGGATGCGGTTACCCTGGTCGATGAGCGCGGCGAGTTCCTCCCGGTCCCTGGCGACCATGGCGACGGCCAGCGGATGAGAGTCGGTCTCTTCTTTGCTGTTGTGCCATTGCCGGGCAAGGGTGGCGAAGTCGGGGCCGGTCGCCGCGACGGAGCGCCGGGCCAGGAGGCCTAGCCCCCGAGAAAGTTCCTCCAGGTTTTCACCGGTGATCGTGAAGAGGAATTCGCTCCCACTCCCCAGCGGGGCAATCCGTTCCGGTTCGGAACTGCTCGGAAGATTGTCCCATCCCTCCAGGACCACGTGGCTGCAGTTGCCGTCCACGCTGAAGCTGCTTACCCCGGCACGGCGCGCCCCGTCGGCGCGGTTGCGCAGCCAGTAGCGGGGGGTGCGGGGAATGTAAAAGGCTACGCCGTCCTGCACCCCGGCGATGGGGTTATCCACCGCGTCGCAGGGGGGGATGATCTCCTGGTAGAGGGCGAGGCACCCCCGGACAAACGAGGCGAGACCGGCAGCGGCGCCGCAGTGACCAATCTCCCCCTTGACGGCGGCCAGGGCGCATTGGCGCTTTCCCTGGGTGAAGAAACGGGAAAGGGCATCTGCCTCCATCCGGTCTTCAGCGGGGAAGCCGCCGGATCCCCCCTCGAGAAAACCGATAGTGGAGGGTTCCACCCCGGCTTCAGAGTAGGCCCGGTCCAGTGCCCTGAGATAGGCGTCGGTCCCGGAAAGGATCGTGGCGCCGCTGCTGGTACCGATTCCCCTGATAACCGCGTAGATTCTGTCGCCGTCCCGCTCGGCGTCGTCGAGTCGTTTGAGAACCACGGCAGCTGCCCCTTCGCCGACAATGCACCCATCCCCTCCTTCAGCAAAGGGTATTCCACGGCCCGAAGCGGAGAGGGGGCGGGCGGCATGGTGGCCGAGTACTGCCCGGAGGTCGCCGGCCAGGTCAACGGCCCCGGCCATCGCCATGTCTATCTCGCCTGCCTGCAGGAGTCTGACCGCTGCTTCCAGGGCGCGGATGCCGGAGTTCTCCTCGCTGGAGAGGGTGAAGCTGGGTCCGCCGAACCGGAATTCCCGGGCAATCCGGCTGGCGACGATACTCCCCAGGGCGCCCATGGTCCTGTTGGCGGTCAGGGGAGGGGAGGCCTCGTCGCGCAGCGCAGCTGTCCATGCGGTCAGATCCTCCGCAGTCAGGTCGGTCCGGAGTTCGTTCGCCCAGACGACTGCCTGCTCCGCGAGTGACCAGCGGAAGCTGAAGTTCGTGGTGTTAAGGTCGAGAGCGATGCCGATGAAGATCCCGGCCCGCAGGTTTCCCTCGCGGTCGAGTCCGGCGTCGGCCATGGCGCCTGCCGCGGCCTCCAACATGAGGAGTTGCTGGGGTAGCATCTCCTCCATTTCCCGCGGAGGGATGCGGAACTGTTCGGCGGCAACAGTAATCTCATCCAGATAATGGCCGCTGAACGGGGTTCGCTGCAACCCTTCCGCCTTGAACCAGGCGCTTTCCTCTGCCCCCCACCATTTCCGGGGGAGGGTCGGTTCAACGGCCGGGTCTCCCCCGAGGACCCGCTCCTGAAAAGAGCGGAGCGACTGCCAGGGGCCGAAGCGGGCGTCCATCCCGACCACGGCGACTGCGATCCGCTGCTCGGATTTTTTTACCCTCCCGGGTCGAACGGCGCGCATCGGCGCTTTCGGCAGCCATTCCTCAATGAGAAGATGGCCGTTGATGCCGCCGAAACCGAATGCGCTTACTGCTGCCCGTCGGGGAATGCCGTCGTTGCGCCGTTCCCACGGCTGCCCTTCGGTCAGGACCCGGAAGGGGCTGCTGGCCAGATCGATCGCCGGCGGCGGGGCAATGAAATTGGCGGTCGGCGGCAATATCCCGGCGTCCATGGCAAGGAGGACCTTGGTCAGTGCGGCCGCGCCTGCCGCGGTGAGAAGATGGCCGATATTCGATTTGACCGAGCCGATGACGCAGGCATCTCCTTCCGGGAGGGTGCTTCCCCATAGTTCCCGGAGGCTGGCGAACTCCGTTGCGTCTCCCACCGGCGTGCCGGTGGCGTGGCACTCGATCAGATCCACGTCCCGGGGTTCCCAGCCGCTCCTGTCATAGGCCGCGCGCATCGCCCGCAGCTGTCCCTCGGAAAGGGGGGCGAGGAGACTTCCCCCCACGTCGTTGGCGAGGCCGATCCCCCTGATGATTCCGTAGATGCGGTCGCCGTGTGCGACCGCATCTGATGTCCGCTTGAGAAGGAATATCCCCGCCCCTTCACCGACCACCAGACCGTCTCCCGCGGCATCGAAAGGGGAGCATATTCCCCGCGCCGAGAGCGCCCTGAGCTGTGAGAATCCCATCTGCGTATAGAGGGGATCGGGTCTGGAAACCCCGCCGGAAAGCATGGCGTCGGCACGGCCGCTGAGGAGTTCGTCAACGGCGAGTTTCAGGGCATAAATGGAGGAGGCGCAGGCCGCGTCGAGGGTGGAACTCCCCCCTCCGAGTCCGAGCGCATGGGCGAGGATCCCGGCTGGGAGCCCGGCAACGTAGCGGTTCAGGGGATCTATCTTCCCTTTGTCAGGGGGGCCGGTGCCGAGCTTTTCCGCGAAGGTCCGGCCCAGCAAGTGGCGGGCAAAAAAGGAGGATTTTTCGCTCGGCAGAACCAGGTTGCCGATGATCACTCCGACCCGTGAACGGTCGAGCGGCGCGGTAACGCCGTCGTCAAAGGCCCGCTTGCCGGCATGGAGGAGGAGGTGAAAGAGGGGATCGAGCCCCGCCAGCGAGTCGGGATCGCAGTTGAGCCCTGTCAATAGGGTGAGCGGCGGTATTTTGTCGATAAAGCAGCCGCGCAGCGAATAGACCCGGTCCGCGGTCCCCGGTTCGGGATCGTAAAGGGATTCGGCCGCGAGATGCCAGCGTCCGGCAGGAACCTGGCGGGCAGCGCTGCGGCCGTTGCGGATATTATCCCAGAAACGGCCCAGGTCGGGCGCGTCGGGAAAGATGCCGCCGATCCCGACGATTGCTACCGATGGCGTCTCACGGATACTCAAGCGGCTCCCAATTGGACAGGTCCCGATTGCGTCAGCTGGTTGCGCTGAAATGCCTGCTTCAGTGACGGGTCGATGACGCACTCATAATCCTCGAGACGGGCAAGGAGTTTGCCCGTGTTCCGGTCGAGGAACTCCATGTCGGCGGTGGCGCACTGTTCGCGCTCGGCGGTGACTCGAACCACCACCTGGACCCCTTCGCGGGGGAATGTCTCGATGAACTGGCGGTACCTTCCGGCGAAGCAGGGGAGGGAACCGGCGCCGAAACGCTCGAAGCTCCAGAGAATCATAAGCTGGAAGGCGCTGTCGATAACCAGCGGGTCGGTGATCCAGATGCTCCGGAGCGGCTGCTTGATCCAGTTGTCCGGAGAGGGGGCCCCCTTGACCATGGCGGCGATCCCCTTTGCCGCGCAGCCGATCACCTGTTCTATCCCATGCAGTTCCGGGCCGTGGAAGAGACGTTCCCGGTCGTAAAGTTCGCCGTTACGCGGCTGATAGGGGGTGACCGGGATCTCGATGATGGAGCGGATCCCCTCGGGGAGCCGGGTCGCCAGGACTATCTCGGCCCGGGCATGGAGAACCACCCGCCCGTCATGACCCATGCTGGTGAGCTCCACCGGCACCAGGTGGAAGGTATCCCGTTTTTCCGCGCGGCCGGCCATTACGTGCAGGGTGCAGATTGTCTCCTGCCCGAAAACGACCCCCTTGCAGATCCGCAGGTCGTTAAAACCATGGAAGCGGAAGCCCGGATTGCCGTGGAGCGCGCCGTGGGCGAGCCATTCGACGATTATTGCCATCGGCAGAACCGCCTTGCCGTCGAGCACATGGGAGCGGAGGAAGGGGTAGCCGTCCACAGTGAGATTCAGGGTGAATGCCTCGCTAAGGGTGTGGGTCCGGGACGGCGGGGCGGCCGTTAGCGGCTTGCCGGTTGTGCCGGCCATGGCCACTATCTCGACCGGATCGTCCGTAGCGGCGATTTCCCTGATGAGGAACTCTCCCCCCGACTCAAGGCCGATCAGACCTATTCCTTCGGCGGCGAAGACCTTTTTCAGCGCGGGAGTCACCATGCCGCCGTCCCACGGCCCCCAGTTTATGCTTACCGCCCGGCATCCGGGACGGCGCCGTGCCTCCGCCTGGGCAAGTTTATTGAGCGCCTCGTTGGCGACCGAGTAGTCAACCTGGCCGACGCGGCCGAATCGGCCGGTGATGGATGAAAAGAGGACGAGGAAGCGGAGGTCATCATCTCCTGTGGCGCTCAGGAGCGCCCGGAGCCCTTCCACCTTGGTGCTGTAGACAAGGGCAAACTGTTCCCGGGACTTGTCGGTGATCAAGCGGTCCGCGAGAATTCCGGCGCCATGGACGATCCCCCGTATCGGTCCATGGTCCCTGCGGATTTCATCGAGAATGCCCGCGACCTCGACGGCCTCCCGTATGTCGACGGATCGGTAGACAGCCTTCCCACCTGCCGCGGCGATCCGCTCCAAGGTGGCGCGCAGTTCACGACCGGCGATCACCGCCCGGTAGCGCTCCTCGATATCCCGCGGATGGAGTTTCCCCTCCGCCTGCTCGATGATTCCCCGCTTGATCTGGGGCTCTTCGACCAGGGCGCTGAGCCAGGAGGGCTCCGGAGTCGGTTCCGGGCTCCGGCCAAGGAGTACGAGGAGCGGCCGGTATGCAGAGGTCAGGGCAACGGCGGCTGCCGCGGTGACTCCCCGGCCGCCGCCGGTCATTATCACAACGTCTCCCTCATGGATGGAGGGGGTCGCGGGGGCCGGCGCCGCGCTGAGCTCGGCGATTTCCAGGGTAGTGCGCCCATCGGGGGCGAGACCGACCTCCAGAGGACCGCTGCGGAATATCTCGTCAGCCAGGACACGGGCTGTTGCTGCCGAATCGGGGAACTCTCCGATATCGATGGCCTTGCAGGTCACGTCGGGCCATTCCCTGCCCGCTGTTTTTGTCAGACCGGCGAGCCCTCCGGAGAGGGGATCAATCAGTGCCCTGGCGGGATTGCAGCCGAAAGAGCCGTCGAGACGGGAAACAGTGACGCAGAGGGAGCCTCCCGCAGCCGCGGCTCGGCGCAGGGCCGGGCCCAGGTTTTTAAGGAGGAGGAAGGCGTTTTCCAGGAAAAGGTCATCCGTTCCGCTTTGCGGTGCGGTGATGACGAGACCGGAGATTACTCCCGGCACTGCGATCTCCCGCGCTTCGGCCGCACATATCCTCCTGACGTTCAGGCCGCGCCCCTGGATGATGGCGCAGAACTTGGCCGTGAAGGGGGAACCGTCATCGGTCACCCAGAACTCGGCGTCGGTGGCCAGTGATATCTCCGCAAAAGGGGCATCTTTTTCGAGAAAGACCGGCACGACAGCGCTTCGGCCGATGGCGGGAGGAAGGTCCAGTTTGAGATTATGATCCAGCTGGGTCTTATCAAGGGCGTTAGCGTCTGTCGGAGGAACTGCCCCTGACTCAACTCCAGTGCCTGAACCCGATGCACCGAGATGTGTGGCGATATCCCCGAGGGTGCGGAGCATGCCCAGCTGCTCCGGGCCGATTGCCGGGGCGTCGGGGAGCAGCTCGCGAATGGCGGAGAGGATCTCGACCCGCTTGATGGAGTCGATACCCAAGTCGGAGTCCATTGCCATCTCCGGTTCAAGCATCTCCACTGGATAGCCGGTCTTGTCGCTCACCACAGTGAGGAGGGTCTCCATTACGCAATTGCCGACTTCCGAAAGAACGGTAACTGGTGACTGGTTACTGGTGACCGGTGACCGGGAACCATATCCTGAACCGGAAATAACTGAATTGCGTACACCGAGATGGGCGGCGATATCCCCGAGGGTGCGGAGCGTGCCCAGCTGCTCCGGGCCGATTGCCGGGGCATCGGGGAGCCGCTCGCGGATGGCGGAGAGGATCTCGACGCGCTTGATGGAGTCGATACCCAAGTCGGAGTCCATTGCCATCTCCGGTTCGAGCATCTCCACCGGGTAGCCGGTCTTCTCGCTCACCACGCAAATAAGGGTCTCCATTATGGAATAACCGTCTGCCGAAAGAGCGGTGATTGGTGACTGGTCATCTGAACCTGCGCCGAGATGGGCTGCGATATCACCGAGGGTGCGGAGCGTACCCAGGTGTTCCGGGCCGATTGCCGGGGCGTCGGGGAGCCGCTCGCGGATGGCGGAAAGGATCTCGACCCTCTTTATGGAGTCGATCCCCAGGTCTGAGTCCATTGCCATCTCCGGTTCGAGCGTCTCCACCGGATAGCCGGTCTTCTCGCTCACCACGGCAAAGAGAGCCGCTGATACGGTTTCTATGCCCGGTGGTAAAGGAGTGCGGGG
>Ga0335079_10010676_pt1 | contig 10457 bp, 8 predicted proteins | sample Lox_Sample_33_FD_206719 | JGI IMG/M metagenome (GOLD analysis project Ga0335079, IMG submission 206719) | Soil microbial communities from Loxahatchee National Wildlife Refuge, Florida, United States - Lox_Sample_3.3 | ecosystem: Environmental > Terrestrial > Soil > Wetlands | place: USA: Florida... | reverse complement strand
ATGACTGTGTTAAGGCCCGGACAATCCCCGCCGCCGGTCAGAATCCCGATCCGCTCACGCATGGCCGCACTCTATAGTCTAAAGTTCAGAGTCTAAAGTCTAAAGTGACCCCAGCGAAGGTATCGCGTTTTGCGCGGGTCCTGCTAAACCCGGCCCCGCAAAATGCAACCCTCTGGGTGCGCCCGGAAACCGCACAATCTCCAAAACGCGCTGGTTGCAGGATGTTATGCAGGGGGAGTGGGTATGGCATATCTTTGGCTACCAGGCTTCGTACCGGCTAAAACGGTCGGGGCGCAGACATACTGCGCGCAATCTTAGCGAAGGATCATTATGCGAAATAGAAATCTGAAAACCGCGTTGCTGGCTGGGGCGCTTGCCCTGGCAACAACGAATCTGATGGCCCGGGGCACCGAGGATGCGTCACCGGGAAAGAGCCCGGCGCAGCCGGGTTCCCAGGGACAAGACCTCAAAGCAAAAGAACGAACCGGCCTACCCAATGACCCCATGGACTTGAGGGCCAGCAGCATCATCGGCCAGGCAGTTCGCAACGATACGGGCGTGCGATTGGGCAAAGTGCAGGACCTCATCGTCAGCATGACGGCCCATACAGTGCCTTTCGCCATCGTCGAGTATGGTGGGGCGCTGGGGATCGGTGAAACACGGGTCGCGGTGCCATTGACGGACCTCAGATGGTCCAGCGAATACAACAATCTGGTCTTGACGGCGACGAAGGCGGATTTCGAATCCGCCAGCACGACCCCGACGGGTGCATGGACGGCAGTCTCGGGTGAAGATTGGGTGAGAAATGTTGACCGATACTACGGGCAGCCTTCGTTCTCACGCTATGAGCGCCAGGAATCCAATGGAATGACGGATCAGCGCGAGCCGGTGCGGAACGCCAACGACCGGTTGAATCCGCAGCCCCCCGCTCACCTGGGAGCCAAAGATATGGCTGCCCCCGCCACGGGCGACTATATCACGGACAAGGTTAATAGCGTCATTCATGCTGGCCTTGGAACACAAGCAGCGGACATCCAGACGAGCGTCAAAGATGGCGTCGTCACGCTGCGCGGGAAGGTAGCCAACGAAGCCCAGAAGCAGGACCTGGAGAATAAAATCAAGGCCGTGCCCGGGGTTACTAAGGTTGACGACAAACTGAAGGTAACAGAAGAATGAGCAACCTGCGAAGAGCAGGCGAGGCGGGAGCCGGGGTTCAAGACCTCCTCCCGCCGAACGGAAAGGCGGGACGGTTCCCCAGGTGAAGGGTTGGAGAAACCGCGTTTCGCGTTGCGAGCGCGCGCCTTAGCGACCGGCGTTCACTTGACCCCCGCCTTGGGGACTTCGAAGGTAAACGGTGTCTCTTTACCGCGCTCTTGCACGATGACCGTTACGCGGTGGCCGGAACGGGCGGCGAGAAACTCCTGAAAGCCGTGATAGGTGTCAGCGCCATCTTGTCCGCCAGTGGGCATTGCGGTACGAACCTGGGGCGCCGCGTCAGGGGAGGGAGCCTGCCGAGGGGATAGGGGGGCGACTGCCGACCAAGCTATCACGGGAAGAGTGGCGTTCATGCTAGCGATTTCTGGAGAGGGAATCGCAAAGCCGACGTTCTCAGCATCGGCCTGGCGCCACGAGACGACCCCAATGGCCTCGCCGCGCTCGTTTAGAACCGGCCCGCCGCTGTCACCTGGAGATATGGGGCAAGAGAGCTGATAATAGCGCACTCCATCCAGCGTGCGGATCTGGCTGATGAGCCCCTCACTGATGCTGAAGTCGAGCCCTCGAGGGCAGCCAACCAGATAAACCCGCGATCCGATCCGCGGGGTGCTGGTGGCCAGCGTGATGGGCGGGCGGGAAACGGTGTCGAGTTGAAGCATGGCCAGGTCGAGCTTCTCATTCTTGTCCACGAGGCCGACGACGGCAAGGCGTTGGTTGTCGGAGAAGCGCGCTTCGACGTGCCGCGCGTCGTGAATCACGTGCCAGGCCGTGACGGCGAGACGTTTCCCCGCCGCCAGGAAGGCGGTGCCGACAAAGTGTCTGCCGGCGACGTTCTCGACGTCGAGGGCTATGATGGAGGGAGAAACAGCCGAGTAGACCTGATCGGGCTTCAACTCGGCCCGAAGTGGAGACGACGAACCGGCCAGGGCGAACCCTGCATACACAGCAGTAGCGAAAAGCGACGTATGAGTCATTTAACTATCATTGCTCTGGAGCGGAGGTCGCCACATTGCTCGGGATGCCCTCGCGGTCCCATCTATTCACCGATCGCCGAAGCGGCTGATCCGCCACACTGCCCTGTTGCTTACCGACAGGGCGCCCTGGCGTCAACATCATTCGTTCATCGAGCCAATGTCTCGTGTGCCGCTATGGTATGGCTCTAGACGAAGTGAGGAACCGCCCTGTAGGCTTACCGTAGGCTTACCGTAGGATTACCGTAGGAGATCCCTTGCGTCGCCTGGCGTGGTGCCGCTGGGATCCCGGCCGAACTACGATGACGTTACGGAAGCCCGGCTATGGATAGACCGCTCTCCGGGGGTTGCTATTCAAACGCGTTGGAACTGACGCGCTCATGCGAGCGGTGGAAGGAATGGGCCACGCGCGGACCATCGCAATCCCCATCCGAATCTTCTTGCCGCCGCTACGCCGCAGGCGTAGGACGTTCATCGGCTGTTATGAATCATTCAGTTTGAAGTCCTCCTCTTTATGACAACTCCTCATCAATGTTCGGGCTGCCTCTCCCGGCGGCACTGTCTTAAGATCATCAGCACCGCCGCAGCCGGCCTGGCCTTTAGCGGCGAGTTGTTTCCCGCCCTGGCCAAGCCGCGCAAAGCCGATCCGGGCTTCGTTGACCCCAGCAAGATACGTCCTCGTCCCAAGATCCGTGTGGACGCGGCTATCCTGGAACAGCCCCGGCCTTATTGGCTGGGCTGGCCGGGCAAGACTTATCTGCTCGACCAACGGCAGAAAGAATACCGAGCCCAGTTGGGGGGTTCGTGCCAGCGGCTCGGTATCGAACTGCACGAAGAGGCGAAGCCGATCGAAGACGACGCGGCGATGGGGGCGTTCCTCAAGGGGGTCCAGGAGCGCAAGCCCGATGCCGTGCTGGTCATCCTCCAGCACATGAACTGCTGGAACTGGGCCAACCGTTTGGCCGGCGAATGCCACGTGCCTCTGATCGTCGTCTCTCCCATTGGCACTTCGTTCACCGGGCACGTCGCCGGCTTCTCGCGTCAACCGGGGGTTTATGTTGTCTCCTCGCTCGAATGGGCGCCCGTGGAAGACGGGCTGCGCATGGTCCGCGCTAAACGCATGTTCGAGGAGACGCGGGTGCTATGGATTCAAGGCAGCAAGGCCAATGAGACTGTCATGGACAGGCTCGGCACGAAGGTCCGCGCCATCCCGCGCAACATCTTCAACGAACTGTTCGATACCATGCCGGTCAATGATGAGGTCAAGGACGTAGCCTCGACCTTCCGCAAGCACGCCAAGCGCGTGGTCGAGCCTACCTGGCAGGACAGTCTGAACTCCGCCCGTGTCTATACCACCACCAAGCGGCTGCTCACCGATGAGGAAGCCAACGCCCTCTCTATGGATTGCCTGGGCATGGTCAGCGCCAAGCTGGTGCCCACACCGCCCTGCGGCGCCTGGACGATGTTTCAGGACATGGGTGTTACGTGCGGGTGCGAAGCCGACCTGTTTGTCGCGATGTCCCTCATGCTGACCAGCTACCTGCTCGATCGCCCCGGGTATATGAATGACCCGGTTGCTGAGACGGCTAAGAATCTTCTGGTCGCCGCCCACTGCGTTTCCGGCACGAGACTGAACGGGTTTAACCAGAAACCGGCTCCTTACATCCTCCGCAGCCATTCGGAGTCCGGGCTGGGGGTGTCCGTGCAAGTATTGTGGCCAGTAGGCGGCCTCGTATCGCTCATCCGCTTCCAGAATCCTAACGAGCTCATTATTGATACCGGCACGGTAGTCAGCAACATCGACACCCCGCCCGCGGGCGGCTGCCGCACCTCGGTCGAGATCAAGATGGATGGTATTGAAGACTGCCGCGACGTGCTCGGCTTCCACCAAGTCGTCACCCTCGGCATCCATCGGCCCATCGTAGAAGGTTTCTGCCAACTTTACGGTATTAAGGTGATCCATTCTCCGGAACATCCGGCCCGTGCCAAAGCGGCGTGATGCGCAACCGCGAAGCGCGAGAGACCAAGGCACTCCTATGAAAGAGAAACATTTGCGTTGTGGATGCAGAGGGCCTCGGGCGCATGCAATCTTGGGCCGCTTTTGGGTGTGTTCGTTTGCTATTCTCGTCGCCGCCCAAGCACGCTCCCAGGTTAAGCTTACTTCGCCCGGCTTGGATTCTTCGCGGATGGACGATAAGGGCTGCCTGGTCGAGGATTGGGGTTCGGTTGCTGTCAGGCTGGGAGGTGCTGGGGTGCCCGCGACGGCGACCGCCGTTGTCCAAGCCATCAAGCTGGACGGCATTATCCCTGGCGCGCAGGCGCAATCGCAGTATGGCCCCGTCGCACTCACGCTGACTGCGTTCCGTGCTCCGGTCTGGCCGGCGGGACTCGACGTTCTCACAGTGCGCCTGACCGAGACCGCGGGTCAGGAGACGCCGCTGCAACTCTCGTTGACGTTGCCGGAAAACGTGCAGGTCGGCTTGAAGACAGTCACACTCGGCGGCCGGGCGGTGATTGGCCTGCCTGTCGGCGCTAAGGCATCTCAGGCCATGCGCGAGTGGGGTTGGGCTGACGATGCAGTTGCCCTCCCCGGGTGGGCCAGGCCGGCGGCGGCTTGCGACCCCGCCTTCCAGAATATTCGCGCGGGTATGGGGGGAGTCCCAATCCTCTATCGCTTCAAGGTGGTGCCCAACGCTCGGCTCAAGGTCGTGCTCGGCTTCTGCGAGAGCTACTGGGCGCAGGCCGGCCAACGCCCGGTCATTTGTCAGATTGAAGGCGCAGCGACGCAGGAAATCGATCCCCTGGAACGCTGGGGACAACACCGGCCCGGCGCCATTCTGTTTGATGCGACCGACGCGAACGGCGACGGTATGCTGGACATCTCCGTTCTGCCCAAACCCGGCGCGCCTGATCAGAATCCCATCTTGAACGCAATATGGCTTTTCGCGGCGGACGCCGATCCGAATCTGGCGCAGGTGATCGCAGGCAAGCTCAATGCTGTTGCCTCGCGCTACGTTGCGGTGGGCGGCAGTAACGACCAATCCCTGTATGCGGGTGGCCGGGTGGAGTACAGCCTTAGGCTGGCAGCCAACGCGAGCCAGGAGTTTACGTTCCTGGTGGCTTGTGCAGGCGGTTCGGTGCCCCTAGCCGACCAAACCACATGGACCCCTGAGAAGCTGCGCCATTCGGCCGTGGCGGTGTGGCGGGATTGGCGGTAGGGCCTTCACGGCCTTTTAGCATCATGAGAGCCGCGCTCGGTCTGCTGTTGAGCTTTGTCTTGCTCACGGGCTGTCGGCATATCCAACAAGAACGGTTTCCCGCGGATGTGCGCATCAACGACAAGCCTCTGCACTTCATCTATGACACGGGAGCAGGCATCACCCTTGTGCATGCTGCGTCTGCGAAGCGGCTGGGTCTGAAAGTAAGCGATCCGCCCTCCTCCCCCAAACCCTCGCCCGGAAAGGTGAATATTGGGCATACTGAACTCTGCCGGTTTACGGCAGCCCACGAGACCTATACGCTCAAGCTGCCCACACTGCGCGCCCCGTGGCCTTGGGGAGGGCTATTGGACTTTGACGGGGTTATTGGCTGGCCGGACCTGGCGGATGACTTCTTCGCGATTGATGCTGCAAACGACGCCATCAAGGGCGTTGATCAGTTGCCTCATCCCACTAACGGTTGGACCAAGCTCCCGCTCTGCCGGGACACGGACGTCCTGGCGCTTGAGATTCCGCGCGCCGACGGGAAGACGGGGGTCCTGGAAGTGGATACGGGCAATGCCGAAGGCCTGAGCCTTTCCCCCGCGCGCTGGAAGGAATGGCGCGCGAACCATCCCCATGCGCACGGAGGATGGCAATTCAACTTTATGTTTGGGTCGGGCGCGGCCCTGGGACGGCATTACGTGGCGAGGGACTTAGCCATCGGCCCGCTGGCTTGGGAACGCGTGACCATTCGCAGGGCGCGCCGGACCGAAATAAACATCGCCGCCAGCAACGAGGTTTTTGAAGCCAGCATGGGCATCGCAGCGCTGCGCCAGTTTAACCTCGTCATTGACCGGACGAACCACATGGCTTACGTCAGGCACGACCCAGCATGGGACCCCAGCCGGGGAGTTCATCGTCGAAGTGCTTCGCGCAACGCACCGGCATCCAGCAATAGCACCGTGCGGCTCAATTTTCAGGCACATGAGTATGCGGACCTCGCACAGGCGGCTCTTGAATCGGGGAAGTTCGAGGACGCCGTCACGAACATAACCCACCTGCTGAAATTGGAACCTGACAATGCAGGGGCCTGGGCAGGTCGCGGCGAAGCCTTATTGAGACTGTATGGCGCTGAGGGATGTGGGACCAACCTTGATTGCGCGCTCGCGGACCTGAACCGTGCCCTCAAACTGGATGCGGACTTCACTCCCGCCTACGAACAGCGCGCCAACATTTACTACCTGACGCAGCGCTGGGATGATGCTTTAAGGGATTACCGGCGCTTCTGCGAAAAAGCTCCAGGCGAAGCGAACTACCAGCGGTTTTACATTTGGCTTATTCTCACCCGAAAGGGCGAAGTGGCGGCGGCAGATCGGGAGTTGGGGGCCTGGTTCGGCCCCGGGAAGAAACCAAAGGCGACGCGGTGGGAGCGCACGATTGCCGCATTCCTCCTAGGGCGGATGTTCGAAGCAGCTTTTATCGATGCTGGCCGTCGCGGCCATGACTCGGGACGCCAATGCGAGGCGTGGTATTACGCCGGCATGAAGCGCCTTCTCTCGGGCGACGCCTCCACCGCGCGCGCTGACTTCGAGAAATGCCTGGCCACGGGCAGGAAGGACTACGAGGAGTATAACTTCGCCGCGGCAGAGTTGAGAAAGCTCAGTACCTGAACGGATCTCCGGCGAGGGACGCCCCAGGATACTCAAGCCCCTCGCAAAGCACGAGGTGTGGTTGCAGAATGCGAGAAGACGTATTGAGCTTTAGGAGTTGGGCTTTGCTCAGTGCCGCTCGAACATGCCCGAAACTGCTGGCTTCTGGTGCCACAATCGACGGGCATGCTGTCTGCTACTTACTACGGAGAGGTAGCTAGTAAACTATCAGAGAGAAAGGCCAGATATGTTAAGTTGGGCTCTTACATTCTTGATTATTGCGTTGATTGCGGCTGTGTTGGGCTTTACCGGCATCGCTGGCACCGCGATCGGCATTGCGAAGATCCTGTTTGCGGTTTTCATAGTTCTCTTCTTAATCACCCTGATCTTTGGTCGCAGTCGTGCCTGAAGACCGCTCTGACGCCCATCCACCCGGCACAGACGGAGAGCTCTTAGTGGCCGGGACGATTGTGCATGGGCGTCCCCATGGGCCGAATCCACCGACCGGAGGCCCAGCTTCATCGGAGTTCTCAAATCCATTACTGGCTCGCTTCCCGGCAAACACCACCGCCCGTGCATTCTGCGTGAATGCTAGCGATTCCAGGCCGCAAATTGCAGAGCCGACTCTGCTCACAGGCCCCACTCGAATTCCTAAACCCCGTGAATGCAATGGGTTATTGAGTCGCGCTCGTGACGGCATGGCGTTCGCTGCAATTCCTGGTACCGACGGGTACCGCCGGGGCGCTGTCTATCCGCGCACAACGAATTTACGAAAGGATCGTTATGCGAAATAATAGCATGATAATTGGGTTGGTAGCCGGGGGTCTTGCCCTGGCAGTCACGAATCTAAAGGCCCAGGCTGCTGATGAGGTTTTGCCGCCGGTGCCCCAGCCCCAGTCGAGCCGAACGGGCGAAAAGCCCAAACAGGCCGCAACGACACAGAGCTTAATAGGCCAGTCGAACTTCAAGGCCACGAGCCTCATCGGTCTGCCAGTTCGCAACCAATCAGGTGATCTGCTGGGCAAAGTGGAGAACCTGATTGTCAATGTGGACACACACTCTATGCCGTTTGCCATCGTCGAGCATGGCGGGACACTGGGAATCGGTGGAACACGCGTCGCGGTCCCGCTCACGAACCTGAAGTGGAGCAGCGAACCCAGGCAACTGATCTTGACAGCGACGAAGGAGCAATTCCAGGCGGCGAACTCGGCGCCGACGGGCGGATGGCTGGCGGTTGCGGACGAAGACTGGACGAGGAGCGTTGACCGGTTCTACGGCCAGCCGTCGGCACCTGGCCCCTCACGATTCGAGCGTCAGGAAGTCTCCGGAATCAGCGAAGGCCGGCAACTGGTGCGCACCCCTGCGGACCAGAAAGGCGCCACTGATCTGGAGGAGCAAATAAATGCTCCGGATCCAGCGGTTATGAATAAGCTGGCCCAACCCAAGGACGAAACGCTCATGACGAAGGTCAACGGTATGATCCACCAGACCTTAGGGGATAGGGCGAACCAGGTCCAGGTCACGATTGACCAGGGAGTTGTGAAGTTAAGTGGGATGGTGCCGACCGAAATGGAGAAGAGGCTGCTCGCGCACCAAATCCTGGGGTTGCCTGGTGTTGACCGTGTCGAGGACAAGCTGACCATCCAGGGTCAGTAGAGGTGTCCAGGAAGTCGGAGGGCACCCGATTCCCCTCCCCTTCGGTTGTTCAACCACGCGACGAAAGCGGCGCACCTGCGATGGGAGCACGATCTACTGCTGGGCTTGGGGCTTCGGCACCTCGAAACTAAATCGGCTCTCTTTCCCCCGCTGTTCCTGGACGGTCACTGTGACCTGCTCGCCACGCCGCGCCGAGAGGAATTGCAGGAAGTTGGTATAGGAGTCGGGGACGGTACGACCAGTGTCAGCTATCTTAGCCCGAACGACCGGTGGGCGGTCGAGTTGATTGTCTCGGGGACGGGAAAGAGGAACCCTGTCCAGCCAAGCCACGACTGGAAGCGCGGCATTCATTCGGGCGACCGCAGTCGAAGGAATCGCAAACCCCAAATTCTCGGCATCGGCTTTACGCCAGGACACCACCCCGATCGCTTCGCCTTGGTCGTTGAAAACGGGCCCCCCACTGTCGCCGGGCGAAATGGGGCACGAAACCTGATAATACCGCACATTGTCCACCGTCCTGATCTGACTGATCAGTCCCTCACTGATGCTCAGGTCGAAGCCGCTAGGCGCGCCAACGACATAGACCCGCGCTCCGATTCGGGGGGTCGCGGAGCCCAGCTTGAGCCTTGGGCGGCCACTGGCCTCCAGTTTGATCAGGGCCAAATCGAGTTGCTCGTTCTTATCCACGAGGCCGATAACCTTCACGCTGTGGTTGTCGGAAAAACGCGCCTCGACTCGCCGTGCATCGTGAACGACGTGCCAGGCCGTAACAGCGAGGCAGTCGTCCACTGCCAGGAAGGCCCCGCCAATGAAATGCCTGCCGCCAACGTTCTCGACTTCCAAGGTCACGATGGAAGGCGAAACGGCCGCGTAGAGATCTTCGGGCTTCAGTTGCGCGTTCAGTGGCAACGCCAATCCCGCCATCGCCATACATGCGCATGCTGTTCCGCTGACAAACGAGTTGCGAGTCATCTAACTTTGCTATAAAATACGGCGTAAGGCTTCGCGCCGCGGGCAGCCTCCCTACGTCAGTCGATTTGCTCTTCACCGGCACTGCTAATTCGCCGAATCAGCCTTTTAGTTACCACCCCCGCAGGTCGGAATCAAGACTCCATTAGACCTGAGGGCTGCGGTCATCAGGTCAGTTTCTGGGCCCACACGGACGCGCGCGCATTAACCCGCGCTTCAGTGAGATGAGAGACTGCAAAATCCCCGGGCAAAGCCGGCTGTGGAAGCGCGGCGCCGGAGCCGGGGTGGAGCCTCCGGGTAGCTTCAGGGTAGCCTCAGGGTAGCTTCAGGGTAGCTTCAGGGTAGCTTCAGGGTAGCTTCAGGGTAGCCTCAGGGTGCCTACCGGTTGGCCACCAGATGGCTTAAGGGTAGCCTCAAGGTGGCCTCCGGGTAGCTTCAGGGTGGCCTCAGGGTGCCTACCGGTTGGCCACCAGATGGCTTAAGGGTAGCCTCAGCATGGGGCTATAAAGAAATCGCATTCTTCATTCTTCATTCTTCATTCTGCATTCTCCCTGCATTCTCCCCACCGGGCCGCCGCTTCCGCCTTGCCAACAGAGCACTGCCCTTTCAATGTTGCCTCATGCAATCGCACGAACTCTTGCGGGAAGTCTTTCAGAAGTGCAGTCCCAAGCAGGTCGCTGCCACCCTGGGGCTTTCGCTCTCGATGATCTACAAGTGGGCGGAGCCGGGCGATCCCGCCGCCGGCAGCGGCAGTACCAACCCGCTTGATCGCATTGACGCATTGATCCGGTGCACCG
>Ga0335079_10010675_pt1 | contig 10457 bp, 11 predicted proteins | sample Lox_Sample_33_FD_206719 | JGI IMG/M metagenome (GOLD analysis project Ga0335079, IMG submission 206719) | Soil microbial communities from Loxahatchee National Wildlife Refuge, Florida, United States - Lox_Sample_3.3 | ecosystem: Environmental > Terrestrial > Soil > Wetlands | place: USA... | reverse complement strand
GTTTGTACCGATTACGCTGGTGGCTTACGTTGGAATTGCGCCGGAAAAGAACAATGCGGTCGCCGGGATCGTCAACTTCATGCGCAATATGGGCAGCAGCGTCGGGACCTCAATGGTTACCACGCTGATTGCACGGCGGTCGCAGTTCCATCAGGCTAGGCTGATTGAGTACACGCGGGGCGGGAATCCAAATTTCCAAAACTCAGTTAGCGGCCTCGCCCAGCGTCTGGCTCACTCCGGAACGGGCGCTCCTGACGCACAAATGGGGGCCTACGCCAGGATCTATCAGTCCATTCAAGCGCAAGCCGGCGCACTGGCCTACGTTGATACCTTCATGGTCCTGTGTGTAGGGGCAGCAATCATGTTTTTTCTGGCGTTCGCTTTGAAGAAGAATGATCCGGGCGGAGGGGCTGAGCTGGCGGCGGGCTGAGCGAAGTAGAATGAGGGTGTGGCAAGAGTTAACCGTAGAGAGCAGTTGTCGGGAACCCAATGATCAGAATCATCACCATTGAACGGCAGTATGGATGCGGCGGGAGCGAAATCGCCCAGCAACTTGCGCAACACCTGGGATGGAAACTCTGGGACCAGTTGCTGACGGAGGAGATCGCCCGCCTGGCTAATTGTCCCAAAGCGGTGGTTGAGTGTCGAGAAGAGCGGAACGATCCCCTCTACTATCGGCTGTTCAAGTCGTTTTTGCGAGGGAGTTATGAGGGCAGCATCAATGCCCACAAGCTGAACCTGGTGGATAGTGAATGCATTATGAAGTTTACCGAGCGTGTGGTTCTGCACGCGGCGGACAGTGGAAACTGCGTCATTGTTGGAAGGGGGTCGCAGCATTTCCTGAGCGACAGAAAAGACACGCTGCGTGTGTTTCTGTATGCTCCGAGAGAAGAAAAAGTGCGGCGGCTGTTGGCTCGCGGTAAGAACGAGAAAGAAGCCGAGGAACTGGTGGATACGGTGGATCGCGAACGGGTCGATTTTATCGCGAAGTATTTTGGCGTCGAGTGGCCCAACCTGCCGCTGTATCACACCATGATCAATACCTCGATTGGGGATGAGACGGTGGTACAAACCATTGTGAGCTTCATGAAAATATGTGATGCCATATTGACTGCCGTCGGGTGAGGGGACATTGGGCTGAGGCGGCCAGTAGTAGCCGTTCGGCCATGGCCACATGAAGACGAAAAATCATCGTACCGGCGAAGGACCGCGGAAGATCTCGCGAATCCTGGTCGCAACCGACTTTTCGCCCCAAGCCAGCAATGCTTTGGAATGGGCACGGTCTCTCGCTGGGGCGCTCGGGGCGAAGCTGGTTCTGCTGCATGTCATCGACATCTTTAGCCTGGCGGAGGTGGCTTGCGTGATGGGTGGCCCCGATCCACTTAACCTATTTCGCGACCAAGCTCGTAAGAGCATGGGGGAGTTGAAGGCGTTGATACCTGAGGCTGAGACTGCCGTTCGCGAGGGTTCGCCACGCCCCTTGATTGTGGATACCGCGCTGGAGATGAATTGCCACATGATCATCATGGGCACCCATGGCCGCTCGGGCTTGGCACATTTGCTGTTAGGCAGCGTTGCGGAGTACGTGGTCAGGAACAGCAAGGTGCCTGTGCTCACAATCCGTGCGGATTGAGACCGAATGCATAGGTCTCGACTCCCCGATCAGTTATTTCCCAATACAAAATGTGCTGAAGATCAGGTTGAGGATGTCGTCGGTGGTGGTGGCGCCGGTGATTTCGTCGAGCGGGCGGAGAGCACTGTACAGATCAAGCAGGAGCATTTCGTGAGGAATGTGATTGTTCACGGCAGATGTTGCGGCGCTGAGCCCGGCAAGCGACTCGTGCACCAAGTTCTGATGACGAAGATTGGTGAGGAATCCGGTTTCGGATTGAGCGCCAGCATCTCCGCCGAGGTGACGCAGGATTTCCTGGCGGAGTTCGGGGATGCCGAGTCCGGTGATGGCGGAGGTGCGAACGCGGCCTGGCGCGGTTGCCGGGGTGGTCAGCAGATCGCATTTGTTTTCGACGACGATAGCAGGGCGGTCCCCTAACCGCTTGAGCAGATCAGCGTCTTCCTGAGAGCGGGGTGCGGAAGCATCGACCACCACCAGCACCATATCTGCGTCGGCGAGGGCTTCCTTAGATTTGCGGATGCCAATGCTTTCGGCTTCGTCGCGTGCGCGGCGGATGCCGGCGGTGTCCACCAGCTTCACCGGAATCCCGCCAATGGCGACAGTCTCGCTTACCAGGTCACGAGTCGTGCCAGGAGTCGCGGTCACGATGGCGCGCTCGCGTTCGACCAAACAATTAAAGAGGCTCGACTTGCCCACGTTGGGGCGGCCGACGATGGCGAGCGTCAGGCCCTCATGCACCAGCTTGCCGTAGGCGAAGCTCGAGGCCAGTTGCTCCAGCGGGAGACGGACGGCCGCGATGCGCTCGAGAATCTGGCCGGCCGGCAACAGGGAAACGTCGTCTTCGGCGAAATCGATGCCGGCCTCAAGCGTAGCAATCAGTTTCACCAAGTCCTGCTTGATGGGCTGGAGACGTCGGGAGAGCGCGCCTTCCAACTGCTGGGCCGCAACCTTGGCCTGGTAGAGCGTTTGCGAGTCGATCAGGTCGCGGACCGCCTCGGCCTGAGTGAGATCGATGCGGCCGTTGAGAAAAGCGCGCATGGTGAACTCACCGGGCTCGGCGAGGCGGGCGCCGCGCGCGAGCGCGAGCTCAACAACGTGGCGGAGAACCACGGGTGAGCCGTGAGCGGAGATTTCAATGATGTCGTCGGTGGTGTAGGAGTGGGGCTTGGCGAAGTAGGTAACGACGACTTCGTCGATGCGAGCGGCGGAGCTTCGCTCCGCTTGGACGGGTGAGGCGCCCATCCTCACACTGACCGGTGGTTCAATCAATTCGGCAAAGATAGCGCGGCCGGGGTCGAGATCGTGCTTCAGTCGCAGCATGGGAAGCGCGATTTTTCTGGCCTCGGGGCCGGCGAGGCGGACGACGCCGATGCCGCCGCGTCCGGTTGGAGTAGCAATGGCGACGATGGTGTCGTCGAGATTCACGGGGACAGTTTCTAGTTTCTGGTTTTAAGTTTCAAGTTGTGGGTTCGCGAGGCAACCACAGGGGCATAGAGAAAAGCAGGTTTCTCGACTTGCCGTCGCTATCGCCCCGACGCGCTCGAAATGACAAGAGTATGGATCGATCCGTGAAAATCGGTGTGAATCCGTGGCCCCAAAAAATATCTTATCGGCGCCTGCCAACTGGCGGTTTGTAATTCTTGGGATAAACCACCAGGCAGCGGCGGCCACCTTCGCCCTGACTTTCGGTGTGCAGATCAGCGTGGTCGCGCAAAGCCAGGTGCACGATGCGGCGCTCACGCGAGGACATGGGCGCAAACTCGTAGGGAGCGCCGGTTTGGCGGACGCGGTCGGCGGCGACGCCGGCAGCCATGCGAAGTTCCTCCAGCCGTAGCTTGCGCTGGTTCATGCAGTCGAAACAGATTTTTTCGTGCTCGTTGCCGGGAAGCCGGAGCATCTCGATGGCCAGCAGCTCAACCGCGCGCAGCAATTCGCCGCCGCGCTCCAGCAGCAAGGTGGAATCGGGGCCGGAAAATTCCACCAGAATCTCCGGACGCTCCCAATCGCGCTCTTCGGGGAGCGGCGGATCAACAGTGATGCGGTACTTGAGGTGAAGACCTCCCTGGGTGACCACCCCGCGGAGGAAGTCGTTAATCTTGTTGGCGGCGGCGATTTTGTCGGGAATGGGCATAAAAAACTGGCGGCTTTCGGCTATCAGCTTTCAGCGAATGAATTGCTGACCGCCGATAGCTGACGGCTGAAAGCTACTTCTTCTCCTTCTTCCTGGCTCGCTTCAAGGCAATCTCACGCATTTCGCGGCCCAGGCTGGTGCGGTTCATGATGGCCTGTTGCACGATGGCGATCAGGCTGCCTTCACACCAGTAGAGACACAAGCCCGCAGCCAGCCTGTAGCTGATGAAACCGAACATCACCGGCATCATCACGTTCATCATTTTCTGCTGCGAGGGATCCATACCCGCCTGCGGCGTCATACGCTGCGTGACCAACCCGGTAATGATAATCAAGACGGGAAGAATCAGGTAAGGATCGGCAGAGGACAGATCTTTAATCCACAGCCACGAGGCCTGGCGCAAGTCGAGAGCGGAACCCAACATGGCGTAGTAGGCAAACAGGAAGGGCATCTGCAACAGCATGGGCAAACAGCCGCCCACCGGGCTGACTCCCTGCGCTTTCATGAGGGCGCCGATTTCGGTGTTCATCTCCTGGCGCCGCGGATCGCGCATGCTGTACTTCTTGTATTTTTCCTTGATGGCGTTCATCTGCGGCTGAATCTTCTGCATCTTCAGCGCCGATTTCATGCTGGAGACGCGCAACGGCAGCAGCGCCAGATTGATGACCAGGGTTTGGATCACGATCGCCCAACCCCAGTTGCCGACATATTTGTAGGTCCATTGGAGCCAGAGGAACAGCGGCCGCGCAATCACCCCAAAGAACCCAAAGTTGACCAGACCACGCAGGTCGGGCGGGGCTTCCACGATGGTGGGAACAGATACGGTTTCGAGGGTGTGCAACTGCTTGGGACCAACGTACACGCGCTCCAGGGTCGGGCCCCTTGGATTTCCCACGGCTGCACCCAGGACGTCAGCCTTGGTTGTCTCTTGCGAGGTGGATTTTGCGTCCTTGGGAATGTCGATGGCGTTACGCAGCGTGACGGCGACGGTGTTCGGCGGATCGTTGGGAATGAAGGCCGCCGCGAAGTACTGATCAACCACACCAGCCCAGTTGAAAGGCCCGGGCAAAGTATTGCCGCCGCTGACCGATTTGATCGCGAGGCGTTTGATATCACGGTTGAACTGGTACTCGACACGGCTGACGGCATATCCCGCAGGCGAAGTCTCATCCCCGAAACCGGCTGGCCAGGCAGGGAAGGCAGGGACCGGGCTGCCCTTGGAAGTTACGGACGTTTCGACCTCAACCACATAGCTGTGATCGAAGCGGAAGACTTTGCGGACCGCCAGATCCTGACCGGCGTATTCGAAGGTGATTTCTGCGGGGGCTGACAGCGTGCCCGAAGATGAGGTTACGTACAGCGCAGAGTTCAGTTGGCTGCGAAGACTCTCGTCGTAAGTCCACAGGCTGAGCGGGTAGCCGAACTTTCCTGCGGTGGTCTTGTTGACCAGTTCGAGCGGCGATCCCAGGTCGTCCCTGAACTCCTTGAGGATCCATGACTTCACCTGGCCACCGCGGTTGGTGAAGGTAACGCGGTAGAGGTGGTTCTCGATTGTGGTCTCTGATTCGGTGGAAGCTTGCTTGGTGGCAGCAGTCGCAGTTGCCGGGCGTTTGGGCCGTTCGAGCTCCGGCGGATTGCCGGCGGGCAAAGCCGGCGGCGGCGCTTGGGCTTGGATCTGGGGTTGCGTCGGCGGCGCGGTCGGCTGGGGGTAATATTTCTTCAGCAGCGGCTGAAAGAGGACGATCACCAGAAAGGTGAGCGCGAAGACCAGGAGCAGACGCCGCTCCATGCCGGGCTCTTGCTGCGGATTCTGAAATTCTGCCAATGGCTTTTCTCAGTGGCTGCACGAACTCTTTACCACAGGGTCAAGTCCGCCGCGGGTAAAAGGATGACACCGGAGCACGCGCCACATTGCCTTCCTCGAACCTCGGATCACTCCGTAACGCTCCACCGCTTCCATCGCGTACTCGGAGCAGGTCGGCACATAGCGACAGGCGGGCGGAAGCAAAGGCGAGATGGCCCCGCGATATGCGCGGAGCAGGGCCAGCAGGACGCTTTGTGCGATGCTATTCACTCGGGTCTCTAGGATTCTGCTTCTCCACAAACTTTCGCACTACTTCAAACACCTGCTCGATCTCCTTGCCCAGTTCGGAAAACTCAACCGCCAGCAAAGATTTCTTCGGATTGATCACGATGTCGACAGGCGCTTGAAACTCCGGCCAATGCAAGCGGACCGCTTCCCGCAGCCGGCGGCGCATACGATTGCGTTGCACTGCGCCGCCCAGCAGCTTGCTCACGGTAAAGCCGATACGGAGTCCGCCCCCTTCCTCGCGCCGCCGGTAAAACGCAGTCAGGTGAGGGGCGAAGTGACGCCGTCCCTGCTTGTAAACCCGCTCGAAGTCGGCGTGCCGCAGCAGGCGGACATCGCGGGGAAACTTCCTGCGCTTGCCGGAACCAGACACGCTGGGGCGGCTCCTGGGAGCGGTACCGCTCACGCTTCGCGATCCAAACTCAAGTTGCAGAATTCCCGCCACTTCCGGAAAGGAGAAACGCTACTCACGGAAGCCGGGCTTTACCGATACCCGCTTGCGCCCTTTGGCGCGCCGGCGCGAAATCACCGCCTGCCCGCCCTTGGTCTTCATACGCGTGCGAAAGCCGTGCGTCTTCGAGCGGTGACGGCGATTGGGTTGGAACGTGCGCTTGGGCATGAAACTTGGCTGCTCCTGACTGGATTCGTTGCTGCTCTGAACGCTGAGTGAAACATAAAGTATAAATGACGCGCGGTGAAGCGGCAAACGGCCCGGCCGGGTGCGAGGCTCCGGCTGCACCACTCGCGCGGCAGTTATAAAGTGGGCACTTGACAGAAGTTTCGTTTAGCGGTTGGAATCCAGGACCGGAGAAAAAAACGGCGACGAAGATTTCCGCAGAGCGGAAAAAAATGTGCTAGTATGCCGCCTGTTCCTGCTCATTGATATTTTTCTGGGTCCAGCCAAACTGCCTGCCGCGCGGCGGTCTGGGCGGGGATGATTTATTGCATTCATTTGAATCGCAGGCGCTCACGGCGGCAAGGCGCCCGGCAGAACTTGATATGTCAGCTCCGACTTCCAGTCTCGCTCCCAATCCGTGGTTGCGCATCCTTGAGGCGCTTGAGAAGAAAATCAACCGGCACTCCTACGACACCTGGTTGAAGCCCACCCGTTATAGCCACTCCAGCGGAGGAATTCTTTTTGTGCGTGTGCCCACGGTGGAATTCCGCCATGTGGGCGACAAATATAACGACCTCATCCAGGAAGCGCTCGACAATCTCGGCCTGGAATATCAGGATGTTCAGTTTGTCACGCCGGAAGATGATCCCGCAGCCACTCCGGTACGCCACGATGGCGGACTTACGGCGCACGCCACGCCTCTGACGCATCCTTCGCAGGCTCGATTTGACTGGGATGGGGCGGCGCAACTCAATCCGCGCTACACCTTCGATGCGTTCGTGATTGGAAGCGGCAATCAGTTTGCGCATGCGGCCTGCCAGGCGGTGGCGGAGCGGCCCTCCAAGGCGTACAACCCGCTTTTCTTGTACGGTGGGGTCGGGATGGGCAAGACCCACTTGATGCAGGCGATTGGCCACGAGATCGCCAAGCGCATGCCGCAGTCGGCTATCTGCTACGTATCCAGCGAGAAGTTCACCAACGAGATGATCAACTCGCTGCGCTACGACAAGATGACCAGCTTCCGCGACAAGTTTCGCAACGTGGATGTGTTGCTGGTGGACGACATCCAGTTCCTGGCGCAGAAGGAGCGGACGCAGGAAGAGTTCTTCCATACCTTCAACGCGCTGCATGAGTCGATGAAGCAGATCGTGATTGCCAGTGACCGCCCGCCCAAGGAGTTGGCCGAGGTGGAAGACCGATTGCGCAGCCGTTTCGAGTGGGGATTAATTGCCGATATTCAGCCGCCGGATCTCGAGACCAAGGTGGCCATTCTGCAGAAGAAATCTGAGCAGGAGAAGGTCACGCTGCCGACGGATGTGGCGTTGTACATCGCATCGAACATCCGGTCAAATGTTCGTGAACTTGAGGGAGCGCTGATCCGGCTGGTGGCACACTCTTCGTTGATCGGCGCTGAAATTACCCTGCCTTACACCCAGCAGGTGTTGAAGAACTTTATCGACTCGCAAGCCCGTAAGGTCACAATTGAGTCCATACAGAAAGCGGTGGCCGAGCAATTTGGGTTGCGCCTGGTGGAAATCAAGGCGAAGAACAATTCGCGGGCCATTGTTTATCCGCGGCAGATCGCAATGTATCTGGCAAAACACATGACCGAAGCGTCATTGCCGGAAATCGGCAGGCAGTTTGGCGGCAAGCACCACACTACCGTTCTGCACTCCGTTGAGAAGATCGATGAAGTACGCAAGACGGACAAGGATTTGAACAGGCTGCTCAATAAGCTGACTGAGCAGTTGGGCGGATAAATTAGGGTTTCTGCATCGATTTCCACTTCTCGCAGGTGTCTTCTCCAGCCAACCCTGTGAACCCGGTGTGGAAGCTGTGTATAGGTAGAGACGGAGGTAGTTTCAGGACAGGATTTAGCCTTTCGTGCAGCCCCGCGAGCCCTAAGTTTGGACATCAGGGGAACGACCGGAAGGTGATAATGGGAAGGTAGTTGGACGGGATTTCCACTTTTGCCTGTCCCCTACTGTTACTGCTGTTTTATAGGTTTTTATTTTGATATAAGGGAAGTATTCAAAGTAGCGCCACAACCGGGGGGCACAGGTTATGCCGGTAGAAGCGATTGCAACGGCTACGGGGACCACCACCATGGAGATTACGGTCAGCAAGTTTGAACTTTTGCGCGAGCTGACGGCGACTCAGGGAGTGGTAGAGCGCAAGACCACAATCCCAATCCTGTCGAATTATCTTTTTGAGGCTGCAGGCGACAAGTTGTCGCTGACGGCAACGGATCTGGACCTAAGCCTGCGAACTTCGTGCGCGGCGAAAGTCAAAAAAGAAGGCGCTTGCACCATCCCGGCGCGCAAGCTGCACGACTACGTAAAGCTGCTGCCTGACGCCGACATCACCATCAAGCTGTTGGAAAATCATTGGGTCAGCATTCGCTGCGGACGGTCGAATACGAAAATGGTGGGGATGGCGAAATCGAATTTCCCCACCCTGCCGACGTTTCCGACAGCCGGAGTGGTGAAGATCCCGGCGCAGGTTCTGCGCAGCATGATTGCCAAGACTGGATTTGCCATTGCCAGCGAAGAGTCGCGCTACACGCTGAATGGCGCGCTGATGGTGCTGAAGCCAGAATCGATCACCATGGTAGCCACCGACGGCCACCGCCTTGCCCACATCGAACGTCCGGCGACGAAGTTTGAAGGCGTCTCCGGCGAGATGAAAACGCTGGTTCCCAAGAAAGCCATGGACGAACTGAAGTCGCTGCTGGATTCAACCGACGCCGAAGAGATCGAGTTTGCAAAAGATGATTCGACGCTGTACTTCCGCATCGGCAACCGGCTGCTGACTTCGCGGCAGCTCACGGGCCAATTCCCCAACTTTGAAGCGGTGCTGCCGAAAGACAATACCAAGTCGATTGCTGTTCACGGGGACGAGCTTGGCCAGGCCATCTCCCGTGTGGCCCAATTCGCCGACGAGCGCTCGCGCGCGGTGAAGATGCGCCTGGAGAAAGGCGAATTGAAGCTGTCGGCTTCGTCCACGGAAATGGGCGAGTCGGAAGACACGATCGAGATCGACTATCAGGGCGAGCTTTTGGCCATTGGCTTCAACGCGCAGTATCTGCTGGACTTCCTCAAGGCGACCGGCGGAGGCGAAATCAAACTCGAATTCAAGGATTCCCAGTCCGCCGGCCAGATGCGGCCTGCGGAGGGCGAAGAGTACAAGTACCGGTATATTGTGATGCCGATGAGGATATGAGAGGTCCGACTTTGCGGTCCGATGTTACTTTGGGCGACGCTGAAAACCAGAAACCATCAATCCTGAATCGTTACGCGTTTTGAAACGCCACTGAATGTAACGATCCAATTTCGCAGAATGTCCCTGCCAATGAGAATCGCATAATGCTGCTCTTTGATGAATTCCGCGGAAACGATCGGAATGGACTCGAGTGATCGCAAGCCCGTGCCGGGAAAGCTCATAGAACCCGCGTGCTCACCGCATTTGTGCGTGGCGCCAATCGCCCTGATCTGACTTCCCTCGCTTGTCTGAAACAGTTTTAGCGTGCTCGCAAGGACCTTGCTAATTACTATCCAAGAGCGCTCGCATCCGTCGCGGCTCCGGATACTCAAGGCCAATGGCCCGACCCTCCTCAATGACATCCCTGGAATTCGCCACAATGACGTCTATACAGGGGCCGGGATCCCCAGGGTCGAAAGGATTCCAGTACATGTCAACCAGCGCCATAATTAGGACACGAAGTAGACAGGCTCGGTCATCCAGATTTGCTTCACAAGGAAGCTACGACCAGCGCCGAATTTTCGCAAACCGGCTTTGAGGGCCTCGGCGTAGCTACCAAAAAAGCCTTCTACAACCGTTTCGCCCTGGATGACAACGTAGGCGCCCGGATGCCAACGAAACCACTCGCTGCGATTTGCTTCAAAGACCTTAAGTTCAGTTGAGAAAAGGCCCGCGGACGACATGCAACCCTCCTCACGATTCTAGCGACGCACAGCTCTTTACATCA
>Ga0335079_10010674_pt1 | contig 10457 bp, 9 predicted proteins | sample Lox_Sample_33_FD_206719 | JGI IMG/M metagenome (GOLD analysis project Ga0335079, IMG submission 206719) | Soil microbial communities from Loxahatchee National Wildlife Refuge, Florida, United States - Lox_Sample_3.3 | ecosystem: Environmental > Terrestrial > Soil > Wetlands | place: USA: Florida... | reverse complement strand
AGACGATTCGCCACATTCTAATCCTGAGCAGATGTGACAGCCTGACCAATAACCTTTTATTTCTCACGCAACAACCCGGCACTAGGGGTAAGGGACCCTAGTGATTCAACCGATAGGCTAATGTTCGAATCTTGCAGGTCAAATACAGGGAATCCTGTATTCGGAAGATCATTTGCTATCGAAAAAACTGTGTGATTCATCGGGTACCTCCAACCGGCGTTAACGGGAAGTAGGTTCGGTCGTGCAGAAGCAGGTCGACAGCCTCCACGACGGCGCCGATATCCTGTTTCGCACACGCACCGCGCACTCCGGCCTCACGCGCGGCTTCGGCAAGCTGCCTGGACAGGTGGAGAGTGACCATAAGAATCGGAATCTTCGGGAACATCGCTGAAATTCGCCTGGCGACGTCAACGCCATTAAGATCAGGCATCTGGTAGTCGAGAACGATGAGATCTGGTGGCGATTCCAGAACCTTGTGTAACGCTTCGCCTCCGTTTCGCGCATCGCCACAAACCTGCCAGCCCTCTCTCTGTTCCAGGATCGCTCTCAGATAACGCCGGACTGCGGGATTGTCATCAACAACAAGAATACGAATCAACCGAAAGCCTCCCGCTGCTAAATAAGCGAATTCCGCGCGGGTAAAGAGAACCGCCGTGGCCGAAGCGAAAGGTGCCGTGACGGAATCCGATCAACCACATTCTGTCGCACCCCCGTCAGTATCACTTCTGCTCATCATCTCTCAGAATCGCTGCCCTCAAGCTAGGCTATGCTGCAGACCGTTCACAATCGAGTGAAAACAGTAGAGTTCCATCAGGCATCGGTTGGCACTGACTACCAAATCCCCTTATCGCTACCGGTGAGCTTCAGCTCAAGGGCGGCCGCGGCAGCCAGACCTGGCAGCAAACTCAGACGAAGCGAGTTTCGAACATCGCCGCGCATCACAAGCTCCCGAAGCTCACCGCCATATAGATTCAGGGAATGAGGGAGAATGGGCACCCGAAGAAAATTTCGGCGATAGTAGACTTGCTCCACGCCGAATTTGGCAGACGCAGTTACAAGAGTCGGTAAAGCAATGCCTAGGCCGCAAAACTCTTCGACATATCCGGAGATGATTCTGAGATAAGAAGCAATACCCTCCCAGATACCTGCGGCGCATCCCAAGCTGTGTAAGCGTGTGAAGTGGACATGCCCGGATTCCAAGAGGCCAGCGTTATCGATCACGTCACAAAGGCGAATGTAAAAGTGGCGATACATACGCTGCAACGTGCTGATGATGATGCGGTCTTCAGGTGCCAAGACTCGAAATGAGTACTGCCCGATGTTTGCGATACGGGTGCGTTGCAAGAGGGATTTTGTGAGAACAGTCTGCTCGCCGGTTTGACCCAAGCGTCGGATATGCACCTCGACGAGTTCGGGCAAACCTGGCACTACGAAGTTCCATTTGTTCGCGAGTCGGTCGCCCCAGCTTCGGTCATCGATTTTTGCATCGAGTTTAGTCCTCATTACGTTAACGATGTGTGACGGCTCGGCGTCAGTGAACAAATCCAAATCGCTTCCCAAGTCGGGCCAGTGGTCGAGTGACTTGATCACCGTCACTGGGCAACCTTCCTTTTCGAGAGTGGCGCAGATGCGGTCCAAAAAGTCAAGGGCATGATGAATTCGAGCGCCTTCCTGTTCGGCAGCCCGCGACACCCATTCTTTAGTCTCAGTACTCGCGGATCTCAGAAGTTCAGTCAGACTTGAAAAGGCTCGAACGATGACATGGTTTTTGGCAGCGAGTGCTGCGACGGCTTCAAATTCGCCTCGGTTGAGATTATGTGCGATCGCAGATAGGCGAGTTGCAGACGTTTGAGAAGACGCGGGAAGCACAAGCTGGGAGAGAAACTGAAACTGTTGCCTAGGGTCGCACAAGCGGTCCATTCGCGAGGGCTCCATTCGAAGCGAGGATAAATTGTCGAGCATTTGATGCGGTTGGCAGCAGGTGTGTTGGTGGATCAACGAAAAGCTCGACTCACTTGCCTGCGGACAGGGAGGAGGTACCCTGGCTGCATTTTGTATAGTTTAGCCGCTCCACGGCAGTGCCCTCTTCATAATCGTTCCAGGTTTCGATCATGACAAAGGGAAGCGGATGAGCGGCATCGAAATAGCGCGTATAGAGGTGGAGAGTGTCCTCGAAAGTCCGGCCGCAGCGGCGTGCCATATGGCGATTCAGGCCCCATTTCGCCGCTGAGTCGTCAAAGCCGGGCCAGGCCGCACCGACGATGATCTTGTCGGGACGATTGTTGCGCATGCTCTTGTAAAAATTGTCGAGGTATTGTTCTCCCCAGTTGCTGCCATCCGGCGTCCAGCCTTTTTGTCCAGGTTGAACCCATGCATACATTCCGGCAAAGGCCGAGGCGTATTGCGCGGGCGGCTCATCTTTGTAGATCAGGATCGGAGCTGACTCCCAAGATTGAAAGTGTTCGACGACGCGGGTCCAATCGACGTGGCCCTGCTTGGGAAAGATGAAAATCATCGGGTGACCGTTGTAGGTCAGATACGCGCTACGATGAGGCGCGCTGGGTCCAATATAGGAACGATAAGCTTTGTCAAAGGCTGCGATGGCGCCGTCGGTTGCCTGGGAGTCATCATCGGCAGGCTCGTTGTAAAGAAGTGCCACCTGAAAATGAGCCTCGTCCGCCGCTTCCTGCAAGAGTGCGAAATTGTGGTCGGAGAACGGAGCACTCTCGCCGTACCAGTCGACAACGAAACCTGAGATACCCCTGTGGCGTGCTTGCTGAATTTGATCGCGAAGGATTGCGGGATCGTAGCTGACGTAACCCACGTCCATGTGCTGACGGTCACCGAACCATGGCATGTAAACGGCGAGCAACTTCGGCCACGAGTTAGGGGACTGGGGATTCTGCCGCAAAGTGCGATGGATCCCAGGCGTGGTGCAGCCCGCGCCTACCAGAAAACACACGATCACGATGGCTAACAGCTTGTTTGACAAGAAGTGACTCATGCCCCCCCCAGTTTGCGCTGAGCTTTGGATGACGCATAGCGGCCGCGAGTTGGTGAGATGGCGAGAGCTAGAAGTGCGGAACCGCCTGAAGTTGGCGGACGATCCAGCGATCGGCAGCCGGCGTCATCAGGACAACGTAGTGCACGATGGCGTGTTCATTGTGGATAGCCTTGCCGCCATCCCGCATTTCGAAATCGTACTCGGCCGTGTCGTGCAATTCGATCACGTCACCGGCCGGGGCGTAGAAAATGGCCTCGAGCCTATGGTTTTGATTCAGATAACGCGATGTGATGCCGCTCTTCAGCTGACTGCTGACTGATTCTCTCAGCCAATCATTCGCGGCACCTGCAAAGAGCCCGTTCAACGGTCCGGTGGAATTGGACTCCAATGAGGAACTGATGTTGCTCCAGGCGAATTTATAGTCGCGTATGATGGCACGCTGAGTCAGCGGTTCGAGAGAGCGGGGAGACGCCTTGGTCACATCCCATGTGACCTGAGGCGAGTTGTCTGCTCCTAAAAGGGTGGAACATAACAGGAATGGGAGAGCACCATTGAGAATAGATCGGCATATTCTCTGGCACAAATTCATTGGATTCACTCCTTGCCGCCAATACGCAGCTCATTTCCCGAGGCGACTCCCGATGCGGCGGAGACAACGACGGAGTCCGAGGCGAGGAACGTTGCGCGGGCGACGTCTTGCTTCACGGGGGCGTCGACGAAGCTGACATCGCGGCTGCTCTTTGCAGTAAAGGTTACGACGGTTCCGTCGGGAACTGGATTGCCCGCGCAGTCGTGCACGGGCTCCGTCTCGACGAGGATGCCCTTGGTAGTTCGCCGCCCCTTGATCCGCAAGTTGCATGGATCGGAGGAGACCTGCTGGACAATGCGCTGCGCGGTGAGATCCTTGAGTGAGGCTGATACCTGCAAGGGGCCTGCCGATTTTCCGGAGTTGCTGCGAAACCATGCAATGCCATCGCGAGACTGCACTGCGTGTATGGACGGCGTCGAGTTCTTGCCGGCCAATTGGAATTCAACCGTCGCGGAGGCGAGAACTAGATTCCGGAACTGATCAAAGGGCAATGCCACGCCGCTAATAACGTCATTTACTCCCACCGGAGCTCTCGAGGGATGCACGATGAAAGTGAGACGCGCCGGTTTTGTGGGTTCGACAAAGAATCCGGCGCTGGTACATGTGCTCGCGCAGACTACTGCGACGTAGCGGCCCGCGGACTGCAGTTCTTTGGCAGTCAGATCGATGTTCTGCCCCAACTGGATGTCGCTCTTCAATGCTACTGACGGGCCGCTTAGATAAAGCGTGCCTGGGCCGCTGCCCGTCGTTGCAATGGACGCGGCTTGACCAGCAATTGCTTCGGTAGGAACGCGGAGCTGCGATTCCTGCGCCGGAGCCGCGGGTGCGGCACAGAGTAAGACTGCCGCAAGCAGGATTACGAGTCCGCTAGGACTTTTGCAAACTGTATTGGTTGACCACAACATGAAAGCTCTGGACCTTTCCTGCCAAAGTTTGTGGAATCTCAACCGCAAATGATTCTGTGGACTGCGGAAGCAGAGCACGTTCAACGTATCCGTCAGAGACCCACACGACTTTTCCATTGTTGTCGTAGAAGCTTGCGACAACGTGAGGGATGTTGACGGTCTGGCCGCCCTCGTTCAGCAGTTCTCCTCGCAGAATCGAGTGACCTTGCTCGTCCATCTCGAGCTTCTGGTTCATCACCCCGATCACTGGATCCGAAGACGCAGGGACTAGAGTGGCCTTCACATCCATGCGGACGTTTTTGACCTTGCTGAGACTGGCGTGCGGAAAATCGATGCGATAGGGAGTCACCTGCTTGGGCAAGAGCACGTGGAGGATTTTGTCGAAGCTACTTTCATCATCGATAGCGCCGCCGGAGCCGTCGACCAAGGTGGCATTTACATTGACGAATGCAGGAATCGTGTCTTCATTCACGACTTCGCCCATGACGAGAGCGCCTTCGGGGGAGTCGACAGCATTCATGGATATGATGCGCACGTTGGGAGCGTCGACACTATGCGATCCCCATTCTTCGCCCGCAGTACCAGAAACGAGATCCCAACGAAGGTAGTTAACCGGGACAATTTGGGCAGGCACATTGGGCCGCGGCGCTTCGTCCCAGATGACCTTCCAGCTATCCCCGCGATAAGCGAGGCGGAAATCACGGACATCTTCGACCGGTCCTACGGGAGTAGTCCAGTGGAGACGGGTGCGCATTTGAGCGTCGGAGTCGGTGGCGTGAAGTGGGCGTGTATCGAACCGCTCCAGGCTTGAGAATGATCGCAAGCCGCCATTCGAACCAATCCATTGCTGGATAAAAGCTCGTTCATTCAGAGCGTCGCTGGTCCGCTCAATGCTGGAGAAGGCACGATCCCAATTGCGGCGTTGGATATCGAGCAGGAAATTGTTGAGAGCCTGCTCGGGCGTGGAAGCCCTTTCGCTGAATCCGGGCAAGGCGGTTCCCGCGGCTATCCCCACGGTTCCGGCCGATCGGCCGGTGGACAAGCCAAGAAACATCAGACCAACTGTGCCAGCAACAATAAGAATAATAATTGGCAGAGTTCGTTTCATTTCGTTGCCTCAAGCTACGTAGTCACGTGCCGGCTCGGCGATAGTCGGCATCGAGTCGACCGGCCTTCGCATGGTTTGTCTGGCAGGCAGGAAGAGCACCAGGAAAATCGCCAACACGCTGACGCCGATCGGGAGCGTGCCCCAGAGTAAGCCCATCCACGCTGGAGGAATAGCATCCGACTCGATGCGATGGGCGGGCGGAACGTCATCTTTCGACCACGCGGTGATCTGACCGTTGTCGAATGTTTCCGTCTTGCGCCAGCCGACGAACGTCAGGAGCGGTTCATAGTATGGATCATGCACGAAGATGTATTTCAGTCCGTAGCGATTCGCATGCGCCAACATAGCGCGCAACGAAGTCATGCCGGCTGAGCCGTAGAACTTGGAATTGGTCAATTGTGCCGAGCCGTAGCGAGTCATCTCGGGCAACAGCCGGGCGGAGTTGTAGTCCCCGTCTACACTGCTGGCGTCGGTATAGGTGGAAACTTGTGCGAGTTCGCTGCCGAAGCCGAGCGTGAGATAGCGGTAGGCGTCGTGTCCGTCACGATTGAGAAAAGAGATCACTGGGCGAACGTCAATGCTCCCGGCAGGACGGTACGGGTTCGCAGTGAGCCAGGCCAGCGCGGCGCCGACCGTAGCAACGGCGGCCAGTGACAAGGCAACGGCCGCCCTGGCACGGAAACGATCGAGCAACTCCCCTGCCAATAAGCCCACGATGGGCATAGCCATCAACGTGGCCCAGAAAGTAAAGCGCTCAAAAGTCAAGATTTCAAAGGCGCGTCCTAACAACCATCGAGGCAGCGGCGTTGTGCCACCCAGACCGAAGATGAGCGTAATCCAGAACCCGATAAGCAGAGGCCTCAGTCGGCGCACTGAAGCTCCGCGAACGAGGATGAACGGCAGAGCAAGAATCAATGCGCCGTAGGGGATCACGAAATAGTTGATTGCGGTGATCGAATTCATCAGGAAGTTTGCTCGGCTGTCGTGGGGAATGGGTATCTGGTGGATAGGGTGTTCGATGAGAGTCACCCAGTACGGGAGCAGGACAATGCCCACTCCGGCAGCAACGATCACCGCAAACCCCGCTGCCCGGGTCAGCACGGAACCCAGAGATCCGTTGGTCCGGCCATCCAAGGCATCCATGCAAACGACCCACAGCACCGGGCCCGCAAACAGTACCGCGCCGAAAATCAGAGTGACGTGGTGTGCCGCTGCTGCGGCTAAGCTCACTGCCGCGCCCTTGACCAAGGAACGACCCGAGCCTTGGGTCGACCATTCATAGAAGTGGGCAGCGCGTTGAGGTAGAGGGCTGCCGAAGTGATTGTGGCGAGTTGTCCGGCCTGGTAGATCAAGAACGCGAGCGCACCGAGGAAGATGCTTCCGAGCGCGGCGTAGGAGGCGGCACGCTCATCGACCCAGATGCGAGCAAAGCGAAAAATGCCTACCGGAAGCAGCAAAACAGCGACTAATTGCACGAGCATATAAGCCATTTTCAGGCCGGCGACATTGGAGGCGAGTGCTATCCACTGGTGTGTGAGTGGAGGATAGGTCGTTTGGGAAAAGCCTGCGAACCATTTCTCGTTCCATGGATTAAACCAATGATGTGAGTAATGCGAGGCGAGAAAGATGTGGAAGTTCGCGTCAAACGAACCCGAGGGAAGCTGCATAAGTAAGAGTGGCCCGTGGACCGCAAGGGCCACCAATACAATTGCGAGAAGCGGAATCGGACGTGAGTAGCTTGCGTTGGATGTCATTCCATGCACACTCCTGCGCCAGGCAGCTAGATTTGATTCGGATCGCTTTGCGAAGGTTTGCTCGATTCGCACGTGCATCCTGGATTCGTGTGGCGAAGCAAACCTAGCTGTCGACGTGGCATCTGAACGGGGCCGCAGCAGTTACTGCCTGGAAGGCAGATTGCGGGGGCGTTCCAGAATTCAATCGCAAGCGTGGTGACTTCGTGAAAAGCAGGTTTCCGCTCACTAGCTTTTGCTTTGTTGCAGTCTTGGCGCTCGCCGGAAGCGCAGTTGGGCAAACTTACGACTTGAGTTCGGGCAAGCCAACCGACCGGCAGAATCCAAATGGTACAGATTTCAGCTGGGGTGCGGGCATCGAAGTCGCGCGGCGAGCACGGGCAGCCGACGAGGCCCTAAAGCGGAACGACTTCGCCGGGGCCGTTGCGCAGGCGCAGCAAGCGGTCCACGCAGCGCCCCGGGATGCCGAATTGTGGTTCTTGCTCGGGTATGCTGCACGGTTGAACTCACAATACGCATTGTCGGTGGATGCGTACAACCAGGGACTTAAGCAGAAGCCGGAGTCCGTTCGTGGGTTGGCTGGCCTGGCTCAGACCTATGCGCGAATGGGCCGAGATAAAGAAGCAGAGCAACTGCTGCAAAGAGTCATTGCGGCGAATCCCAAGGATGCGAATAGCCTGCAACTCGCAGGTGAATTGCTGCTGGGCACCGATCCGAAAGCGGCATTGGCGCTCCTCCAGAGGGCCGATACTGTACAGGCATCCGCGCATGGCGACTTACTGATTGCGCACGCGTATGAGAGACTGGGCCAGCCTGACGAGGCTGCACGTTACATCAACCAGGCGAAGAGTCGCGGTCCCCACGATCCGGATGTATTGCGTGCCGTTGCCGAGCAGTACAGGGACGAGGGGAAGTACGACGAGGCGATCGCCAGTTTGCAGGCAATTCCAAACCAGAGTCCCGCTGTTGAAGCCGAAATCGCATATACCTATCAATCGGCGGGTGACGCTCAGGAGGCCGCGGCAATTTATGCGCGAGTAGCAAGGGCTGCAAGGGACAATGTCGGATATCAGTTGAGTGCGGCGCAGGCGTTTATCAATGCTGGAAAGCCGGAGCAAGCGGCTGCGTATCTCGAAGCTGCCGCTGTACTTGATGCAAACAACTATCGCCTACATGCAATTCGCGCCGCTCTTGCCGAATCGGATGATCGTCTTCCGGAAGCGCAGCAGGAATACAGATCCGCGCTGAGCAATTTGCCAGCCGGCATACCAGAGGGGCCCCTATACCCAATTGAGCTGCGGTTGAACCTGTACGAGGTCTACACGCGGCTCGACGACGATTCCGCCGCAAAACAGCAGTTACAGGCGGCGGCTGCTGCCATCGAGCTCTTGCAGGTACAAGACTCTCAGAAGCCCGAGATGCTGCGCCTGCGAGCAGCCGTAGAATCCGCGTCGGGGAACCTTGATGCTGCCAACAGTGATTTGAAAAAGGCGCTAGCCCTTGCTCCCGGCAATTTGAATTCGCTGACGAACCTTGGAATGCTGCAATGGAAGATGGGGCAGAAAGATGCTGCCGGCGAGACGTTCCGGAAAATTCTGAGCTCTGACAAGAACAATCGGCAGGCGCTATCCGCGCTCGGATACCTTGCCCGTGATGCCGGCGATACAAAGCTCGCAGAGTCGTATTTCGCTCGCAGCGCCGCAGCACATCCGAAGGACTATGCACCCCACCTCGCACTGGGTGATCTTTACACGGCAGAACGAAAGTTCTCCCCCGCGCAAACCGAGTACCAGAGCGCTTATCAGCGGATGCCAGGCAATCCGCTGATCATTGCTGGCGGCACGAATGCTGCCCTGGAATCTCAGAATCTGGATCTCGCCCAAAAGTGGCTTGAACGCGCAAGCGAAAAGATGAACGCGAACGTGCAGGTGCAGCGCGAACGCGAGCGTTATCTCACCTTCCGAGGGCAGTACCAGGAATCCTCCAGGCTGGGGTACGGCGTGATTTCCAAACTTCCGGATGACCGGGAGGGCGTGGTTTACCTCGCCTACGACCTGTACTATCTGGGACGCTACGACGAGGCGCTTTCGCTCGTGGAAAAGTATGAGTCGGTTCTTGAGAATGATAAGGATCTTCCGCTGATCGCTGGGAATGTCCACGTTCACAAGCAGGATCTGCAGGGTGCATTAGCGAATTTCACACGCGCACTGGAAGTTGATCCGAAGATGGCCACGGGGTATGTGAATCGCGGCTTTGTGCTCAACGACCTGAAGCAACCTGGGAAGGCGTCGAAGGACTTACAAACAGCTCTGAAGCTGCAACCGGATTACGGTGAGGCACATCTCGGACTGGCTTATGCCGACCTGCAGTTGCGTCGGCCGAAGCCGGCACTGCGGCAGTTGGATGCAGCAGAGAAGATCCTCGGCAGGTCACGGCCACTGCACCTGGCGCGCGCGGAAGCGTTCCGACAGGAAGTGGATTATACCCACGCGGCTGCCGAATATCGCGCTGCGCTAGAGGAAGATGCCAATGATCTGACGACGCAACTTGCCTATGCGGGCGTGCTCTATCGCATGCGTAAGTATGACGAGGCGATAGCTGCGCTCAATGCGGCTCTTAAGATCTCTCCGAATGAAGCGGCGATTTATGCCTTGATGGCGCAGGTTCATGCCAAGCAAGGTGATCGGGATCAGACACTTCAAGATATTGAAGCAACTGACCGCCTAGGTGGAGAACGTGTTGAGATCCTCACCGCAACTGGCGACGCGCTGCTGACGCTGGGAGATCGTGGTGCGGCGATGCAGAGATTCGCAGGGGCATTAGAAGTAGCCGGTGGGAATCGCATCGCAATCCGTCTGGCACTGGCACAGGTATTCGTGCGGCAGGGGCAACCCGATGAAGCCCGCCGCCAGGTGGCGCTTGGCTTTGCGGAGGCTCGGATGTTTCCGGACTCGCCCGTCACCGGGCAAGACTTCGCAGATGCCGGAAACCTCTTTCTTGCCGTGCACGATTTTGAGTTAGCCGAGCAGTATTTCAACAGAGCTCGCATGGCGGGAGCGAGCAATCGCGTAGTAGCTATCGGATTGACGAACACGTATCT
>Ga0335079_10010671_pt1 | contig 10458 bp, 11 predicted proteins | sample Lox_Sample_33_FD_206719 | JGI IMG/M metagenome (GOLD analysis project Ga0335079, IMG submission 206719) | Soil microbial communities from Loxahatchee National Wildlife Refuge, Florida, United States - Lox_Sample_3.3 | ecosystem: Environmental > Terrestrial > Soil > Wetlands | place: USA... | reverse complement strand
TTCTCCTTCCATGAGCTGACCGCCCGCGCCAGAGCGCTCTTGCGCCGCCATGGTTCCACTGCCACCCGCTGCATGCAGGTCGCAGACCTGCTCTTAGACCGGGAGGAGTTTCGCGTGGAGCGCGCCGGCAAGAGAATCACCCTGACGCCGAAGGAATTTCTGGTGCTGGAGTGCCTGATGACCAACGCCCGGAGGCCGGTCTCGCGCTCCACCCTGATGGAATACGTTTGGAAAGCCCCCTACGATGCCCGCACCAACCTGGTGGACGTCTATGTCAAGTACGTCCGCGACAAGATAGATGCCGGGTTCCCCGCCAAACTGCTGCGAACAATTCGCGGCATCGGCTACGTAATCACCGACGACTAAAAACCCCCGCGAGCTGCCGAAATGAACAGTGAAGCAAACACTGCGCCTCGTAGTGCCTTAGTTGAGCTGGTCCTGCATGAACTGCACGCCATGGCTCAGCCGCTTACCGTGTTGCGTGGAACGCTGGAGCTCGCCCTGCTTGAGGCGCAGACGCTGGACCAGTACCGTCAATCGGTCGAGTCCGCACTGGTGGAAGCCGGACGGGCAGCCTTATGTCTGAACCACACGCGGGAGATGATTTGCGCGCTGCCCGAAGCCGGCGGCGCGAACAAGCAGTCAGAACAGAAAGGCAACTGAAACAATGTCAAGCACCATTTCGAGCGGTCTGGCTGCCCAGCAGGCAAGACTTCCATCCGGGCTTTCCTCGGCGCCCATCGGCATCTTAGTGCTCAGTGCCAACGCCGATTTGAGATGTGACATCCTGTCGCGCCTGCATTCCGGGCGCTGGAACGCGCTGCAGGCGCAGAGCGGGGCCAGTGCCATCGAGGTGATGGAGAGAGGAAATATATCCCTGGTGCTGCTTGACCCGGCGCTGCCTGATCTGCGGGTCGAGGAGTTCAAGGAAATCGTGCAGGCATATTACCCGGCGATCGAAATCGTACCCATAAACCCGGGAACGGGTCAGCCCTTGTCGGCGCCCTCACCGGAATCCATTTGCTTCGAGGCAGTGCGCGAGATCGGGCGCGGCGGGGCCCTCAAGGGGGCCAGCGCAGCGCCAGAGAATGCGGGCGACGATGATGCCGGCGAAAACAGTTTGCCGGGTTTCGTGGGCACCACCCCGGCGGTGCAGAACGTTTGCCGCATGGCGCGGCTGGTTGCCAGGCGCGATACTACGGTTTTGATCACGGGTGAGAGTGGCACCGGCAAGGATTTGGTGGCGCGGGCCGTTCACCATCTCAGTCCACGGGGAAGCAAGGCGTTCGTGGTGATCAATTGTGCTGCCATTCCTGAGACGCTGCTCGAAGCCGAGTTGTTCGGATTCGTGAAAGGGGCTTTTACCGGCGCGGTGCAATCGCGCATTGGGCGCATTCACGCCGCCCAGGGCGGCACGCTATTTCTCGACGAAATCGGCGATCTGCCGCTGGGATTGCAGTCCAAGCTGCTGCGCTTTCTTGAGCAGGGCGAAGTTCAGCGGCTGGGCAGCTCCGATACCTTCCGCGTAGATGTGCGGGTGCTGGCGGCGACCAACTCCAACCTGCGGCAGCTGGTGCAAAGCCGAGGCTTCCGCGAAGATCTGTTTTATCGCCTTTCGGTTTTTCCCATCGAACTGCCCCCATTGCGGGAGCGCATGGATGATCTGCTCGCCCTGGCGCAGAATTTCCTGGCCAAGTTCTGTGCCGGAGGTCTTTGCCTGACCGCCGAGGCCGCCTCGCTGCTCCGCCAGCATACCTGGCCGGGCAATGTGCGCGAAGTGCGCAACGTGATGGAGCGGGCCTGCATTCTCGCCCAGAGCGATGGAGAAATCCGCCCCGAGCACATCGTGATCTAGCGCCTTCCTTTCCATCCTTGCAGGTCTAATCATTCCCTCATGCAATCTCCCCGATCGCGGGGGTTTCGGGGCCATGCTTTGGCATACAGGGTGCATTGCCCAGTAGGCAGATGTTGCCTAGTTCTCATCTGGCTCCAATGAGCGCCTCGCACCAACTCGCGCAGCCCGCGGAACCTGTGCTGGCCGATGCCTTTGCCGCTTTTACCGCAGCCGCGGGCTGGCTGCAGTTCTCCTATCAGCAGCTGCAGGTGGAAGTAGCTCGCCTGCGGGAAGAGCTGGAGCAAAGGAACGCCGCGCTCACCTCAAGCCTCGCTGAAAACGAAAAGATCCGCCTTTCGCTGGGCCTGATTCTCGAGTCGTTGCCCTGCGCCGTGATCGCGCTCGACGCAAAGGGCGAACCCAGTTTCGCCAACCCGGAGGCGAAGCGCCTGCTTGGAGATGGCGAGGCTTTGGGTCAGGCCGTCAGCGCGCTCAGTGAGTGCAGCGGCACAGGCTGCGGCGAACGGGAACTCTGCCTTCCCATTGCCGGCACGCAGCACTGGTTGATGATTCGCTCGGCGGCGGTTTATGGACGCACAGGCTCACGGGGCGCGCCACAGGCGGGCGAAACCGTGCTCATCATCCGCGACGTGACCGAACAGCGCGAAATGGAGCGCGAGCGCGAAGAAGCGCGCCGGATCACCGCTCTGGCCGAGGTTTCGTCGGTGCTGGCACACGAGATACGTAATCCTTTGGGCAGCATGGAACTGCTTGCCGGCCTGCTGATGGATTCGGCGGAACTCGGCGGGGAACAAAAGAGCTGGTTGGAGCATCTGCAAGCGGGCCTGCGGTCACTCTCGGCCACTGTGAACAACGTTCTGCACGTTCATGCCACTGGCTCTGCGATTCACGTTCCCCTCGATCTGGCGCAAGTCGTGCGGGAGGCCGTCAGCTTCATCAACCCCTTGGCGGCCCGCCACGAGATCCGACTTTTCCTGGAAGAAAACCTGCATAGCGCAAGAATTCTGGGAAACAGCGGAGAGTTGCAGCAGGTGATTCTGAATCTTGCGCTGAATGCGTTCCGGCATACGGCGGCAGGGGGAGAGATAAGAATCAAGGCATGGTTGGATACGGCTCAATCTGGCAGGCTGGCGGTCATCGAGTTCGAGGACAGCGGTTGTGGAATTCCGCTTGAGCATCTGGAAAGGATTTTCGACGCCGGTTTCAGTACGGCAAGTCAAAGCCCGGGTTTGGGGCTGGCAGTGTGCCGCAAGATTGTGCAGCAGCACGGCGGCAGCATCTCGGCAAGTAGCGAGTCCGGCCAGGGCGCCGCGTTTCGCATGGAGTTTCCCGTTCTATGAATGAAGTGAACCGCTCGGTGCTGGTGGTGGATGACGAAATGGGTATGCGCCTGGCCTTGCAGGCCAGTTTTCAGCGCGGCGGATGGCAGGTGGAAACCGCCGGCGGCGCAGCCGAAGCGATTCGCAAGTTTGAGCAGAAACGTTTTCCACTGGTGGTCACCGACGTTCGCATGCCGGATGGCGATGGCTTTGAAGTGATGCGACGGGTACGCCAATCCGTGCCGGAAACAGCCGTGATTGTGCTGACCGCATTCGGCAATGTGCCAGACGCAGTGCAGGCCATGCGCGGCGGCGCTTGCGACTACCTGACCAAGCCGATCTCCTTCGAGCAGTTGCAAGGTGCCGTGCACCGGGTGATGAAGCACAGCGAAGCCTCCCCGGTCTCAGTTTCTTCTGGCGTCAGAATCATCGGCTCGTCGGAGCTCATGCTGCGCGCCCTGGAACGCGCGCGTCATGCCGCCCGTACCAATGCCGACGTCTTGATCGAAGCCGAGAGCGGCACCGGCAAAGAGCTGATTGCCCGTTATATCCACGAGCAAAGCCGGCGCCGGGAGAAGCCGTTTGTGGCCGTCAATTGCGCCGCGCTGCCGGAGCAATTGCTGGAAAGCGAACTCTTCGGCCACGTGAAGGGCGCATTTACCGGCGCCATCGCCGCCAAGCCCGGCAAGTTCGAGCTGGCGCAGGGAGGAACACTGCTGCTCGATGAGATCGGCGAAATGCCCCTCGCTCTTCAGCCCAAACTTCTGCGGGCTTTGCAGGAGCGCGAGTTTGAGAAGCTGGGAGATGTACGGGTGGTGCGGGTTGACATCCGAGTGATCGCCACTACCAACCGGCCGCTGCTGTGCATGATCGAGGAAGGAAGCTTCCGAGCCGACTTGTATTACCGGCTAAATGTTGTGCCTCTCACTGTTCCCGCTCTTCGCGAGCGCAGGAAAGACATTCCGGCGCTGGCGGAGTTTTTTGCCGCACAATTCGCCGCCCAGGCGAAACGGCCCACGCCGCTGCTGCATCCGGGCTTTGTTGACGGACTGCAGCGCCACGATTGGCCGGGCAACGTCCGGGAGCTGGCCAACTGCATGCGCCGGGTGCTGGCCCTGAGCGAACAGAACCTGATTGGGCCGGAATGCCTGGGCCCGGATTTTCTGACGCCCGCGCCGAAAAAAGCGGCGCCGCCTGAGCTTCCGGTGCGAGCAGGAACGGCCATCAAGGAGCTGGAGCGCCGGCTTCTCGAATCCACCCTCGAAGTTACACGCGGCAACCGCACTCACGCGGCAGAGATGCTGGGCGTGAGCCTGCGCACTATCCGCAACAGGATTCGCGAGTACGGCCTGCCGCCACGGAGGTACGCGTAAAGTGAGCGCGATCCAGCTTTTGCAGAAGTATCTGAATCTGGCTTCTCAGCGCGAGAATTTGGTCACCAACAACATGGCCAACATTGATACCCCGGGCTTCCGCACGGTGGATTTCAATTTTCACGTTGAGATGGAACGTGCAGTAAACGATCAGGGCAACGCGACGTTGACGCCGGTAGTGCAGCCGGTGCCGGGCCTGCTGGCGCGGCCGGATGGCAACAACGTGAACCTTGATCGCGAAGGGATGCTGCTGGCGGAAACCCAGATGCAGGTTCGCATGGGCGTGGAGCTGATCAAGAGCGAATTTCATCGCTTGCTGACGGCGATCAATCAGGGGCAATGACCATGAGCGGACTTTTTTCCATGCTTGAAATCAGCGGTTCGGCGCTTTCCGCCGAGCGCGAGCGCGCCGAAGTAACTGCGGCAAACCTGGCCAATGCCAACACCACTAAGACCTCTTCCGGGCAGCCTTACCGCCGCAAAGAAGTCGTCTTCGCCGGTTCGCGCATGTTCCCCTTTCAAATGGCGCTGAACCAGCTTGCTTCTCTCCCCGGTGCTGTGCCCACGGTTCACATTGCCCGCGTAGTGGATGATCCAACTCCTCCGCAAATGCGCTACGAGCCGGGCAACCCGGAAGCCAACGCCAAAGGTTATGTGGCCTATCCGGCGATCAATCCCATTCAGGAGATGGTGGACCTGATGGGCGCGACGCGCGCATACCAGCTCAATGCATCCGCGGTGAACGCCGCCAAGCAGATGCTGCAGCAGGCGCTGGATATTCTTCGCAGTTAAAGCAGAGGCAAAGCGACTATGAGCAACGTGATTTCAAATATCCCGGGATGGCTCTCTAGTTCCCCTACGAGCGCCGCTTCCTCCAGTTCCGCCGGCGGCGAGCAGAGCTTCGGTTCGAGCCTGAGCGATGCCATCAGCCAGGTGGAGCAGGTGCACACCGATGCGCAGCAGCAGGTGCAACAGCTGCTGCAAGGCGATCGCCAGGACATTCACAACGTCATGATCGCGGTAGAGAAGGCCGACATCGCATTCCAGCTGATGATGCAGGTGCGCAACAAAATTGTGAATGCCTACCAGGAGATTTCGCGGCTGCAGTTCTAAGCGAGCATTCGGGGACCGAACGATAGCCTATGCCTTCCGGGGAACAGATGTTGGGCCAACTGAAGAACATGCTGTCGGGGCTGAGCGCGAAACAGCGAGTGGTGCTGGCCGCCAGCGCGCTACTTACGGTGGCGACTGTGGCGTTGTTCGTAAGTTGGATCGGCAAGCCCGAGTACAAAACGCTTTACACCAACATGGAGCCCGCCGACGCGCAAAGCCTGGTTTCACGGCTGGCCGAAAAGAACATTCCCACACAGGTGAGCCCCGATGGCAAGACGGTAAGCGTACCCGAAGACAAACTCGACGCCAGCCGCTTGGAGCTTGCCTCACAGGGCATGCCGCACAGCGGGCGCATGGGCTTCGAGCTGTTCGACAAGATGAACTGGGGCGAAACCGAATTTGACGAAAAAGTGAATTACCAGCGGGCGCTGGAAGGGGAACTGGAGCGCACCATTCAGACACTGCACGGCGTAGAGAGCGCCCGGGTTCATCTGGTAATGCCTTCCGATTCTGTATTCGTGGATCGCGACCGGGATGCCAAGGCTTCGGTGATTCTCACCATGCACTCGGGCGAAATCACGCCTGACATGCAGATGGCGATTGCCCGGCTGGTCTCCGGCGCGGTGGACCGGCTTCGTCCCGAAAATGTCGCCATCGTGGATGCAAACAACAACCAGCCCGCGGGGCTGCCGCAGCATGATCCGCTATCGCCCGCCGGCGGTTTGGAAAAAGAGTTGTCTGCCCGCCTGATTGAAACCCTCGCGCCGGTGGTAGGCGCGGACCATGTGCGCGCCAGCGTCAACGTCGAATACGACCCCAGCACCAGTGAGGAAAATCAGGAAACCTACGACCCCAAATCGGCGGTGGCGGTTTCGACGCAACGCTCTGATGAACAGGTGGGCGGCGGCGCCCCCGGAAGTGGAGTTCCCGGCACCTCAAGCAATGTTCCCGGCGGAGATGGAAAGGCCACAAACGCAAAACAAACCGCGGACGCCGATACCGACTCTGACGCGGACGACAGCCAGGTCTCGCACAGCGAGTCGAGTACCTATGTCGTAAGTAAGATGACGCGGCGAACGGTAGAACCTGCCGGGCGCATACGCCGCATCTCGGCGGCGCTGGTGGTGGATGATGCCATCGAGGTCAAGCAGTCCAATGGCAAAAGGACGGAAGTTCGCCGCAAACGCACGCCGGAGGAGCTGAAGCAAATCAGCGACCTGGCCACGGCTGCGCTCGGCCTCGATACATCCCGGGGCGACGTGATCGCGGTACAAAACATTGCCTTCCACGAAGCTGCCCCGGAAGAGGGCGGCCCCACTGTACGCAACATCACCGAGCGCGTCCGCGGAATTCTCACTGACTGGTCGAGCGTGGTGCGTTACGCGGCACTTCTCCTTTTGTTCCTGCTGGCTTACTTTCTGTTGCTGCGGCCGGTGAAAAAGCAGGTCATCACGACGTTTCGCGAGCTTCCGCAGCACCTTTCAGCAACCGATAAACCTCAGAACCAGCTTGCCGACAGCGAGTTCAGCGGACAGCGCGCACTCGTGCTGAAAAAGCAGCTGGTCGAGAAGGTGAAAGCCGAACCGGTCTCTGCAGGGCGCCTGGTGCAAGCCTGGCTGCGTGAGGGCGGGCAGTGAGCCCGGCGCGGCCCCAGGCGGTAAGCGGCACACGTAAGGCCGCTGTGCTCCTCGCCAGCCTGGGCGAAGAGGCGGCCTGCACAGTGTTGCGCACGCTGGGTGAGAAGGAAATTCAGGCCATTGCCGAGGAACTCGTCACCATTGATTCCATACCGCCCGAGCAGGCGCACCAGGTGCTGGAAGAGTTTTATCACGCGAGTAACGGCAACGGAGCCGTGGCCTGGGGCGGTCCGGGCTACGTGAAAGATCTGCTGACCAAGACTTTTGGCGAGGAAACCAGCCGCGCGGTATTGCGGCGGATCGCCGAAACTGCCGAGGCCGGGGGCACGCAGTTTACCTGGACTCAGTCGGTAGATTCCAAACAGATCGCCAAGCTTCTGGAAGACGAGCATCCTCAGATGGTCGCTCTGGTGCTGGCCCACCTGGATTCCAAACTGGCGTCGGCGGTGCTCATGCGCCTGCCCGATGCTCTTCGCTCCAATGCCGTGCGCCGGCTGGCCGAACTGCGGCAATTTTCGCCGGAAATGGTGAAGAAAATCGCCGTTCTGCTGCGAAAGCGCGTGGAGTCGCTGGGCGAGCAGAACCGGCAGTCTTACTCCGGAATCAAGAGCGTGGCTGACCTGATGAATCAAATGGAGCCAACCGCCGCGGGCGGAATCCTGGAATCTATCGAGCGGGAAGAGCCCAAACTGGCGGTCGGCATCCGCAATCTCATGTTTACCTTCGAAGACATTCTGGGCCTGCCGGAAACTTCTTTGCGTGAGTGGGTGGGCGCCGTGGATAAGAAGACCCTGGCGATGGCGCTCAAGGGCGCGAGCGAAGAACTCAAGAACCATATTTTCCGAGCCATGTCGTCGCGCGCGGTTGAAATGTTGAAGGAGGATATGGACGTTCTGGGCCCGGTTCGCGCCAAAGATGTAGCCAAGGCCCAGGAAGAAGCGGTGGCGGCGGCACGCAAGCTTGAATCAGAAGGCAAGCTGGTGCTCAAGATGGGAGGCGACGATGAGTACCTCGTTTAAGAGCAGTCTTCCACCCGTGCCCGCGCCGCCCGTCGAGGCATTCCAATACCCTGAGGTTGCTTCCGTTGCGCCCGCTGAGGCTGCCCGCGAAGAGAGCGATTTGTTCCCTTCCGCTCAGGACGAGATGGCGCAGCTTCTGATGCGCGCTCACTCGCAGGGCGCGCAAGAAGCCGCGGAAAAGCAGCAGGCGGAGTACAGCCGCCGGGTTGCGCAGGAGCGCGGCAGGATCACTGAAGCCATGGCAGGCTTCCAGCGCGAAGTCTCCGAATACTTCGCGCGTATCGAGGTGGAGGTCGTGCAGCTGGCGCTGGGGATCGCTTCCAAGATTCTGCATCGCGAGGTGCAGGCCGAGCCGGCTTCGATGGCGCGCATTGTCAAATCGGTTCTGGGCAAGCTGCACCAGAATACACAGGCCAAGATTTGCGTGCGCCCGGAAGAGGCCGAGGGTTGGCGCGAGTTGCTGCCGCACCACAGCGAGCCGGGTGTGAGCTGTGAAGTCGTGGTGGATAAGAACCTCAAGCCGGGGGAGTGCCGGTTGGAAACCGCCCTCGGTACCGCACACGTGGGCATCTCCGCCCAATTGAAAGAAATGGAAAACGGCCTGTTCGATTTGCTGGCAGAAAGACCTACCACGCGATGACTCCAGCTGCCAAAGGCTGGCTGGCGTTGGGCTCGTCTGCGGCCCCTTCTCTAAACTCTTACCTGGAATGGCTGAAGCGGGCCTCTTCTTTGCGCTGGGCGGGGCGGGTAAGCCAGGTGATTGGCAACCTGGTAGAGTCCGATGGCCCGTTCTGTTCGGTAGGTGAGTGCTGCCAGATCGTGAGCTCGGGCGGCGCTCGGCTGCAGGGAGAAATTGTGGGCTTCCGCGACTCTTCCGTCCTGGCCATGCCTCTGGAAAAACCTGCGGGCGTCCGCCTCGGGGACGAAATCATCACCTGGGGAGCGACGCCGACGTTACGAGTAGGCCCGGAGCTCTTGGGCCGCGTGATTGATGCCGCTGGTACGCCTCTCGATTCCGGCGGTGAATATCGGGCGCGCACCAAACTTCCGCTCGATGGTCCGGCGCCGCTTCCGCTTGAGCGCTCCTCCATTCGTGAGCCCTTGGCCTGTGGCATTCGCGCCGTAGACGGGTTCCTCACTTGCGGCCGCGGCCAACGCATCGGCATTTTCGGTGGCAGCGGCGTGGGCAAGAGCACGCTGTTGGGCATGATGGCGCGCGGCACTGCCGCTGACTTGACCGTCCTGGCCCTGGTGGGCGAGCGCGGGCGCGAGGTCGGCGAGTTTCTGGATGAACTGGGCGCGGAAGGCCGGCAGCGCGCGGTGGTGATCGTTTCCACGTCTGATCAATCGCCCTTGCTGCGGGTGCGCGCGGCCCTGGCCGCGACCACCGTCGCCGAGTACTTCTGCCAGCAAGGCAATAACGTGCTGCTGGTGGTGGATTCACTTACCCGCTTCGCCATGGCGCAGCGCGAAATTGGCCTGGCCGCCGGCGAGCCGCCGACCACCAAAGGTTACACGCCTTCGGTCTTGAGCCTGCTTTCCCGCTTGCTGGAGCGGGCGGGGCGCTTTTCCGCGGGCAGCATCACTGCTTTTTATACAGTGCTGATGGAAGGCGACGACCAGCAGGATCCGCTGGTGGATACCGTCCGCTCTCTGCTCGATGGCCACGTGGTGCTCGACCGCAACCTCAGCGCTCGCGGCCACTATCCGGCAATTTCCGTGCTCGATAGCCTCAGCCGGCTCATGCCCAGCGTTTGTTCGCCGCAGCACCTGGAGAAAGTCAGAGACTTGCGCCTGCTGCTTTCGACCTATCAGCGCTCAGAAGACTTGATTCGCATCGGCGCCTACCAGGCCGGTACCGACCCTGTGCTCGACAAAGCTATTGCCTCGCTTCCCCGGATCACAGAGTTTCTTCGCCAGGGCCGGCAGCAGGCCAACGATTTCGCGCAAACCAAACAGCAACTGCTCGACCTGCCTTCCTGATTCCGCGCCATGGCCTTCCGTTTTGCTCTCGCTTCGGTTCTGAAATACCGCCAGGATCTCGAGCACCGTGAACTGCTGCGGCTCGAACAAAGGTATGCAGAGTTAGCGGCTGCCCAGGCGGAATTCTGGAAGGCGGAAGAAAATATCGTTCTCGCCCGC
>Ga0335079_10010669_pt1 | contig 10459 bp, 13 predicted proteins | sample Lox_Sample_33_FD_206719 | JGI IMG/M metagenome (GOLD analysis project Ga0335079, IMG submission 206719) | Soil microbial communities from Loxahatchee National Wildlife Refuge, Florida, United States - Lox_Sample_3.3 | ecosystem: Environmental > Terrestrial > Soil > Wetlands | place: USA... | reverse complement strand
GTCCGGCGCGCTGCATCGCGCGGCGGTCGAGGAACCTGACAGTTTTTCGCCCCAGCCTCAGCTCGGATGAAGGCTGGGCGCGAAAAACTGGGATTAGGAAGGCATCGGAAATGTACTTAAAACGCGGCGGATACTAACTTATGAATGGGATACCGAAAGGGGTAAGCCCATATTCGCTAAGTCCCGAATACAACGAGCCCGGTCCGCATCAGAAACCGGCCATCATCGGATACAGCGCGCAGAATACCATCACCGTCGAAACCACCGAGCTGTCGCTGCTCGGCGCGCTGATCGACGGCGCGATCGCGGCCGGCGCCAATCGCATCAACTATCTGAACTTCGGTCTGCGCGACGATACCAAGGCGCGCCAGGAAGCGATCGCCAACGCCTCGAAGGATGCGCAAGCTCAGGCGCAGGCGCTTGCCGCATCGCTCAAGGTGAAGCTTAAGCGCGTGGTGAAAGCGACCACGATTCCGGAGCGCGCGCCGATCGTTCCGATGGCGCGGATGGCGGTGATGGGCGCCGCGGCGAACGCGCCCACTCCGGTCGAGGCTTCGCAGATCACGGTCTCCGCCACCGTTTCGCTCACATTCGAGATTGAGTAGCCTAGCGAGGCATGCTGGGACCCGGCGATATCGCACCTGATTTCGATTTGCCGTGCGCGCTGAATGGGCGCGCGTCGACCCTTAAGCTGAGCGGCATGCGCGAGGACTACGTCACGCTGTTTTTCTACCCGCGCGATTTTTCCTTCATCTGCCCGACCGAAGTGACCGGATTCAACGCGGCGCTCAAGTCATTCGCGGACGCGCGATGCGCGGTGCTCGGCATCAGCATCGATGACGTCGATACGCATGTGAAATGGGCCGCCGAGTTGGGCGGCATCGACTATCCGCTGCTATCCGATGCCGATGGCAAAATCGCGCGCGCTTACGGCGTCTTCGACGAAGACGAAAAGGTCGCGCTGCGCGCCACTTTCGTGATGCGCAAGGATCGCGCGATCGTGCATGCGATCGCGTGTCCCTACAACGTCGGCCGCAGCGTCGCGGACACTTTGCGCGTGGTGCAGGCGATCACCACCGGGCAGATGTGTCCCGCCGAATGGAAACCGGGCGTCGAGTTCGGGCCCGCCGGTCAGAAGTTCTAGATGCCGATCGACCCTTCCGAAAAACGCAAACTCTTTGAACGCCTCTCCAGCGTGCGCGAGATCGTGTTCGGCATGCAGGACGGCGTGCTGACCACCGCCGGCGTGCTATGCGGCTTGTCCGGCGCGGTCTCCGATCACAAGCAGGTGATTCTCGCCGCGCTCGCGTCCACCGCGGCGGGCGCGCTCTCGATGGGCGCCGGCGCGTATCTCGGCACGCATGCCGAAACCGATATCCTCAACGCGGAACTTGAGCAGGCGCGGCGCGAGGCCGCGCAGCATCCCTACGTCATCCAGGAAAGTTTGCTCGAACAGCTCGCGACCGAAGGACTCAGCCGCGACGCCGCATACCGTGTGGTCAAGCTGCTCAGCACCTCACCCAGCGCACTCATCAGCACGGCGGAAGAAAAGGTTTACGGGCTTGCGAGCGGACTGCTCTCCAACCCGATCGTGGACGGCCTGGTGATGGGCCTCGCGTTCGTGGTCGGTGCGCTGGTTCCCCTGCTGCCGTATTTTTTCATTCTCGATTCGCGTCGCGGGCTGACCGCCGCTCTGGGAGCGACGGCGCTGGTTCTCTTCATCGTCGGATATTTCGAAGGATGGCTCGCGCATCGCGCGCAACGATGGCGCGCCGGACTCCGTTTCATGGCGATCGCGATGAGCGCGGCGGCGGCCGGATACCTCATCGGACTCGCAATTTCTCCGCTCGGCGCGGTTGGCGGATAGGTCATCGTGCATCGCTACTCGTCGGTCTCCGCATTCCTCGCGCACTATCATGCCTTGCGTAGGGTTCCGCCGTCCTCGCTTGGCGAGGAGGATCGCAAGCGTCTCGACGCGATCGAAAAGTTGCTTGAAGTGCTACGCCCCGAGGAGCGCGAGGCGATCGCTGCTGACTCGGATGATGCGGCGGCGAAACGACATCGCGAGCGCGCCGCGATGCATCTGCGCCGCGAATTGGCGGCGCGAGGAGCGCTCGATGGCTAAAGATGATGGCTTCCTTCCCTGTTCCCCCACCCGCATGGAGAGTGTGGCGCCACTGCACCGGGTGAGGTAGATGCTCGCTTATCTTATCCGGCGAATCTTCTTCGGCGCATTCGTACTGCTCGGCACCTCGATTATCACCTTCGCGATCGCGTTCATGGTGCCCGCCGACCCCGCGGTCGCGATGGCGGGCGCGAAGGCCGACCCGCACACGCTTGCGACTATTCGCCATCAGCTTCATCTCGACGAGCCGCTCTACGTGCAGTACGGCGACTACCTCGCGCGCGCACTGCATGGCGACCTCGGGCGATCCTACATTCGGCGCGAGAGCGTAACGCGCCTTATCCTGTCGCGGTTTTCCGCAACCGCGCTGCTCGCGGTCTGCGCGATGGCGCTCTCGCTGATCCTTGGCATCGCAATGGGCCTCGTCGCGGCGGCGCATCGCGATTCCGCGGTCGATAACATCCAACTGTTCCTCTCACTCGCGATGGTATCGATGCCGGTGTTTTGGCTCGGCACCATGCTGCTGATCGCGGCGAGTGCATTCACACGCGGAATCCCGCTCGGCGGTCTCGCCGGATGGAGGAGCCTCATTCTGCCGACCATCACGCTCGCGCTCGGCTCGGCCGGATATTACTCGCGCATCTTGCACACCAATTTGTCCGAGGCGATGGATCAGGAATACGTGCGCACCGCGATCGGCAAAGGGCTCTCGCGCTCGCGCGCGATGATCAAACATGCGATGGCCAACGCGTTGTTGCCCTTGGTCACGCTCGCGGGACTCGATCTCGCGGGATTGCTCAGCGGCGTGGTGCTGACGGAGACGGTCTTCAACTGGCCCGGAATCGGGCGACTCGCATACGAGGCGATCTTCAGCCTCGACATCCCGCTCATCATGGGCACCGTGCTGTTCTCGGCGCTGCTGATCGTCATTGCGAATCTCATCGTGGATCTGATGTACGCATATCTCGACCCGCGCATCCGGCTCGAGGAGATCGGATGAAGGCGCGCGCCAACGCGATGGAGTTGGTAGGCGCCGCGATGGTGGCGAGCCTGATCATCGTCGCGACTTTGGCGCCGCTGCTCGCGCCGCATGATCCGACGCGCGCGGTCGCGAACAGCTTCGGCGATCCATGGGCGCCCTCGTGGAAGTTTCCCCTCGGCACCGATGAACTTGGACGCGACGTGCTGTCGCGGATGATTTTCGGCGCGCGGATCTCGCTCGAAGTCGGCCTTGCCGCGATGGTGGTCACGTTGACCATCGGCGTCGCGATCGGACTCGCTGCGGGATTTTTTGGCGGCGCTGTCGATTTCGTGCTGATGCGCTTCACCGATGTGATGCTCACGCTGCCCGGCTTGCTGCTGGCCATGGCCTTGGTTTCGGTGCTCGGCCCAAGCCTGCTGACCATACTGATCGTGATCGGAATCGTTTCGTGGACCTCGATCGCGCGGGTGGTACGCGCCGAGGCGCTCTCGATGTCGCAGCGCGATTTTGTGCTTGCTGCCCGCGCGCTGGGAGCGCATCCGCGCAGGCTCATCGTGCGTCACGTGCTGCCGAATGTCGCGCCGACGATCATCGTGATGGCGGCGCTCGGGACCTCGGGCACGCTGCTGCTCGATGCGGCGCTGAGTTTCCTCGGCCTCGGCGTTCCGCCGCCGACGCCGAGTTGGGGCCGTATGATCGAGGAGGCGACGATCTATTTTCGCGTCGCGCCATGGCTCGCGACTTTTCCAGGACTTGCGATTTTTTACGCCGTGCTCGGTTTCAATCTTTTCGGTTATGGTGTGTTGCGGAGACGCACGCGATGAAAACGGCGCGCGCATTGGTTGCGATCGTTGTGCTGCTCGCGCTCGCCGCTTGCCGCGCCGCGAACGACAACTTCGGCTTTCCGCGCGGCGCGATGGTGCTGCGCTTCGCCAGCAACGACGACGTGCCGACCCTCGACCCCGCGGCCGGCTACGACACCGCCTCGTGGACTTTCGAGCAGGCGATCTTCGACACCCTGGTGCGCTATGGCGATGCCGATGTCGAGCTTCATCCGGCGGTCGCGACGTCATGGGAGGCGTCGCCCGACGGCACCACCTTCACCTTCCATCTGCGGCGCGACGTGCGCTTCAGCAACGGGCGCGCGGTGACCGCGGCGGATTTCAAATATGGCATCGAGCGCGTGATCGATCCGGCGACGCTGTCGAAGGGGATGGAGTACTACCAGGAAATCGCGGGGTCGGCCGACTTTGCGGCGCATCGCAAGCCGCACGTGGACGGTATCGAGACGCCGGATCCCTACACGATGATTTTTCATTTGAGCGGTCCGGATCCGATTTTCCCGCATAAGCTCGCGATGCCATTTGCCTCCGCAGTCCCGCGCGAGGTGGTCGAGAAGTGGGGCGAAGATTTTTCGCGCCATGTGGTCGGCAGCGGCGCATTCAAGCTGCGCGAATGGATCGGCGGCGAACGCATCGTGCTGGAAAAAAATCCCGGCTACTACCTCGCGGGAGAGCCGAAGCTCGACGGCATCGTCGATCAGATCGGGGTCAATCCGGAACTGCAATGGCTGAAGTTCGAATCCAGCGAAATCGATTTTCCGGAAGTTATCCCGCCCTCGGAATTTCCTTATGTGATGAAGACGCCCGCGCTGCGCGCGCTCACCCTGCATAAGTCCACCGTCACGACCAGCTATCTCGGGATGAACTGCCAGATGCCGCCGTTCAACGATGTTCGCGTGCGGCGCGCGCTCAACTACGCGGTCCGCAAGCGCAAGCTGGTCGAGGTTCTAAACGGCCGCGGGGTGGTCGCAAACGGCATCCTGCCGCCGAACCTGCCCGGCTACAATCCCGGTGTGCGCGGCTACGATTACGATCCCGGCAAGGCGCGCGCGCTGCTCGAGGAGGCGCACTTTCCCCGCGACCTTAAGCCTGCGCTGTGGTTTCGCGCCGAGCAGACCAACGAGATGCTGGCCGAATCGGTGCAGCAGGATCTCGCGTTAGTCGGCGTGCAGGTGACGCTCAAACCGGTCGCATGGGGACCGCTGCTCGAGGCGATTCGCCAGCCGCACAACGTCGAACTGTTCATGGGCGCGTGGGAAGCCGATTTCCCCGATCCGGAAAATTTCCTCAGCGTGCTGCTTTCACGCGATCAATTCGGCTCTAACAACGAGACTTTCTATACCAATCCGGAAGTAGAAAAACTCCTCAAGGAGGCGCAACCGGTTGCCGACATGAAGCAGCGCTATGCGCTGTACGATCAAGCCGAGCAGATCGTCATCGACGACGCGCCGTGGGTGTTCCTCGATCATCCGGTGAGCTATCTGATCGTCAAGCCGTGGGTGCACGATCTGGTGATGAATCCGATGCGCCCGGAGCGTTTCGAGCGCGTCTGGATTTCGCGGCACTAGCCGGCAGCCACTTCGATCGCGGTCAGTTCGCGGCTCGCACGCGGCAGGAAAAACAACCCGATCACGCCGTTGCAGAACATGAAGGTGAAGTGCGCGGCGAGGCTGTAGGCGAGAATTTTTGCCTCGGTCGCGTTGCCGGAGAAAAACAGCAGCCATGCGGCCTGGCTGGTGCCGAGATGCGCGACCGCGATCGGAAGCGCGGCGGCGAGAAACACCAGCGGCAGGAACAGCATGAGCTTGACGAACGGAATCGCGATCCCATACAGCGACAGTGCGAAGTACTGGGTCGCCACCGAGGCGAGGAAGCTCGGCGCCTTGATCGCGAGCACGATCGCGTAGTCGAGCGGACGCGCTTTCAGAAAGGTTCCCGCAATCGAGCCCGCGCGGCCTTTCGCGATCCACTCATAGATGGTGGCGTTGCGGCGCGCCATCGCGAACAGTCCGATAATCGCGAAGAGCAGCGCCCACGCGATTAAATACGCGACGCGCAATATCTTGACCATCTCGATCTGGGCCGGCGCGGTGGGATGATAGAAAATCACTCCGACAGTAGAAAAGAGGAACAACTGGTAAACCTCGAGCAGCGCGATGAAGAGAATCGAGCTGAGCGCCTCGAGGAACGGAATTTTCGCCTTGCGATACAGGTAGTAGGCGACGCCGCCCTGTCCGAGGTTGGTGTTGATCAGCGCGAGCAGGTACATGCTGGCGCGAATCGGCACGATATCGCGGAAGCGCATCGGCGCGTTGAAGCGCTGCACCACCCAAGTCAGGCAGGTCGAATCGACCATCCAGAAGAATGCCGAGAAGGGCAGAAACACCGCGACAAATTCCAATACCGGCGCCTGCTTGAGCGCCTCGCCGACCTTCGCCATCGGGATGCGCCAGAAGATCAGCGCGAAGATCGCGAGGGTGCCTACATACGGTAGGGCTTTTCGCCAAATCGGCGCGCCGCGCGAGGTTTTGACGGCTTCGGACGATTCGCGCGATACCGGCGCCGGCTCTGCGCTCAAGTGCTCTTCCTCGGGACGCGCGCGGTTCCAACCAGCACACGCTCGCCGAGCTGATTTTCGGTCCACACCTCGAGCTGCAACGGCCCGGCGTCGCCATCCAAGGCGCGCGCGTGCATCGTGAGCGTATCGCCGTAGAAGACCGGCTTGATGAGCGCGGCTTGAAGGCGACCGCCGCGCAGGAAATCGAGGCCGAACGACTTGACCAGGAAGGTCGCCATCACCGCGTAGGTCTGCTCGCCGCCCGCGATCGGCGCGCGAAAGCCGGCCTTGCGCGCGGCGGCATCGTCGGTGTGGATGTTCACACGAGGTGTCCGGCGCGGCGGCCCTTCGACGCCCTCTTCGTATGCGATCGCCGCGGCGGCATCAAGCTGGAACGGCTTGGATATCAAATCGCTCATGAGATTTTGCCCTCGACCAGCAGCACTGCCGTGATCGCCTGACGCACCAGCAATTCGCCGCTCTCGGCATCGTGCGATTCGTACTCGATCTCGAAGTAGAACTTGCCGCGCTTGCGCTCGGCGCGCGTGATGCGGCCTTCGGTTTTGACCGCCTGTCCTGCATGCATTGGCGCATGAAATTCGTTCCAATGCTTGGCATGCACGCCGCCGGAGCCGCCGTGGAAATGTTTCGCGATGAGCAACGCATAGTCCTGCAGGCGCATCGTCGGCGGCGCGATACCATCGTTGAGGAAAATCGAATCAGCGCCGGTCGCGCGCGCGAACTTTTCGATCTGCGCGGGTGCGACCACGTAGAAAACCGGCCCGAGTTTCATGCCCTCATGAAGGTTCTCGGGACACATCAGCGCGCGGGTTTCGGCGGCGTCCATCGCGGAGGTCATTGAAGAGGTTTAGCAGGCGTGCAAGATTTTGCCCACTCGGAATCAATGGCGACTCTAAAGGTTGAGCATACGCATCCGGCGCCGATTCATCTGATCGGCGTCGATCCGACGATGGCGCGCATCATCGAGCAGGTCGGCCTCTACGAGCCGACCCTGCGGCGCGAGCGCTTTCCCGCGTTGGCGCGCGCGATCATTTTTCAGCAGCTTGCCGGCACCGCCGCGCGCGCGATCCTCAAACGCTTCATCGCGCTCACTCCGGGGCCGCGCTTCCCTTCGCCCGAGCAGGTCACCGCGATGCCGCTGGCGAAGCTGCGTAAGGCCGGACTCTCGAAGCCGAAGGCGCTCTATATAAAAGGACTCGCGGCGGCGGTCGTCGCGAAGAAGGTCAATTTCCATCGCTTCCCGAAGATGGAAGATGCCGCGATTATTGCCGAACTGACGCAGGTCAAGGGAATAGGACAGTGGACCGCGGAGATGTTCCTGATGTTCAACCTCGGGCGGCCCGACGTGATGCCGGCCGGCGACCTGGGCGTGCAGACCGCGGTGATGAAGGCCTATGGTCTCGCGAAGCGGCCGACGCCGAAGGAGCTGCGCGAATTCGCCGAGCGATGGAAGCCGCATCGCACCGCGGCGGCATGGTATCTGTGGCGCTCGCTCGACGTTGTGCTAGCAGTCGACGCGGTGAAAGCGCCCTCCAAGAAGAAAGTCTAGGCCGGCTCCATGTATGCGATCGCGACGCCGTCAAGCGGTGCGACGATACGTGCGATCTTGCCGCCCTGAATTGCCGCTTTCGGCTCGGTCGCCTCGAGTCCGTTGGCGCGCGCGAGGTCCACTGCGCGGCGGATGTCCTTGCACATAAACGCGAGGCCCCATACGCCCGGCTCTCCGCGCGCGGGCCCAACAATTTCCAGCACCGTCTGCTCGAGCTTGAAAAATGCCTGGCGCATCCCGCCGCCAGCCTCGCGGATGCGTTTGCAGGGTAGACCGATTTTCTCGTGCGCCGCGATCGCATCTTCTAACGAGGGCGTCATCACGACGATGTGTTCGAGGTAATCGACCGTGTTCTCGTTCGCGCCGCATAGCTGATCGAGTTTGGAGCGCCGCGTGGCGAGGTCCGATTGCACTGCTGTGCGTGAGGTGATCATGCCGGAAAGGAACGCTTCGAAATTCGGGACGCCTTCGGCGGTATCATCCGTTCCCCACGTCCATCCGACAATTCCGCCGCCGCGAGCCAGCGCGGATTTCCATACGGGATGTGCGGGTTGATTTGCTGCGGGCACGCAAAGATCGAACGCGATCGCGCCCGCATGCAGCCGCGCGACGTTATCGGCACGCGAGGCTAACGCGAAGCCGGCTTTCATCCATCGCGCGCACGCCTCATCGAGGTCGTTGACCGCGACGACGACTCTTTCGATGCATGTGATCGGCACGCCCTCAAAGTAGCGTGCCGCACGAAAGCCGCGCTAGGGCCAACCTCTACGATCGGATGTTCTGATTAACCCGAAAGAAATTCGCCGGATCGTACTTGCGTTTGATCTGCGCGAGACGCGGGTACTTGTCGCCATACGCGGCGCGTACGCGCGCGTCGCCTTCGTTCTCGAGATCGTTGACGTACACCGCCCCGGTCGAAAGCGGCTGGAGCGCGGCGAAGAAATCGATCACCCATCCGATCGAATCCTCGCGCGCGCCATCATGCTGCCAGTACGAATGCACCCAGTACTCGTAGCCGACGCGCCGAAAGCCGAACGCGTTGTCGTGCGACTGCGCGACTTGCGCGCACCAGGGGCCGTGCCAGTACATCATCGTGATGCCGCTGGATTCGCTCGGCGCCGAGGCCGCGAAGTCAGCGATCACTTCGATCGCATCGTCGCTTAACTCCGCGAGATGACCGCCGCGCCGACAACTCGAATAGTCGCCATCGGAGGGTGAATCCGATCCTTCGCGCTGCTGGTCGATGTACTCCTTCAATTTGATCGAATCCTCGAATGGTTTCGTGAAGGTCCGCAGCGGTGCGAGCAGACGCGCGCCCTCTTGCTCATCGCCGTTCCAGACCACCGCGATATCGAGCATCCGCTCGCCGGGAAAGGGGAGCACCGCGGCCAGCAAAAAAAGTTCGTCGGGAATCGTGGGCGCGTAGTCATTGAGGAAGTGCAGCACCTCGGGCACCTGCCGAATCGGATATTTCAAATGACCCGCGAGGACACTTCCAACTTCATGAAGGCGGAACTCGAGATTGGTCACGACGCCGAAATTGCCGCTGCCGCCGCGCACCGCCCAGAACAGATCGGAATTCCGCTCGCGGTCGGCATTCAAGACGCGTCCATCGGCGGTGACCAGCTCGACCCGCGTGATGCTGTCGCATCCGAAGCCGAGACTCGGCGTGAGCGCGCCCTCGCCGCCGCCGAGCGCGTATCCGGTGACGCCGACCGAGGGACACGATCCGAGCGGCACCGCCATCGAGAACGCATTGGTCGCGAGGTCGAGTTCACCCGCGAGAATGCCCGGCTGTAACTGAACCGATTTGGCCGCGGCATTGATGTCGAGGCGCTTCATCAAGGACAAATCGAGTACCATCCCGCGCTCGCAGGTGCCGTGGCCGGCGAAGCTATGGCCTCCGCTGCGCACCGCGACGATCAAGTTGTTGGCGCGCGCGAATTCGATCGCGCGCACGACGTCTTCGGTGCCGGAACACCGCGCGATGATTGCCGGATATGCATCGATCGCGTGATTCCATACCCGGCGCGCTTTTTCGTAGCGTCGGTCATCCGGCAGGATGACCTCGCCGCCGAAACTGCCGGCAAACTTCCGAATCGCAGCAGGATTGAGCGCGGAAACTAACATGGGTGCACGAGCGCCGATTTTAGTTCGACGCACGCGCGCCGAATTTGTTCAGCCGCGATTGCGTTTCGAGCGCGCCGGAGGGTTCATCGGCTTGAGATGGGTGACGCGGCGCGGCGGCGCGGTGCCGGGGCCGGTGCGATGCTTGAACTGCATATCGGCGCCGCAGTGGGGGCAGGTGACATCTTTCCACCTGACCGGCCGCGCGCACGCGGGACATTTGTAGCGATTGCGCGCGGTCCACCACAGCGCCAGC
>Ga0335079_10010664_pt1 | contig 10461 bp, 9 predicted proteins | sample Lox_Sample_33_FD_206719 | JGI IMG/M metagenome (GOLD analysis project Ga0335079, IMG submission 206719) | Soil microbial communities from Loxahatchee National Wildlife Refuge, Florida, United States - Lox_Sample_3.3 | ecosystem: Environmental > Terrestrial > Soil > Wetlands | place: USA: Florida... | reverse complement strand
GCGGACAGTGCATCGTCCACGGACCGCTACCCCGCGCCGGTGGAGCACGTCAAGGATAGCTACACCGGATACCCCAAAGTCCGCTGCAATCCGGGTGGAGGTCTCCCCTCTGGTGTAGCGTTCGACCGCCTGCCTTCTCTGCATCTCGGTGAGCTTAGTTTGAGGGCGAATCGGGATTCCCCGTCGACGCAGTAGACCGGCTACCGCTGGCCGCGACACTCCGAAGGCGGCGGCAAGGCGTGTCAAGCTTTGACCAGCAATGTATCGATGGACTACATCGATCCGCTGTGCTTCGGTTAATTTCCAGCCTACGCGTACAGCCGCTATAGGCACGTTTCTGTTCATATTAGGATCACCCGTCAGGCTCACCTCATTATCTAAGCAGCACTAACCTGGCGCCATATCAACAAAACGTGAATAGTGGCCCTGAAACGCCACAGTAACCGTCGTTGTTGGGCCATTTCGATGTTTGGCAATAATCATGTCCGCTTCTCCTGCCCGGGGCGACTCACGCTCATAGGCGTCCTCGCGATGCAACAGGATAACGACGTCACTATCCTGCTCTATGGAGCCCGATTCACGTAGATCTGAGAGCAATGGGCGTTTGTCATTCCTTTGCTCGGGGCCGCGGTTGAGCTGGGAGATGGCGACGACCGGCACGTCGATCTCCTTGGCGAGCAGCTTGAGCGAGCGTGACATCTCCGACACTTCCTGCTGCCTGTTCTCCACCCGCCGGGGCGAGCTCATCAGCTGCAGGTAGTCGACGATCACCATCCGCAGGTCGTGCCGCTGCTTGAGGCGGCGGCACTTCGCCCGGATCTCCATCATCGACATGTTGGGCGAGTCGTCGATGAACAGCGGGGCGTCGGCCACCTCGCTCATCCGGCGGGCCAGCCTGGTCCAGTCCTCCTCGCCCATCTGGCCGGTGCGCATCGCGTGCAGCGGCACCCGCGCCTCGGCTGAGAGCAGCCGCATGGTGATCTCGTTGCGGCTCATCTCCAGGCTGAACATCACCGTCGCCATCCGGTGCTTGACCGCCGCCGCCCGGGCGAGGTCAAGCGCCAGGGTCGAGTTGTGGGTGGGGATCATGCCGCGGCCGGCCAGGTAGAGCCGGTCCGGGCTATCGACCTGCACGCACCGCACCGGGACCGGCGGCACCGGCCGGACGGCGACGATGGAGCGGCCGAGCCGCTCACGCTCCCATACGTGCCGGGCGGCGAGCGCCTTGCGGGGCAGCCGCGCAAGGGGCAGCGCGGTGGGCACGATGACTTCCCATGATTCCCGGGCGCGCAGGCCCGCGCGGGCGCGCCGGCCGCGGCTGCGCACCCGCGGTACGCACCCCAGGCTCACCGTGAGTTCGGCGAAGCCATCGGCCAGCCGCTTGTCCGCGCTGCAGAAGCGGAACTCCCCCTCGTCGCCCACCTGGCCGCTGGCATCGATGAGCCCTTGCACCAGCGCGAGGCGCTGGATGAACGAGGCGCGCAGGTAGACGGCCGGGATGTGCCTTCCCGTCGTCAGGCCCAGCGACCGCCACTCAGATCGCAGCCCTCTCACGCCGAGGTGCCCCGGGTCCGAGGCGGCGGTGTCGTAGCCGAGGACGCAGAACTCCCCGATGAACCACGCCAGATCCCGCGGGTCGCAGGCAATCCGGCCGGGCCCATGGGAGCCGCCGCCAAGGAGGCAGCCAAGCACGTAGGGATCGATGGGCATTGCCGCATCCGGCAGGTGCAGCGGCCGCGCTGCCGGGACGGCGTGATTGTCCTGGCCCCTCACCCGGAGGGTCGCCGCGACTTCTTCGGTGGTGCGCGGCTCCACGCGCACGTCCTGGCGCTGGCCGGTCGCCACGGCCATGGCCATGCGGCCGGAAGCGACGCCCACCTGGACGGCCCGCGCCGCCGCTGACCGCGGCGGCGCCCACGTCGCCCAGTCGTCCGGGTAGCCAGGAGCGCCAGGCCGGCTGTGACTGTCGTACGCCTGCCGCGTGCGCAGGTCCCACGTCACCCACTGATGCTGGCCGTCGGCGACGATGACCTGGCCGTCGGAGAACTCGACCTCGTAGCAGGGACGCCCGGTCATCACGTCCGTGGCCGCGACCACGGCCGCCGGGCGCCCGTCCGCGCCGATCAGCTGGTCGCCGACGGCGACCTCCCCCATGGTCGTCCAGCCGGACGGCGTCGGCAGCGGGGTGTCCACCGCGAGCGCCTTGCCGATGGCCGGCCGGGCCGCGATGACGATCATCTGCCCGGCGTGGAGGCCGTTGGTGAGCGCGTCGAGGTCGGCGAAGCCGGTCGGCACGCCGGTCATCACACCGCCGCGCGAGCCGATCGCCTCGATCTCGTCCAGCGCGGCGGGCATGATCTCCGACAGCGGCAGGAAGTCCTCGGTGACCCGGTGCTCGGTGACGCCGTAGACCTCGGCCTGCGCCCGGTCCACCAGCTCGTCGGCGTCGCCGTCTCCCGCATAGCCGAGCTGCACGATCCGGGTGCCGACCTCCACCAGGCGGCGCAGGATCGCGCGCTCGCGGACGATCCTGGCGTAATAGCCGGCGTTCGCGGCGGTCGGCACCGACGCCATGAGCGTGTGCAGATAGGCCCCGCCGCCGACCCGCGCCAGCTCCCCCCGCTTGGCCAGCAGGTCACTGACGGTAACCGGATCGGCCGGCTCGCCGCGCCCGTAGAGCTCCAGGATCGCCTCATGCACGAGCTGGTGGGCGGGGCGGTAGTGGTCGGCCGGGCGGATCACTTCCATCACGTCGGAGATGGCGTCCTTCGACATCAGCATCCCGCCGATGACACACTGCTCGGCGGCGAGATCGTGCGGCGGCGTGCGCTCGAAGTCCCCGTCCCGGGAGGCGATCTCGGTAACGCTCACCGGACTCCTCTCCCCCTGTCCACCCGACTCACAACAGTGGCGCGCACCCGCAGCCAACTCAGTTGTAGTAGGTGGCTACGACAGTCTGGTGCTGGCCACGCCGTAACGTCCAATCATGGTGTGTACAACCCTGTGGAAATTCTGTGCAGACACGCCGATAGCCCTGTGCGCAAGCTGAGGATACGTGTGGGGACACGGCATATGGATTGGTGTCCGCCGCCCTCGCCACCTGCCTCGATGCCGTCCACGGCCTGTGCGTGGAAAAAACTTCCTGCCGCCAGGTCATCCACATTCCCGGCGAAGTTGTCCACATCGAATCCGCCGCCGCGCGTCACCGGCCCGGTCCCGGGGGAGCCCAGTACGGGATACAGCCAATGACGGTTTGCTGAAGCTGCGGCGGGCCCGCAGTGTACGGCAGGTGAGGGGCGGGCCGGCCCGGCGGGCGTGGCCGGGCCGCGGGGCCGGTGCCGCGGGCGGCCCGTTCGCAGCCGGCGGAATCCGCCACGATCTTGGTCCGGCTGCCCTATCGTCTCGCTCATGTGTTCGACGGTGGAGGGGCGCCTGGAGCTGATCGGCAGGGCCATCGACGAGGTGGACGCGGCGGCCAGCGCGGGCGGGTTCTCCACCGCGGCGATGGCTGACCTGACCGCCCGGCTGGCCCGTATCTGGGCCATGCTCGCCGAGCTCGACCCCGCGTTGGCGGGCCGCCTGCGGGCCTACGCTCCTGACAGTGAGTAACCGGCCACCGGTCCAGGCCGCGGGCGGGGCCGGTTTAACTCACCGCTCTCCGCCGCCACCGGACCGCGGCACGGTCAGGCGGCGCTGACCTCGATGTCGAGGGTGGCGCTGACCTCGGGGTGCAGGCGGACCGTGACCTGGTGCGACCCGACGGTCTTGATCGGGGTGCGCACCTCGATCCTGCGCTTGTCCAGTTCCGGGCCGCCAGCCGCCCGGACCGCGTCGGCGATGTCCGCCGGCCCCACCGAGCCGAACAGCCTGCCGGTGCCGCCGGACCTGACCTTCAGCCGGACCTTCAGCTCCGCCAGCGCGCCGGCCGCGGCCCTGGCGTCGTCGATGCCGCGGATGTCGCGGGCGGAACGGGCCCGCTTGATCAGGTCGATCTGCTTCTCGGCCCCGCGTGTCCACCGCATGGCGAGCCCGCGCGGCACCAGGTAGTTCCGGCCGTACCCGCCGGCCACCTCCACCACGTCACCGGGGGTGCCCAGGCCGGTGACCTCCTGGGTGAGGATGAGCTTCATCGGCGTGCGACTCATCGTGTTAATCCTCTCGCCCGGCCTAGCGGGGGGTGCTGGTGTACGGCAGCATCGCCATCTCACGGGCGTTCTTGATGGCCGTGGCGACGTCGCGCTGGTGCTGGGTGCAGTTGCCGGTGACCCGCCGGGCCCTGATCTTGCCGCGGTCGGAGATGAACTTCCGCAGCAGCCCCGTGTCCTTGTAGTCCACGTAGCTGATCTTTTCCTGGCAGAACAGGCAGACTTTCTTTCTTGGCTTGCGAATAGGTGCTTTCGCCATCGTGGTGCTCCTTGGGAGAGCCCCGCTTGCCGCGGGGATGGTGTGTTGTCAGGTGTCAGAACGGGGGCTCGTCGGACGAGCCCTCGCCCCCGAAGCCGCCGGCGTCAGCGGCCCACGGGTCCTCCGCCGCGCGCCCGCCCGAGCCGCCGGACCCGCCCGAGCCGGACCCGCCGGACCCGCCGCCGCCGAAGCCACCGCTGGACCGGTTGGTCTTGGTGACCTTGGCCGAGGCGTTGCGCATGGACGGGCCGACGTCGTCGACCTCGACCTCGTAGACGGTCCGCTTCTCGCCTTCCCTGGTCTCGTAGGACCGCTGGCGCAGCCGTCCGGTCACGATCACCCGCATGCCGCGCTGCAGGCTCTCGGCCACGTTCTCGGCCGCCTGACGCCAGACGTTGCAGGTGAGGAAGAGGCTGTCGCCGTCCTTCCACTCACCGCTGGCGTTGTCACGGAAGCGGGGGGTGGAGGCCACGCGGAACTTGGCGACCGCCTGGCCGGTGGGGGTGTAACGCAGTTCCGGGTCGTCGACCAGGTTGCCGGCGATCGTGATCTGGGTGTCGCCTGCTGCCATCGAGTACTCCTGGTCCTTCTGGGGATGTTAACGGGTCATGTGCACGCGGCCGGGCCGCGGCTCAGTGGTGTTCCGGGCGCAGGACCTTGGTCCGCAGCACCGCCTCGTTGAGGCCGAGCTGACGGTCGAGCTCCCGGACGGTGTCGGGCTCGGCGAGCATGTCAATGACGGCGTAAATGCCTTCCGACTTGTGGTCGATGTCGTAGGCCAGCCGCCGCCGGCCCCACACGTCGACCTTGTCTACGCTTCCGCCCCCGTCCCTGACCACCGTGAGGAACTGGTCCAGCGAAGGCTGGATGGTGGCTTCCTCGAGGTTCGGGTCGAGGATGATCATCATTTCGTAGCGGCGCATGAGCAGCTCCTGCCTCCTCTGGACTGGTGCGGTCACGGTCTCTCCGTGACAGGAGGGACTGCGCCGTGGCGGGCCCGGTCATCTGTCCCGGGTGGCGCAGCCGAGTCAGCTTACCAGGACCCCACTGACATTCTGGCGCAGGATTCCGGCCGGGCCGGGGCGGGCACACTCCCACTGACCTGTCGAGGGAGCAGGAAGGAGTGGCGGTCGATGTCGCAGGCCACGAGGGCTCGTCCCCGTCCGCATGTCACGCTGAACTCCGACGGCAAGAGGCACCCGGTGGGGAACAGCCTCGCCGTCTTCACCCTCGTCGCGGGGGTCGTGGCCTTCGCGTTCGGCTTCGTGGTAGCCCGGCACGCCATCGCGGTGTGGGTCGGGCTGGCCGCGCTCGCGGTCGGCTTCTGCGTCCAGCTGGTCTCCGCCACCCGCGAGCAGCGGATAGTCGTCGTCACCGGCCTGGTCGCCGCGTTCGTCGGGGTCATGCTGGGCATGGCGCACGGCGGCTTCTGACCCGGCCGGGGCCATCCGCCCCGCCGTCCGTCCCGGCCGCCCGTCCCTGCCTCCGTCCCGGCCCCGCCCGTCCCAGGATGCCCGTCCCCCGGCCCCACTGACGGCGGCCCGTCCACCACCGCCCGCCGCCCTCGCTAGGCTCGGGGGATGGTCCGCATCGGTGCCCACGACCGTGAGGGCGACCCGCTGCCGGTGGTGCACGCCACCGGCGCCGACGTCGTCCAGTTCTTCCTCGGCGACCCGCAGGGCTGGGACCCGCCGGCCTTCCCCGGCGGTGACGCGGCGGCGCTGCGCGACGCGCTCGCGGCAGCGGGCGTAGATGTGTACATCCACGCCCCGTACGGCATCAACGTGGCGAGCGCGAACAACCGGATCAGGATCCCCAGCCGCAAGCTGCTGGCCCAGCAGCTGGAGGCGGCGGCGGCGGTCGGGGCCAAGGGCCTGATCGTGCACGGCGGTCACGTCACCGGCGGAGTGGCGGACGACGTTGGCTACGGCAACTGGCGCAAGGCGATGGAACGCATCGCGCGGCCGGTCCCGCTGCTGATCGAGAACACGGCCGGCGGTGACCATGCCATGGCCAGAGGGGTCGGCGCTCTCGCCCGCCTGTGGGACACGATCGGAGACCTGGCCAGCGCACCGCCCGGCGGGGAGAACGGCCAGGGCGGGGGGCAGATCGGGTTCTGCCTGGACACCTGTCACGCGTACGCCGGCGGTGACGACCTGGCCGGGATCGTGGACCGGGTGAAGGCGGTCACCGGCCGGATCGACCTGGTGCACTGCAACAACTCGCGGGACGGGTTCGGCTCCGGCCGGGACCGCCACGCGCCCATCGAGTCGGGGACCATCGACCCGGCCCTGCTGCTGGACGTGGTCCGCGCCGCTGGCGCCCCGGTGATCTCCGAGACCCCCGACCCCGCGGCCGACGTCCGCTGGCTCCGCCAGCACCTGGGCTCCGCCTGACGCCCGCGCGCCTGACGCCTCACCCGGTGTCGCCGACGAGGCGGCGGAACGCCGGCCGCGGCCGCAGCCGCAGCACGAAACGGTCGGCCGCGCCGTCGAGCAGCCCGCCGGCCGGGTCGTCCTCCCCGGCGGCCCGCACCACGTCCGCCTCCGGGCGCAGGATGTCCCGGACGACCAGGACGCACAGCAGCGCGACCGTCCCGAACCGGGCGAGCAGCGCGGTGAAGTACAGGCCAGGGCCGATGCCGCCGTCCAGGGCTGGCACCGGGCCGGCCACGAGCAGGCTGATCAGGTAGGCCCAGATCGCGAAGAAATACCCCACCTCCGCCACCTGCCAGAGGGCATAGGACCACAGCCGCGGCCTGGCCAGCACGACGAGCGGCACCAGCCAGATGACGTACTGCGGCGACCACACCTTGTTGGCGAGCAGGAACACGGCGAGCACCAGGAAGAAGACCTGCGGCAGCCGGGGCCGCCGGGGGGCGGCCAGGATGATCACCCCGATTCCCGCGCACCCGGCCAGGAAGAGCGCGAGCGAGTACTCGTTGAGCGAGCCGATCCCGAGCACGTCGACGACCGGCCAGCGCTCGGTCTCGAAGTAGTACCAGATGGATCCCCAGTCCGCGGCCCGGGTGGCGCTCAGCTGGTAGAAGCGCTCCCAGCCAGCGGGCGCGGCGATGGCCACCGGCAGGTTCACCGCGAGCCACGCCGCCGCGGCGGAGGCCGCGGTCACCGCGAACGCCCGCAGCCTGCCCGCGCGCAGGCACAGCAGCAGCAGCGGGCCGAAGAAGACAAGCGGGTAGAACTTGGTGGCCACCGCCAGGCCGAGCAGGACGCCGGCCAGGACCAGGCGGCGCGCGGCCCAGGCGGCCATGCCGAGCGCGACCAGCCCCATCGCGATGAGGTCCCAGTTGATGAACGAGGCGAGGATCAGCCCCGGCGCAAGCGCGACCAGCAGCGCGGTCCACCGCCGGGACCGGCCCGCCAGGTAGGCCGTGGCCAGCGTGCCAGCGACCGCGAACAGCGCGAGCAGGACCACGGTGGCGTCGAAGAACTCCCGCCCCCGGATGTAGGGGTCGCTGATCGGCCGGACCAGCCAGGCGACCGCCTGCATGGCGCCGCCGATCAGAACCGGGTACTCGACGGGATGCTGGGTGTAGGGGACCTTGCCCGCCGACAGCTGCTCGCCGAAGTACAGCGGGTAGATGTCGGTGTAGCAGTGTGCCTGGAACTGCTTGAGGTAGATGTTCCAGTCACCGCCGCGGCAGGCGGCCTTGTTGACGAAACCGAGTGCGCTGCCGAGCAGGCTGGCCGTGACCAGCGCGGTGGTGGACCCGGCGGCGAGTGCCAGCCGCCCGCGCCAAGGGGCCGCGCCCACGGCCTGTGGCTCCGGCCCGTGGCCAGGCACTGCAGTCTCCGCCCCCGTGGTCTCACGCTCCGACATCAGCCGCCCTCGTGGGTCCTTCCCCAACGATCCTGCCACTGCCACCGGGCTGCCGCACGGGGTAACGGCACCCGCTGGGTGGTGCCCGTCACATCCCCGGCGGGGTGATCACCCCGCGCTGCGCCTGCGCCGGCGGGGCCGCCAGCGGCGGCGGTCCGCGGGCAGCAGCGTGGCCATGATGGCGGCTGCCAGCACGCCGCCGACCGCCACACCACCGGCCACCGTGCCGCCGACGGTCGCCGCGCCGCCACCACCGCCACCACCGCCAAAACCGCCAAGCGTCGGCGTCGGCAGACCGCTGGGCAGCGGGTTCGGGGTCCGGCACCGGAAACCGAAGCACTTGGGCTTGGGCTTCGGCTTGGGCTTGGGCAGCGGCGGCACCAGGTTCCACGCGCTGCCGAAGTCGGTCGGGACGGCCGGCCAGGCCTGGGCCGGCAGCGAGTTGAACTCCTTCATGTAGTAGTCGTGCCAGATGATGGCCGGCCATTGGCCGCCGTAGCCGGGGTACCCGCCGACGCCGAACAGCGTCTGGACGCCCGCTGGCGGCGCGAAGGCCAGCGCCTGTGTGGAGGTGCAGAGGTTCTCGATCGACGCCGGGCAGTGGGGCTTGCTGACGAACATGCCCACCGCCATCGCGTCCCGCTGGGTGGCGCCGAGGAAGAACGCCGACTGGGACAGGTTCGTGGTGCCGGTCTTGGCTATGACCGTCTGGCCGTTGGTCAGGCCGAGGCCGTTGGCGGTGCCTATCGGGCTCATGTCGAAGGACATGGCGTAGTCCACCTCAGCGGCCTGGTCCGGCGTCAGGACCTGGCGCTCGACCACCCGCGCCGGGATGACGGAGTTGCCCCGGATGATCTGCTTGATCACATGGGGGGTGTGGTACACGCCGCCGTCGGCCAGCGTGGCGATCATGGTCGCCTGCTCCTCCACGGTGAGCGACGCCTGGCCGAGCGCGGTTCCCGCCTCGTCCCGGAACGTGTACAGACCGCTCGCCTGGATGTCCACCCCGAAGGCCTTGGCCATGTCCAGGACGCTGTGCTGGCCGGTGGACACGTTCAGGGCCACCCGGTGCCACAGGTCGGCGTAGGCGGTGTTGAGCGACATCGCGGTCGCCTCGACCGGGGTGACCGGCCGGTTGGGGTTGCTCACCTCGTCGTTCTGGACCTCGAAGTACTGGACGGCGCTGGTGTTCTTCAGGCTGGCGAAGGTCATCGGCTGGGAGTCCGGCGGGATCCACAGCGGTGAGAACCCGTTGAGGCGGCTCGTCTGGACGTTCATGCCCTGCGACACCGCGGTCGCCAGCACGTAGGGCTTGAACGAGGAGCCGACCTGGTTGCGGGACAGGAGCGCATTGTCGTACTGGTTGCTATTGAAGTTCTGCCCGCTGTACATGGCCAGGATCGCGCCGGTCCCCGGCTGCTCGAGCACCGCGCCGATGTGCACATACTTGGGCAGGCACCCGTCCGACCCGCAGGCCACCGTCACCCCGGACGCCAGCGCCGGCGGGTCGTCGTCTTTCATCAGGGTCCGGTCGTGGAGCACCGTGGTGTAGAGCGACTGCATCAGGGAGTGCCGGAACGTGGTGACGATGTGCAGGCCGCCGTTGAAGATCGTCTCCCTCGAGTAGTGGTAGGTGGTCAGCAGCTCGTTCTCCACCGCCTGCATGATGTAGCCGCGGTAGCCGCTCCAGCTGTTGTTGAACGCCTTGACGGTCCTGGGGAACGTGGCCTTGGCCGCGTCCTGCGGCGACAGGGTGCCCATGCTGGCCATGGCGTTGATCACGTAGTGCCAGCGGAAGACCAGGCCCTGGTAGGGGGCGCCGGCCTTCGGGTCGGGGTTGTAGTAGCTGGGGCTCTGGATCATGGAGGCGATCATCGCGGCCTGGGCCGGAGTGATCTGGTTGAGCTGGGAGTTGGACAGGCCGAAGTACACCTGCGCGGCCGCGCCGACGCCATAAGCGTGGTCGCCGAGGTAGACGGTGTTCAGGTACTGGGTGAGGATCCACGCCTTGGACTTCGCCTGGGCCAGCTTCTGCGCGACGAAGATCTCCTTGACCTTGCGCGACATCGTCTGCGCGGTGCCGATGTTCGCGTAGTAGTTCCTGACCAGCTGCTGGGTGATGGTGGACCCGCCCTGCAGGTTCCCGCCGGAGCTGGTGAGGTCGTAGAACGCCGCCCGCAGGATGCCGGTGGGCGAGATGCCGCCCTCATGCCAGAA
>Ga0335079_10010662_pt1 | contig 10462 bp, 6 predicted proteins | sample Lox_Sample_33_FD_206719 | JGI IMG/M metagenome (GOLD analysis project Ga0335079, IMG submission 206719) | Soil microbial communities from Loxahatchee National Wildlife Refuge, Florida, United States - Lox_Sample_3.3 | ecosystem: Environmental > Terrestrial > Soil > Wetlands | place: USA: Florida... | reverse complement strand
ATCAGGAAGGTGTCGCGATTGCGCAGCGGCAGCAACCCCGCGGGTGCTTCCGATGAAGCAAAGGACTGCACCGCGCCGGAAGCCAGGTCAACCGCCGAAACGCCGCCGGGACGGGCCACGTACAGCGTCTGGCCGTCCGGGGAAGGAAAGATCGCTCCCATGCCGTCGAGGCCGGAAGCCAACACCCGAGCCTGTGAACCGGATCCGGCATTCCGCACCAGCTCAACCGAGCCCGTAGAGGGGTCCGTCAACACGGCGTCGGTGCCGTTGCGCAGCACCGCGAGGGACGAAATCGCGGCCGCGGATAGCACCAATTGTGCCGAGCCGCCGCTGGACAACCGGTAGAGCGAAGTGGCGGAAGCCACCAACACCAGGCTGCCGTCATCGCTCACGGCCCCGATCGCGGGCTGCTCGGGCAAGGTCGTGGCATCGAGATCGAGCGTCACCCGCGGGGCGTCCGGAAGGCCGCTCAGAACCTGGAGACGGCCGGCCGCCAGCGAGTACAGAATGGCCGAGCCTGCCGCGGGGCTGAAGGCGGCCCAATCGGCCGAAGGAAGCGCGTCCGGGACGGGGGTCAGCCGGTCCACTGCTCCCGCTTTCAGAACAAGCACCCCGGGAGCGCTGCCGGTGTTTTCCACCAGCGCGAAGTCCTGTCCCGGGGCCAGCCGGATCTGCCTGATTCCGGCGGGCAATACCAGCGGGTCGCTGAATCGCAGCGCCCCCGGCACCCCGAAAATCGTCCGCAATTGCGTTCGTGACGAGTCCGTAACATAACCCGCCACGGGTCCGCTGATAGTTTCCGCGGACCAGGCGATGCCGGCGGCTATGAATGGTAGCACATATCGATGAATCCTGTTCATGCCCATCTCCACAAATTCGTTCCTGTTTGCCTGAAGAGAACCTACTGCGGCGGCCCCAGAGACGCTCCGCTACCCGGCGAAATCGTGCCCGAAGGCGGTGTCGAAATCATCCCGGTGTTCGCTTTGCCGGAGTTTCTGGTGAGGCCGACTGCCGCTCCCGCCGCCCCCGCCGCCGCTACCGCGGCGATAATGATGATGGTCTTCGCGGAAATCCCGGCGGCCGCCGCCCCGCCCGCCGCCGCGGCCGCGCCAATCGCATTCGACTGCGCGATCATGATGGTGGCCTGCCGGCCGGCCGACGATGCGGTCACCCGAATCTGGTAATTGCCGGTGACATTGTTGGGCCGGAACGAAGGCATGGTGACCCGGCCCGCGCTGTCGGTCACCAGGGTCGCACTCTTCGCTCCGCCGGCAAAGGCGCCGCCCGCGCCGTCATTGGGGAGGAGGAACGCTACCGCCGCCCCCGCCACCGGCCTGTGGTTTTCGTCCTGCACCTCCACGATCGTCTCCCGTGAGGTGCGCTGCTTGATATTGTTGATGGCGCCATCCCCTTCCACCACGACGATGCTCAGCCGGGGCGCTTGCGCGTCCTGGCCGGCGTACGCCAGGCAGGGTATGAGCAGAGCGGCAACTGGTAATACATTTCGAAGATGCATTTCAGATTGATTCCCCCAATTGATGAATCCAATGACTCGCTAAGAAACACGGACCGGCGTTTAGCTTTGACGGAGACGCCCGGAGTTTATCGGCGGCAATGCGCGACGGGGCTGCTCTCATGACCCGGAATCTTCAGTACCACGACACGCGGCACTGTACGAAATCTCATTCGGCTCCCACCGCACACGGACCCTGTCAATCATATGAAAACATGGTGAGAAACACAAGCGATGCGTTTCAGAAGGCGCCCGTGGAGGGCGCCTGGCGATGGCGGAACGTGCGTTAGAGGACCTTGCCGTCGGGACCCAGTTGGTAGGTTTTTCCGGGCCTTGCCTGAATCTCCGTTTCGCGTCCCGCATAGCGCACCTTCACTGAGGTGGCGTCCCTGGCCGTGATGGTCGCCTTCGTCAGTTTGCCGTTGGCCCAGGCGATCGAAACCTCCAGACCGCCGCGCGCCAGGAGCCCGCTCACCTTGCCGGCGGGCAAGGCCGCGGGCAGCGCCGGTAATAGAGTTACGAAGGCCGACCCGCGGCCGGATTGGACAGCGGTACTACTGGCAGGCGTGCCATACGGGTCGTCGCTCTGCAAAAACATCTCGGTGATGCCGGCAGTGGCGCCGAAGTTGCCGTCGATCTGGAACGGCGGATGGGCGTCGAAGAGGTTGGGGAACAGCCCGGCGCGGGCCGGGGTGTTGGGGGTCTTGTCCGAAGCCGGCGTCACCAGGTTTTGCAGAATGCGGTAGGCATGGTCGCCGTCCAGGAAGCGCGCCCAGAGATTCAGCTTCCAGCCCATCGACCATCCCGTGGCCGCATCGCCACGGAAGATCAGCGACTGCCGGGCGGCTCTGAAGAGATCAGGCGTGCCATAAGGCGTGATCTCGTATCCCGGATAAACGCCCCAGAGGTGCGACATGTGGCGATGCTGGTTCTTGGGGTCGTCCTTGTCCTGCATCCATTCCTGCAACTGGCCGTATTGCCCGATCTGGTTGGGCGCGATCCTGGCGCGCATCTCGGTCAACCGGGCGGCGAAGGCATCGTCGATGTTGAGGATCTTCGCGGCCGCGGCCGTCTCGCCGAACAGCGAGCGCACGATCTGGCGGTCCATGGTCGGACCCATCACCAGTCCGCCCTGCTCGGGAGAGTTGCTGGGGCCGGTGATGAGATCGCCGGTCTTGGGATCCTTCACCAGCGTGTCCACGAAAAACTCCGCGGCGCCCCTCATGAGCGGATAGGCCACCTCGCGGAGGAACTGCCGGTCGCCCGTAAACAGATAGTGCTCCCAGAGATGCGTGGAAAGCCAGGCGCCGCCGGTCTGCCAGATGCCGTGATTCGAGGCGTTGATGGGCGCGGTGCCGCGCCACAAGTCGAAGTTGTGGTGGAGCACCCAGCCGCGGGCGTTGTAGTGCTCTTTCGCCGTGACGGCGCCGGAGACCGCCAGGTCTTTCATGGCGTCGAACAGCGGAAGCTGGCACTCGGAGAGGTTGGTCTCTTCCGCCGGCCAATAGTTCATTTCGGTGTTGATGTTGTCGGTATACTTGCTGTCCCACGGAGGGTTGTTGGAGTCGTTCCAGAGCCCTTGCAGATTGGCGGGCTGGCCGCCCGGGCGGCTGGAGGCGATCAGCAGATAGCGGCCGTATTGGAACAGCAGGGCGACGAGTTGCGGGTCGTTGCCGGTAGCGAAGGCCTTGATGCGCTCGTCAGTAGGCAGTCTCGCCGCCGGGGACGTTCCGAGATCGAGCGAGACGCGGCGGAAGAGACTCTGGTGGTCGGCAATCTGCTCGGCGAGGAGGGCATCGAAGCTCTTGCCGGCCACGGCTGCGAGGATGGCGTCATTGCGGGCCTTGGGATCGGCGGAGACATCGCGGTAGTTCTGGAAATTGGTGGCGCCGGAGAGGATCAGGGTGGCGGAATCGCAGCCATTGCAGAACAGGCCATGCGTGGAAGACTTTGGTAACCCGCGCGCCGTGGCTTGGCCGGTGAGCCGGGCTTCAAAACGGATAGCGGAATCCTCCACCCGGCCGGACATGGATATGCCGTCCGTCGCCGCGACAGTCAGAGGGTCTTTGTGGGCGCATTTCAGGGAGGCCGTAAAGGTGAGGCTGAACGGCTGGTTCGCCGATAACCGGACAACCAGGACTTTTGCCGGGTAGCTGGCGAAAACTTCGCGTTTGTAGGTGACGCCCTTGTAGACGAATCTCGTCGTCGCGACGCCTGTGTCCAAGTCCAGTTCGCGCCGGTAGTCGGTGATGCCGGACTCCTGGATATCCGGAAATTCCAGGAGGAGGTCGCCGAACGCCTGGTACGCCCTCTGCCGCACCGGGACGCTCATGAACTCCTGCATCGCCAGGTCTTCGGCCTCCTTCTGCTTGCCGGCCTCCAACAGTTCGCGGATTTGCGGCAGGAATTTGTAGGCGCCAGGGTGGGCGTAATCGTGGGGCTCGCCCGTCCAAACAGTCTGTTCGTTGAACTGAATTCGTTCGTGCGCGATGCCGCCGAAGACCATCGCCCCCAGGTGTCCGTTGCCGACCGGCAAGGCTTCCACCCACAACCTGGCGGGCTGTCGGTACCAGAGAGTAAGGGGCGTCTGCGCATAGGCGGAGACGGAAAAAATGAGCAGCAGCAACGCGCCGTGGCGCAGATCGGGGCTCGGCAGGAAGGAGTGCCTGCGCCACATCTGATTTGGAGTTTTCATGGCGGGCAGGCCGGAGCCTGCCCTTCGAGCTTATCCCTTTAACGCTACCGGTGCCAAGTCACGGCTGGCGATCACGCGGTCGATCATGCCGTAAGATACCGCGGCGTCTGGTTCCATGATGTAGTCGCGGTCTACATCCTTGGCCACGCGCTCGATGCTCTGTCCGGTGGCCTGCGCGAGCATGCCGTTCAGGATTTCGCGCATACGCAGGATTTCTCGGGCGTAGATATCGATATCCGCGGCCTGCCCGGCGAGCCCTTGCATGGACGGCTGGTGAATCATGATGCGGGAGTTGGGAAGGCTGAAGCGCTTGCCCTTGGTGCCCTTGGCCAGGAGCACCGCCGCCATGGACGCCGCCTGTCCCACGCAAATGGTCACAATGTCCGGGCGGATGAATGCCATCGTGTCCAGAATCGCCAGCCCGGCCGTAATCGAGCCGCCCGGCGAGTTGATGTAGATGGAGATGTCTTTTTCCGGGTCTTCGGCTTCCAGGAAAAGCAGTTGGGCGATGATCAGATTGGCGATCTGGTCGTCAATCGGAGTCCCCAGGAAAATGATGTTCTCTTTCAACAGCCGGGAATAAATGTCGTACGCACGTTCTCCCCGGGAGGTCTGTTCGACCACCATGGGGACAAGCATCGAGTGTCCCATCGTGCCTCCGGATTATTAGAGTCAGAAACCGGTCAAACCGGTTCAAGCTCGCTTGGCGGTAACGGTCCGCCGGGGTTTTCGCTGCTTGGTCACGGCCAGAGCTTTTTTCTTCATCTCCAGCGCTTTTGCCAGGTCGGCGATTGTGTTCTTCCCCAAATAATCCATGATACGCGAACGGAGGTTAATCCAGCTATCGTGCATGGAGCAGGGCATTTCGTCGGAACACTCCGAAAGCCCGCTGGCACACTGCTGGTAGGGCGCCAGCCCGTCCAAAGCCTCGACGATATCCAATAACCGGATTTCGCTGGGGTCTACGCGGAGAGCAAATCCGCCGGTAGGTCCCTTGCTTGAGCGCAGCAGACCCTTGCGGGCGAGCTGTTGCAGAATCTTGGCCAGGAAATGCGCAGGAATGTCTTCCTGCTCGGCAATGTTCTTGACCATGGCGTATTTGCCTTCGGGCACCTGCGCCAGATGCACGAATGCGCGAATCGCGTACTCGGCTGAACGAGAATAAATCATCCTGACTCCCCCGCTTAAATCGGAGTAAAGCTACTCCGTTATCTTAAAATGTTTGGCACTCCTGGTGCAAGTACTGGCTACGCGGCCACGGAAATGTGCTGCCCGGAAGGCAGTTTCAGAGATTTAGACGCGGATAATCCGGAAAAGGATACAGCTGTGTCTCCGGAGGAAAGGGTCTGAATCGACAAAAGTATAGTTATCGATATCAGGCAATTTACCGATGCCGGTGGGAAGCAGGCTCCACGAGGGTCCAGTCGGACTCGAAACCTCGGGGCACCACCGCGTGCTCTCCGGGAAACCGAAAGGTCCCGGAGCGCTCCTCGCCGGGTTGCGGCAGATCGAACGCCATCCGGCCGCGATCGCGTTTCCGGCTGGCCGTCTTCTGACGCCAGTCCGGCACCGCCGCCACGGGGACTCGCGTGCCGCGGATTTCTAACGCCTCCGGGTGAAGACCTACCAGTACGGCAGGCGGGTTGGGGAAGCTCTCGACGCGCAACACGCGCCCCTCCACGGCCGTGCCTTTGGGCGCCAAAACCTTCTGCCGCGCGTCGCGCATGGGTTCGATCAACCTGCCGTGGAACCGGTCGCCGGCGGCGGCGGTATCGGCGGAGATCGGGACCGTTAACTCGAAAGAGAAATGCGTCCCTGGTGGAAGCGCAATCGGATTCACCGGGGCGCCCGCCGCGCGATCATCCGTCGGGGCCGGCGTGTCCCCGAAACTCACCGTCGATTCTCCCCGGTACTCGCGGCAGCCGGCAAACCCGGTGGTACTTTCGACCTCTGCTCCGGTAGGCGCCACGAAATGCTGCAGGGCGTGTTTGGGCATAAGAAACTGGCCATCCCCGATCTTAGCGAGATTGAACTCCAGATCGACGATCGACACGCATTCGCCCGTGGCGGCCGGCAGTTCGGCAGAATTCTCGGAGATCCCTACCAGGTCCGCCGTTTCCGGATCGACGCGAATTTTGCCGCTGTAGGCGGTGTAGACCCAATCCTTGCCGGCCTTCACTTTGTAGTGGCTGTCAGCCCACGGTACGTGAAACGCGTACTCCATCAGGCTCCGGCCGTTCACGACCTGGCTTCCCAGGAATTCGAACTCCTTGACGTCGGTTTCGAAGATGAGCACCAGCAGGCTCCCGAAGAGTCCAGTGGACATGGGGCCAAGACCGGCATTGCGGTCGATAAACCCCTCTTCAAACCGGCTTGCCCCGACCCAGGAGAAAACCTCGCCACGCTGCGTCATGGCGACATCCAGGCGCATGCGGTCCGTCAGGACGTGGGTGAGCGCCAAGCCCGGGGTGGTATGGCCGCGCGATTCCAGGATCACCCCGCAGGAGCGCGGCAATGATGTGGCAGGGGGCTTAAAGTACCGCCGGGTCAAGGTCTCGACGCAGGTGTAGTTGGGAACCCGCCGGTTGTTCTCGAGCACCTTCGCCACCACGCGTCCCAGCACCACTTGCGGATCGTATGGCTCCCCGGCCGCCAGCGGAAAGGCGAACGCGAGCATCAGCCCCAATCGCATACTCAGGGCTTGGCGGTTGTCCACTCGGTGCGGAATCCGGGCTCCCAGTGTCCCGCGCGAGAATGGTACACGCCATACGAGCCTTCGCCCGGCCGGGGCAGCTCGATAGTCATGCCCCTCTGACGCAAGCCGCGGCCCGGGATGATGCCGGCCAGGCTCCCGGCCCCCCGCTCGGGACGGAGCGCCAGCGGCACCCGCGCGCCATCCACTTCGATGGCCTCCCACCGCAGCGCGACCGTGAATTCGGGCGGCGTCGAATGGCGGGTCTCGACACGCATCAGCCGGCCGTGCACCAGCGCGCCTTCGGGCACCAGTATCTCGCGGCGGGCGCCGACGATCGGCTTTGCGATCCGGCCGTCGATCTGGTCACCCGCCGCCGAGCGGTCGGCGTCGATGGGCGTTCCGAGGTCGACGGTAACGGATAGTCCGGGAGAAAGGTCCAGAGAGTCCGGCCGTGCCCCCACCGCCAGTCCTGCGCCCGGGCCGCTGCCGAACGTCAGGGTAGATTCGGCCTGATACGCCCGGCAGGCCGAAAAGGTCACGATGTTTTCGTCCTCGGCGCCGTCCCGCCCGATGAATCTCTGGTGTGTGATCTTAGGCAGCAGGTAATCACTGCCGTCTAACTGCACGCTGCCGTATTCCAGCGACGAATCGGTTTCACACGACGACGTCTCGGACGGCAATTCTTCCGTGCGAATCGCCAGCCGGATGAGTTCACCGGTCTTCGTGTCCACCAGCAGGTTCCCCGTGTAACCCGTGATAACCCACTCCTTGCCGGCCTTCACGCGATACTGGCTTTGCGCTTTCGGCACGTTGAACGAATACTCCATCAAGGCCCGGCCGTCGATGGCACGGTCGCCCTCGTAGACGAATCGGGGAGTCCGGCTTTCGAACGTGGCCAGCAGGAAGGAAGCGAATGGCCCGGTGCCGATCGCGCCCTGGGGAATCCATTCATCCAGTTCGACCTCCTCGAATCTGCTCGCGCCCGCCCAGGAGTAGATCTCCTTATCGGGAGCCATGGCGACGTCCAGGCGCAGCCGGTCGCTGGTATCCAGCCGGAGCCGCGGCGGATAGGTGGGTTTCTTCCGTGCCGCCAGCAGGTTGTCGCAGGACTTCGGCGAGCGGCCCACCAGCGGCTCAAAACGCTGGCGCTCGATGGTCTCCACGCAGGTGTGATTGGGAATGCGGACGGCGTGTTCCAAAACCTGGTCGCGCAGCCGCATCAGGAGATCGACCGGATCTACATCCGGGACAGCTTCGACTCGCGGCAGTTTATCGGTGTCGGGCAGATGCAGCGGTCCGGCGACAGGAGACTGATCGGCGGATGTGGCCGCTGGCCGCCTGGGGGATTGGGGGGCAGAGGTTGCGCTCTCCGGGCCTTCGGGCGGAGTGGTGAACTTGGGCACCGGCTCCGCGGCGGTTCCTTCGGCCAGTGCGTTTCCGCCCACTCCTGTTTGAATGCGGCGCACCCCGTCGGCCAGTTCGTGCGGCGTGCGAACCGGCAGGGTCTTGCCCTTCAGCCGGGTCAGGAGCTTTTCGATGGTGTCGGTGATCCCCAGGGGACCCCCCATGGGGTATTGAGGATCCGAAAGTCGAGGTTCGCCCATAATGCCGCCCCGCGCTGCTCCGCAACTCAGGCAACTGCCTCGTCCGCCTGCGGGCGGGCCCGAAACACCACGGTAGAGCGCCGACTGCGGCTGGAACTGCAAGTAGAACAGAGGGGGCGCCGACACCGGCTTGTCCACCGCCGGGAGGGCCGTGTTGTCACGGGTGAACAGGCGCGGCCCGAGCACGATCAGCGCCTCCGGGGGTTTGGCGTCGCGCAGTTCGGTTTCGATCAGCCCGGTCAGCAGATCGGCCGGGCTGCCCGCCTGTTGGAGGGTGCGATAGTCCACCAGGGCGAGCTGGAGTTCGCTAATGGCGCGGATCACCTTGCCCATGTCCGCCTGCGTGAAATCATCCTGGCGGAACAATAGCTTGCGTTGCGCGAGATTGAACACCACCAGCCGCACCGCCAGGCCTGGCAATTGTTGCAGCAACGTGAAGAGCGAGCCGGACAGGGCGCTGACATCGCTGTCCTGCAGCTTCGAACTTCTGGGAAGCATCGACGCGGCGTGCAGCATCACGGTAATCCGGCCGTTTCGGGCCTCGGAAACCGGCGGCCGGGGCCGGCTTACCGAAAGTTCTTCCACCGCTCCGGCGGGCGTCGCGGGAATCAGCTCGCGCTCGTTGCCCAAACGCTTCGCCTGAATGCGCCATTGGCTGTGACATACGCGGTGCGCATCGTCCTGCGCGAGGACTTCCACATCGTAGTTGCCCTCGCCGACCACGAACGTCCCGCCGACCTGGCCGTCGATCTTTGTAACCGGCACCTCCTGAAGCGTGCCGCTATTCTCGAGGAAGAGTGGTTTTTGGCCTTCCGGCGTGACGCGGACGAAGGTGGTCAGACTGTGGCCGGCGCCCTCGAATTGAGACATCGGGAACTCAATTGAGTACCCGGTACGGAAGCGCAACGCGTAGTCGAGCGCGGGCCGCACCGGATCAATCCGGCACCGCAATTGCGAAGCGCCCGCCGCGGCGTCGAAGGCTCGCTGGCGATCGCCCGCCAGTTCCGGCGAGACCAACGACTGTGCGGGAAGAGCGGCGGCGACCCCCACCATCACCCCGAGCCGCGAGAACGTGCTCATGCCGACCTGCCTCATCGTACGGCCAGTCTACTGCTAACTACAATACTGCGTTTGGGGTACCTGCGGGCACATCTGACTCGTGGCGCCGTGGTACATCCGTGTGCCTCCCTTGTGATGGCACGGACACCTTGCGCCGACGACGGTGTACACGCCCGCGCCACGTCGTCCGGCGCAAGGGTTTCGAGGCTGGTCACAGTCGTTTCACTTGCCCGTCGTAAAATGAAGACAGAGTGCTCGTCACCATCGCTCCCCAGATCGAACGGCCCCGCTGGCTCCGCGCGCCCGCTCCCGCAGGCAAGAATTACCGCGAACTCAAGAGCCTGATCGAGCGCCTCCGCCTCCACACCGTCTGCGAAAGCGCGGCGTGTCCCAACGTGGGCGAATGCTGGAATCATCGCACCGCCACGTTCATGATCCTCGGCAACGTCTGCACGCGGCGCTGCGGATTCTGCGCAGTCCAGAAGGGCGCGCCGCTCCCGGTGGATTTCGACGAGCCGGAGCGCGTGGCGGAAGCCGTGGCGGCTATGGGCCTCCGGTTCGCGGTAGTCACCAGCGTCAATCGCGACGACCGCGAAGATGGCGGCGCGGAGCTGTTCGCCCTGACCATCCAGGCCATCCGGCGGCGCGTTCCCGGCTGTGGAGTCGAAGTTCTGGTGCCGGATTTCCAGGGCAGCCGCGAGGCGGTCGGGATCGTCATGGAAGCTGCCCCCGACGTGTTCAACCACAATACCGAGACTGTCCCCCGGCTGTATCGCCAGGTCCGCTTGGGAGCCCGCTACGAGCGCTCCCTGGAAGTGCTGGCGTACGCGCGGAAGGTGGCTCCTCGTAGCCCCACCAAGTCGGGGCTGATGCTGGGACTGGGTGAGACCGCGAGC
>Ga0335079_10010660_pt1 | contig 10463 bp, 11 predicted proteins | sample Lox_Sample_33_FD_206719 | JGI IMG/M metagenome (GOLD analysis project Ga0335079, IMG submission 206719) | Soil microbial communities from Loxahatchee National Wildlife Refuge, Florida, United States - Lox_Sample_3.3 | ecosystem: Environmental > Terrestrial > Soil > Wetlands | place: USA... | reverse complement strand
GATCGGCTTCGTCATGCCGCCGCGGACGGTGTGGCCTCCTCCGGCCTCAACTAAAGTGCGTTGGAAAGGGGCACGGTTTGTGCCGCTGGGAGTTGTCGCACCCCTGCTGAGTGGCCGCGCACTCGAAGAGGACCGGTGGGATGTAGATGCCGCAAGCCAGTGCCTGGTGCCCGTGGGCAGGTCTGGCCCGTTTCGTGTGGGCGCGCGCTCCGGTGTGGCGGTGGACCGTCTCTCCGGCGATGTGGAGCCGCATTCTGTGGCGTGCATCGAATTTCTTCCTGGAGCAGGGCTGTGGTCCGTCGTCTCCTTCGCAGATGAAGAACAGCGGCAGCGCTGGGATGGACCGGTGCGCGGAGCACTTCGATTGCTGGCCGATTCCGGCTTCGGCGGGGAACGCTCGCGCGGCTGGGGCAGGTCCGAGCCGCCGGAGTTCATCGAAGGCTCGCTCCCGCAAATGATTTTGCCGGATCAGCCCGCCGAGCCCGCCGCCGAGGAACCGGGCGCCACTCCGACTCCCGCTGAAACGCCGGCCGTGGAGACACCGTCGGCCTATTGGCTGCTCTCGCTTTTCAATCCGGGAGCGCTGGACGCGGTCGATTGGAATCGCGGGAATTATTACGTCCTTGCCCGAAGCGGCCGTGTGGAGAGTCCGGTACGCTCCGGTGACGTCAAGAAAAGTCTCAACATGGTGGGTGAGGGCTCGGTGCTGGTCGCCGAGCATCCCGTGCGCGGCGCTGCTGCCGATGTGGCTCCGGATGGTTTCGCCCATCCTGTTTACCGCTCCGGATTCGCGCTGGCGATTCCGGTGCCCGGGCAGGCAATTCCATGAGATACCGGCTGACATGCCTGACACCGGTTCTAGTTGGCGACGGGGGCCGGCTCTCCGCCATCGACTACATGGTCTGGAAAGACCAAGTGAATGTGCTCGACCAGGGGCGCATCTTCAAGCTGCTGGCAAAAGGCCCGCGCCTGGAGGGTTATCTCTCGCAGCTCAAGCGGGCCACGAAACTGGATTTTGCATCATGGGGCGGCTTCGCGCAAAACTTCGCTCATCGCCGCATTCCCTTCGAACACCCAGCGTACTCGGCTTATTGGAACCGCGCGAGTGGAGAGACCCTGAACATCCCCACGTTCGCCGCCGGCACTCGCGGCCCTTATGTTCCGGGCTCGGCAATCAAAGGCGCGCTGCGCACGGGAATGCTGTTTTCAGTTCTGACAGACGGTGTTTTGCGCGATCTGGTAGGACGCATACGGCCTGAACGGCCCTCGCGCCGGCCTGCGGAAGGGGCTGAAGAGGAGTTGATCGGAACCGGTGGCGACAGCCGGACCCGGGTTTTCAGCGTTGCCGATTCAGCACCGGTGGACTACTCTCGTTTCAAGATCTACCTGCTTCGCACCGCGGTGCTGGTGGGCCGGGGCCAGGACCAGTATTCGCTCGGCTGGAAACAGAGCCCGCGCGGCGCCGCCGATGGCCGCAAGCCTGAAGACAGCACGCCGATTTTCGCCGAGATGGCTCCGCCCAACAGTGCGTTTGAGGGAACGTGGCAAGAAAAAGGCTTTTTCGATTCGCCGGAGATTCGCAGGGTGCTGGGCTGGCGGCATCCCGTCGAACGCAGGAAAGTTTTTGAAGCCGCCAACGATTACGCCGCTGCACTGCTGACCCTTCACAAGGGGTACGCGGCTCGCACCGGAATGCAGTTGTTCTCCAAGACTCTGGATGAAATCGAAGTCCGCCTGACTGAAGCGCGCAACTCTGGAGCGTGCCTGCTCTCGCTGGGATGGGGAGGCGGCTTGATTGGAAAATCCGCATGGCTCGATACGGCCAACGAGGATTACCGGCAGGTGCTCAGAAGCGTTGCCGTTTACAACAGTGCGTTGGCTTCCGGGCTGCCGTTTCCCAAAACGCGCCGCATTATTTTCTTGAACGACCAGCCAGCGACTTTGCCGGGCTGGGCGCGGTTTGAAATTCTGCCTGCGTGACCGGAGTCCCAGCGGTGGTACTCTCCAGTTGGAATGGTTTCAGTGAGTGATGATTCGCCACGCGGAGAGTACGCTCGGCGTCTCGATGCCCGCCGCGGCAGTGTGCAGCAGATGGAGCGCCGGCATAGAACGATGGGCAACGGCCGGCTTCTGCTTGCCATTGCCGCCACGATCCTTGCATTTCTTGCTTTTGGGTTTGGCTCGATTTCTCCGTTGTGGCTCCTGATTCCTGCAATTTTCTTCGCCATCCTGGTTGTGATTCACGAGCGAATCCTTCAAGCGCGGAACCGCTGCGCGCGTGCCGCCGCATTTTACGAAGACGGCCTCGCGCGATTAGATGACCGGTGGACGGGACGGGGAGAAAGCGGCGAGAGGTTCCGCGACAAGGTGCATCCGTACTCGGAAGATCTCGACTTGTTCGGAACAGGATCGCTGTTCGAGCTGCTTTCGACCGCGCGCACGCGAGAAGGCGAGCAGATTCTGGCGAACTGGTTGTGCGCATCGGCCACCCGCGATGTGCTCGAAGCGCGTCATGCCGCCATCACCGAGTTGCGTTTTCGTATGGATCTCCGCGAGGACCTGGCCGCGTTGGGAGAAGAAGTGCGCATGAAGGTGCATACGGATGCTCTAGCAGTGTGGGGCGAGCAGAGCGCCGCGTTTGCGAAGCGGCCGATCCGCGTGGCGGCAAGCCTGCTCTCGGCGCTGGCGGTCTTCAGCCTTATCGCGTGGCCGCTCTGGGGCATGCGAGATCTGGCGCTCGCCGTGGTGCTGGCCAATGGTTTTTTCTTTCTTCGCTTTCACAAACGTGCCGAGCAGCTGGCCAGCGCCGCGGGTGACGCAGCCCGAGATCTGGCGCTGCTTTCCGGTATCCTGGCCCGTCTCGAACAAGAGAAGTTCAACGCGCCGCGGCTGGCAGAACTGCGGCGAATGCTCGACATCGAAGGCCAGCCTCCGTCTTTCCGAATCGCCCGATTGCGCCGCCTGATGAACATGCTGGACTCGCGCGAACACGTTCTGTTCCGCGCTATCGATCCGGTCGTGCTCTGGACAGTGCAATGGGTGCTCGCCGTCGAGTCATGGCGCAAGCGCTCCGGCCCAGCGATTCGCCGCTGGCTCGAGGCCGTGGGTGAAATGGAGGCCCTTTCCGCGCTGGCAGGCTACACCTATGAACACCCTGCGGACCTGTTTCCGGACTTCGCGGATGCGGGGCCGAGCTTTCATGGAAAGGGGCTGGCTCACCCCCTGCTCCCTGAGGACCGTGCGGTGCGCAACGACGTGGCCATCGGCCAGGAACTGCGCCTGGTGGTTGTCAGCGGCTCCAACATGTCGGGAAAAAGCACTCTGCTGAGGACCGTCGGCATCAACGCCGTCCTTGCGCAGTGCGGCGCGCCGGTTCGTGCGACCCAGCTACGCATGTCCCCACTGGCGGTAGGTGCGTCGATCCGTATTACGGACTCCCTCCACGAAGGCACGTCGCGCTTTTACGCAGAAATCACGCGGCTGAAGCAAATTGTCGATTTGACCGCCGCACCTGTGCCCGTCCTCTTCCTTCTGGATGAGTTCTTGCAAGGCACCAACTCGCACGACCGGCGGCTGGGGGCGGAAGCCACCGTACGCGGACTGATTGCGCGTGGCGCGATCGGCCTGCTGACCACGCACGACCTCGCCCTGGCGGAGATCGCAGACGGTCTCGGCGCGGAGGCTACAAACTGCCACTTCGAAGACCGCCTGGAAAACGGCAAGCTTCTTTTTGATTACCGGCTGCGCCGCGGGGTGGTTCAGAGGAGCAACGCGCTCGAACTCATGCGCTCGCTGGGACTGGAGGTCTAACGCTTGATTTGTTACCCTCCGATAGTCCCGCATTGTTTTCCATTGAAATTAAACCAGGATTAACGGCAATTTCCGAGGGCTTTTTCCCATAATTGCCGCTAATTTTCGAGATATAATGAGGCAGCTACCTGGAGCGAGCAGTAAGCCGTGCAGTGTCTCTACTGTGATAAGGAACTAAAGCCCTTTCGCGGCTTTTTCGACGAAGATTTTTGCTGCGGCGAGCACAGGGAGAAGTATTTCTCATCGTTTCGAAAGGCGCTGACCGGCTTTGGTGGTCTCGTCTCCCAAACCGCCGCTCCTGAGCGTCCTGCTGCTTCCACACCCGCACCCGACCCGCGCATCGCGGACTTCCAGCCCATCCCGGTTCTCGCATTGGTTTCTGCGGCCGCGCCATACCGGCATCAGCCTGAGCGGTTGGCCGTTTGCCATGCAGTTGAACTCCCAGGTCGCGAGATTGCGTGGAGCGCAGCGCTTGATTCCGAAGAGCGGCCAGCGGATCTAGCAGCGCCTTGCGAGGGTAGGTTTGCGATTCTCGAACCTGCGCCGGCGCCTAACAGCGCATCCCCGCGGCTGGTAGCGGAATGGGGAAGTGAATCCGCGGCTCTGTCGCTGGAATGTGCCGGTCCTGCGGGAACAGGGGAAGGCGACAGTGTTTCCGGTTACTACAGCCTTTGGATGTTTGATGAGCCCATGTCTCTGGCGCCGGCTCAGCTTTCGATTCCCTCCTTTGGCGTATCCGCCCAGGCGCCCGCTTTGGCCACTACTCCCGCGGACGAGTATGCCGAGCTCACGCTGTTCTGCGAGGACCTGCGAAGCGCTCCCGTTATGCATAGCGAAATCGCGCCGGTGCATGAAACACAGCTTCCTGTCTACACGCCCGCCTCCGAAATGCTGCAAGGCGACGAGCAGGAAGAGCCAGAACCCGATTCGACGGAGCCCTACTGGGGTGAGTTGTATTCGGATCCGGAGCCGGTGGGCGTCGAGCTCGGCTCGGCGCTTTCCGTGGCGCCTGAAATGGCCTGGAGTTCTGTGCCCGTCGACCGCCCGGTGCTGGCTCCGGCGAACGTGCCGGCAATGATGCCGCCCAGCCTGGAACTCGCTTCGACTCGCTCGGCCAATCTCCCCGCTCTAACCTCGGCGGTTGGACCGCAGCCCGATCTGGCTCCGCAACTCGCGGCCGGCTTCGTGGACAGTGACGCCGCGGACTCCTCCGCGGTACCCCACTCGCACGAGCCTCTCCGGCTGTCGTTTGGCAACCTGGTAAAGATCAAGAACTGGCGCCTGCGCATCACGTTCGCCAAGCCGGCCTAGACTCCCGCTTGCGCGTGCGCTGGTCTTTCGGGCAGAATGAGGCTTCGTCCCGCCCAGTCTCATGCGCATCAGCATCACATATCTCTACGTGATCTTTCAGTACGGCTATCCGCACTCGGTGCGCGATGTACTCCAGGCGCTGCCCAAAATCCAGAAGCTGGGGTTCCGCTTTCTGGAAATGGAGGGACTGGGCGCGGCGCACCTGCGCTCCATGTATGCGCACCGGAACGCGGTTGCCGCGGCGCTCAAAGATTGCGGATTGCACGTCCACAATTTCTGTGTGGTCGATCCCGCCCTGGTCTCGCTCCACCCGGAAAGGCGAAGCGAAGCACTCGACCGCTTCCGGATGGGAGCGGAACTTGGCGCATTTTTCGGCTCCGAAACCCTGCACCTGGCGAGTTACGCTCCACCGGTACGTTATGTCAGCGCCCGGCCTTATGCATTAGGCGGCAAGACCGGGTACCGGTTCGCCAACCAGACGCGCGTGCGCATCCCGTCAGGTTTCCAATGGCAGCATGTCTGGGACGCGCTGGTAGTATCGTGCCGCGAGTGCGCCGGCATCGCCGCCGGCTACGGCAAGACCGTCATCATGGAGCCTCGTGTGGGCGAAGTGATTTGTTCCGTGGATTCGTTGTTACGCCTGATCGAGCACGTCGACCGTCCAAATTTCCAGGCGAATTTCGATACGGGACACTTCTCCGCCCAGCGCGAGAACGTTGCGCTGGCTCTAACGAAGCTTCAAGGAAAGTTTGCGAACATTCATATCTCCGATAACGATCCCGTCCACACCGAGCATCTCCCCATCGGCGACGGTTCGATCGACTGGCAGGAATTTTTTCGCGTGCTCAAGACCATGAACTACTCGGGTTACCTTGGTCTCGACTTGGGAATGAGTAGAACGCTGACGGCGGACTATCGAAAGTCGGTTGACCGCATCCGCGCCACTGCCTCGAAACTCCGCATTCCCGTGGAGGTTTGATTCAAGGCACAATGAGGGACGACCCGGCCGGGGCCAGATCACCGGTCTGTTCGGGAAAGAACCCCCGCAAGAAATCCAGGTAGGCGCGGCCGCGCTTGCGACCGTTGTTGTTGTCCAACTCCAGGCGCTGGAGAAACACGAACATGGCCAGAATATCACTGTCGCGCGTGCGGATCATGCCGGTGCGCTCGGGGGTAGTGTCTGAAATGTGCGTTGACCGAGAAATAGCCAGCGATTGCATTTCGAGCGCTCCCGCCGCACCATGGGAGTATGCCATCTGATCGAAGCTCGCTGTTGGCCCTCCGCAACCTCATCGCTGATACGGATCTCACCCTGGAGACGATTCCCAACCTTCCGCAGAATCGCACCGCGCATTGCCGGGAAAATCTTCGCACAGCGTTGGCCCTTGTCAACGATCTCATCAAGCAGCAGCGCATGACGGCTACTGCGGCGGGTGCCATCTTAGGGCATAAGGGCGGCAGTACCACGGCGCGAAGGTTCGGCCCGGAGCATTACCGCCGGATGGCAGCCGCACGCAAGACGCGGGGCGGTGGAAGGCCGCGCAAGCAAGCCGAGTAAAGATTCAAACATCCTCTGGGACCAACTGAAGTACTTCGCCGTCGAAGGCTGCGATAAGCCAGTTTACCGATGCTTCAGTAGCCGCTTTCTTTAGCCTGGAGATTTCAGGACCACTGATACCAGCGTGACCGCCCTTCAATTGAATCAGGCGCACTTCGAGCGCATCGGCATCTTTCCGTCCGAGCCGAAAGGCAACCGCATCAATGATGCCGGTTCGCGGTGATCCCGTTGCTCCCTCGAAGAACGCTATCTTCCATCCGTGCTCCTGGCAGTAGATTCGCAAGGCTTCCTTGCTGGCTGCTTCAGCAGCGCGAGCTTTGGCAAAGGCGCTCATCCGGCGCTTGGTTTGGACCGCCAGCCGCGCGGCTGCGCGGCGCTTCTTTGTGCGTGCTGCTCTCTGTCCCGGTGATAGTTCATCCGGCATGGTCGCGTGCTTTCTGCCTTCGATAGAATGGTCCCTGAAAACGAAAAGCCCGGCGCGATGGCCGGGGCTCTTCGATGCGGACTTGAGACACCCTCATCCTAGCCCTCCATCTTGCCGGATGCAAGAGGGAGAACCTTGCCTCCGCTATCGCGCTTCAAAATTCCACCATACAGATATTTTCCGACGGCCTTACTGGAGAGCGAGGGACCGAAGCACTGGGCGCAATTGCGCTTGTTGCAAGCCTGCGAAAGAATCGACATCCCGCGCAAACTATGGCCGAAGTTTAGCGGACTGAATCTCCCGCCTGAGTACGGATTCCGGTACGCCATCAAGGAAAAAATGGCTATTCCACCATTTAGCCCGCTCTACGAATCTGAGGCTGAATGGCGAGCTAGGACGCACAGCGACCTGGACAAATTACTGGACAGGTACAAAGGCATGTTTCGAGAACGATTTCAGAAGGAACTGAACGAAGGCAGCCTGACGAAGATCAAGCCAGTGAGAGACACAACACCACTCGATCTTCGCTACGAATGGGCAGCTCGCCGGTATTGCCTTAACGTCCCCTACAAGCAACTTGCATCGGGAGGCTATACCGATTCCCGCATCAAACGCATCGTCCTGCAGATTCTAAAAGAGTCCGGTTTGCAAGTAATATAAGCCGCTCAGCCCTTACGTTACTTTTTGTGACGTAAGCACTTACCCTCTTGCGTCACATTAGGTTAGCTAAGGAATCTAGTGGCTACATTCCTTGTGGATTCAATAAGAAACGGTTAAAACTTGCAAGTGAAGGAGACGCAGGTGCTCTAAATCCGAGGACCACCGAGCAGAAACGAAGAAGGGAGCGGGTTCTCCCGCTCCCCTTCGGACCTTTTGCGGACGTGGTGAAACGCAAACACAGCGGTCCTTAAAACCGCCGCGCTCTGACGGGCGCTTGCGGGTTCGATTCCCGCCGTCCGCACCATGATTTTATCTCCCTAAGCCATTCAAAGTAAAGACAAAAAATCATTGAAAAACAGTGTTCTTTTCTATTGAAAACAGCCAGCGTAAGCTGTATAATTTAATCATGAAGAGCGAAGTAAAAGCCGAAATCGCAATGACCTGCAAAGCTTGCGATGTGAAGTGCCAACGCTTCGGCACGCACCGAAATGGCTTGCGCCGTTTTCGTTGCCCGCAGTGCCACAAGACGTACACCGAAGCCCACAGGCCTGCCCTGGAAGGCAGCTACATCCCTCAGGATCGCGTTGTACTGGCGCTCGGGCTCCTGCTTGAAGGTAACAGCCTGCGAAGCACGCAGCGCATCACAGACCTAGACATCAACACCTTGATGAAGATCCTGGTGAAGGCTGGTGAGAAGTGCGAAAAGCTCATGGGCCGTCTGATTGTCAAGGTGCCGGTGAAGGATGTTCAGTGCGATGAAATTTGGAGCTTCATCCAGAAAAAAGAAAAGGCCGTTGAGCTTGGCGACGATCCCAACTTTGGCGATGCGTATTGCTTCGTGGCAATCGAGCGGCACAGCAAACTGGTTTTGAACTTCGCTCTCGGGAAACGCGACCAGGCCACCACAGACATTTTCATCGAGGGACTTCGGCACGCCACCGCTTCTCGCAATTTCCAGATCACGACGGACGGTTTCAAGCCCTACGTTTCAGCCATCGAAAACACTCTCAGCGACCGCGTAGACTTCGCGCAGCTCATCAAGGTCTACCGCGCATCGGTAGCAGGCGAAGCCCGCTACTCACCGGCTGAGGTGGTTTCAACGGAGGTGGTCCCAGTTATCGGAGATCCCAATCCGACCCGCATTTGCACCTCGCACGTCGAGCGTCAGAATCTCACCATGCGGATGCAGATTCGACGTTTCACCAGGCTGACGAATGGCTTCAGCCGCAAATTCGAAAACCACTGGGCCGCACTCGCGTTGTACTTCGCGTTCTACAATTTCTGCCGGATTCACAGCTCCATCCGCGTGACGCCCGCCATGCAAGCTGGAATCACGGACCACGTTTGGGAAATCGCAGAACTGCTGGCGTAAGAAAAATCTTCGGCGTAGGATCTAATCAGAACAGCGAAAATGGAAAAGGCCGGATTAGAGGTCCGGCCTTCTCTAAAACTGTCGGTTTGGGTGAGCACTCAGATCATACGATGGAGTACGCCCAAATGCAAGACTATATATGGCGCGTCCATGGGAGCCTGTACCGAACATCGGGATGTATTACATCCGCTTGGTGCAGCGCATTTGTGCCGACACTTTCGGATTGGCTTGGGGGCATATCGTGAGCGCTGTCCTTGGTGTCGCGAGCGCGCTCGTCAGTCGGCAAGTCGGCTGGATACCAAGAGGGAGCGTTTTATGGACGGTCCTCGTGGCATCCATCCCCTGGTTGGTATTCCTTATTGTGGCTCTTGTCTTCAACGCCATCCGCGCACCAGTGAAGCTGGATAATCGAAGGCATCTCCGAGCGAGAATGTTACGAGAATCAGCGAAACAGCGCACTGCGACGTTGCGCGCCGAACACCAAGACGAAATTTTGCAACGTGATGCCAGAATTACCGGATTGCAGGCTGAACTCGAACGGAAGCGCGATCCAGCAAAAGCCTACCACCATGGGATTGCGAAAGATGTGCTTGCCGGTTTGTCCGATGATGCCAAGAAAGTCTTGCGGCACCTATGGACACGAGACAAAATCGTCCAACGTTATCAAGTCGCCGGTCGCGAGTATGATGATACTTTCCAGATGGCGGGGATTAGCGGCTCCGACCTTCGTGGCATCCTTGAAAAACTGGTTGCCCTTGAACTGGTTCACTATGCGTGTACACGAGACCATGTAGGTGTGTTGCACTCATGGGAAATTACTCCAGGATTCAAAGGCGTCCTCGGCGAACTGCTTTTCACTGAGCCGGTTTGAAGGGCTTTCCCCCCGTGTTCGTTTCAGATATGATCTGGAGCCAGGAAAGGGGAGGCCGCCACAAATGTCCTACAAATCGAATAAGCGAGCGCGGGCTGAGTACCTCGCAAACGAACAGCTTAATCGGGAAACGAACAGACGCAACTACGAAAGAAAAAAAGCGAAGGCGTCAAGCGGGACTTGGATCATTGTACTTTTGCTTTTGGTACTCGCCCTCTACGTCGTCAATCACCGCCGAACGCCGATCCCTGGGGGCCCCGTCGCCAGTCCGGTGTCTCAGCACGAGCCACGATAGAATCGAACCGCTTCAACGCACATTTCAGACACTACCCGCTCGGGCTCCTGCTTACGGAATTCCTCAACGCCCGCTTGCACCTTGTGGCACATGTTGGCGGCGAGAGGATTGGCCGGGCGCGTCTCGTAATAGACACCGCTCTGCAGCGTGCGATATGTGCGG
>Ga0335079_10010658_pt1 | contig 10464 bp, 8 predicted proteins | sample Lox_Sample_33_FD_206719 | JGI IMG/M metagenome (GOLD analysis project Ga0335079, IMG submission 206719) | Soil microbial communities from Loxahatchee National Wildlife Refuge, Florida, United States - Lox_Sample_3.3 | ecosystem: Environmental > Terrestrial > Soil > Wetlands | place: USA: Florida... | reverse complement strand
TCGTCGGCGTCGACAACTTCGATCCCTATTACTCCCCGGCTCGAAAAGAGGAGAACATCAAGGAACTGTGCGCGGGACCGGGTGGTTCGCGGTTCACGCTCGTCCGGGGTGACATCCGACAGCGCGAGCTCGTGGAGAGCCTCGTTGCCGACGGCGTCGATGTCATCGCCCACCTAGCCGGGCGCGGCGGCGTGCGTGCTTCGGTGGAGCATCCTGCGGACTACCTGGATGTGCACGTGTCCGGCACTCTCGCCGTTCTGGAAGCGGCGCGCCGAACGCGGATACGGAACATGGTGCTCGTCTCGACCTCCTCCGCCTACGGGAACGCCGAGCCGCCCTTCGTGGAAACGCACCCGGCCGACCGGCCGCTCTCGCCCTATGCAGCGAGCAAGCGCGCCGCCGAAATGCTCTGTCACAGTTACTATCACGTCCACGGCCTCTCCTGCACCACCGTCCGTCTCTTCACTGCCTACGGGCCACGCAACCGGCCGGACATGATGGCATTCAAGGTTCTGGACAGCATCTTCACCGGCCGAGAGATCCCCCTCTTCGACGGCGACATGGTCCGCGACTGGACATATGTCGAGGACATCGCTCGGGGCATCGTCGCGGCGCTGGACCTGCCACTCGGCTACGAGATCATCAACCTCGGACATGGCCATCCGACGCGCCTGCACGACTTCGTCGAGGCCATCGAGCGCCTCGCGGGGCGCAAGGCGAACCTCGTGCCCACCCCTCGCCAGGAGTCCGATGCCTTCGCCACCGGCGCCGACATCGGAAAGGCCCGCCGGCTGCTTGGCTTCGAGCCGCAGGTGTCGCTCGATGAAGGCGTCGAGCGACTGTTCCGATGGTACGTCGAGCGCCCCGTCACCCGACGTCCCTCGCCCACCCCGCTCCGAATTGCCCACAACGGCTGAGCATTCGCCGACCCGCTTCGAGAACCGGAGCGACCGCCCACCCCAAAGAGATACCCCATCGGCGCGAGCCTGGACCTGGGGTTTCCACCAGACGCGACCCGCAAGCCGTCTCTCGATTAAGCAGGTGCAGGGAGCGGCCGCGCGCGTCAAGAACCGAACCGTACGCACCGACCGTTCCGGCGGGAGCGGTCCCCAGGCCACCGAGCGAGTCGGGGGCGCCAAGCGATCGCCTCTCGAACCTGCGGCGTCGTGAACGCACTCGCAGATAAGGCTCGGTCGCGGTGCCGCCCGGCACTCACGCCCTCGCGGTCGCCAATTCGGGACCAGCGTGTCGCACGCGGAATCGATGGTGCGTGCATCCCCGGTATCGCGGCGGCCGAACCATGTCGTGCACGACCAGAATCGTTCGGCGCGCCCGCATCTGCTCCCACCTGGCAAGACCAATCGCCAGGCACCCGATCTTCACCTCACGCACGCGCGGCAGGGCAAAAAGGTGGAGCGGTCCCCGTGCGTTCGGAGGACGCATGCCTTTCCCCCGACCCTCAGGGACCTGCTGCTCACAGCGGATGCTCTGCCTTCGGCGAGTCGCGGAACAGCGCAAAGGCGCTGGTATAGCCATGAAGGAAGGTGGAGCCCCCAACGGGCCCAATCTCCCCGTTGCAGAAGAAGCCGCCGAGGGGGGTGAGCCCGATCTTTTCCTCGAAGAGCTGCGTGTCGTGATCGGGGCGTCCGAAGAGACCGGCGCCTCGACCAAGACATGAGAAGAGCAACGCGCCCGCAGGGACAATCGCTGTCCGGCGATACCGCTCGAGCACGCCCCGGAGGTCCTCTTCGGCGGTCCGGGCATCGCGCAGCACGAACTGCACGACCTGCATCGCCCGAAGCTCCGCCGCCACAGCGAGCGCTCCCGTCTCCTCCTCCGCGCCGAGAATATTTCGCACCAGAAGCTCGCTCGGATCGTATTCGACCCGCTCCTCGCGCATGTCCAGGCCCAGGAAGAGGGAGTCGCCCATGAGGTCGCGGTCGCGATCCGGAACAGAGCTGTAGAGCTCGGCCAAGACCCGCAAGGGAACGCCGTGGTCGAGTTCCTGAAGGAGGCCATCACGGCAGCGGGTCACTAGCATCGGTTTGCCGATGGGCCGGCATCCCTGGGCAATGATCATGTCCACCGCGACCTCGCCCGAAAAGGCCACGCCCACGGCACCGCTCCGGTGCACCTCGCGGCCAACCATGAGCCGATTCTCACCGGGTCGGCGCCCCCCGCTTGCGATGCCTCCGAACTTCGCCGCACGCGGGTACGCACGATCGAGCCCCTCGATAAGTGCGTGCGCATCCATTGTAAATGGATCGCCGAGAAGCAGGAACTTTGGCTGCGCCTCTGGCGGACTACCAGTGAGGCCACACCACGCGGCCGCTTCCGCGTCGGGAGGAGGCAAGGACGTCATCTCGATGTGAAAGCCACGGAGCGCGACGCCAGGCAAGGTGGCCGCGGTGAACGAGAGCGCCGCCCCCCCCTCCGCCTCGCGTGCGCCGCCGATGACGCCCCCGCCCGTGCAGCCCGCGAAGAGTGCCTCGGGGTAACGGCCGTGAACGAGTGCGGAAATTCGCTCGCAGCCAGCCGCGTGTTCAGCCGAAGCAAAGGCTAAAAGGACATCGGGGGGGCCAGCGAGCTCTCGATCGAGTGCCTCGGCCAGTTCAGCAACTGCTTCGTCTGGGTGACGCTGCCGCGAGAGCATGGAGGCCCATTTCATGAAGGAGCCTCATACCGGAGCGCCCCGCCATTCGCATGCCCATCCCGGTGGGGGGATGACCCTTTCTGGAGAGAGACCTTCAGGACCGCTACATCCGCTCCAGTCCAAGCGCCCTGAGGCTGACTGCTTCGCCCACTTGAAATGGCGCAAGGCCATGGAATTGGAACGTTTGGTACCCACCGTCGTCGAACCGCACATAGACGTCGTAGGAGCGATCTTCTGCCGACCCCTTGCTGGCGGCAGCACCGAGCACGGCACCGCTCGCCGCGCCCACCGCAGCACCAGCTCCGCTCGGGTGCCAGCAGGAGTTGCCCCGGCGATCGTAGTGGCTGGACCCGCCAACCATGCTTCCCAGCAGCCCTCCGATCACCGCGCCAGCCAGCGCCCCCGCGGCCGGGTTTCCCTCCTCCCGCCAGACGGTCTCGCTTATCGACTCCACATGGCCATGGCGCCTCCGGTCGTCTGGGCCCGGATAGGGAACCGCCCAGGTGATGATGGCCGTGCGCGTCACGCACCCGGAAAGCAGGAGAGGCAGCGCCACGAGATGCCCCTTCATCCATCGCGCGCGACGCATCAGCAAGCGGCTCGTGCGAAGGGGCGGCAAGGCCATGCCAGACCCACTCGCCCTCATGCTCGCCGCGGCAGCTGGAGGGAAGCCAAACGCGAAGTGGTGGTTCTGTGACGAAGACGCTTCGTCCGAGCCAACCGCGTCCCTCGACGGATTCCCCAGGGAGACGAGGCGGACGCCATCAGCAACCGGGTACTCGGCATCGGGCTGCGCCCAATTCCGGATGAAACCAGCCCCCAAGGCTGGACCACGTCGGAGGCGCGGATGCGACCCGACCTGCCTCTGTTGGCAGCGGAAGCCGTGGTCATGGCGGGATACCTCTTGGCGCGCTCCAAGTGTGCTTCAGCGCGCCTGCATCGTCCAAGCCAGTTGACCTCGGTGTCCACGAATAGATGAACCGATCCACCCGGGCCAAGGGTCCGGCCGTGAAGACAGGCCACACCTGGTCCTGGCGGACACGGTATGAGCTGACCCGCCGGCCTTTTGGGATCACCGGGGGTGGCGGCAGCCCGGCCTCCGCACGCCGCCGCGCTCATTCCTCTTGCCGCTTGGAGATGTGATCGGCGGCGCGCCGGAACGCTCGAGGGCCCGTTTCGCGCCTCCGATTCCTCGCGGCGAGGCGGCCACTTCCGAACCGAGCCCCCTGGTGCCGGAACCAAGACCTGCCGGGAGTCAGGGCTGGCCCGAATCGAGCGGGGCTTCAAAGACCGCCCGTTGGTCCCGGTACACGCCTTTCGGTGTCAGTGCCGTGGAGCCGGAACGTCTCTCACCTTGCTTGTCGGGTGTGCGAGCGAGCGCGGACGGGAATACGGTGGAAGCAGTACCAGCACCCCAGCCTTGGGCTTGCCGAACCTGTGCCCCGGGGGATCGGCGAACAGATGCCGCTCGACGGCGACCCGTGCGCAATCGGCGAGGCCATCGCCATGGCCCTGCTCGCGGACGTGCAGCTGAGGTGCTCGCCTGAGGTGGCGATGGGCGGCGCGCAACAGCTCCCCCCTCGACAAGCCCAAACGCTTGCGCACTGCCGACGGCCCCTGGGCAGCCCGTTCATGGGCGCCGTGCAATGAGGCCCGGCGTCAAGCGCGCCAGACATGCGGCGAGCCCTCCCTTCGCGCACTTGACGCCGGGGAACTGTGGGCATCACCAGATGCTGCATTCGCGGCATCGTGCCGCCAGCCAGAGCGCGCTGCGCGGTTGGTAGCGCGGCCAGGAGCACGCCGATTTCATTTCACGCGGCGTTGCAGGCCTTCCGGATACCTTGATCGCGACTGACGTCTCCCCTTTGCCAGGGTGCACCGTGAAGGCCCGCCGCCGCGCCGACTCCCCGGCGATTCGCGCACTTGCGCCAAGCGACCAGCTCCGCGCTGTGCGCGGTGGCGCTGCCGTCTCCGAGTGCTCCCAGCTCGGCGAACTGGGCTACCACTCTCGCTATCCGGAAGACCTTCCTTCTTCACTACCTGCGCTCGCTCCTTGCATGCGGACGAGCTCGAGGCGCTGCGCCTCGCATACGAGCTCCTCTTGGAGGTTGCTCGGCAGCGATTTGTCTCAGCACGGGGATCCGCTGCCACAATCGCACCCCGATCCTCGCACTCATGCCGAGCAGAGCCAGCAGGGAGTGATCCATGAGTCCTCTCGACTCGAGAGCTGCTCCCGTTCGCGGCGTGGACGCCGCTCATCCTCGAGGGTCGCATCCGGTACTCGCACCCTCAGAACGTCACCACGCTCTTCGTGGCGAACGAGCAAGCTGTTGAGCTTCCGCCCGTCGATCCGGTCGGCCTTCGCTCGCCGAGGGCGTCGATCAACCTCGATGCTCGAGGAGTCGATGACTCGGTGGCCCAGCTTCTCCAAGTTCCGGTGCACAACAGGTGACCACCCGGCAGGCTGCTGGCAGCCCGTACTTTCGCCTGCCCTTTCTACCTTGAATTGAGCCGTGCCCCACCCCAGCTTCCGGCACCGACCGTTGCCCGACGGTCCCTCGCGGTGTACGCCTTCGCGCTCAATTCCAACGACATGAACGGCTCCCTGTCTTAGGCCTGGCCGGGTCGGGTGAGATTCAGTCCGCTCGCTGGATCGAAAAGATGCATCCGACGTGCGGCGAACCAGAACTCGACTGGATGCCCGCCTCGAACTCGACTCTCGGCATCAAGCGAGATGGTGAGCTGCGTCCGCGAGGACTCGCTGCCAAGGTCGCTGGCCAAGCTCTTGAGTTGTCGACTCACCGCGCCCTGAGCCTCGAAGGGGACGTAGGCAAACTGCACGTTCCCGAGCCATTCAGTGAGGTCGACCGTCGCCTTGAACGACACGCCCTGGTCCCGCTCGTCCGAAGGAACCAGATGCGCTTCCTCGAAGCACTCCGGCCGGATGCCCGCGACGACGAGGTCTCTTCCGCCGATCCGCTCCCTGGCTTCCCGGCTCAACTCGACGCTAGCGAACGGCAAGGAGACGATGCCACCGCTCACCGTGGCCGGCACGAAGTTCATGGGAGGGGAGCCGATGAATCCCGCGACGAACAGATTGACGGGACACTCGTAGATCTCGCGGGGTTGGCCCACCTGCTGCAAGACACCCTTGTGCAGCACCGCGACCCGTTCGCCGAGCGTCATCGCCTCGATCTGGTCGTGCGTGACGTAGACCGTCGTGAATCGCAGCTTGCGCTGCAGGCGACCGATCTCGGTGCGCATTTGGCCGCGCAACTTGGCGTCCAGGTTGGAAAGCGGCTCGTCGAAGAGAAACGCCCGCGCATCGCGCACCATGGCGCGCCCCATCGCCACGCGCTGCCGCTGTCCGCCCGAGAGCTGGCTCGGCCTACGATCGAGAAGGTCGGTGAGTTCGAGCAACTTCGCCACCTGCTCGACCCTCCCGCGAATCTCCTGCTTGCCCCGTTCGCGCGAGAGCCGCAGAGGAAAGGCGATGTTCTCGAACACGCTGAGATGGGGATAGAGTGCGTAGTTCTGAAAGACCATCGCAAGGTTGCGTGTGCGAGGGGGCTGCTCGTTGACCCGCTCTCCCGCGATCAGCACCTCGCCAGAGCTGACGTCTTCGAGGCCGGCGATCATCCTCAGAATGGTCGATTTGCCGCACCCGGAGGGACCGACCAAGGTCACGAACTCGCCGTCTTCTATGTCAAGGCTCACGTTGTTCACGGCGGCAAAGCCGTCCGCGTAGTGCTTCACGATCCTCCTCAAGCTGATGGAGGACATCTGCCCTTAGCCTTTCACCGCCCCAGCCGTGAGGCCGGCGACGATTCTCTGCTGAAAGAGTAGGACGAGCGCGACGACCGGCACCGTCACCACGACGGCGGCGGCCGCGATCGCGACAGCAGGCTGCTGAAACTGCGAGGCACCTGAAAAGAACGCGAGCGCGGCCGGCACGGGCCGGGCACGATCGGTCGAAGTCAGCGAGATCCCGAACACGAAGTCGTTCCAGGCGAAGAAGAAGGTGAGGATCGCCGCGGTGAAGACGCCGGGCGCGGCGATGGGAACGATCACCTTGCGGAAGGCCTGCCAGGATGTGGCGCCGTCCATCTGTGCCGCCTGCTCGAGTTCCCACGGGATCTGGCGGAAAAACGCCGACAAGACCCAGATCGAGAGCGGCAACGTGAACGACATGTACGGCAGGATGAGGCCGAGCCAGGTGTCGTACAGTCCGATCGAGCGCCAGGTGTCGAAGAGCGGCCCGACCAGCGACACGACCGGGAACATGGCGATGGCCAGCGCAATCTCCAGGATCGCCTTCTTGCCAGGGAACTCAAGCCGCGCGATGGCGTAGGCAGCCAAAGTCGACAGCGCCACCGAAATCGTCGTGGCAACGAGGGAGATGCCGATGGAGTTCACCAGCGCCGAGGTGAACAGAGGGGAGGCAAAGACCGCTCGGTAGTTCTCGAGAGTGAACGAAGTGGGCCAGAACTTCTGGTTTCCGACGTCATCGCCCGACTTGAGCGATAGCGCCAGGATCCATGCCACCGGCAGGAGCGCGTAGCCGACAACTCCTGCCGCTCCCAGCGCGAAACAGGCCTTCTTCAGCAGGCGGCTCACGGGGCACCCACCCGAGAGAGGTCAACTCCGAACACCTTCACGAACAGAGCAGCGATGAGCACGACCGAAAGAAAGAGAAGCATCGACACGGCGGAGCCGATACCGATCGCGGTGCGACCAATGGTCTGCCGATAGGCCAGAAACGAGACCGTCTCGGTGTATTGAGCACCGCTCGTCATGACGAATACGCTGTCAAAGATGCGGTAGGCGTCGAGCGTGCGAAAGAGGACGGCCACCATGAAGGCCCCCTTCATGTTTGGCAGCGTCACCCTCCAGAACAGCTGCCACCGCGTCGCCCCGTCCACTTGGGCGGCCTCGTGAAGCTCCGCAGGCACCTGGACCAGCCCGGTCAAAAGGAGGATCGACATGAACGGCGTCGTCTTCCAGATCTCCGCCATGCAGATGGCAATGAGGGATGACCAGAAGTGGCTGAACCAAGCGAAATCGACCAAGCCCAACCACCCATTCACGAACCCCGTGTCTCGCGCAAACGCGTAGCGCCAGGAAAGAGCGGATACGACGGTGACGATCCCGTAGGGAACAAGGATCGCGGTCCTGACCAGACGCCGTCCGCGCCCGATGCGATGCATGACCATGGCGAAAGCCATCCCGGTCCCGAGTTCCACCGCCACCGTGACGACGGTGATGAGCAAGGTCGTCGCGACGTCGCGCCACCAGAGGGAATCCGACAGCACGACAGCGTAGTTTCGCAAGCCAACAAACTCGCGCCCCGCGGGGTCGGTGAGGCGGTAGCTGAAGAGCGAGAGCCACAGCGCCTTTGCTATCGGATAGGCCGTCACGAGCAGCATGGTCGCGAATGCGGGGGCCGTCAGCTTCCAGCCCAGCCGACGCTCGCGCTGCTCCCGGTCGGAGGCGCGCGACGATCCCGGAACAGTGGCGCCAAACCAGGCCATTCAGAGCAGTGCGCGATCGTGGAGGACGTCGACCACCAGCTTTGCCGCCCGCGCGGGCGTGGCCTCGGGCAAGACGGCCGCTTCCGGGTGGTAGACCCTTACGACAGAAGCGCTGACATCCGTGTAGTAGGGGGTCTGCGGTCTCGGCGCCGACTCGTCGATGGAGTCCCGGATCAGGTCGGCCATTGGAAAGATCTGCCGTACGCGGGGGTCATCGTAGGCGGCAGCCCGGGAGACCGGAGTCTTGGCCTCGACCATGTACTCGGTCTGACTTCGAGTCGACGCAATGCACCGCGCCGCGTCCAGCGCCAGTTCCGGATACTTGCTGAACGCTCCGATGGCGAGGTCGATCCCCCCGAGCGGCGGTCGGCTCGGCAGGTCTCGTTCGACCCTCGGGTAGCGAGCCCAGCCGATGTCTTCGAATACCGCCTTCTCGAGCGCGTGAGCGGCCACCGCCTCGCGTGCCGCTCCGTACACGTAGGGCCAGTTGACCATGAATCCGCCCCGCTCGCCCTGGAAACCGGCCCTGGCCGATTCCTCGTCGGAGGTCGAGAGCGCCGGGTCCGCCGCTCTGGAGAGCGCGAGAGCGCGGATGATGGCCGCAGCCCTCCTCCCCGCTGCCGAGTCGAGTCCGAGCTTCACCTCCTTGCCCGCCTCCGGGTTCTCGAGGATCCTTCCGCCAGCGGAGGCGACGAGCGCACTGATCCAGACCATGTAGCCCTCGTAGCGATTCCCCTGGACCTCGAGGGTCGTGCCGGTCTTCACTGCCGCCTGGATGAGCCCGTCCCAGGTAACCGGAGCGGACATCACGAGCCCCGCCCTCTTCGCCACGGACTTGCGGTACCAGAGCAACTGCGTGTTCGCCCAGAGCGGAACACCCATGAGTCTGCCGCCCCAAATCGCAGATCGAACCGGTCCCTTTAGCGCTCCGTCGGTGAACTGAACGGCTTCGCGCGGGGCGAACGGCCGCAGGAAGCCGGCCTCGGCGAACTCCGGCAAGAACGGTGGGTCAAGGTTCATGAGGTCGATTGAAGCGTCCTTTGCGGCCAGCCTGCGCACGAGCTGTTCTCGCTGCTGTGTCGCATCCTTGGGCAAGACTGACACGCGGATCCGATAGCGACCGCCCGAGGCTGCTTCACACCGACCGGCAAGCCTGGCCTGCCCGCCATTGTCCGGGTTCACGTACCAGTTCAGCGTCGGTACGCGGGGTTCGCGGCCACATGCCGCAACGAGCGACGAGCAGAGCACGACAGCCATGAGCGCGGCACCACTCCGGGTCCCGCGGGAGTGCACGCCCATCCGCGCGTTGTCCATTGGTCTCTTCTCCGACTCCCGGGAAAAGAAGTCAACCATTCAACACGAGGCGCGAGGGAGGCTCGCGTTGCCTGATCGGCGCGAAGAATCGGCGCGATCCGGAAACCGACCGGCTCCGGGCAGGCCCCAGCAGACTCGTGCGAATTCGGCGCAGCGCCTTCACATCCCCGACCCGAAGGCAGCTGTCCTCGCTGCACCCAATACGCCTTCACCTGCACGTGTTTCGCGGCACTCCGCCGCCACAGCGCTCGCAACGACCTTCTGCATTCGCAATCCGAGAAGACTCGTTTCGTTGGGACGTAGCAATCGGGCTACCACGGAGCCCCGATGGCAACGCAGAGCAGTTGCTGCACCAGGATGAGCCGCAATTCGTCGCCGCGACGATGGCTGTGGAGGAATGCCAGCACGGAACGGCCTCGCGATGGAGCGACGGGATGCCCCGTCCGAGTCAACCTCGCTCAAGGGCCCTTCGACGGATTGTTCGCGGGGACGTAGCGGGCACGATCAGCAGTCGGGATGGCGGCTCGTGAAACGGCATGGCCTTGCGCCCAACCCCTGATGGGGGTTCGCCTGAAACTGATTCTTCCACCCCCATCCGGCAGCCGCCCTATGCGGCGAGCTGACGGAATACGTGTTTCCATAGCTGTCGACGATGAGCGGCGTATCCCGGAATCTGCCCGCAAATCGACTGAAGAGGCAAAGGTCTACGAGGACCGGGTCGGCCGAATACTGCAAGCAGCTGCCACCGCGCCGCATGGAGGCCATCTGCGCCGTGCATTCGCCCGCCAGGCGGCCGCAACACAGAAGACGTCAGACGAGCGGCGACACCCGCTGCCCGCAAGCCGGGTCCGGGATGAAGAAAGGCAGGAAGATCTTCAAGACGGCACGGCTGCCAGAGACGACCCCCACTTCACCTTTGCACTGACCGTAATATGTCGACATCACGGAGGACCGTCGCCCCCGCGC
>Ga0335079_10010657_pt1 | contig 10465 bp, 12 predicted proteins | sample Lox_Sample_33_FD_206719 | JGI IMG/M metagenome (GOLD analysis project Ga0335079, IMG submission 206719) | Soil microbial communities from Loxahatchee National Wildlife Refuge, Florida, United States - Lox_Sample_3.3 | ecosystem: Environmental > Terrestrial > Soil > Wetlands | place: USA... | reverse complement strand
GCGCCGCTGCGCGGCGCGTCGGCCTTGACCTCGCCCCGGGCGGCTGCGGCTGCCCCAGCGGCTGCCCCGCCCCCGGCGTCGGTTCAACCGCGGCCCCGCGTCACCTCACCGCTCGCGTCGAATGCAGTGCCGACCCCAGGCAACGGCTCTGCGGCGCCGGACCCAGCCGACCTGCCGGAGCTGCGCGAGCACATTCGAGCGCGCCGCGCCGCGCTCGCCGGTTTCATGGAGCAGGGCGCGTCACTCGCCCTCGACGGCGACGTGCTGCGTGTCATCCCCCGCAATGACATCTATATCCGCTATCTGAACGACAATCGTGCCGCGATCGGCGAGCTGGCGAGCGAGTTCTTCGGACGCAAGCTGCGGGTCGAAGTTGCGCTAAACGGTTCAGCGGCGCCGCCCACGGTTACAGACGCTGGAAACCCGTCGGACCTGCGAAGCAGGGATGCCGCCGCACTATCCCCGCCGCCCAGCCAGCCCGTGGCATCGCTGCCGGCTCCCGCAGCTCCTGCGGCAGCGATGGAGAGCACGCCGCAGCCGGCACCCAACATCGCGACGGACCGCCAGGCGCTCTACGCCGACCCTGTGGTGCGCCGCATCTTCGAGGAGTTCCAGGGACGGCTCGTCGACGTTCGCGAGCGGCCCGTAGCCGCGCCATCCGCCGTGCAGGCTGAAGAGCCGGTAGCGCACCAGCCGTCAACCAACAGCGACCCGGCGGCGCCGGCGATGCGGCGCCCCTTACAGGAGTAAACGCCGTGCCCGACGAATTCGATTTCTCCGCGATGCTGCGCCAGGCGCAGGCGCTACAGGAAAAATTCCAGCAACTGCAGAGCGAGGCGGCCGAAAAGACGGTCGAAGCCGAGTCCGGGGGCGGGATGGTGCGGGTGGTGGTGGACGGCGCGATGCGCCTGCGCAAGATCGAAATCGACCCTTCGATCGCCAATGACAAGGCGATGATGCAAGACCTGATCGTGGTTGCGGTCAACGACGGGCTGCGCCGCGCGCAGGAGCTGATCGCTGCGGAGATGAGCAGCAAGCTCGGGCCGCTGGCCGGGATGGGCCTCCCGCCCGGGTTTCTCGGCGGCCGGGGATAGCACGGGGGCAGCAGCGGGGCCAGGTCCGCACGGGCCCTTCGGACCGGATCGACAATCGCAAACGATGGCCGAAAACAATCTCAAGCGCGCCGACGGTCTGCCGCCCGCGATGATGCGGCTCGTGCGCGAGCTCTCCCGGCTGCCCGGCGTGGGCGAGAAGACCGCCTCGCGCCTCGCCTTCAACCTGCTCAACCGCCCCCGCGACGAGGTTATCGCGCTTGCCGAGGCGCTGCTCGAGATGAAGGAGCGCGTCGGGCTCTGCTCGCAATGTTTCGCGCTTGCCGACGCGCAGCGCTGCCGCATCTGCGAGGACCCGGCGCGCGAACAGGACGTGATTTGCGTGGTCGAGGGGCCCGCCGACCTGATGGCGATCGAGCGAGCGCGCAGTTTCAACGGGCTCTATCACGTGCTGCACGGCGCGGTCGCGCCGCTCGACGGGATCGGCCCCGACGATCTGAAAATGAAGGAACTGCTGATGCGGCTTCAGGGTCCGGCACCGGTGCGCGAGGTCATAATCGCGACCAATGCCACGGTCGAGGGCGAAGCGACAGCGCTCTACCTGGCGCGGCTGCTCAAGCCGCTCGGAATCAAGACCACCCGCCTCGCGCGCGGCCTACCGGCCGGCGGCGACCTGGAGTACAGCGACGCCGCCACGCTTTCGAGCGCGCTCAACAATCGCCGCGACTTCTAGCGCCGCGGTCCCTGGCGGGTCTCGCGGCCCCTGTCGGCAAACTTGCAAGCCGCGTGACGGGCGGGTTACTTTAACCTTTGTTACAGCTGCGAGTGCGCACGCGCGGGCTGTTCGTTCTGCCCGCCGACGCCGTTTCGGCATTTTGCCGGCGGTTCCACAAGTTCAAATACTCCAAAGAAGGAAGGTACCTTGATCATGGCTTTCGAACTTCCCAAGCTGCCCTACGCGGTGGACGCCCTGGCGCCCCATATCTCGGCCGAGACCCTGGAGTTCCATCACGGCAAGCATCACGCCACCTATGTCACCAATCTCAACAACCTGACCAAAGGCGGCAAGTTCGAGAACGCGCCGCTCGAGCAAATCATCAAGGAGGCCGGCCCCGGCGGTCTTTTCAACAACGCTGCCCAGCACTTCAATCACAGTTTCTACTGGACCTCGATGAAGCCGCGCGGCGGGGGCGATCCGGCCGGCAAAGTGGCCGACGGGATCAAGAAAGCCTTCGGCGACTTCGCCGCCTTCAAGAAGAAGTTCTCCGATGCGGCGACCACTCATTTCGGCAGCGGATGGGCCTGGCTGGTGCAGAAGGGCGACGGCGCGCTGGACGTGATCGCGACTCACGACGCCGACACCCCGGTTGCCCACGGTATCCATCCGATCCTGACCTGCGACGTGTGGGAGCACGCTTACTACATCGACTACCGCAACGCGCGCGCGAAATACGTCGAGGCGTGGTGGAGCCTGGTCAACTGGGATTTCGCCAACGCCAACCTGAAGTAGCGTCCGAGCCGCGCCCGCTGTAGCAGGCTTTGAACAGGCATCCGTCGGCGGCGCCCTATCGCGCAGATTCCGAGGCGATACGGCGCCGCCGCGCGATCGTCGGGAGGAGGTCTCATCGATGGAACTTCTTGAAGATCGCGTTGCGATCGTAACCGGCGGATCGGGTGCGCTCGGACGCGCCGTGGTCGAGAACTTCCTCGTCGCAGGCGCGAAAGTCGCCGTGCCTTACATCGTCGATGCCGAGGTTGCGCTGGTGGAGCAGCGGTTGGGCAATCGTTTTCCGTCCTCGCAGATCCTGATGCGCAAATGCGACGTGGGCATCGAGGAGCAGGTCTCGAAGCTGGTCGATGAGGTGCTGCACCGCTTCGGCAAACTCGACATCCTGGTCAACCTGGTCGGCGGATTTTGGGGCGGCAAGCCGGTGGCTGAAACGACGCTCGGCGAGTGGCAATCGATGTTCGATCTCAACCTCAAGCCCACCTTTCTATGCGCCCGCGCGGCCGTGCCCGCGATGAAGCGCAACGGTTACGGCCGGATCGTCTCGGTCAGCTCGCGGAGCGGACTCACCGGTGCGGGCGACTATACCGCCTACGCGGTGGCCAAGGGCGCGATCCGGACGTTTACCGCTTCGCTCGCCGAAGAGGTGCTCGGCGACAATATTCTGGTCAACGCGATCGCGCCGAGCACGATCGACACCGAGGCGAACCGCGCGGCGATGCCCAAGGCGAAGCACGAGAACTGGGTCAAGCCAGACGACATCGCGCGGACTATCGCATACCTTTGCTCGGAGGATTGCCGCGTGACCTCGGGCGGCGTGATCCCGGTGTACGGCAAAGCCTGAACAGAGCCTGAATCAGATTTGGTACATCACCGCCGACTTGCGGCGATCGGCAAGCGATTGCAGAGTGGCGCTGCGCAGGATGCTCACGACGCTGTCGCGCACGTCGCGCCACACGTCGCGCATCGGACATCCGCTGTCACGCGGACAAAACGATTTCGCGCCTTCTTCCAGGCACTCGACCGGCGTATAGTCGCCCTCGATTATCTCGACCACGTCAGCCATCGTGATTCGCGCGGGCGGCCGCGCGAGCATGTATCCGCCGCTTGGCCCCTTCTGGCTCAGCACCAGGCCGCCGCGTTTAAGCTCGATCAGCAGACGGCGCAGATAGTTCTCCGGCACGCCCTGCGCGGCGGCGATTTCCTCAACGCGCAGCGGCTGCGCGCTCGGGTAGCGGTCGGCAAGCATCAGCAGCGCTTTGAGCGAATAATCGACCCCGACGCCAAACTTCATTCGAATCCTCTAAGGGGTCTTCTAGCACGTCGGCTGGAAACGGCAAATAGACTACTTAATTAGTCATCTAACTAACCGATTTAGATCGCTACGTCTGGTCCTATTTCGATTTATGGTGAGCGATCAGGCACTTACGTGCGGGATGCGGCCGGAGCATCCGCACGCCCTGTGCTAGGGCTTGCTGAAGCTGTCGGCGAGGTCGGCCAGCTCCGGGATCCGGTAGCGTTCGCCGCTATAGGCCTTATACATCAGGAAGATCCACATTATCGCCAACCCGAGGTTGATCAATTCCTGAAGGCCGACGAGCAGCCGCCCGAGCCCGAACGGCAACACGGCGATAAATACGCCGAGCACGATATTGATCACGAACCAGGCGATCGAAAACGCGATCGATTGCCGCGCGTGGAATCGCACGAATTCGTCCTTGTCGTAAGGCTCGAGGTAAAGAAAGATGATTCCGGTGACAAACCCTAGCAGATATGCGAGCGCCGCGACCACCTGGTTTTGCGGCGTGCCGCCGCTTTGTGCATCCATCTCTCCCGACCTCCTCCGGTTTCGCCGCCGCTTAGTTTAGCCGTCCCGTAGCGCCTCTGGATATCAACGCCGCCGTCAGCGCGCAAGACCACCTGGTTCGTGATGCATACGGTCAGATCTGTCCAACCCGGCTACTTCTTGCCCGGCTACTTCTTGCCCGGCTATTTCTTGCCCGGCTATTTCTTGGAATTACCCTGCAACTGATGGAGCGTCGCGTCGTTGGCGCGCGCGGTCGCGACCATATCGAGCTGGGCGCGGATGCGGTTGGCGAGCTGGCGGCGGAAAACCGGCTTGGCGAGAAAGTCGCTCACTCCCAGGCGCATCCCCTCGGCGCGAGCGTCAAGGTCGTCGCGCGCGGTGATCATGATGACCGGAATCTCGGCGGTCACGCGATCTTCCTTGAGCTTGCGGCAAACCTGAAAGCCGTCCATCTCGGGCATCATCAGGTCGAGCAGGATCACGTCAACCGGATTTTCATGCGCGAGCCTTAAGCATTCGGCGCCGGACACGGCTTCGATCGCGACGAATCCTTCGCGCTGGAGATGGCGCGCGAGGATCGAAACCGTGTCGGCGTCGTCGTCGACCACCATTATCTGCGGTAGCCGGGATTGCTCCACCATAGGGGTCATCCCTCAGGATTCGTCGTTCCAGCCCGCTCCGCCGGGTGCAATCACGCCGCATCGCCGCAGCTTGGCTGAGAAGGTCGTGCGCTTGAGGCCGAGCAGGCGCGCCGCGGCTTGCTTGTTGCCGCCGGTCTGGCGCAGCGCCTCGTTGATCATTCGGCCTTCGAGTTCGCGCACCATCGCATTGAGATTGACGCCGCCCTCGGTCAGAGTCGGCGGAAGATGGTTCTCGGCAACGCGCGGGGTGGCCACCATGGCCGGCGGCAGCAGTTCGGCATCGATCACCTCGCCCTCGCACATGATCACGAGGCGTTCGATCATGTTCTCGAGCTCGCGCACATTGCCCGGCCAGTCGTACGACCATAGGCTGACCATCGCGGCCTGCGAAATCGTCCAACGGCGGGGCCGGGAAAGCGTCCGCGCAGGCGCGAGAGAAAGTACTCGACCAGCAATGGGATATCCGAGCGACGCTCGCGCAGCGGCGCGATCGCAATCGGCACCACCTGCAGACGATAGAACAGGTCCTCGCGGAAGGTGCCCTTCTTGACCCCGGCGACTAGGTCCGAATTGCTCGCCGCGATGACGCGCGCATCGACCTTGCTCGCGCGGTCGGAGCCCACCGGACGGACGATCCCATCCTCGAGCACGCGCAGCAGCCTGGCCTGAAGCTGCAGCGGCATCTCGCCGATCTCGTCGAGAAAGATCGTTCCACCGTCGGCCGTGCTGAACAGCCCGTGGCGCGATCCGGCGGCGCCGGTGAAAGCGCCGCGCTCATGACCGAACATCTCGGATTCCAGCAGCTCATGCGGAATCGCCGCGCAGTTGACAGGAACGAATCGCGTCCGCGCCGCGCCGACAGGCTGTGAATCGTCCTTGCGACGACTTCCTTGCCGGTACCGCTCTCGCCGGTGATCAGCACCGTCGCGTCGCCCACGGCAACGCGATCGACCAACGCTCGAAGTTTGACTATCGTGATGTGTTCGCCGATGAGGCTGTGCTCGACGGGCGCGTGTGCACCGGCGTCAGCCTTGGTTTCAGGCGCGATCACCGTTTGGCGGTCCCCCAGTGACATAATGTCAACTGATCGAAACAGTTTCGGATTTTGGCATGCCGGAAGGTGGCCAACAAGCGACATTGTTGGGCGACACGCTATTGGCGCTGCAACAGCTAGGGAACCTCTGCACAGGTTCCCAAGCAGAGGCGGTTAAGTGAAGTGATCATGGGAATCGGGGTCAGTGAAGGGACATCGAGTGGTGCTTGGGGTCGCAGTAGGCGGCGCCGCGGCTGGTGGCTGCCCGGAGTTGGCTCACAACGCGCGACTCGCCGCGCTCGGCGACAGTTGGTGCCGGACTTGATAGAGATTAGCCAGTGCGAACATGGTATGCGCGCGGGCCAAGTTCTTGACCAAGCCCCGGTACCTCACTTTGACGAAGCCCCACAGATGCTTGACCACGCGGAAGGGATGCTCGCCGCGAGCCCGGGTCCGCGAGCGCGCCCGGTTGATCATTCGCCAGCGCGCGCTCAGCGGCCGTTTAGAGGTAGGACGCCGATTGATCCGGTAGCGCATCCCCCAGGCCTCGAGAAACTTGCGATCGTCTTCCTTCCAGTACGCCTGATCGCCGAAGACTTCCCGCTCCTGCCCGTGCAGCAGGTCAGGCAACTGGGTGATGTCGGCGACGCTGGCAGCGGTCGCCCGCACCGTATGGACGATACCGCGTTTATCCGCGCCGATGTGCAGCTTCATCCCGAAGTGCCAGTTGCGACCCTTGCGAGTCTGCTTCATCTCGGGGTCGCGAGTCGCACTCGCGTTCTTGGTCGAACTCGGCGCCGCGATGATGGTCGCGTCCACGATGGTGCCCGAGCGCAGCAACAGCCGTCGTTCTTCCAAAAGGTCCGCCACCGCATCGAAGATGGCGTGGGTCAGCCCGTGCTGCTCGAGCAGGTGGCGAAAGCGCAGAATCGTACTCTCGTCCGGCGCCACCTCGTCGCCCAGCTCGACCCGCGCGAAACGCCGCATCGACTCGCTGTCGTAGATCGCATCTTCGGCCTGTGGGTCCGACAGATTGAACCAGTGCTGCAAGAAGTAAATCCGCAGCATCTTCTCCAGTCCCAACGGCTGGCGACCTTGTCCGGCTTTGGGGTAGTGCGGTTCGATCAGCCTGACCAGCCGCGACCATGGAATCACCGCATCCATCTCGCCCAGAAACCGCTCGCGCCGGGTCACTTTGCCCTTCCCATTCCACGCCAGCGATGCGAACGTCCGCTGATTACCCATCTCCTCTCCTCCACACCCGCCGACCCAACTAACTATTTATACCGAACCGAAACACTTATGCAGAGCTTCCCTAGTTGTCTACTTTCCGGACGGGCTCGACATTAAAAAAATAGCTGTTGCTTCAGAGAATTGGCAAACTGCAGCCTACTGATGTTCGACCAACTGGTGGTGCAGGTCGTCCACTACCCCGTCAAATTCCTGCGCCGAGCCGGCGGAGCCGAAGATGTAAAAATCCGGCCGCACCAGCACGCTCTCGACGCCTGCCTCACCGAAAAAGCGCCCGTACACACCGTCGAGATCGATAGCCTCGCCGCGACCTGCCTTGCTCGCATTACGCGCGATTCTCAAAAAACGCGTCTGCAGGGATTCCAAGAAGATGCGCCGATCGGCTCTCAAATTGGTTTGCACGTCCTTCATGGTCACAACTGACCAACCGGTGCCCATCAGATCGTCGGCAAATCCGGCGACTCCGTTCAATGATATCCTGCCCTGCGGGCCGAGCCGGCCGGCCACGCGATCGGCCGAGCCAGAACTGCCGTAAACGATGCCGTCGCGCAGCCATGGCAACGGCTTGAGCGCCGGAGCCCTTCCTGCCAGATACATTTCGTCGCGCGCGCGTGCCCGCTCGGGATCGATTTCGCACACGAGGCGCGTGTGATGGGCCGAAAGCTCGATCAAATCCCGCACGTGCGGCAAACGTTCAGCAGTATAAGTATCGAGTAGCGAGAGACCGGCCTTGCCATTCAGGATACGGTCGAACTTCCACGCGAGGTTGAAGACATCGCGAATCCCCGAACACATTCCCTGGCCAAGCTTGGGTGGCATCTGATGCACGGCGTCGCCGGCCAGAAGGATTCTCCCGTGCCGCCAGTTCCCGGCCAGCCGGCAGGCGACCGAGTAAATCATGTGGCGCACGATCTCAACGTCGCCTTGTCGGAGCCACGGCTCCATGAAGTGCCACGCGGTCTCAGGCTTGAGCAACTCGGCTTCGTCATCTTCGGGCATTACCATGAACTCGAAGCGATAATGACTCTTGCCCATCGGCATGCACATGTAGGGTCTTGATGGTTCGCAGTATTGCGCGACACGCGTGATTTTGCCGCGCCCCGCGGCGTTGATCCGGGAATCGACGTGAAACCAACGTGTTGTGAGCCCGAGATCCTCGATCGGCTGACCCACGATGCTCCGAACGAAGCTGTTGGCGCCGTCGGCCCCTACCAGAAAACGTCCGCGCGCCACGCGCGTCGCGCCGGTAGGCGCTATCTCGCCAGCGGCGGTGAGCTTCATCTCGCGGGCTTTTAATTCAAGATGATCGCTGTGCTGGCGGATTTCGATCACTTCCCAGCCGCGATTGAGCTCGGCCGTGGGAGAAGACTCGACGACTTTGGCGAGCTCGTCCTCGAGATACGGCTGATACTGCAGGACGAACCCGGGCCAGCCCGAAACTTCCACTTCGGGCCGCCCGCGCCGCAAGTCCTGGAGCTCTTCTCCGTTGATGCCGTGCCAGGAATAACTGCGCGGATAGATCATGTCGTCGAACCAATGACCACCCATCCCGAGCGAGTGAAAAATCCGCATCATCTCGGCATCGATACCGCCGACCCGTGGCAAGCCGTACCGCGTAGGCCAGCGCTCGAACAGCGCGACCTTGTGGCGCGCCTTGCCCAACATGGCGGCCATCGCGAGCCCGACCGGGCCCCCGCCCACCACGAGCACACTGTGAATTTCCTCGGCCATCGGCACTACATTTGTTCAAATCCTTCAGGATGTCATTGTATGGGCGAACCGTCGTCTTCTGCCGGAGAGATCCGAATTCGTCAAGCCAAGGGTTCTAATTCTCGGCTGCACGCCGCGCCAGAGGCAAGCGCTGCAGGATCGAACGCTCGTGGTCGTAGTTTTGTATGATCGAAGGAGCCAAAAATCGTTGAAGAGTAAATCAGGTCCAGCCCTTAGGAATCGCCGCTTGAACCTCGTCCTTCTCCAATCCGAGTTCATAGATGCTGGCTTCTGACAGACAGTAGTCAGAAGATGGGTGATGAATTGTTGCGGTGGCGCCATCGCGAAATAGCAGCTCCAGTGTATTACCCTTGAACAATGCGTGCGCGCCGCCCATCTCGAGGCATGATCGAGTAACTGAGGCGACGGTTTCGCCGACAAAATATTTGGTTTTGAAATAGCTCGCCGTCACCGTCGGAGTCTGACCTTCCCGATCAAGATGCCAGGCGCAGTTGCGGGTCATCAAACGCGCGGCGTCTATCTGGGCAGCGGCTTGGGCGATCCGTCTTCGGACATCGGGATGGTATGCGAGCGACTGGCGGTAACCCCGTGGCCGGCGCTGACGCACTGCCCGTTTGGCGGCTTCCAGCGCTCCTACGGCGACGCCCAGATACACAGCCGTATAGGGAAGATTGTAGAGCGGTTCGCTTTCAGAAACGAAAGCGCCCGCATTAGGAATCGAGCAATAGAGCGGCTCCTCAGGCACGAAGACGTTCTCGAGCACTAGATTGTCGCTTCTGGTTGCGCGCATTCCGAGGGTATACCAGTTTCGCTCGACGCGGATCCCGTCCAGTCTGGGAGAGATTAAAAAGCTGAGCGCGGTTTCGGGGTCCGCCGACTCCTCCGGATGGGCAAAAATGTTAATGACGTCGGCCGACTGCGCCATGGTGCGAACCCTTTTCGCCCATTCAGCCGCCATCCCCCGTCCACCCTGCGGGCTTGGGTCGCACATGCAAAAGTTGAGGGCAAAAGGCCCGTGGTGCCTGGCTCAGAGAGAATCGCGGCGAGCAGTTTATTTTCTCTCACGATCTCGTTCGCGAGGCGTTGTTTGTAGCGTTCGGCAAAATTGGCCTTCATCAGGTAGGTCGCGAGCGTCGCAACATGCATGTTGAAAGAGACCGCAGTCGAAGTGCATCCTTGAGCGAGCTCTTCTGCGGCGACGACCCAACCGAGCACACCTGCTCCTGATCACCGTATTGTTTGGGTGCCACCAGTCCATAGAAGCCGGCTTCCTTGAGCTTGGCGCAGTTCTCATCGGGAGATGTTATCTCCTGATCGTGTTGAACAGGTCGCTTGGCGAAATCCGTGGCGAGTTCCCGCGCCAGTCTCTGAATACGCTCCAAATCTGCATCAAGTTGGAAGTCCATCTTTATACCCTGGAGTTATCGCGCAGGCTTACCTTAT
>Ga0335079_10010654_pt1 | contig 10467 bp, 10 predicted proteins | sample Lox_Sample_33_FD_206719 | JGI IMG/M metagenome (GOLD analysis project Ga0335079, IMG submission 206719) | Soil microbial communities from Loxahatchee National Wildlife Refuge, Florida, United States - Lox_Sample_3.3 | ecosystem: Environmental > Terrestrial > Soil > Wetlands | place: USA... | reverse complement strand
GGCCAAGGCCGAAGCGCTGGTGTCCCGGCTCGGCGTCGACGTCCGCAAGAACACCTTCGTCACCAACATCACCTCCGACGGTCTGGACTTCAAGACGGGCGACGCCATCTCTCACCTGGATGCCAAGACCGTCCTCTGGACGGGCGGCGTCGACGCCACTCCCTTTGGCCGGCGCGTCGCCGAACGCACCCGCACCGAAACAGACCGCGCCGGCAAGATCAAGGTCAACCCCGATCTCTCCATCCCCAATTTCCCAGACATCTTCGTCGTTGGCGACCTCGCCCTCGCCCTTGACGGGGCAGGGAAGCCTCTTCCCGGTGTCGCTCAGGTTGCCATCCAGGGTGGCCACTATATCGGCAAAGTCATCCTTGCCCGCCTCGCCAGTAAGCCTGCGCCCCCACCCTTCCGCTACTTCAACAAGGGTGATATGGCCGTCATCGGCCGCGCCGCCGCCGTCGCCAATATCTTCGGCATCCACCTCTCCGGCCTTCCCGCTTGGCTCGTATGGCTCTTCATTCATCTCATGTACATCGTTCAGTTCCAGAGCCGCGTTCTCGTCTTCATCCAGTGGGGCTTCCTCTATCTGACCTTCAGCCGAGGCGCCCGCCTCATCACCGGCTCCGCCGCCGAGGAGTCACGCGCTTCCCCAAAGGGACCCTGATTGTGTTTCGCCAGCCCTCTTTCACCCTTGCACTTTTGCACTCTTTCACTCTGGCACTCTCTTCCTCTTGTATTCTTCCCACTGCTACCCTCATCTCATGGACCTCCCGTTCGACCGTCCTGACCAATGGTCCCGTGTTTCCCGCTTTGGCGGCGCCATCTGCATCGTCCTGTATCTCCTCTTTCTCGTTTACGCCTGGCGCGACACGTCCGGCTTCCTCTTCCTCGATTACCCCAACCTCATGATTCACGAAGTCGGCCACCCGCTCTTCAGCTGGGGCGGGGAAACTTTGATGCTTCTCGGCGGCACGCTCGCCGAACTCCTTGTTCCTTTGCTCTGCGCCGCCGTTTTCTTTTTCCGTCGCCAGACCTACGGCCTGGCCTTCTCCGTCTTCTGGTTCTTCGAAAACTTCCTCTACATCGCAGCGTACATGGCCGACGCCCGTACCGCTGCCCAGCCGCTCGTCAACAGCGACGAGAGCGACTGGACACTCCTCTTCGGCCGATGGGGAGTTCTTATCTACGACCAGAAGATCGCACACGTGATGCGCCAGCTCGGCTGGCTCGGCATGCTCTCGGCGGTCCTCTGGCTCGCCTACCGTCTCTATCGCGACGCCCACCCCGAACCCGGCCTTCGCCCCCTCCAGATGTAGCCGGTGTTGTCTTGTGGGCTGTCTTTGCTTGTTCTCGCTGGCCTGCCGGGGTTCTAGGGCCCCTCCCATGCAACATCCCGCATGGCGTACCCATCCCACTTCTGTAACATCACTTCCATGCACCCGGTGGCCTTCTCCGGCAGGTCCGTTATTCCCGGCCTTGTCACGCGCACATCGCCGTTCTTCCTTTGCTTCGTTTATTGCCTTATCTTGCTCCCTACCCGCTGATTCGTCCTAACCAATACGGCCCACTATCCAGCGACGCCCCCAACCGCGTTCGCTTCCGGGGCATCATTGGTCTTCCCTATAGGCTCCAATTCGTTCCCATCCTGGATGCCCACAGCGGCTTCCCCTATTCCAAGCTCGACGCCAACTGGAGCTATATCGGCCAGCGCAACGAAGCGGGCCGCTTTCCCGCTTTTGCCAGCCTCGGCCTGAAGCTCCAATATCCTTTCAATTTCAAGTTTCGCGGCCACCGTATCCAGTTTCTCGGCGGCCTCAAAGTCATCGACGTCACCAATCACTACAATCCGCGCGACGTCAGCAGTATCTCGGCTGCCCTAATTACGGCGTCTTCTACAATTCCGTCGGGCGCCTCTGGCGCATCGACGGCGATATCGGCTTCTAGCTTTCCGACCCGGTTACCTTCCCTTTCCTCCGCCGTCTATAATGGAAACGACGCGCCGCACCTAATCCTCGCGGCCGGCCAGGGGTAATTTCATGAATCTCTCACGCAAGCATTTCGTGTGGTTTCCTTTGTGTGCCGCGCTAACGGCATTCGCTCTGCTTCCTTTGTCTGCGCAGAACCCCGTACAGGAATCCCACGGCATCGCTGTCTCCAACATGGACCGCTCCGTCAAGCCCGGAGACGATTTCTACTCTTATGCCAACGGGGACTGGGTCAAGCGCACCGAGATCCCTCCGGACCGTGCCCGCATTGGCGTGTTCACTGCTCTGGATTCTCTTAGCAGCAAGCGCACCGCCGACCTCATCGCCGAAATCATCAAGTCCGATCCTTCCCCTAATTCCGTCCAGCGCAAAATCGCCGACCTGTACAACTCCTACATGGATGAAGCTGGCATTGAAGGCAAGGGCCTCGCTCCGATTCGCCCGCATCTGGACGCCATCGCCGCCATTCAGAATAAACGCGAGCTCGCTTTTGCCCTCGGCCAGACCCTTCGCTCCGATGTCGACGCGCTCAACAACACCAACTTCCACACGGCGAATCTCTTCGGCCTGTGGGTTGCCCCCAGCTTCAACGATCCCGAGCACTACACCGCGTATCTCCTACAGGGCGGCCTGCAACTTCCCGATCGCGAGTACTACCTCTCCGGCAGCGAGCTCATGCGCAATCTCCGCGCGGAGTACGTCACGCACGTTGCGGCCATGCTGAAGCTCGCCGGCTTTTCCGATGCCGACCAGCGCGCTAAGGGCGTCGTCGACCTGGAGCGCGCCATCGCCGAAAAGCACATCGGCCTCGCCGAGAGCGAAGACATTCACAAAGCTAACAACCCCTGGTCTCAGGCCGACTTCACCGCCAAAGCTCCGGGCCTCGATTGGTCCGAATACTTACGCGGTGCCGGCCTCAGCAAGCAATCGAGCTTCATCGTCTGGCAGCCCTCCGCCTTTGCCTCGGAGTCCGCCCTCGTCGCTTCGGTGCCCCTCGATACCTGGAAGGACTGGCTCGCCTACCACCTCATCGAAGCCAACGGCGGCCTCCTGCCCAAGGCGTTTGCCGACGAGAGATTCGCCTTCTTTGGAAAGGTTCTGAGCGGCGCGCAGCAGCAACTTCCGCGCTGGCAGCGCGGCGTCGCCGTCGTCGACACTTTCCTCGGCGATGCTGTCGGTCAGATCTACGTGAAGAAATATTTCCCGCCCGAGGCCAAGGCCCAGGCGCAAGCGATGGTTGCCAATCTCATCGAAGCGTTCCGCAAGCGCATCGACGCGCTCGCTTGGATGGACCCCGCCACCAAGGCCGAAGCCAAGGCCAAGCTCTCCACCCTCTATGTTGGTATCGGTTATCCCGAGTCTTGGAAGGATTACTCCACCTATGAAGCGAAGCCCGGGGACATCTTCGGCAACGTCTGGCGCGGCCGCCTCTTCGACTACCAGCACGACCTCTTGCTTCTCGGCAAGCCGATTGACCGGAAAGCCTGGACGATGACGCCGCAAACGGTCAACGCCGTGAATCTGCCCCTGCAAAACGCCCTGAGTTTTCCCGCGGCCATCCTCCAGCCGCCCTTCTACGATCCCAAGGCTCCGGACGCCTTCAACTACGGCGCCATCGGCACCGTGATTGGCCACGAGATCAGCCACACCTTCGATTCCGAAGGCAGCGCCTTCGACGCGCAAGGACGCGTCCGCAATTGGTGGACACCCGCCGACCTCAAGCACTTTGAGGAAGCCACCGCCAGACTGGCGGCGCAGTACGATACGTACAGACCATTCCCCGATCTCTCCGTCAACGGCAAGCAGACGCTGGCCGAAAACATCGCGGACGTCGCTGGAATCTCCGCGGCCCTCGATGGTTATCTTGCTTCTCGCGCTGGGAAGTCCGAGCCCGCTCAGAACGGCTTCATCGCCGAGCAGCAATTCTTCATCGCCTTCGCCCAGAACTGGGGCTCGAAATCCCGCGAAGCGGCCCTTCGTCAACAGGTCCTCACCGACCCGCATGCCCCGGGACAATATCGCGCCGCCACCGTCCGCAATATCGATGCCTGGTACGCCGTGTTTCAGGTTCAACCAGGCGACAAGCTTTATCTCGCCCCGCCCGACCGCGTCCGCATCTGGTAATCGGTATCTGCTTATCCTTTTGGGCTGGTTTCCAGTGTGTGTGGCCTAGATTCGTCCAGCCGAATGGACTTGACGATGGATTTTCGGAGTGCGTAATCTTGCCCGTTCGTGGCAGTTCAAACCGCTATCGTTGTGCCGTCAAACTTCGTGATCTCGAATCCTGAGAACTCCTCCTCGTAGCAAGCTTTCTGATCCCTGAGGATACTCAAGGCAACGGCCTCTCCCAGTTTCAATCCGTCCGAGTAGTCGGTACGCCAATGCACACCCGCGAAATTCCGCGCCAGTCCGATATTCGAAGCCAGCTTATTGATTTCTCCGTTGATCGTGACTTGGCTGGCGTCGGAACCCTCATACGAAATGAGCGATAGCCCATCGTCGCTGGCTGTTTGAATGTTGCCGTTGTTCAGGGTCTGAAATGAACTGTTGCCGTTAAACGCCGCTTTGAGAATTGTCGCGCACGCCCCCACGATCGATCCGTGCCCCTGGGCGTACGAAGGATGCTGGGGGCAACCTTCGGGGTAGGCTTGCGGGTGAAAGTATGACCCTTGTTTGGCAAAAGTCTCCGCCAGCGCACGAGAATTCAGCACATCGCGGTGCAGAGGGTAGTCAGCTTGCCCAGTTTTGACCATCTGCACTAAACCGCCGAAATCTTCAGGTGTATCTCGCTGGAGATGGGCGGACACCGTGGAACTCTGGTGGCAGCCGATCTTAGGATTTAGCCTAAACGGCTTCGGGTTTCACCTCCTCTCAACGCATTTGGGCAACCCCTTCTGACCAGGTTTGAATTGAAACTGTGTGCGGCCTTGCGTGCGGTGGCCCTGGTGGGCCCGCTCGGGGTTGTAGAACGCGAGATATTCATCGAGGTCACGCTGCAGGTGCTCCAGCGATTCGTAGAATGTCTTGCGGAAGGCCACAGCATAAAATCCTTCTCTCACCGTACGGTGAAAGCGTTCACAGAAGCCGTTGGTTTCCGACGAGCCGATGTCCGTGCGCCGGTGTTGGATTTTCTGAATGGCCAAGTAGAGCTCGAAGGGATGATCCACGGGACGACCGCAATATTCCTTGCCGTAGCACCTCGGGAACGAGGCTGTTTTTGCTAACGAGGAGTAGACCAACATCGAGAAAATCACACTCACACCAACCGGAGAGCACTACGTGGCTTCAGGGACTTGGAATTTTATAGGGTGTGGCAGTGTCGATGGTGCCGGGGGCGAGACTTGTACATAGCAGTCCCCAGACACAATTCGAGATCGAGGTCGCAGCCTGATCAAGTACTCTCAGTTGTTTTTGAATGATCGCGGTCGTGTTGAATTCCTACCCCCGTTAGGCGGCTAGGGTCCACTGACGCGGCCAAGTGGATGTAGTTGCTGGCAGCCTCCGATTTAGGCTTGTTTTGACAGGACCACGTTGCCAGGGACGTACCTCGAGGGCTGATGGAGCGCGATGACAGACCCGCCGTCGCCGCAACACCACCAGCTGCCTTTCATGCTAAATTGATGGTATGGAGATTACGGTCAAAGTCCCTGAGGAGATCGCCGAGCAGGCCAGGGAGCGGGGCATGCAGGTGGAAGCCTACGTCGAGGATATTCTCGCTCAGCGAGCAGCGGTGCAACCTTCGGGGGAACACCCGCGTACGCCAGCCCAAATACGTGCGTGGCTGGACTCTCTGGCTCAGTTTTCCGACAAGATCCCGCCGTTGCCAGCAACGATCTCCCGCGAATGGATCTATCAGGATCACGACTAAATGGCGATTGCTCGGTGCCTGGTGGATACCAATATTCTCCTGCGCATGACTCGCCGTTTGGATCCACAGCACAAGGTTGTTGCTGAGGCACTTGCGCGCCTGGCGGAACAGGGCACGGCGCTGTGCTATACGCACCAGAACATGGCGGAGCTCTGGAATACGATGACGCGCCCTGTTGAGCGCAACGGATTGGGATTGTCCGTCGCTGAAGCGGAACGGGAGGTCCTAGCAATTGAAGCAGGCATGAGCATGCTGCCGGAAGGCGAGCGCGTCTACCGCGAGTGGCGCCAGATTGTCGTAAAGCATGGTGTCATGGGAGCTCAGGTTCACGATGCACGGCTGGCAGCGGCCATGTATGTTCACGGTGTCAGGCATATCCTCACACTGAACGTGGCAGACTTCACTCGCTTCGACGGCCTTACGGCCCTGCATCCGGGCAGTGTTCAAACCTGAACTCGGGCATTCTGCAGAAGAACTGCACTAGACTACGGTCGAATTTCGGACTTGTTACTAGGGTATCCGAAGCACAGGCCCTGGGCAGTAGAGGAGATCCATGGCTACACCGAAATCTGCTATCACGGGCAAGCAGCCTCCCCAGGAGTTCTTCAAGGGACAGTTGGCCGGGGAGACTCCTCTTAGTCTTGCCACGGCGCAGCGCCTGCTTTCCGAGGCTATCGAATTAATGGCGATGAGACCCTGGGAATTCTTGGAAGATCAAGATCTGGTTCTTCTGAAGAGTCCCCTTTCCAATGACACTTGCTATTGTTCCATTATGGGAGCGCTCGGAGAAGTCTTTTCGCTCCACGCTTACGTTGGCGATGAGAGTTATCGGTTCTTCAGGAGAATAGCCGCAGGAAAGTCCATTTCGATTGGGGACTTCTATGGATCGCTTCGCGGAGTCTATGTCGAATTCGTCGGGCTCTCGCAACTGACTTCGCCAGACCGCGAGTTGGCTCGAACGTTCGGGCATCCTCTAAAGAGAGGCTTGAAAGTTCCGATCTTTCGCGCTCTTCGGCCGGGTTATCACCCGTGGTACCCCACCGAAAACGAGGGGGTTGTCCTGTCTGAATGCATCGGAGGCGTGCTGGCTTTCTGCGAGCGATTGCAGAGGAGTGATGCTCACGATTATTGGGAGGACGACGGGGTATATCCCTCCCTGGTGCCGGTCCAAGTCGACCCGGAAGGCAAACGATTCGATATCGAGATGGTGACAATTCCTGAGCGGGTGCCAGCGGCACCGGAGCCGACCAAGCTAGACGAGAATCGAATCCGGAAAATACTCGAGAAAAACTATCGGCGTCAGGGGGCCCTTGAGGTTGAGCATTTTTACGCTGCCGGGATGGTCGGGAAAAGAGACGAGCGCAAAGCATGCATCCGCATGGGCCTAGTGGCCGATGCAGGAAGCGGATTTGTGTTTCCGCCGGAACTGGCGATGCCAGAACGGGCCACGGCGGACATCATCGCGACCGCCGTGTTGAACGCCATCGACACCGCGCACTGTTTGCCGCGGGAAATTCGCGTCGATAAACATGAGTTCAGGACGCTTCTGGAGCCACTGGCAATCGAATTACGGCTCGTGGTTCGAACTGTGAAGCGCTTGCCCGCCCTGCAGCGGGCCAAGGAGGAGCTCCTGGCGATGATGGGGGACCCTGGGCCGTTTAATTCTTAATCGCAAAAATGGCTATGGCACGTGTTTTTGGTGCCGCCGCTGGGTTGAATGGGGGTCGCCCAAGACTATGCGGATAAGCGACTTCCAATATCACTCCCTTGGAGGCTCCGATGATTCCTGCCAGACAAGCCGCTTCTGACTGTAAACGCTAGGTCAGGGAGGACCTGTTCGCCGATTGGATGTGCGAAGCGTTGTTGTTCTCGATAGCTATCTCCTAGAGCGGCGAGCAAGATGGACGATTAGCGCACTAGAACTAAGCCGCTGGCGCGGCGGACGCTGCGTCAGGGTGAACGGATCGGTTTTGCCTTGCGGTTGAGGTAAGTTGCGGGTCACAAGGAGGTGTCCCTGTGACCCGTTTACGACGAATGATGCTGGAAGAACTCCAGCGCCGAAATTATGCAGAGAATACCACACGTTATTACGTTCGAGCGGTTCGACAGTTTGCTCAGCACTTCGGAAAATCTCCCGACAAGTTAGGACCAAACGAGCTTCGCAGCTATCAAGCCTATCTGCTGAAAGAGCGCAAGCTAGCGGTCGGAACGGTAATTGCTTACGTGGCCGCGCTGCGATTTTTCTTCGTGCGCACGCTGAAGCGGCACCAGTTCCGAGAAGATCTGCCTTATCCCAAAAGACAGCGTCGCTTACCGAAAGTGCTGAGTTTGGAAGAGGTCGCCCAGCTTATCAATTCAGCCGGTAATCTGATGCGGCGCGCCCTGCTGATGACGCTCTACGGCACGGGCATGCGGCGCACGGAAGTGTCCCGACTGAAGGTTCGCGACGTCGACAGCAAGCGCATGATGATTCGCGTGGAATGCGGGAAGGGCGGAGTCAGCCGAGACCTGCCGCTCAGCCCTGCCCTGCTGGAAACCCTCCGAGAATACTGGCGTTGGAAAAAACCGCGGACATACCTGTTCCCAGCTCAGCAACGTGGCCAGGAGGGGCCGATCTCCGACAAGACCGTTTGGTACGCCTGCAGCGAAGCGGCGCGCCACGCTGGCATCACCAAGCACGTGACGCCACACCTGCTAAGGCATAGCTGGGCTACACATTTGCTCGAGGCGGGTACTGATCTGCGCACCATCCAGATTTTGCTCGGTCACGGCGATTTGGAGACTACCGCGAAGTATCTGCACTTGTCGCAGCGGCACCTGCAGGCCGTCGCGAACCCGCTGGAGACTCTGCGTCTCTCCAGCGTTCAAGAAGCCAGCCGCAGTTATCACCGCAAGAAGTAGGAATGTCGCGGCCGGCCCTCGAGGTGGCCGACATCCTCCGCGCGCAGGGCGACCACTTCCTGGATCGCTATCGATCCAGCTTTGACTTTCAGCAGCACAAAGCCTTTCGTGCCATTCAGCACTGTCGTACGGCAGCGCTGGGCGGTCATCTGGATGTGTGTCCGCAATGTGGCCGTCAAGAAATCTCCTATAACTCCTGCCGAAATCGCAGCTGTCCCAAGTGTCAAACACAAACACGCCAGCGCTGGCTGGCTGCGCGAGAACGAGAAGTTTTGCCCACCACTTACTTCCATGTGGTGTTCACGGTGCCGCATGAACTCAACGTACTGGCTTTGCATAACCCACGTTTGTTCTACGATCTATTGTTCACTGCCAGTGCACAGACCTTGCTCGAGATCGCTGCCGACCCGCGGCACTTAGGAGCGCAGATTGGAATCATCAGCATTCTGCACACCTGGGGACAGAACCTGTTGCTCCATCCCCATATCCACTGCGCCATTCCCGCCGGCGGACTATCCCCAGACCGCAGTCGTTGGATCCGCTCTCGTGATCGTTTCTTCTTGCCGGTGAAAGTCCTCAGTCGCGTCTTTCGTGGAAAATTTCTCGCCGGTCTAAAACACCTCTATCGCAGCAAGAAACTCGATTGTGCCGGTCCGTCCGCCACACTGGCCGATCCCCAGCAATTCGCGCAACTCCTTCGCCGCCTGCACCTCCAGGACTGGATGGTCTACGCCAAGCCAGCGTTTGGCGGCCCGATGCAAGTGTTGCGCTATCTCGGCCGCTACACCCATCGCGTGGCCATTTCCAACCATCGTTTGCTGACATTCGACGGAGAGCACGTCACCTTTCTCTGGAAGGACTACGCCCACGGTAGCAAGCAAGGCCAGATGAAGCTCCGCACTTGCGAGTTTTTACGCCGCTTCTTCCTGCATGTGCTACCCAAGGGGTTCGTGCGAATCCGTCACTTCGGATTTCTCACCAATCGTTTCCGCGCTTCCCGCGTAGCCCTTTGCCGTCAACTGCTGGGTCCGCGGTCCTGCCCTGCCAGCACAGCAACGTCCCCGGTTACCTGCGAAAATTCGCTTTGGCATTGCCCCACGTGCGGAGCGGCGATGATCATCCTGCAAAGATTCTCGGCGGAAGAACTGTCTCTATGCCTTCGTCTCGATTCTTCTTGAGACCGCACCCAACCTGTCCATCGCTCGTGCTCCAGCACGTCGCCACACTCGTGTGTCCGCCCCCTGCCCACGAGCCACCACACACGCCTCTCACCATTGTCCCCGCGGTCATTCCTACGCCTACACTTCATCCCTCCCAATTCCATGACGTTACTCTACAGCACACCCTCTTCTTTCTCGGTACCAAACTGCTATTCAAACCCCATACTTCAACGCATCCGCCGCAACCGCCAGCGGCTTCCTTCTAGTGTGCTTATCGAAAATGCCTCGGATCGAGGGCCCCATTCACGGACGCTTCTCCGCCCGAGGCATTTCCGATCAAGCCTAGCGACTAACCAGGCATGTTCGATTACTTGCGGTTTGCCCGTCACAAGCCAAAAATCGCGCTGCCGCTCCCCATTGTGGGTGTAAGCACCTGTTCTCGACAGTCATCAGCTTTCCAAGGCCACGGGCAAAGGAAATGTCACTCGTAAGAGTGTAGACTTCTTTGCGGGAAGCAGTTCCGAGAGGCGATGCCATGCGATACATCACAGCGTTC
>Ga0335079_10010653_pt1 | contig 10468 bp, 10 predicted proteins | sample Lox_Sample_33_FD_206719 | JGI IMG/M metagenome (GOLD analysis project Ga0335079, IMG submission 206719) | Soil microbial communities from Loxahatchee National Wildlife Refuge, Florida, United States - Lox_Sample_3.3 | ecosystem: Environmental > Terrestrial > Soil > Wetlands | place: USA... | reverse complement strand
GTGAAAGCCAGCCCCCCGATGTCATCGGTCGCGGAATTGATGGCGCTATTGGGTGCCGTCAGAAACGCGTGCGGAGCGCTGGTTGTGTCGCTGGTGCCAACCACGCGACCGGAGTCGTTGACACCGAACGCGATGCTGCCGGCCCCGCCTAACGTTCCGAGATCATCCGTCGCCGGATTGATTGAAGCGTTGGGAGCAGTGCGGAAACCGTGAGATGCGCCCGAGGCGGTGACACTCTGTCCCACAACCTGGCCAGACGTGTTGATTCCATACGCGGCGCTCGAACCCCCACCCAAGCTTCCCAGGTAGTCGCCCGGCAAATGGATGGGAGAGTTAGGCGCCGTGCGAAAGGCGAGGCTCTGGCCGTTCGATGTCGCAGTACCCACAACTTGGCCGTGCTGGTTGATGGCGGTGACCGAGATGGTCGATGACGAGCCCAGATCTGTGATCGAGTATTGCGGCGGTTGCGCCCAAACGTTAGCGAGAGAAAACACAAATAGTGCAGGGAATGTTCCGATTACCTGGCGGTCCATGTGAGAAAACCTCTGGCACCACAGACGCAACGCGAAGACCAAAGATTTAATAAAGCCGCAAGTGCCGCAGGCTCTTAGCGCGGGATCGTACTTATCGGAAACAGGACCGAACCGGCGTTCCACTCCGCCGCAGCGGAGTACCACTTCGTGAGCTGCAACGGCTCTGACGTTGGACGCTACTGGTGATTTACCGGCCGCCGGCGCCGGCCGAGTTGGCTTTGCGGGTCAGGAAGCACTCCCGGCAGTAGACGGGCCGTCCCTGCGTGGGCTTGAACGGGACCGTGGTTTCCCGGCCGCACTGAGAACACGTGGTCATGGTCTCGGATTTGGCATAGCCGCCCGGAGATCCCTGACGCTTGGTCTTACAAGGCTTGCAGCGCTTGGGCTCGTTCTTGAAATTCTTGTCGTGGAAGAAGTGTTGTTCTCCCGCTGTGAATACGAAATCTGCTCCGCAATCTACGCACTTGAGGACGCGGTCCTGGAACTCCGGCATAACGGCTCTGCCCCGTGATCAACCTGAACTTGTTGTCGGATTAAGGCGGTAGAGCGGGCCGTCGAACGGGGCGGCTCGCCCCACCACCGCGTTTACTCGATTTCCCGGCGTGACTTCTTCCGGTTTCGTTTGCGGGCCAGCGCCTGCTTAGCCCGGCGCTTCTCACCCGGTTTGAGGTAGAAAGAGTGACGTTTCACCTCTTTGATGATGTCCTCTTGCTGTACTTTCCTCTTGAACCGGCGCAGGGCGTTCTCTAACGTCTCGCCCTCTTGAAGCTTGACTTCAGCCAAACGAAAAACACCTCCCAACCTAACCAATATTTCCGTGAACGGCGCAGCAGGCTCGCGGGATCAGGGACATTCCGGTGTGGCATCCCATTCACACACAAAAAACTCCCGCGCTGGCACAGAAGGTACTGATATCATAGGTGGTTGCACAAGAAAGTCAAGCCCAAATTCGGCCGATTCGCTGAGTCCAGCTATTCTGAAATTTCAGATCGGCTTTTATTTCATGGACTTAGACTGAAATGGAAAATTTAATTGCAATTCTACTCGCGGGCGGCGCCGGTGAGCGGCTGTACCCGCTCACTAGAGACACCGCAAAACCGGCAGTTCCGTTCGGCGGCGCCTATCGCATCATCGATTTCACGCTCTCCAACTGCATCAATTCCGATGTCCGGAGAATTTTCGTCCTGACGCAGTATAAGTCGCTGGAGTTGACGCGACACATTCGCGACGGTTGGAATATTCTCTCGGCGGAGTTGGGCGAATTCATCGAAGTGATCCCGCCCATGAAGCGGGTGCACGAGGATTGGTATCAAGGAACCGCCGACGCCGTGTTCCAGAACTTTCAGAGCATCGAAGTGGAGAATCCCGAGCAAACGCTTGTGCTGGCCGGCGACCACATATACAAGATGGACTACGGCGAGATGGTGGATTGGCATCGCAAGTACGACGCTGACATTACCATCGCGACCATCCGCATCCCGCCCGAAGAGGCGTGGAGGTTCGGGGTCGCTGAGATCGATCCCGACTACCGGATTGTCGGGTTCGAAGAGAAGCCCCAGCACGGCAATCCACGCCGCTCGGCATTCGACCCCGACGCCGTAAGCGCGTCGATGGGCATCTATATCTTCAAGACCGATGTTCTGCTCCGCATGCTGCATGAAGATGCGCAGAATCCCAATTCCTCGCATGATTTCGGCAAGGATATGATCCCCTGCAATCTTCACCAGGCCAAGGTGATCGCCTACGATTTTCGTGATATCAACGCGAAAATGGTGCGCTACTGGCGCGATGTTGGCACCCTCGACGCTTATTACGAAGCCAACATGGACCTGGTGGCGGTGGTGCCGGAATTCAATCTCTACGACCAGAGATGGCCGATTCGAACGAAGGTGACCCAGCAGCCTCCGGCCAAGTTTGTGTTCGCGCAGGAAGGCCGCCGCATGGGAGTCGCCGTGGATTCGGTGGTGAGTGCCGGATGCATCGTCTCGGGCGGGCGCGTACTGCACAGCATTCTTTCGCCCGGAGTCCGGGTCAACAGTTATTGTGAAATCGAATATTCCATTCTGATGCCGGAAGCCGACATTGGACGCTACAGCCGCATCCGGCGCGCGATTATCAATACCGGCGTCAAGATTCCGGAGTCTAGCGTAATCGGCTACGATCTGGATGCGGACCGGGCCAAGGGATACCACATAACCGACGCCGGCATCGTCGTAGTAGGGTAGAAATTCGGGGACAGGCTACGATAATCCCGATCTCGAAGCCACGGTAGTCCTGGCCGCCCGGAAGGCGGAAATTCAGAATCTCGTAGCCAGTCCGCGAATCAGTGAGAAGGAGTGCATGGCGTGATAGCGATTGCGAAAGTGATAGGTCGCGAGATTCTCGATTCGCGTGGGAATCCAACCGTCGAAGCGGATGTCTATCTGGCGGACGGCAGTATGGGACGGGCGGCCGTGCCCTCGGGCGCTTCGACCGGCGAACACGAAGCGGTCGAATTGCGCGATGGCGACAAAACGCGCTACCTCGGCAAAGGTACCCTCAACGCGGTTTCGCACATCAACGTGGAAATCGCGAATGCCTTGCGCGGCAAGGATGGAACCCAGCAGAACCTGATCGATGGCGCGATGCGGGAACTCGACGCCACGCCCAACAAAAGTCAGCTCGGCGCCAACGCGATTCTTGCGGTCTCGCTGGCCACCGCACGAGCCGCGGCACACGCGCACCGCACTCCGCTCTACCGATACCTGGGCGGAGTGGGCGCGGCCACGCTCCCGGTACCGATGATGAATATCATCAATGGCGGCGCCCATGCGGATAACTCCGTGGACCTGCAGGAATTCATGATCGCCCCTTTCGGCGCGACGAGATTCTCCGAGGCGCTCCGCATGGGTGTCGAGGTATTTCACACCCTCAAGAAGGTGCTCGCGAAGAAAGGCTATTCGACTTCGGTCGGCGATGAAGGCGGGTTTGCGCCGAATCTGAAATCGAACGAAGAGGCCATTGAGAGCGTGCTCGAAGCCATTACGCAGGCCGGATATCAACCGGGCTCTCAGATCGGCATCTGCCTCGATCCGGCATCCAGCGAGTTTTACCAGGATGGCAAGTACGTCTTCAAAAAGTCGGATAAAAGCCAGCGGACGTCCGACCAGATGGTCGAGTTCTGGACGCGCTGGGTCGAACGGTATCCGGCGATCCTGTCGATCGAAGACGGAATGGCCGAGGACGATTGGAAGGGCTGGAAGCTGCTGACCAATACTCTGGGCGCGAAAATTCAGCTCGTCGGCGATGACATTTTTGTCACCAATCCGGCCATTTTCAAGCGCGGCATCGAGGAAGGCATCGCCAATTCGATTTTGATCAAGGTGAACCAGATCGGCACCTTGACCGAGACTCTGGAAGCGATGGCGATGGCCGCTCGCGCGGGCTACACCTCCGTGGTCTCCCACCGGTCTGGTGAAACCGAAGACGCGTTCATCGCCGACCTGGTGGTGGCGACGGGCGCCGGACAGATCAAAACCGGCTCGGCCAGCCGCACCGACCGCATCGCCAAGTATAACGAGCTGCTCCGCATCGAAGAGTTGTTGGGCCCCTCGGCCCGGTTTCTGGGAAGAAAGGCATTTCGACAGTGAACAAGCTGGTGCTGCTGCGCCACGGCGAAAGCACGTGGAACAAGGAAAACCGCTTCACCGGCTGGACGGATGTCGATCTTTCCGAGAAGGGCCGCCAGGAGGCACTCGAAGGCGGCGCGGCGTTAAAAGCCGGCGGCTATACGTTCGATGTCGCCTTCACTTCGGTGCTCAAGCGCGCCATCCGCACGCTGTGGATTGTGCTGGATGAGATGGACCTGATGTGGATTCCGGTGCACCGCTCGTGGCAGCTGAATGAGCGGCATTACGGTGCTCTGCAAGGTCTCAACAAGGCCGAAACCGCAGAGGAGTTCGGCGAGCAGCAGGTGAAGATCTGGCGGAGAAGTTACGATATCCGCCCACCCGAATTGAAACCGGAGGACTCGCGGTATCCCGGCCGTGATCCGCGGTATCGGGGGCTAAGCAAGGAAGAGCTGCCGTTGACCGAATGCCTGAAAGACACCGTCGCGCGCTTCCTCCCGCTTTGGCATTCGACCATCGCGCCCGTCATTCAGCAGGGCCAGAAGGTGCTGATTGCGGCGCACGGCAACAGCCTGCGGGCGCTGGTCAAATATCTGGATGATGTTTCCGAGCAGGACATCGTCGAGCTCAATATTCCAACCGGCATGCCACTCGTCTACGAGTTGGATGACAAGCTGAAGCCGCTCAACCGTTATTACCTGGGCGACCCCGAAAAAGTCAAAGCCGCCATGGAAGCCGTAGCCGCGCAGGGGAAGAAGAAGTAGATCGTGGCGCCGGCGACCTCGGTCCGTTCCGGATCTTGTCGCCGGCGGGTTCGTCGGCGATCGCACTCGGCTCACAGCCTGACGACGGCGGCGCTGACAGGCTTGGCGCCTACCGGAAGCAGGGTAAACAGCGCGGCCGACTTATAGCGGTGCGTGCGCGCGGGATTGTCCAGTGAGTACAGCCGGATCACCGCGAGGTCGCCCGACTTCTGATTGAGCACCAGCGCGTACTGGTTATCCGGAGTGATCACGATCTCGCGCGGCTCTGCGCCGACCTCGACGACCGACACCAGCCGCCGGTCATCGATGTTGAGGACCGTCACACTATTGCTGGACGGGTTAGCGACCAGCAGATAAGAGCCGGCTTCCGGGCCGGTGGTAGCCATCGCGTCGGGCGCATGGCCGGCGAGGATCGTTTCCGCCACTTCGGTCTGATACGGATAGACCACCACCACGGCATCCATGCCATCGCCGGTAACAAAAAGCTGGCCGCCATCGGAGTTGAAGCAAAACCTCTGCGGCTCCAACGGGAGCGGGAGCCGGACGATGGTTCGCCCCGTCGCGACGTCGAAGATGGTGATGCTGCGATCGGGACGGCTGCCGGCCAGGATTTGTTTACCGTCCCCTTGGAAGCAGACGTTGTTCGGTTCCGCGGGAATCCGGATTGTGCGCTCGACGGCAGCACGATCCAGCGACGCGAGAATAATCGTCTTGTCTTGCGGGCAGACCACCGCGGCGCGGCCATCCAGGCTTAAATCAAAATCGTCCGGGACGGCGGCGAGGCGAATCCGCTCGCGCGGCTCGAAGGAATCCAGAGATATCCGGACAAGCGAGGCGGGGTTCCGAACCAGAACCCACAGCGAATCGCCGGCCAGTTTCATGGAGGCGACCTGCGAGCCGGCGTGCACCCGGCGGCTTACCGATAATGAACCAGCATCGAGTTCGTAGACCGAACCCGCATCGGGAAGAAGTACATAGGCCCGAGGGTGCGACGGATGCGCCAATACGAGCGAAGGCGCCGCATCGAGCGCGATAGGGGGCCAGCGATGAAAGTTCGTCAGATCGACGACCGCGACCGTGCGGCCATCCTGGTTAGCGACAAAGCAATAGCCCGAAAACGGAGTGGCTTTCGGAGGCCGCCGGCAGCCGATCGCCGCGGCCGACGACAGCAGCAGAGCGCGCCTGGAAAAACGCTGGGAGATCGCCAACGTTCAGTGTACTGCGACCCGCGTCACGAGAGGACCGCTTCCCGCCGCATGCTATGCTGTGGGGAGATTTAAGCTCCGCCAAAGAACATCGCAAACCCGCGCCGGAGAGATGGCCGAGTGGTTGAAGGCGCACGCTTGGAAAGCGTGTATAGGGGAAACTCTATCGAGGGTTCGAATCCCTCTCTCTCCGCCAGCAAATCGATAACTTATAAACCACATCGGACAAGAATCCGCAGATTCCCATCTGTGTGCTCGGGCGCAAAAGCGGCGGCGGCGCGCCCAACGCCCGTGAGCAGCACCGACAGGCTCTTTATGGTTTGGTCCGAACGATCTGTATGGATGTCACATCGCGAACGTCCTTGCCCTCGGCGTCACGAACATACGGACGTTGGATCTTCATCCAGTAATGCGATGTGGCCAGGCCCGGGGCGCCATCGAGAATGAAAAAAGCCCACGTCACCTGCTGGCCGGACGCCAGCTTCGGGGCCGCCCGTTTCATGGTGAACTCCCTGTATAACGGCTTGTAAAACGCGTACACCTTGTCCAGCGGATCGGCCGTGGTATAAACCTCGGCATCGGACCTTCCGGAGGAAGCTTCGCGTAAGCCGCTCTCGTCCCGCTGGGAACCGGGGTAAGCCTGGAACGCCGGCGCCGCCAGGAGCAGACCGCCGATTGCGCAAATCAACGCGAGTTTCCGTCTCATTTCACCTGCTTGCCGGCAATGTCCGCAATCTGCTTCACCATGTCGGCGATCGCTTTCTGCATTGCCTTGCCCAGGGTGGACTTTTGGAACGTCTGGCTGCTGGTGTCGACTGCACCGAGCGAGGTATAGACATCGCCGGAAACCTTCTTATCCCTTTGCGTACCGGTCAGGCGCGAGCTGCTCAGCTTCTTACCGGAGGCGACATCGTAGATGTCCGCCTGCAAGGTCACCGCCGCCGTGGTAGAGTTCAGGCCGAGGCCGATCGATTGCCCGAAGATGGGCGGCCCCGATCCACGATGGTTGGAATCCTCCGCTTTCGCATCCAGCACCGTCGCATACACCAGCAGGTCGACGTGATTGTCGCGCCCGAGGATTAGGATCTTCTCGCTGTCGAGCTGGTCGGATCGGATTCCCGCGGGTAGCACGATCACCCGCCCTTCCAACGTTGTCGAGTGAACGATTTCGGCTTGCGTCGCGCGACTCAGGGATTCGCCAACGCTGGCGCCCCCTGTGGCAGTTGCGTCGGCGAATGGGAGCACGCCCACCTTCATGTCGGAGGCCGCAAGCAGAGTCGCGGCCATGAGCATTAGCATTGCTGATTTCACGACGTCCTCCTTTATTTCCCAAAGCTCAATGGCAAGACGGTCTGGCCGAGACATTTTCCCGGCTTGTCTCCGCGAACGATGCAGACATCGCCCGCCCCACCATCGATCCCGCTGATATCGGCCATCTCCTTGCCAGAACTGTCTCCGAAGCTGCCCTCACCGCCGTTGGTTTTCGTGTTGACTCCGATCTTGGCAACGATGGTTCCGGCGGAGTTGGCCGCTCCAACCTCCCCTCCGGCGGGACTGATCCCTAGATATGCCATTGGCGTGCCATTTTCGCGCAAGACGTTGATTAAGCCGTCTCCTGTGGTTGCGATGCCCATCTTGGCGCGTGTGGAGCCGGGCAATCCGGCATACACCATGGCCGATCCGTTCTCCTGTATAGTTATGCCGCCGGAAGGCGGACCGCCCCACTTCTTGTATGCGCGGACTCCGACGAAACCATTGACATCGGCTCCGATGGAGGCGGCATTCTGGCTCTGGCTTACCGCGACCGCATATCCGCCGCTTTCCGACGCACCTGCCCTGAAAAAACCAGCGCCGCTCGATTGCTGCAGGCTGAGGGCGGCGCCCCCGGTAGGAGACGCAGCCGAGAGCGACGCCACCTGTTTGGTTCCATCGAATATCTGGAGATTGCCGACACCGTTCGTCAGGTCGAGGCTCACGTTGGTCGGCGATCCGGTCTCTCCTTTCTTCAGGCGGAAGCCCATGACGCCTTTCTGGACGTTGATCAGCGCAGTCTGTCCGGCGCTGGAGTATTGCAGGCCAACTACGGCGTCCAGGCTCGCATAGTCGGACTGGGTTCCCGGGCCCGCGGACGGTTTGGCGCTGCCTCCTTTTTGAAGCGTGATCGAAGGAGTTCCCAGTGTGGAAATTGCTATGGCAGCCTGGCCGGCGGAATCCAACAGGAAAAGATTACTTTCCCCGGCCAACTCCTTGACAGTCAGCAGGGTCTTGCCCTGCTTACTCACTACCTCAAAAGGAGCGGTGACGCGGCTGGTGACCGTGACAGCTGCCTGTCCGTTTGACTGGCCGTTGGCTGAACTGCTTCCCTTGCCAGACTGTATTTGGGCGACCATCTGCTCCAAGTGAGACACGCGCAGTTCCAAATTCACCAGGCGCTCCTGATCACCCGTCGGAATCTTCTGCGGGATCTGAGACTTCGCGCTGTCCGCTATCCATAGCAGCGCGCATACGCCGATGGCGGCGGTGCCATTTCGTAAAAGCACTTTCATTTCTTCCTCCTCACCTGAAAATCAGCAATAAGAGACCGGACACGGCGAAACCCGCTCCCCAACCCACGAAACTCCGCACGCGCCTCCTTTGAGTTTTCTCGAGGTCACCGGTGACGCCATCCGATAACAGAAAGAGACCGCTCGCGGTATCCTTCCGCAACGCCCAGCCTCCCCCCGGCTCGGCATTCGCCCGGGCCACGATTTCGTACTCGTCTCCAGGCCGCACGCAGTATTCGTGAAAGCGGTAGTTGTGCTGCTGGACGTCGCGCTCGAACTTCGGTCTGAGACGCGCCTTCACGCGCGGCATGCTTTCCCGCACTTCCGGACGCGCAGCCGCTTCCGCACCGAGGTACGCGCTGGTAGTTTTTTCCCAGAGGAAATGGCGAAACGGATCGGGGCTGCTGCGCTGCAAGTACGCTAGGAGCGCGTCATCACCAGCTTCGCTCCGTCCGGAGTAGACTTCACGCTTGAGCATCGGCTTTACGTCGAGTTCCAGGCCTTCGGGCGCACCGTCGCGGCGCCGGCTGCGCCCTCGATCCGAAAGTTCGCTTCGGATTCCTCCGTCCAGATGCGGCGCCACGAAGGTCCCTCGCGGCTGCTCGTCTCCGCCGAGAAAACAGCGCCGTCCTTGTCTTCCTCAACTTCCACGCGGTAGTAGCAGCACGGCGTGCCGGTAAGTGGGCTAGTGAGCGGTCCATCGCAATGGGCCCGCCCGCGCATACGGACCAATCCTGACGCGGCCGGGGGAGCGCCTGGGGCGAGCGATCGGATGACCCGGTATTTGGCGCGCTCCATGCCGGCCTTCACCAGACCCGCAATGCCGAAACCAAGCAGGAGCACTCCAGCCAGGAGATGCTGTCCAGGCAGGCTCTCCGCTTCCAACAAGAGTGCGGTAACAGCCGTCATTGGCGAACCAGCTCCACGCGACGATTGCGCGCGCGCCCTTCGAGCGTATCGTTGGTGTCTTTCGGCTGTGACTTGCCAAAGCCCGCCGCTGACAGGCGGTCGCCGTCTACCCCATAGCGCTTCACCAACGCCTCCTTCACCGCCGCCGCCCGCCGCCGGGAGAGATCCAGATTGTATTGGTCGCCGCCGATGCTGTCGGTGTGCCCGCCGACACGAAGTTTCCAGTCGGCGTGGCGCCGCAAAACGCCCGCGATCTCTTTCAATGTCGCCTCCGATTCCTCGCGGATGACGTCGCTGTTGAAGGAGAAATAGATGCTGTAGATGTCAACCTTTCCGGTATCGGCCAGCGCCTGCTCGATGCTGCTCCCAGCGGCGTTCCCGAGCCCGCCGGGCATTTCCCCCGCCGGTCCGCTGCTGTTTCCGGATGAAGGCGATTCGTCGGGACCGGAGCAGCGGCAGTTAATCTTGATTACACGCAGGGTGTTCCGGTCCGTTCCCAACGGCTTGTCGCAGCGCAGCCCGGCGGCCGGGGGCACAGGCTTCCCGGACTTTGCGAAGGTGGCGCAAATCTTGAGCTGGTCGGCAGTCAGCGGCTTAATCCCGCCGATGCCGAGGCGGAACGCCAGTGTGAGCGGATTGCGCTCATCGTCGAGAAAGAGGAATTCCGCCCGGTCGCCCGCGAATACCCCTTCCGCGCGGATGACCGGTAGTTCAACGGGTTGATCGTTGACCAGCACGGCCAATTTTTCCGAGCCGTCATCCACGCGCTTGACGGTTCCCGCCGTCAGGTAGTGGTAGTAGCTGGGAAACTTGTCCCGGTTCGCGCTCAGTTCCAGGCCCACGTATGAGTTGGAAATGCTCAACTGTGCTTCTCCTTTGGTCTTGAGCGATGCCAGAACGGTTGCG
>Ga0335079_10010652_pt1 | contig 10469 bp, 9 predicted proteins | sample Lox_Sample_33_FD_206719 | JGI IMG/M metagenome (GOLD analysis project Ga0335079, IMG submission 206719) | Soil microbial communities from Loxahatchee National Wildlife Refuge, Florida, United States - Lox_Sample_3.3 | ecosystem: Environmental > Terrestrial > Soil > Wetlands | place: USA: Florida... | reverse complement strand
CGGACTCCGATGGATAATGCTCCATCTCGCGCCGGATGAAGTAACCCACCAAATCGCGATACCACTTTTCGATGAAATCAGGATCCAGTTTCTCGCGTATGGCCCATTCGCGGCGCACCTCGAGCATGGCAGCCTGGCGGTCTGGAGCGGCTACCTCCGATTCGCTCGACTTGAAGCGCGCGGCGATCCGCACGTAGTCGGCGCGCAGGCCCAACAGCGCGACCATCTGTTCGTCGATGTGGTCAATGGCGTAGCGCACATCCGACAGCGAATTGCAGTCGGTCGGTGTTTTCATCGGGCCTCCGGCACCTTCAGCACAAACACGGTCTGGTCGTCGAAGGCAGTGGTGGAGAACCGGTCCATCTCGCGGAAGATCGCATTGACCAGATCTTCCGATGTCTGGGCGCAGTGGGCGCGCACGATCTGCGCCAGCCGCCCTCGGCCGAACTCCGTGCCGGCGGTGTTGAGATGATCGGTGATTCCGTCGGAGTACAGCACGACCATGTCACCCGGCTCTGCCTGAAATGGGACTTCTTCGTACTCGCGGCTGTCCAGCAGGCCCAGCGGCACTCCCTCCACGCGCAGTTTTACGATCTCACTGCCGCGGCAGATCATGGGCGGAATGGCGCCGGCGTTGGACATCACGATCCGGCGCGTGGCGGGGTCCCAAAACAGCACGCACAGGGTGACATAGCGGGCTTCCACTCTCCGCTCCACCAGCACGTCGTTGAGGGTCTTCAGCAGTTCCGCCGGGCGCCTTCGCGGCGAGAGCGTGCGCAGCAGTCCACTGACGAGGCTTCCGTAAAGCGCGGCGGCGGCGCCCTTGCCGCTGACGTCGCCGAACGCGATCAAGGTCTGGCCATCGCGGTGCTCGAAGACATAATAAATGTCGCCCGAAATTTCGCGCGCGGGACGGAGCCGCACCGTGGCGTCCAGGCCTTCGATTTCGGGCGAGGCATCCGGCAAGAGCACGCGCTGCAATTCGCGGGCCGCCTGCAGATCCTCTTCCATGCGCCGTTCGCGCGTGGCCAACTCCTGGTAGAGCCGCGCGTTTTCGACGCTGCTGGCGACCTGCGGAGCCAGCAGCGTCAGCGTCCTCACGTGATCGTCCGTGAAGTAACCGATCCGGTCGCTTTCCAGGTCCATCACGCCGACCACCCGGTCCTGCACCATGAGCGGCACGGCCACCTCCGAGCGGATATCCGGGTGCGAGCAAATGTAGCGCGGATCCTTGCCGGTATCGTGCACGCGCACCACTTCCCGCGAGCAGGCGGCCGCGCCGGTGATGCCCTTCCCCAGCGGAACGTTGTCGATGTTCACCCGCTGGTCGTACCGTATGCTGAACTGGTGGCGCAGCGCCTTGGCCTCGTTGTCCAACAGCAGAATACTGAAGGCGTCGTAATTAATCAGGTCCCGCATGGTGCTGGCGATTTTGCTCAGCAGCTCATTCAGATCGAGGATCGAGGAGAATTCGCGCGAGATGTTGGCCAGCGTCTTGAGCGTGCGGTACTGGCGGTCCGCGCGGCGGTACAGGCGCGCGTTGTCGATGGCAATGCTCACCCGGCCGGCAATCAGCCGCAGCAGCGCGCGGTCGTATTCGGTGTAGGCGTTGACGCGGGTGGACTGCAGGTCGATCACGCCAACCAGTTTGCCGCGGGCCGTCATCGGGACGGCCAGTTCGGTGCGGACGGCGTCCACGGTGTTCAGGTACCGCGAATCGTTGCGGACGTCACCCACCAGCACCGGCTCGCGTCTCGCAGCCGCCGTTCCCGTCACGCCTTCGCCCAGCGCGATGGAGAGGTTGCGGACCACCTCCTCGCGGTGCCCGACCCCATAACGGATGCGCAGGTCCTGGCGCCTCTCGTTGAACAGGAGGATGGCGAACAGGTCGTACGGCAGAACCTTCTGCACGATCTCGGCGACGTTGGCGAGCAACTGGTCGAGGTCGAGGGTCAAGGCTGTGGCAGCAGACACCTCCAGCAGGAAGTCCAGCAATTCGGACCTCTCGCGGAAACGGATGGTGGCTTTTCGTGTAGCTTGCATGGCCTTCCATGTCCCGGACGTTTCGGCCGGAGACGGCTCGGAACGCCCGCCCCGTCACGCCGCCGTGGCCTCGACGATCTTCACGCTGGCGCTGGCACCGATCCGCGATGCTCCGGCGGCTTTCATGGTTTGGAGGTCGTGCAGCGTGCGGATCCCGCCGGAAGCCTTCACCCCCATCTCCGGCCCCACCACGCTGCGCATCAGGGCGACGTCGTGCGCCGTAGCGCCCGAAGGTCCGAATCCCGTTGACGTCTTGACGAAATCGGCGTCCGCCAGTTTCGCGAGCGTGCAGGCGATGGCCTTCTGATTGTCGTCCAGCAGCGCCGTTTCGAGGATCACCTTCACAATCGCCTTGGCCTCGTGCGACACCTTCACCACCTGCTGGATGTCCAGCTTCACGGCCTCGTGATCGCCCGAACGCAAGGCGCCCACGTTGATCACCATGTCGATCTCCTGGGCGCCCGACCGCAACGCTGCCGCGGTTTCGGCCACCTTGGCCTCGGTACTGGTGGCGCCCAACGGGAAGCCGACGACGGTGCAGATTTTCACCGGCGAGCCGGTCAGCTCGGTACGCACCAGCGGCACCCAGTAGGGATTCACGCAGACGCTGGCGAAATGGTACTGGCGCGCCTCGCGGCAGACTTTGGTCACATCGGCGCGCGTGGCCTCGGGCTTGAGGATGGTGTGGTCGATCAATGCCGCGACGGCTGGGTCCACCTTGGTGAGCCGCTCGCTGGCCGAAACGCGATCGGCGCCGGCGGCGATAATCTCGCGGGTATTGCGGGCGCACGTTTGCACGCAGCGCTGCACGCAGCCCGGACACACCTGGTCGGGCAGATTGAGGCCCTCGCCCTTCTTGGGCGCGACAGGCGACGGGCCGAGGCGCGCCAGGAGTTCTTCACCAATCTGCGCGACTAATCCGTCCAATTCCGTCTGCGTCACGAGGAGACCTTCTTCAGGTAATGCTGCTCGATATCGAGAATCTTCTGCACCCGCGCCTGGTGCCGTCCGCCCGCAAACCGAGTGGCCAGCCAGGTGCGCAAAACGTCCTCCGCCTGGGTTTGCGTGAGCAGTCTCGCGCCTAAAGTAAGTACATTGGAATCATTATGTTCACGGCTGTTTCGGGCGGATGCTCTATCATAGCACAGGGCCGCCCGGACCCCCGGCACCTTGTTGGCAGCGATGGAGGATCCGATCCCCGCGCCGTCGATTACGACGCCGCGCGCGGCGGTTCCCGCGGCCACCAGCTCGGCCACTTTGCGAGCCAGGTCGGGATAGTCAGCGGCTTTCTCCTCGTATACGCCGACGTCGCGAATCGACAACCCGAGGCTCTCGATGAGGGGCTTGAGCGCTTCCTTGAGGCTGAATCCGCCGTGATCCGCGCCGAGCGCGAGAGTCTTCTCCGGAGGCGCGATGGCAGATAGCTGCTCCTCCGGCAATTCCAGAATGGACACGCGGCGTGAGGCCGCCACCTCGCGCGCCGATGGTGTGATAATGGTCCCAACCGGAACCCGTAGTTCGCCGCTTTCAGGCACGTCCTGGACGGTGATTACCCGTTTCATAGCACTTATCCGATGCTCCGCGCATCCAAAATCGCTGTGGAATTCGTAAGGACCATTGTAATGAAACCTCTTCTCCTGCTGCCGGTCATTCTGCCGGCCGCGGTGCTCTGGGGCCACCCCATGGGCAATTTCAGCGTCAGTCACTACAGCCGGATCGAAGTGAGCGCTCATGGAGCGGCGATCCGTTACGTGCTGGATCTCGCCGAAATCCCGACATTCCAACTGCTGCAGCAGTGGAAGCTGGACGCCTCCAGCCCGCGCGAGCAGTTGGCGAAACAGGTGGAGGCACAGGCTCGGGAGTGGAGCCGAAACCTCAAAATCCACATGGGCGGCCGCGAGGCCACGCCGGCTTTCGAGCGCGCCGGCTTCGTCCTGGATAAAGGCGCGGGCGGCTTGCCGATCCTGCGGGTGACTGCCGAACTCCGCGTGGATGGGACGCCCGGAAACTTGCGCTACGAAGACGGAAATTACCCCGACCGCGCCGGCTGGAAAGAGATCGTGGCGGTGGCGGGCCAGAGCGCCGCGATCGACCAGGCATCGCCCAACACGCCCGACCGGAGCCAGGCACTGACGGCTTACCCGCAGGACCCGCTGGTTTCGCCGCCGCAGGATCTGCAGGCGTCGGTGGAGTGGCATGCGACAGCGGCGATCGTGATTACGCAGACGCCGGCCACGGCAGGCGTGGGAAGCGCACCGCCGGCTGCCCGCGCCGCAGTGCCTGCCATGACACTGCCTGCGCCCGCGGCACCGGCAGCATCCGCGCCAGCCCCACCAGCAGAATCGACTCCGCCGGAGTCCGCGGCTCAGCCGGGGCAAGCCGCGCCCGGCATGGTGGTACGCGGCGATTTCCTCTCGCGCCTGCTGCACCAGGGCGACATCAGCCTTGGCATGATGATCGTGGGAATGGTGGTGGCTTTCGGCCTGGGTGCAATCCACGCGCTCTCTCCAGGGCACGGAAAGACCATCGTGGCGGCATACCTGGTGGGAAGCCGTGGGACCCCGAAGCACGCCATCTTTCTGGGCGGGATGGTGACCTTTACCCACACCATCAGCGTTTTCTTTCTCGGCTTAACCACGCTGTTCCTGTCGCAATACGTGCTGCCGGAGAAGATCTATCCGGTGCTGGGCGCGATCTCAGGGCTGTCCATCGTGTGGATCGGCGGCGCGCTGTTTTACCGGCGCATGCGGCTGGCACTGGGACGCGGACCGGCGCTTCATCATCACCACGATCACGCGCACGGCGGACTGGTCCACGATCATGGCGACGGCCACGTTCACAGCCACGTGCCCGAGGGCGATGTCAGCATGGCAAGCCTGGTCGCGCTGGGCGCCAGCGGCGGGCTGGTGCCTTGCCCGTCGGCGCTGGTGCTGTTGCTGAGCTCGGTCGCGCTGGGACGCATTGCACTGGGGCTGACACTGCTGGTGGCGTTCAGCGCGGGGCTGGCGGTGGTGCTGAGCGCCATCGGACTGGCGGTGCTCTATGCGAAGCATCTGCTGCCCGACCGCGACAAGAAAGCGACCAGCCTGGCGTTCCGCTACCTGCCGGTGGCGTCGGCGGCGATCATCACCTGCGCGGGAATCATCATGACCGGCGTGGCGCTGGGCGTTATTCGACCGTTTGCCGGGGTGTAGACGGCACGAGATACGCGCGAGTCGCCAGCCCGTAGCCGGCACAGCCGCCGGTGAATTGCCTGTGCTTCGCGGGGAGCGATCGCGTGAGGAGGTCCAGAACGGCAGGCGTCATTCTGGTCGCCGCGGTGACCCATGGCCCCGCGAGACCGCCCGTGGGATGGAGACCGCCGTCGTCGAGGTGAGTCTTGTTGTGCAGAGCTTCGTGGAAGGCGAGGTTCGCGAGAACGGGGTAGATCTGGTCCACGCCGGCGGCATCGCGGATGTAGACTTCGGAGCCTGTCTCGGAAGTCGAGTATGTCATGGCGCCCATGTCAGGCGGCACCGACTCCATGAGCACGCTATCCCGGTAGTCGGTGACGAAGTAGATGAGCAGTTCCTCGTCGCCGACCAGCGGGCAATCGGTCTGCCAAGTGACGCTGCTGGCCGAATACCCGGCGCCTCGGGCCGCCGGATCGAAGTAGCTCTTGAGAATCGCCGCGATGCCTTCTCTGTCCTTGGGAGCGAGTATGCCCGGCAGGTCTATCAGGAAGACGTTGTAGTTGGGCTTGGGAGGGCGCATGCCGCTACGACCGCTCTGTGATCACCTTAAGGCCGGTAACTCCGACGTAATCGTTTGCCGTTGTGGGTGATGAACGTGGCATCATAGAGCGCGGCCGTCGCTGCGATCCATGCATCAGCCGTTTCCAGTCGCCTCCCTGCTCTGCGCGCCCCTACCATCACCCGGGGCCATACCACCAGATCGCGGGAGGACGGAACGTTAATCAATCGCCCAAGAAACACGCGCAGCCAGTCGATCCGCTTAGTTTGCCAGTTGGACAAGAGCGCCCATTGCTCCAGTTCCGCTTCGGTCATAAACGAAATCAGCCACTGACGGTTGTCGAAGCGCAGCCGGAAAATCGTCGAGACATTCTTCTTCCGGCCGGAAATCGCCTGGAAGTTCGCTCGGATCTCGTGGGAACCTGACACGTTGCTCTGCGATCAACTCGTCAATTGCCGGGTGCCCCTCGCGACTGTATTCTTCAGCCAAAGCCATTGGACACTCGAATGTTACCTCAAGAGTAGCGGCATAATCGCTTCTTCACGAGATACTATGATGCATGAGCTGGATCCGACCAATCGACGCCGTCTGGCACGACTGCCTCTACGCGCTCCGGGGCATGCGGCGGAGTCCGGCATTTGCCGCGACCGCGATACTTACGCTCGCCTTGGGGATCGGTGCCAACACCGCCATCTTCACGGTCGTCCGGGCGGTATTGCTCAAGCCGCTCGAATATCCCGAACCCGATCGCGTGGTGCGCGTCTCCGGCGGATCGACGATCCCCCGGTATGACGAGATTCGCGCAGGAGCGAAGTCGTACAGCGAGATCGGTGCTTTCTTCAACGGGGTGGAGGATGTCGCGCTGTCCGGCAGCGGCGCGCCCGAGGTCCTGAAGCAGGCGCGCGTCTCCGCCAATTACCTTCGGATTCTGAAAGTGGCGCCGGCGCTGGGCCGCAGCTTTGTGGCCGAAGAAGACCGCCCGGGCGGGCCAAGCGTGGCCATGATTTCGAATGGGCTTTGGCAAAGCCGATTCGGCGGCGATCCGTCGATTATCGGGCGGGCCATCACGCTGGGCGCGACACCGTTCGCCGTAGTGGGCGTGCTGCCGGAGGGCTTTCCGTTCCCGTTTTCGCGCATCGACGTGTGGGTCACGCGGCCCGGCGAGCATCTGAACAACAGCAGCCCGGTCCTGGCGGTATTCGGACGCCTGCGTGACGGAGTCCAGATCGACCAGGCGAGCGCGGAACTGGGCGTTCTCACCGCGCAATACGCCGCCCGGCATCCGGGAATGCTGGATGCGCGGAGGAACACGCCGGCGCGCGTGGCACCGATCAAAGAAGAGTTGGTGGCGAGAGTCCGTTCCATGTTGTGGATGCTGTTTGGCGCGGTGGGCTTTGTTCTGCTGATCGCGTGCGCGAACGTGGCGAGCCTGCTGCTCGCCCGGGCGGCGTCGCGGGAGCGCGAGTTTGCCATACGCGCGTCGGTGGGCGCGGCGCGCGGCCGTCTCCTCGCACAATTGCTGGCCGAAAGTGTAGTCCTCGCCGCGGCGGCAGGAACGCTGGGGGTTTTGCTGGCGCAGTGGGGATTGAGCGGCATCGCTCGCATGACGGCGCTCCAACTGCCGCGCACGGAGGAGATTCGGCTGGATGCGCTGGTGCTGGCGTTCGCGCTCGCGCTTTCGGTGATTACCGGAGTGCTGTTTGGGCTGGCGCCTTCGCTGAGCGTATCGCGGCCCGACCTGTCGGGCGTGTTGCGAGGCGGGAGCGCATGGGTGAATCTGACACAAGGCAGGCGCGGGCACCTGTTTCGGAGCCGGGGTGTGCTGGTGGTTGGACAGGTGGCCCTCTCGATGGTGTTGCTGATCGGTGCGGCGCTATTGATGGAGAGCCTGTCCCGACTGAGCCGTGTTCATCCGGGATTCGACCCTTCGAACCTGCTCACGATGCGGATCGCTCTCTCCCCCACCCGCTACGATCAGGACCAGAAGCAGGCGGCGTTCTTTGACGAACTCGTGCGCCGCATCGAGGCGAAACCGGGAGTCCGCAGTGCGGCTGCGGTGCTATCGCTGCCCATGACGGGTTATCCGATGACCCCCGTGCAGCGCGCCGATCAAGCTCTGCTGAAACTCAACGAGCGGCCGTTCGCGGCGATCCAGCCCGTCACCACGGATTATTTCTCGGCGCTCGAGATTCCGCTGCGGCGAGGCCGCGTGTTTACCGCCCGCGACCTCCCTGGCGCACCGCTGGTCGCGGTAATCAACGAAAGCTTCGCCCGCCTCTTCTGGCCCGAGTATCCGAATGGCGCAGATCTTGTGGGCAGCTACGTTCTGATTGGGGTCAATCCGCGCCCGTTCGAGATCGTGGGAATCGTGGGCGACGTGCGCCAGGGTTTGGACACGGAGCCGATGGCGGCGGTGTACCGCTCCTGGGGCCAGTTTCCGGCCACGTCGGCGGCGTTCGTCGTGCGGACCGCGGGGGATCCGCTGGCAATGGCAAATGCCGTTCGCGAAGAAGTTCTGGCGATCGATCGCGATCAACCGATCTCGGACGTCCAAACGATGGAGCGGCTGGTGGAGACGTCCGAGGGCCAGCGCCGCCTGATCGCATTGCTTCTGGGATGCTTCGCGGCGGCGGCGCTGGTGCTCGCCATCGTGGGAATCTATGGAGCCATCGCGTCCTCGGTTGCGCAGAGGACGGCGGAGATGGGAATCCGGAGGGCCCTCGGCGCACAACATACGGACATCCTGCGGTTGGTGATGGCCCCCGGCGTCGCCTTGACGGCCGCGGGCGCCGTGGTGGGCGCCGGTGCGGCCGTGGTGCTGACGCGAGTGCTCCGGACCCTGCTATTCCAGGTCAGCGCCACCAATCCGTGGACGTACGCCGCGATGGGCATGCTCTTCGTGCTGGTGGCGCTCGCGGCCAGTTACCTCCCGGCTGCACGCGCGGCGCGGATCGACCCGATGGCTGCGTTGCGAATCAGTTGATTCCTCCGCGGCGGAAACGGGCATTCGGGCCCGCTCCGGGCGGTGGTCCTCCCGGGCCGCCGGGGCCGCCAGGTCCGCCCGGAGGAAGGGTCGCATACATCTTCTGCTGGTCGGTGGTGAGGATAGCGTAAAAGGCCGCCTCTGCCTTGGCGTTGATGGCGGTCAGTTGGCCCGACAGGCTGCCCGACGTGGCCGCCAATTGATCGATCGCGGCAGTGTTGTTCGAGGTGATGGCCGTGGCAATCGATTGGCGGTTGGTCTGCAGACTGGCCTGAATCGTCTGGCTCGAGGTGTAGGCAGTCGTGTAAATGCTCAATGCCGTGGCCTTCTGCGCATCGGTGAGGCTGAGTTGCGAGTTTAGAAAGTTCACACGCATCTGGGCCATGGTCTGCGGGTCAGGCGGCGTGCCCGCCCCTTGCGCGAATGCGAGCGCCGAGGACAGGGCGATCGCCGTGGAAAATGCTGCTAGCGTTTTGATCATCGTTGGTGAAACCTTCTTTCCATGACCTTAACAGGAGACACCGCGTGGAGTCGCCACCGGCAATGTTAAGTATTGTCAAATGTTGCCGATCCAGTTGGCCGGCCGGCCTCAGTGTTAAGCGTCCGATAAGTCTTTATTAAGAACGTAAAGAAGCCCGCCGCCGGCGCAACTGCCTTTGCGGAAGGCTCGTCGGGATACGCATAAGGCCAGCCACTGCCCGTCCGGAGTTGCTGCCTTCATTTCCAACAGCCAAAGGAAACGTAACGCATGCTTCTGAAACGAACCTTATCGACGACCCTGGCGCTCGTGGCTCTGACCGCTGCCGGGGCGTTTGCCCAGACTTCCACTTCCACCAGCACCACCCGGTCCTTCGATTACCCACCGGTTGGCCTGGGCAGCACCGAAACGGCACAAGTGAACGTGCTCAACCGAGCCAGCGCGTCCTCGAGCGGTACCGCCGCCTCGTGCACCGGAACCATCTCCTTCGTCAATACCAGCGGCACCACCATCGGCACGGCTTCGCCCTTTACCGCCGGGTCTGGCCAGATCGCGACCGCCACTTTGCCATTCTCCAAGGCGGGCGCCACGGGAGTCCGCACCGAGTTCGTGGCGGTGGTGACCTTGACTGTCAGTTCCACCTCGAACGCGCCCTGCGAACTGGTGACGTCGCTCGAGACCTACGATTCCACCACCGGCGCCACACACCTGCATCTCGACGAGGGCGGCGGATTGTACGGCGGCGGGCCCGGGCCGGGAGGCCGGAACTGAGCGGAATCGTACGCTGAATGCGGCAGGGGCAGGGTTGGCCTGCCCCGTCTTAACGTGGGTGTGCAAAGGACGGCAACGGCGCGGCGGATCCGTCCGTCCCAGTAATTCAGTTCGAAACACCACAGGGCCGGCCATGAACGCGCGTATTCTCTTGATTGAAGACGAACCGGGGCTTGCCGTTACCATCACCGACCTGCTGACAGGCGAAGGTTACGCGGTGGAATCCGCTCGCGACGGGGAGACAGGCTACACCAGGGCTCTCGCGGGAACGTTCGACCTCATCATCCTGGACGTGATGCTGCCGCGCAAGATGGGGGTCGAGGTCTGCCGGGATCTTCGCCAAAACGGCGTGGACACGCTCGTCCTGATGCTGACCGCCAAGGCACAGGTGATGGATCGGGTGGTCGGCTTGAAGCTGGGCGCCGACGATTATCTGACAAAGCCTTTCGACCCGGCGGAACT
>Ga0335079_10010650_pt1 | contig 10470 bp, 8 predicted proteins | sample Lox_Sample_33_FD_206719 | JGI IMG/M metagenome (GOLD analysis project Ga0335079, IMG submission 206719) | Soil microbial communities from Loxahatchee National Wildlife Refuge, Florida, United States - Lox_Sample_3.3 | ecosystem: Environmental > Terrestrial > Soil > Wetlands | place: USA: Florida... | reverse complement strand
ACCGCCGGCTCGGGGGCGGCATTGCGCGTCGGGATCGCGGCGTCGAACACGATATAGCTCTGCAATTCGGCCGGCAGCGGACCGATCAATGTCACGCCTTTGATCGGCAAAATCTCGCTGATGTTGAAGAACCCGACTTCGGCCTTGCCGCCGGCGACGAGGTCGACGCCGCCGCCGATGGCGGACACCAAAATGAGCTTGGGCTTGACGATGTCGCTGACGCCCATCTGTTCGATCATGTGCGCGATGGCGCGCCCCGCCGAACCGCCGCCGGATCGTGGGTCGGGATAAACGACCGAGCGGGCGTCGATCAGCAGCTGGCGGATCGCCGCCGCGTTGCCGATTTCGGGCCGCCTGCCACCATTGCGTATCACGACGCCAATGCCGACCCGCGCGAGATCGACGGCGCTGCCCGCCCGCAAGACGCCGGACTGGTTGAGCAACGCGATGGCCGGCGTCGGCAGGATGACAACGTCGGCCTGCCCGCCCGCCGCGAGGTCGCTTTCGATGGTGGCAGGCTGGCCGACCGTGAATCTGAAGTGGTGGCCGCCCTGTGCGGCGAAACTATCGGCGATTGCCTTCGCCGCGACCGACGGCGCGCCGCTCGAATAGACGCGAATTTCCGCTGCAGCGGCAGCCGTCGCCGCACCGACAGACGCGAGCACCGCCAGCGCGCGGACGCTCGTGATTGCCCCCATCATCCCCATTTCGACGGGAATGTTCGCACGATGCGACGCGCAATGATACGACCGAGGCGTGCGGCATGTTAGCTATGCGTGCTGCGATCAGGACGTGGATTGGCGGCTGTTGCGCGCGGGAATAGGCTCACGCGCCGCGCGGCCCGGGCGAAATTGCAAGATCCAACTTGCAGGGCTCACGCCGCAGGGATACGCGGAGAGTGAGGCGAGGAACACAAGATGAATCTTCAATTGAGTATCGGCATCACCAATAATCCGCGAACCTGGCCGATCATCGATGGCACAGTGAAACCCGAAGGCATCGATCTCATCCCGACAGTCGTGCATCCTTCGGAACTGTTCTGGCGTCAGCTTCATTTCGCCGAATTCGCCATCGCCGAAATGTCCTGTTCGTCGTTCATGATCGTGACCGCGCAGGGCGATCAGCGCTTTCTCGGTCTGCCGATCTTCACCACGCGGCGGTTCTTCCACACCAGCATCCTGGTCGCACGCAAAGCCGGTATCGAGACGCCGGTCAACCTCAAGGGCAAGCGTGTTGGCGTGCCCGAATACCAGCAGACCGCGGCCCTGTGGGCGCGCGGCGTGCTGCAGCATGAATTCGGCGTGCATGCCAAGGACATCGAATTCTGGATGGAGCGCACGCCGGAAAAGAGCCATGGCGGCGCCACCGGCTTCAAGCCGCCGCCGGGCGTTACCGTCCATCAAATTCCCGCCGACAAGAGCATCGGCTCGATGATGCTGGCCGGCGAAATCGATGCGGCGCTGCATTATCTCTCCGGCCGCAATCTGGTCGATCGCAGTCGCGCCGATCTCGCGAACCACCCCGACTTCAAATATCTGTTTCCCGACCCGACGGCCGAGGGTATCCGCTACTACCGCAAGACCGGGCTGTACCCGATCAATCATCAGGCGGTGGTGCGGCGCGATATCTACGAGAAGGAGCCGTGGGTCGCGATCAACCTGCTCAAGGCATTCAATCGTGCCAATGAAATCGCCAACGCCCAGCGCGTCGAGCACGTCGAATACCATCTCGCTACCGGTCTGTTGTCCGGCGATGCCAAGACGCCGCTGCTTCACCACGGCGTCAAGGCCAACCGCAAGGTGATCGAGACGATAGCGCAATATTCGCTGGAGCAGGGCCTGACCAAGCGGCTGATCACGGTCGACGAGCTCTACGCGCCAAGTATGCTGGAGTCGTGAAAGTAAGCCGGGACGGGGCTGCGGGTGCAGGAGACGTTACTCCGCGGCCTGTGCCTTTGCCTTGCTGTCGATCGTCGCACCGCTCGCGAGCAGCGCGTCGATCTCGCTGTCGCTGAGCCCCGCCTCGCGCAGCACTTCGAGGCTATGCTCGCCGAAACGCGGCTGCAGCCGCTCGCTCGATGCCGGCGTGCCGGAAAAGCGCACCGGCAGGTCGGTATACATGATCTCGCCTTCGCTCGGATGCGCGGCGCGCTTGAAGAAGCCCGATGCGGCAAGCTGCGGGTCGGCCATGACGTCGTCGAGGCTCGACATGCGTGCCGCCGGAATTTCGAGATCGCGCAGCAGCTCGAGCCATTCGTCGGTTGTTTTGCCGGCAAGGCAGGCCCCAGCGAGCTCGTAGAGTGCGACGATGTTGCGGGCGCGCGATGCGATATCGCAAAAGCGCGGATCGTCGCAAACTTCCGGCTTGCCGGCCATCGCCCAGAATTTGCGCCAATGCCGCTCGGTATAGGCCATCATGCACAGATAGCCGTCCTTGGTCTTGTACGGGCGCCGCCAGGCGCCCATCACGCGCGTATAGCCAAGCGCGCCCACCGGCGGCACGAAGCAATGGCCGAATAGATGTTCGCCGAGCACGAAGGCGACCATCGATTCGAACATCGGGACCTCGACGAACTGGCCGCGGCCGGTTTTCTCGCGGGCATAGAGCGCGGCCGTCACCGCTCCGACGAGCGACAGCGCCGTCGTCTTGTCGGCGAGGATGGTCGGCGCGTAGCGCGGCTCGCCGGCGATCTCGGACATCAGCGCGGCGACCCCCGACTGGCCCTGGATGACGTCGTCATAGGCCGGCTGGCCGCTATAAGGGCCGCCGTCGCGATATCCGTGCACCGCCGCGTAGACGATACGTGGATTGCGCCCGTAGACCGTCTGATGGGCGAAGCCGAGCGCCGCGATCTTCTGCGGCCGCATCGAATGGACGAATATATCGGCATCGGCGATCAGGCGCCACAGCGCCGCTCTGGCGCTCGGTTGCTTGAGGTCGAGCACCAGCGAGCGCTTGCTGCGGTTGAGGCCCATATAAAGCGCCGCCATGCCGTGCGAGCGGGCCGGACCGGTGTAGCGCGGCGGATCGCCTTCGGGACTTTCGATCTTGATGACGTCGGCGCCCATGTCGCCAAGCATCTGCGTGGCGAGCGGTCCGGCAACGACGCCGGTGAGATCGAGAACGCGCGTGCCTGAGAGGGGGCCGGCCATTTGACAATCACCGTCGGCTTGAAATGATCTCACCTGCTGGGGCAGGGGACCGGGAGCGATGCAATATATCGACGCGTTCTGTCATTTCTTTCCGCAGGGCATTTTCGAGAAGCTGTCGGCGACAACCGGCGGCACCAGGGATATCGGCAAGCGCATCCAGGGCGTCCGGACGATCTACGATCTCGATGCGCGCTTTCGCATCATGGACGGCTTCGAGAACTACTCGCAAGTCCTATCGCTCGGCCTGCCGCCGATCGAGGGCATGGTCGGGCCGGATCTGGCCCCGGAATTTGCCCGCGTCGCCAATGACGGCCTTGCCGAGCTGGTCGCCAAATACCCCAATCGCTTCGCCGGCTATGTCGGTGGCCTGGCGATGAATGCGCCGGAGCAGGCGGCCAAGGAGGCCGAGCGCATTTTGATCGACGGCAGCGCCAACGGGCTGCAGCTTCACACCAATGTCGACGGCCACTGTCTCGACGAGCCGCGCTTCCTGCCGATCTTTGAGATCGCCGCCAAGGCGGGCAAGCCGATCCTGCTGCATCCAGCGCGCACCGCGCAATTTCCCGATTTCGCCGCCGAGAGCCGCTCGCGCTTCGAAATCTGGACCATCTTCGGCTGGCCCTATGAGACCAGCGCGACCATGGCGCGGCTCATTTTCTCCGGCGTGATGACGCGTTTTCCTGGCCTGAAGGTGCTGGCGCATCATCTCGGCGCGATGATTCCGTTCTTCGACGCCCGTATCGAAACCGGCTGGGCGACGCTCGGCAGCCGCACTTCGGATGAGGATTACAGCAACGTGCTCAAGAGCCTCGGCAAGCCGCTGCTCGACTGCTTCAAGGATTTTTATGGCGACACCGCGTTGTGCGGCGGTCGTGCCGGCCTGATCTGCGGGCTTGATTTCTACGGCGCCGATCACGTGCTGTTCTCGTCCGACGCGCCGTTCGGTCCCGAGAGCGGCCGCGCCTATATCCGCGATTGCATCGGGGCGATTGCGTCGCTCGATATCGCGGAGAGCGACAAGGAGAAGCTGTACTACCGTAACGCCGAGACTCTGTTCGGCCTCGTTTGATCGAGGCGCCGCTACCCGGCGACCGCCCGCACCGGGGTCGCCGGCTTGGCAAAAGCCGGCATCACCTCGCGGGCAAACAGACGCATCGATCGTTGCGCCTCGGCGATATCGAGCGTGCCGAAATTGATCTGCAGCGAGGCGTGCTCGAATTTTCCGACATTCTCTTCGAATTGGCGAAGGATCGCCTTGATCTCGTCCGGCGTGCCGACCAGTGCACCCCGCGCATTGATCTGATTTTCCAAGGTGAAATTCTTCATCCTGCTGATCGATTGGTCGTAGCCTTTGTAATCCTTGGAGGACATGCCTTGGGTCCACTCGCCTGCGGACTCGAACAACGCGGCGAAATAATCTTCGAACTGCGGCCGCGGTATTTCGCGTGCCAGCTTGCCATCTTCGTGACAGAACATATGAAACGCGATCATCACCTCGCCGTCGCCGGGATGGCCAGCCTCGCGCCAGGCCTTGCGATAGACCGGCAGTAGGTCCTTGAGCGGGCCGATCGGGATCGACATCAGCGAATGGCCCTGGCGGCCGGCAAATTCGAAGGAATCCGCGGTGCGCGTCGAGGCGATGTAGAATTTTGGCCGTGGCTTCTGTGTCGAGCGCGGCAGCGACGTCACATTTTCGAAGGAATGGAAGCGGCCATGATGGGTGACATTCTCCTGTGTCAACAGGAGCTCCACTTGCTCCAGGCCCTCGCGGAAACGAGCAATCGATTCATCCGGCGAAATGCCGAAGCGGCGGAATTCGTGAGGCAGGAAGGCGCGGGCAAACCCGACATCGAAGCGCCCCTGCGAGATGGCGTCGAGCATGGCGATCTCGCCGGCTAGCTTGAGCGGATTGTTGAAGGCCGGCACCACGGCGCCGGTGACGAGCCGCATCTTTTTGGTGCGCTGCGCCGCTGCGGACAGAAAAACGATCGGATTGGGACTGTAGCCGCCATAGCGCTCGAAATAATGTTCAACGGAGCGCGCGTGGCTGTAGCCAAGCGAGTCGGCCTCCTCAGCGATATCGAGACTCTGCGCGAAATATTCCGCCGCGCTTTTGTGCTGCGGCCTGAAATTGGGAAAGAACTGGACGCCGAACTGCATGGATGGGATCCGTCAAGGTGAGCTGCGCGCGGCGGCAGCGTTGGAGGGGCCGGGCAGGGGTTTGCGGCCGATATAGCGGGCAAGATCCGCCAGATTTTTTCGCAGCGCGGCCTCATCGACCATGGTGGGATCGAAATCCGGTGCGTCGAATTCGAGCATGTCGTCGTGATTGACGCTCGTCGGGTCGGCGATGGTCCGCAGATAGGTCTCGTAGCCGATCGGGCCGCCGATATCGGCCGGCGGGCAGCGGCCTTCGGCGCTGACCAGATGCGGGTAACGCAGATCGGCCCGCTTCGGCAGGCGCGCCTGTAGCCGCACGGTGTGCTCCCAGTCCTCACCCAGCACATAGTCGTATTTGAACGTGCTGCCTTGCGCCAGGATATCGGTAAGTGTCGCCGCTTGCGCGGGCGCAGCAGTGCCGCCTGCATCGCGGTCCGGCAAGCCCCAGAGCTTATCGCCGATGCGGAACTCGAACGGATGGCCGTTCTGCCAGCCGATCGCGATCTGCAGCACGAAATGCAGATCGTCGAGCCGAATATCGATCGGCACGTCGACCACGCGCAGGACGCGCGGCGTTACATCGTCGATCTCTACCGAGAGCCGCGCGATTTCGCTCATGGCCGGCGCTTGTGAGCCGCTATTCGGCGGCCTGCTGGAAGGTCAGCATGTCGTCGGGACGATCGAGGTCGACGATCTTGCCGTCCTTGATGATGCAGGCGAGGTTCTTGGGATTCTGCAGGATCGTGATATCGGCGATCGGGTCCTGGTCCCAGACGGTGACATCGGCGAGCTGGCCGACTTTGATTTCGCCGACCTGACCCTTGAGACCGACCGCCAGCGCGTTGTCGCGCGTCGCCGCGACGATCGCCTCCATCGGCGTATAGCCGCCGTGCTTGACGAAGATTTCGAGCTCCTTGGCGTGCAACTCGCCGTGGCGGGTAAATGAATTGTTGCCGGTGTCGGTGCCGACCAGAAGCTGGATGCCAAGCTTGCGCGATTTGTGCATCAGCTCGCCGAGCAGATCGTAGTGCCGCTGCATGCGGTTGAAATCGAGCTGCACCTGCTCGGCGCCGACCTTCTGCTGTTTGCCCAGCTCGACGACGACGGCGAGGAAAGTGGCCGTCGGCAAGATCGGCATGCCGGCCTTGGCGACAGCGTCGAGGTCGCGATCGGTGGCGAGATCGGCATGCACAATCCAGTCGACGCCGGCTTCAGCGGCCGACCGCGTCGAGCCGGCCCCGCGCGAATGAATGGCGACCTTCAGGTTGCGGCGATGCGCCTCGCCCACGACGGCGGCGATCTCCTCCTTCGCCAGCATCTGCGACTCGCCGGAACGGCTGTCGGCCATCTTGATGAAGTTGACGCCGTGCTTGCCTTGACGGCGCACCTCGGTAACCATCTCGTCGGCGGTGTTGCACAACTTGCCGATCGAATGATCGGGCGTGCCTTCCCATGACGGCTCGTCGTCCTCGATGCAGCCATAGGTGATGATCATGCGGCCGGCGACGAACATGCGCGGCCCTTCCATGAGGCCGAGCCGGATGGCGTCGCGCACGCCGACATCGGTGAACCAGGTGCCGCCGGGCACCGAAATGCTGGTGACGCCGGCGCGCAGCACCTTCTGGGCACTGCGCGCCGATTTGAGCGTGGAGAATTCCGGCCGCGTGGTGCCCTTGCCTTTGCCCTCGCCCTTGATCAACGGATAGCCGTAAGACATGTGGCAGTGGGCGTCGATCAGGCCGGGCATGATCCATTTGCCGGCGGCGTCGACGACATCGACGTTCTTGCGATCCTCGATATGGACGTCGGGCGGTAGTGCGCCCGTGCTCTTGATCCGGTTGCCCTCGATCACGACGGCTTCGTTGCGGGCCGACGGCTTGCCGGAACCGTCGATCAGGGTGCCGTTGCGGATCACCAATGTCTTCTTCGCGGCGCTCATCGGGGCTCTCCGGGCGATTGCTTATTTGTTTTGATTATACAGCAGGGCGGTGCGGTGTCACAGTGAGCCGCCATTGCGCCGACCCCAAATCCCAACGGCGTCGTCAGAAATGCCGCGAAAGCCCGTGAGCGTTGACGATTTCGCGGACCTGGTCGCTGCGGGCGTCATGAGCGTGCAGCATGTCGGCAACGCTGCGCTCGCGCTCCACGGTGCTCCGCTCTCCTTCGGGCTTGAGCCACGCACCCAGATAGGCGCCATGTTGCCGCCCTAGCGCAACCATCTCGGTGCCGAACGGCTGCTGCACGCGCTGGTAGCGTGCCAGCCCGGTTTCGAGGTCGCCGTCTGCGATTGCGTCGGTGAGGCTCGCGGCGTCGATCGCGGCCTTGGTCGTGCCGGCGCCGACATGCGGCCGCGCGACGAATGCGGCATCGCCCAAGAGCGCTACGCGGCCGAATACGATCTGCGGCGATTCAAGATCGAAGATCGGCTGGAAGAACGGCCGCGTGCGAACAAAGATTTCCGCGATCTGCGGTGCGATCAGCGCCCGCGCATCTTCCTTGATGCGTGCGATGACCTCGGATCGGACCAGCGGCGGCGGGATGCCCGCGGCGTGCTGGCGGCCGGTCGCGTCAGTCGACAGATCGGCCAGTTTCCGGACATCGGTCGGACGGTACCAGACGATATTGTAGCCGCGGCGCCCGACCTGGGTGTCGTTGTCGCGTCCCGGCACTGGATAAGCCAGCAACTGTTCGCCTTCGGGAAGGCAGAACGCGTAAAATTCGAAAATCTCGCGCGAAACCTCGCATGGCAGATCCCTCTCATCGAGCACAGCGCGCCAGGCGATATAGCCTGCATATTGCGGCTGCGCCGTGGGCAGGAACTGGCCGCGCACCGTTGAACGGATGCCGTCGGCCCCGACCAGAAGGTTGCCATGTTCGCGCGTACCGTCCTCAAACAGTGCGGTCACGCCGCCGCCGTCCTGCTCGACGCGCTTGAGCGATTTGCCGAGCCGATATTTGTCCGGCGGCAACGGGTCGCGCAGTGCCCGATAGAGCCGTGCCCAACCGCTCATGGTGCGCACCGTCGGTTGTTCGGCGATGACTTTGCCGTCGCGGTCGAGACAGACGACCTTCGGCACTTTGATGCCCATGGTTTCGTCGAAGACGATGCCCACGCGCCTGAGGATGGCGATGAGTTGCGCGTGGGTGCCAAGCCCGACGCCGCGGCTCGCAAGTTCCTCGGCATTGCGCTCGAAGACCGCGGTGTCCCAGCCAGTCGAGCGCAGCAAATGCGCCGCGATCAAGCCACCGAGCGAGCCGCCGATCACCAGCGCGCGACGATGCATTTATGCCGGTCCTCCGCACAGGCGGAGGGAGAGCGCTGCAGCAGATTTCACGACATCGCCCAGGACATGCTGTCATGTCCGGGCTTGTAGTCCATGTTGGTTGCCGCCGGATTGCGATTGATCAGCGGCCGGCCATACATCGGATTGGTCTGGCTGCGGGTTTCGTGTTCGACCGTAAACAGCACTTCGCGGGTGTCGAGGTCGATCACGTCCTTGAAGCGATATTCGTAATCGTTGGTCTCGACCGTGATCAGGCCGAGGTCGAGCAGCTTGCGATAAGGCCCGGAGAAATTCGACAGATAGATCTGGACGTGATGGCGATCATAGGGCTGCTCGGGCGCGTCGGTTTCGCGGAAATAGAAATACTGCTTCTCGCCGACCTGGACACGCGCCTCCGGGCCCGCGCCGTTCTTTTTGACGTCGGACGGCGCACCGATCACCTCGCGATAGAATCGCGCGATCCGCTCGGCGGTGCCGGGCCGCACATCGAAGCGTACATAAGGCATGCCAAGCGTGACGCGGCCGAAGCGTTCCGCATCCGGCGTATGCACGTGAATTCGATTGCCCCACGGGCACACCGTCTCGACGCATTCGTTGCTTTCGCGGAATTCGAATTTGGTGCCCTCGAGCATTGTCTTGACGCGGTTCAGGCGCTCGAGCAGCGCTGCGCGGTCCGGCATCACCAGGCCGATCGTGCCGCGCAGCACGTCGGGCTTGCCCATCGGCAAGTGAAATTGGCTCATGCCGACGTTGACCCACATGTTGCGCGAGCCGGTATTGAGGAACGGGTCGCGCGTGTAGCCGAGCCCGGTGATGTAATAATTCGTCGCCAGGTGCTGATCGGTGATGCAGACGTTGACGTGGCCGAGACCGACGATGTTGCCGATGTCCTGGGCGGCGCGATCGTATTTTTTCTGTTCCATGGCTGCTTCCTTGGCGTTTCGGCGAAATTCTAGAACATCGGCCTGACGGTTGAAACCGCTTTCGCGAGCCGGCGTTGTGCCGAGTTGCGATTCACGGTGTCGCCATCGACGGCCGCGACGCCAGCACCTCCTGCGCGTCGGGGCGCATGCGCTTGACCTCGAGGTTGAAGATGCGGGCGGCGTTGAGGCCGAGAATGTTGCGTTTTGCCTGATCGCTGAGGAACGGCAGCGAAGTGATGGCGCCCGGCGGGTCGAAATCCCAATGCGGCCAGTCCGAGGCGAACAGCAGCTGCGTCTCGGCATTGAACGCTTTCATCGTTGCCTCGAGCAGATCGAGGTTGGAGCGCTCCATCGGCTGCGAGGTGTAATACATCTCGCGCATGTAATCGCTTGGCGGGCGCTTGAGCATCGGCGCTTCCGATGAGCGCATCATGAATTCATGATCAAGCCGCTGCATCAGGAAGGCGAGCCAGGCAATGCCGGCTTCGACCCAGACCACTTTGAGCTTCGGGAAGCGCTCGGGCAGGCCGTTGATCACCCAGTTGGTGAGATGGATGAGATTGTAGTGTGGAAAGCTCAGCGCGTGCATCGAAATGAAGCGGTTGAGCTGCGAGAACGACGGATCGCTCCAATTGAATCCGGTGTGGAAGGCAAGCGGCTTGCCGGTCTCCTCGATCAGTTGGTACAGCCGCATATAGGAATTGTGGTGCACCGGCTTGTTGCGCGTCGAGCAGATCGTGTAGCCGATGATTTCGGGGCGCGCCGCGTATTCCTCGACCATCTTTTCGCAGGCTTCCGGCGTGTTGAAAGGCAGGTAGAGCAGCCCTTTGATGCGTTTATCCTCGGGCAGGATGCGCTCGACCATCCACTTGTTGAAGGCGCCGCCGAGCGCCACTTCGACCTCGTCCTGAGGCGTCATGCCGAGCGTCAGCATCGGCGTCGGGAACAGGA
>Ga0335079_10010649_pt1 | contig 10470 bp, 7 predicted proteins | sample Lox_Sample_33_FD_206719 | JGI IMG/M metagenome (GOLD analysis project Ga0335079, IMG submission 206719) | Soil microbial communities from Loxahatchee National Wildlife Refuge, Florida, United States - Lox_Sample_3.3 | ecosystem: Environmental > Terrestrial > Soil > Wetlands | place: USA: Florida... | reverse complement strand
ACCCCGTCGGCAAACACGACATCCCCCGTGGCGCATATTGTTTCAAATTCACGGTCGTCTCGTGAGAGGAGGAAATGATACGGATTGAGGTTTACAACGTGCGTGGACTCGCGATGGATCAGGTGCCTTTCCAGCTGAGCGACGACATCCTCTATGGAGCGATCGACAACCGGCATTCCGAAAAAATCAACCCGGTGGTCTGTGCTCGCGTGATTAAAGCGTCGAGTCTTTTGGAATTCGGATACTCTCATCAGACATGAAGACCGTAATAGGTTTTGAATCCTTCGATGATGCCGTTCAAGACAAAAAGAGACTCTCGCAAGCTCAAATCGAATTTAATGCTTTGCTTCACTGTCCGCAAGACGCAAAAAGGAACAACCGCGAACAGATTTATCCGGGAATGGTTCTTTAAGAAATAGAGGATTTCGTTATGATGGAACCAATGATAATACCAGGACGCACTCTTTTCTTTTCCGTGGGTGCTTCCCCCGGGGTGGGGAAGGTGATTCACGCTGGTTTTATCGGTGAAGAAAATCCTACGCTCTGCACGAAGAATACGACTGGAAAAATCTGGCTCCTCGAAAACCGACGTGCCGCCAAACGAAGGATCAAACTCTCCTACGTATTCCTTAACAGAGCGGAGCACGGACATGTTCCCGCCAACCAACGATTTCACATAACAGGAGGTGTTGGATTGATAGCCCGCCACCATTTGCCCATACCACGTTATCCTCAGAATCCTGTTTGTCTTCAGGGAGGGCAGGTGCTGTTCTGTCAATCTGCACGATACGGCTCCAACGGACTTATCCGCATAGGCAGAGACGTGGGTTGATAGAAAATCGGGTTCCACTTCGATGTCGTCATCGCAAAAAACCAGGATTTCGCCGGTGGCATACCGGGTTCCGAGGTTCTTTGCGTACGACCTGTTGGCTCTCTCAGGACGCACGACTTTCAACCTTCGCCCAAACGCACGGAATCCTCTTTCTTTTCTCGGGTCCCTTTCGGCACTCTGATCGACCACAATAATTTCAAACTTGCGGTACGTTTGATGGTCGAGTCCGTCAAGCAATCGAAGGAGACAATCTGTTCGTTCATAGGTCGGCACAATTACCGAGATCAATGGGTTCCTTGCCGGAACGGATGCAAATCCTTCGTTGACCGGACGTTCCTCGCTTCCAAGCACCCGGCGTAAAGTCTGCGTGAGCGGTTTCCGGGATTGGCCTGGATTGTGGACGTCCAATGTGGAGCTGAAGAGAGAGAAAAAACCGAGCACGCTTCTAAGCCAAACATATTTTCTGTACATGTGTTTACGGTAGAAATAAAGACAGTTCTTATAGAATTCGTACTCCGCCCGGTCGTTGGCCTGTGAAAAGCTTGCCCCGCCCGCGTGCGTTACGACTGCGAACGGACAGTGAACAAGAAGGTATCCGAGCTTTCTCAACCGGAGTGCAAAATCGCCGTCTTCAAAATAGAAGGAAAACTTCTCATCGAACCCGTCGAGTTCATCAAAGGCAGACCGCCGAACGAGCATGAAACTCCCCTCGACCCAGGAAACAGGGAAGGCAGTACCTGCGTCGTTCAGTTTTTGCTCGGTTCGTCTCCACCAACCCCGCAGGAACGCCGGGGTCAGCGGGAGAAGAAGAGCTCTCCAAAATCCAGTGTGGGAAAACCTTGTCGTGTCGTTGCCGCTTCCGTCGAGCAATCGTGGCCCAACAACCGCATTTTGCTCATCACGTTCCATCTCCTTCAAGAGTGTTGATAACATTCCTTTGCGAAACTCGACATCGGCGTTGGCGACAACGAAGAACTGCGTTTTGAGTCGGGCAGCCCCCGCATTGATCGCGGCCGCATAACTCCGGTTTTCCGGCAACGAAACGATACACGCGTCGGCAAAGGTTCTCTTCACACGTGCAACACTGTTGTCCGACGAGCCTTGGTCCACGACGATAATGTTTCGAAGCGGCACGCCGTCGCCGACAAACGACTGAAGAGCACGTTCAAGGCACTCAGACGTATTCCAGTTGACAATGACAGCCCCCACCGTCAGGTTCGTTTCACTTCGCCGTTTCATCATTTCGAAGGAGACAGTGGCAGGGCACGTACTTCGCGGAGGACGTCGTCAACAGAAATTTCGGTGATACAATAAGGATTGGGAAATTTGCATCTCCAGTTGCATTCATAACAGTCAAGGGGATGATTCACGACCCGAACTGAACCATATGGAAAGTACCGGCTGAAGTGACCCCCGCCAAGAATTCCGACCGCCGGGATACCGAGCGACGCCGCGAGATGAAGAAGTCCGGATTCGTTTCCCACGAAAGCGACAGCCCGACTTAAAACTTCCACGACCTGCACAATGGTGAAGTCAGAGTAAACCAAAGCCTTATCGTGTATTCCTCCCGCAATCTCTGCCAGTATTGCCCGCTCGTCCCGGTTTCCGCACAGCACAATCGCCAGGTTGAATTCCTTCGAAATTCGGTTTGCGAGGTCAGAGAATTTCCGACGGTGCCATCGTCTTATCGGGCCGCTTCCTCCGGGACCGAGCATTACAAACCTACAGCCAATCAGATCGTGAGGCAAGACATCCGACCTCTGCGCAATGGCGTCGAGATAAGAGTCCCGGCCTGATCCACCAAAAGAACCGTGGAAGCTTCCATCTCCTATCACTTCTGCGAGCGTATCATATTTTTCTTTCTCAGGGCAATGGTCTTTCACCCGCAGCAGGCAGGTAAAGAACTTGTCGTTGTGTAAGCGCAGGGATGGATGGATGCATTCATCGTTCCCGCTGAATGCAATCGTTACTCGCGCGCCCGAGAGGAGCGTAATCTCATCCCCGACATGCTCTCGATGGTAGCTTGCGTAGATAGCGACACTTGGTCGAACAGAACGGACTTGACGCAATACGCGCCAGCGGTAGAAATAGTTTCTTCTGCAAGGAACACTCCGAAATTCCATTACTTCATCAAACAGTGGAATTGCGCGGGCGAGCTCTGCCGTCTCCGTGCGGCAGCAAAGAACGAGCTTCGAGCCGCGATACGTCTCGTGGATAGCTTCAAGATATCGTGCGAAAAAAACCATATCACCGATTCCGTCCGTTCGCACGATAAGCACCGTGTCCGAAGGCACATCTTTCTCGAAACGGAACACGATCTTGCAGAAGGTGTGAAACGCCCGGTCGGTATTCCGTTTGGCAAGCTTCAACAGTCTCATCGGGACGGTCACGAGCGCTCACCAACGGTTGATGCGAGGGGAAGAAAATCGCTCATCGAGATCACCGAAGTCGCTGCGAGCGAGAAAACGTAGAGCACGGCAATAGCGATCAGGCACGCCAGCAGGGGAATATCCACAAGCGTTCTGACTCCCATCACGATGAGATAGCAGAGAGAAAGTACAGCGATTGACACGATCGGCTGCCGCAGGAGATGAACAGTGATCATTCTGCGTACAAGGAAGATCGCAGACGCTGCCACGCACGCTTCGGCGAGAATGAATGACGAAGCCGCCCCCGACGCGCCGAAATGCGGCACCAGGGCCAGACTTGCTACGACTTGAATAACAACCCCGCCTGTGACGATGCGGCTGAAGGCTTTCTCCTGACCAAAAGCCGGTAGTATCCTGGTAAACACAATGGACATGAACTGGAGCGATGCAACGACAGTGAATAATCGAAATGGCACCACGGCATCCTCGTACGGCAAACCAAACAGGATGTTGACGAGTTCCCGGGAAAACAGCAGCCCGAAGAACACGGGAGTAATCCCAATGAGGACCGCGTACTTGTAGAGAATTGCCACGGAAACTCCGGTCTCCGGTGTATCCCTGATTGCGGAGCGGGAAAGCACAGGATAGAACGAAGACCACAAAAGGTTGGGAACAGCGGCCGAAAGGAGAAGAATCTTCGATGCCGCCGAAAAGTATCCGGCTTCCTTGAGAGAGCTGAAATACACAACCAGCAGCAGGCCGATGGAGAGGTTGATTTGCGAGAGGAGCGTCGGAACGAACAATTTGAATGACGACCTCAGGAGATTGATGCTAAACCGCACATCCAGCCTTGTCTGTGGCCTTGCATTCCTTCGTGTGTAATAAGAGAGAACGACAGCTGCAGGAAGAAGGGCCGAAACGGTATAGGCAACGGGAACGCGGTCAACATCGCCGGGCCAACGTACAAAAACCAGCATCGCCCCCAAATAGAGAACTGCTTGAACGTTTTTCTCGAACGTGAACCATCCGGTCTGACCGACCCCTTGGTATGCCCAGGTGAGCGTAACCATAGCCGGCAGAAGCGTAAATCCGTACAGCAGAAGGATAACCACCTTCTCCGGGTCATCAAAGAAGAGTTCCACAACAAACACGTAGCATGTAAGGGCAATGATCCCAAGGATGAGCCGGTCGAACAGAATTGTTTTGATGTAGAACTTCAACGAAGCAGGGTTCCTGCTCACCTCCCTTGTGCCGACGAAACCCAGACCATAGTCGGCGATCGGTACTGCGAGTGCAACCGCTGAAGCTCCGAACCCGATCAAACCGAGCTTGTCCGGTCCCAACACTCTGGCAACATAAATGAATGCTACGAACGAGACAATTCTCGACCCAAGGTCGCCAAGACCGAGATAAAAGACATTGGAGAGAACTTCTGACCTTCTACGAGGAAAGCGCACGCCCGCGTGGCCCTTTAATCTATGATTCCTAACAAAAAAACGGATTCTAAAGAATTATTTTGTCATTCCCCAGGCAAGAATCACGTAGGCTGGAATGAACGGAGTTTCCAGCGGGGCGATCGAGGATCTCAGCGCCGCAAAAAGCCTGACTTTTTGCTCTTTCGTCCCTCGTGAATAGTCAGGCTTCTCTTGTTGTCGGCAAAAGGTCATTTTACAAGCACGAGTTTCTTCAGCAATTGCTTCCCCGCAAATTGGAGTCTTGCAAAATACACGCCGCTGGCAAAGCGCGATGCATCGAACACTGCCTGCTGATAGACTCCCGCCTTCATGTTTTCATCCAGCAATGCTGCCACCTCTTTTCCGGTGATATCATACACTTTCAACACAACCCGCCCGTCAGACGGCAGCGTAAACTCAATCGTCGTCGTCGGGTTGAAGGGGTTAGGATAGTTTTGACTGAGGTCGAACGCCAGGGGCGCCAGGCCGGCTACAACATCGACTACATTTGTATACTTGCTGCTGCCATCTTTATCGATCTGCTTGATGCGGTATGCGTAGGTTCCAGGTGGAATATTTTTGTCTTCATACGAATATGATCTCGGAGACGCACTCGTACCAGCACCTGCAACAAAACCGATTGTGGACCAATTCTGATTTTGGAGTCGCTCGATTTCAAATCCATAATTATTCACTTCCGTCGCGGTATTCCATACAAGCTGAACATCGCCGCCGTGCACCGTCGCTGAGAACGAAGTCAGTTCGACCGGCAAAGAAGCATCCTGATATTTGACGGTGATGTAGTTGTTGTACTGGATGGCATCATAGCCGTATCCTGCAACATAAACGTTGCCCAGTGTGTCAACAGCAAGGGCGATCGCGGCATCAGTGTTGTTTCCGGCGGTCGTATAGCGTTCCACCCATTGCTGTACGCCCGAAGAATTGTAACAGAGTGTTGCAAAATCATCTCCGCTCGACACACCTATGCTGTAACCCGTGACATACACATTTCCCAACCGGTCCAGGGCGATCGCCTCGGCATAATCATCACCATTGCCGGATCCGTTGTACCGTGCGGTCCAAACGGTGTCTCCTGTCGAAGCATCGTAGCGGATCGTAAGATAATCGTAACTGTACGGCGACGCCGTACCTCGGCCAACACCCGTCACGTAAAGACCGTTTCCCCCGTCGGACACCAGAGCATAGGCAGCGTCGTCGCCGCCATTGTCATATCGTGCTATCCATTGTTGCGTTCCGGCCGAATTATATTTGATGGTCGCGTAGCCCCCGTGGCTAATGGATGTCCCGCTGGATCCTGTGACGTACACATTGCCGGAATTGTCAATGGCTATCGAAGAGGCTATATCACTTTGAAGACTGTCGTCATAGCGGGCGGCCCACTGTTGGATTCCAGACGAGTTGTACTTGATCGTCGCATAGTCGTATCCAGTGCCACTCCCACTACTTTGGCCTGTGACATAAACATTGCCGGAATTGTCAATGGCGAGCGCATGCGGGTCATCGTGATAAGCGCCGGGTCCGTTGTACCGTGCGCTCCAAAGAGTGTCTCCTGTCGAATTGTACTTGATCGTCACATAGTCATCCGAGCCGCTGGTGCCGGGGCTATCGCCTGTCACGTAAACATTGCCCGAAGTGTCGACTGCAATAGCGATTCCTTCGTCAGACCCGTGTCCCGGACCGTCATACCGGCTTGCCCACTGTTGAACTCCGGCAGAATCATACTTTATCGTTACGATGTCGTACTTGTTGACCGATCCATAGGTCGCGCCGGTAATGTATACATTCTCCTCCCTATCAACAGCGATGGCATTACCCATATCGGTGTTGTTGCCAGGCCCGTTGTAGTTTCTCACCCATACGGTATCGCCATTCGAATTATACTTGATCGTCGTACAATCATTGTTGACCCCCGTATACGCCTGGCCTGTCACGTACGTGTTGCCAGAACGGTCGATCGTCATGGCATACGCGTAGTCATATCCGTTCCCTGCACCGTTGTATATCGATGCCCATGCCTGCACGACTTGTGCGTTCGATCGGATGCCAACGAGGGCGATCACCATCATTGAAACACAGGCTCTGTGTTTATATTTCATAGTCCATTCCCACGAGAAGAACGTAAGACGAGTAATTCCACGGTCACAAGCTCAACAGTACCTTAGATGACTTGGTTCCATGTGAAGGAAGATAGCTGTTTCCCGTACGTCGCCGGTGGAACACCGTCATGAAGGTTCCAACTCGCGCTGCCTTCCTTGGCATGATGAGCCCGACGCGGAGGTTCCTCGCGACAACTCTGCCTAACCGGTGTGAAGCGGCCAGGGGAAGGTGTTATTACCGAGGGAATTCCCTCTCGTCGATTTTTTTGGTCCGATGCTCCAAGTATGTCGCCGATCCCGACTAATCCTTCAACTCCGGCGCCTGCGCTCAGGACAGTCGGGATGAACGCACAGAACGCGGTCACTTCAACAACAGCATTTTCTTCAACAGTTGCTTTCCGCCGGACCGCAATACGGCGAGATAGACGCCGGAAGAATACCGCGAAGCATCAAACACCGCTTGTTGATACTCTCCGGCCTTCCGGTTCTCATCGAGCAATGTTACCACTTCCCGTCCAAGAATGTCATAGACTTTGAGCGAAACACGGCCGTCATTCGACAGTGTGAACCCGACGGTTGTTGTCGGATTGAAGGGGTTGGGATAATTCTGACTGATCGTGAATACTCTTGGAGCATGCCCTACTTCAACGTCGATAACGCTGCTGTAAGTGAATGAGCCATTCCGATTAAGCTGTTTGAGCCGGTACGAATAGAAGCCGGCGGGGATGTTTCTATCGATATACGAGTACTTGCTCAGCGTGGTCGATGTTCCAGACCCGCGGACAAAACCAACATCGGACCACGAAGTTGCTGCCCACGTGGGGCTTTCCGGGACTGTCTTGCCCCCCGCGACCGAGAACTGGTCGACGGCAGTTGACCTCTGCACCTCAAATCCTTCATTGTCTTTTTCAGTCGATGTCGCCCAATGCAACTCGGTTTCCAATCCTGCAGATGTTGCGGAGAACGAAGCCATTTCGACAGGGAGGGCGGCGTCATCGGGGTTGGTTATCCCTACAAAGTCATACACAGGATCGTTGTCAGCTTTGCTGAAATTTCCCCCTGCATACACTCTCGCTCTGGCAAGATCAAGGGCCAGAGAAAGCACAGAGTTATCGGGGTTGGGATTCCAGCTTGTTGCCAGTCCGGTCGAATGATCCAGAGCTGCAAGATAGTTTCTGATCTGGCCGCCGATGGTGCCAAAGTAGCCTCCGGCATAGACAACGGAGTCGGTCGCAGCGATGGCGGTTACAGTACTGTTGGGATTGGGATCCCAGTCTGTAACTTGGGTGGTGGACAAGTCAACAGATCCGATCCCGGACCGGGATTGACCGCCGATATGTCCAAACGATCCACCGACGTATAATGTGGATCCTCTCACGCAAAGAGAAAGAACTGTACCGTCGGCCACCGGAGGCCAGACTTCAGGAACTGAGCCGTTGACAGTGTCTACCTCCGAAAGATGCGAATAAGGGTAGCCGCCGATATTCGTGAAATCGCCGCCTACATACAAAGAGATTCCATATGGGACGATAGCCCGGACCGTCGAATTGGGTTCAGGGTCCCATCCTGTTGCGTTGCCTGTCGACGCATCGAGTGCAGCGAGGTTGGAACGCGACTGACCACCGATGGACGAAAAGGAGCCGCCGGCCCATACGGTCGATCCCGAGGTTGCGAGGACGATCACTTGACCATCTGGGCCGGGGTTCCAGCTGGTCGCATTGCCTGTCGACGCATCAAGTGCAGCCAAGTGTGATCTCGACTGACCACCGATGGACGAAAAGGAGCCGCCGGCCCATACGGTCGATCCCGAGGTTGCGATAGCATCCACTACACCATCTGATCCCGGATTCCAAGTGGTCGCACGGCCGGTCGACGCATCAAGTGCTGCAATGCTGAAGCGAGCTTTTCCGCCCGCACTGACGAAAGCGCCTCCTGCACATACTTTCGATCCGGCGGCAGCGAGGGCGTATCCGGTCGAACCGGCTTCCGGGTCCCACGCCGTTGCAATCCCTGTAAGGGTGTCGAGTGCGGCGAGCCGTTCCCGGGTTTGACCGCCAATACTCGTGAAAGCTCCTGCTACGTAGAGTTTTGAGCCAAAGAGCGACAAAGCATAGACAGTATTATTGGCATTGGGCATCCACGCCGTTGCTGCGCCGGTTGTGGTGTCAATTTCACCTATGTAATTCCGCGAACTATCACCGATCGCTGTGAATTCTCCTCCGACGAAAATACCTGATGAGGAACGTGCGAGGCAGAAAACTCCTGCGAAGCCTTCAGCGGAAAAGGTCACTTCAGGGTCCCACGCCGTTGCATTTCCGGTCGATACATCCAAGGCCGCGATCCAGGAACGAAATCCACCGCCTATGTCAACGAATCTCCCCCCCACATACAATGTTGACCCTGAGAGGAGAAGTGCGTACACCCCGCCATCGGCTTCCGGGTCCCAAGCCGTGGCGTTTCCGCTTGACGCATCGAGAGCGGCGATATAGTTTCGCGTCTGCCCGCCTATGTTCGAAAAGTATCCGCCGGCGTAAATGGTAGAACCCGAGATTGAGAGAGCACGCACTTCGTTATCTGCGTTCGGGTCCCAGCTTGTCGCACTGCCCGTTGCCACATCGAGTGCTGCAATATATGACCGGGATGCTCCCCCGATGTTTAAAAAATCTCCGCCAACGTAAAGGATTGATCCAGACAACGTAAGCGTCAGCACGTCAGCGTCAGCATTTGGATTCCAGGCTGCATCAAGCGAGTTGTCAGAATTGATATGGGCGATATGGTTACGCACTATCCCGTTCACGTGTCCAAATTCGCCACCAACATACCATCCGCCTGTACCGTCAGGAACGATTGCATATACGGGTCCCTGCACTGTCGGCGATACTGTGTCGGGAACACCAGTGGCGGTGTCAATGGTTACGGCACAACCCGTCAAGCCTCCAACATAATCGAACGATCCTCCCAGATAAATCGTATTCCCGCCAACGGCAATCGCTGAAACCGAGCGATTGGCGAAATAAAGGTTACTGACGTTTGACTGTGCTGCAACGTTTGACGTAGCGATGATGGCGCAAACCAGAATCATCCAAGCGCAATGCACGAGACCTTTCATATATCCTCCATAGAAGGTATGAGACGTCGACACCTCCTTCGTACCGTGGGTGTCGATATGGGTGCGGCCAAGGTAAACTCGGCAACCGGAGCGGTCCTTACGGAGAAACTGTAGGGTCAAATCAGCAGGACAATCGTGCGGGTTGGCTCAACTGCTGCGAAGCATTGAACGAGGCCGAACTTTCGCCGGTTGTGGGAGGCACGCGGGAGAAGTTCGCTTGAGAAGGACGGTTTGATGGTGGAAAACATGAAATTTCTTTTCCGGGCGCGGACGGGGACGGTTTCCTGAGAACACGCATCCATGTCTTTTTCCGTCAGCTGGTCGTCGTCATCGGTGTTGTCGGTCATTTCCAGGATTGCGCATCCTGAGAAACAAACGGCGTAATGTGCGGCGGGAATAAAGTCCTCCGGAACAGGTGAGAGAACCGCGTATAAGCCTTCCGTGAGATCGAGCCTGTCTGCCGATCGGCGCGGAAGTACCCTTGATGCCGACTGGTATACGACACTCAGATCCGATGATTGCCATGGAGGGTGTGGGAGAGAAGACAGGACTGCGAGAAAAAAGACAATCTGAAATGTGAAGTTCTTCG
>Ga0335079_10010647_pt1 | contig 10472 bp, 8 predicted proteins | sample Lox_Sample_33_FD_206719 | JGI IMG/M metagenome (GOLD analysis project Ga0335079, IMG submission 206719) | Soil microbial communities from Loxahatchee National Wildlife Refuge, Florida, United States - Lox_Sample_3.3 | ecosystem: Environmental > Terrestrial > Soil > Wetlands | place: USA: Florida... | reverse complement strand
CACCGGCCACTTGACGCGAAAGGGAAGATTCGCGAGCAGGGCGAGGCCCAGGCCGACCAGGAGCGCCCCGGGAACCGTGACGACCACGTAGATCGAGGTGGTCGCGACGCTGCGCCAGAAGCGCTCGTCGGCGAAGGCGCGGGCGTAGTTCTCCAGCGCGACGAAGGGCTCCCCGCGCCACGGCTCGGCAAGATGGATGTCGAAGAAGCTCGCCCAGACGAGATTGGCGATCGGATAGACGACGATGAGGAGCAGGAGCAGCGCCGCCGGTGCGAGGAGCAGGAAGCCGAGCGAGCGCTCGGAGAGGCTCTTGCGCGTCATCGAACGTCGTCCCCGCCCATTTGGGCAGCTGAGCGGGGAGCCGGCGTGGTTTGTTGCGAAGTCACCGGATTCCCGCTTGCGCGGGAATGGCAACACTCAGCGATAGATCGTCCCTAGCCGGCTCTTCATGTCGGCGAGCGCCGCATCGGTCGTCTTCGTCCCGGCGAGATAGGCGTTCATGTTCGAGCGGATCGCGTCGGAGACTTCGGTGTAGCGAGGCGTCACGGGCCGCGACTTCGCGCCTTCGACGACCGGCAGCGCGTCGGCGAACCACGGATTCGCCTTGAGCACGCCCGCATCCTTGTACACCTGCGGGAACACCGGCAGGTTCGACGCGAGGATCGCCATCGTCTTCGACACCTCGGGCGAGGAGAGATAGCGCGCGAACTTCACCGCCTCGGCCTTGTTCTTCGAGAAGGCGGAGACGGCGACCTGCCAGCCGCCGATGCAGGTCGCGCTCTTCCCGCCCTTGTCGGCGGGGAGCGTGGTCACGCCGACCTTGCCCTTGACCTTGGTGTCGGCGTCGTTCTCGACGCGGTTCCAGAAGTAGCCCCAGTTCTGCGCGAAGATGACGTTGCCCGCCTGGAAGTCCACCCGGATGCGGTCGGTCGCGATCTCGCCGATGTTCTTCGGGAGCACGCCCGCGACCTTGAGGCGCCCCATCAGCTCGAACGGCTTCCTCGCCTCCGGCGCGTCGAGATTCGGCTTGCCGTTGCGGACGAGCTCGCCGCCGGCGCCCCAGAGCGGAACGAGGTAGGTGCACACCGTGCCCTCGATCGGTGCGCCCGCGGTCGCGAAGCCCTGGAGCTGCGGGTTGTTCTCCCCCTTCATGATTACCTGTGCCGTCTCCATCAGCTCGTCCCAGGTTTTCGGCGGGGGGCGCTTGTACTTCTCGAGCAGATCCTTGCGGTAGTACAGGAACTGCGCGTCGGCGAAGAACGGCAGCGCGACGAGCTTCCCGCCGACCTGGTCGGCGTCGCCGTAGGCCTTGAGATAGCTCGCGACGAGCTTCGCCTTGTCCGCGCCAAGGTAGCCGTCGAGCGGCTCCGCCCATCCGGCGGCCGCCCACTGCGCGGGCCGCACGACGTCGATCAGCATCAGGTCGAGCGCGGAATCCTTCGCCGCCAGCACGGTGTTCAGATATTGCTGCTGCGCCTCCGAGGTCGCGCCTCCCACCTCGATCTCGATCTTCACGCCGGGATTGTTCTTCTGGTACTCGTCGGCGACCTTGCGCATGACGTCGGGACGCTGCTGGCCGCCGGTGAACATGTGCAGCGTCGTCTCGGCGGTCGCGATCGCCGCGCAAAGGCTTCCGAGCGCCGCCACGAGCCACAGCCGCAAGTGCTTCATCGCATCCTCCCTGAAGTTGGTTATCCGGCGCTGGTCTGCGCGAGCCCCGCGTCGACGACCAGGGCGTGCCCCGTGATCCCACGGGCGTCGTCCGAAGCGAGAAACAGCGCCGCGCGCGCCACGTCGTCGCCGTCGAGACGAAACTTGAGGCACTGCCCGTCGAGAAACGCGCGCTCCTGGTCGGGGCCGATCCAGCGCGCGCGCTGGCGCGGCGTATCGATCGCGCCGGGCACGATCGAGTTCACGCGGATGTTGCGCGCCCCGAGCTCGCGGGCGAGCGCGCGGGTGAGGCCGTGGATCGCCCCCTTCGCCGCCGTGTACGCGGGCATGCCGGGCGTGCCGCGCATCCAGGACACCGAGCCCAGGTTGATGATCGAGCCGGCGCCGGCGCGAGCCATGCCCGGAGCCACGGCCTGCGACGCGAAGAAATGATGCCGGAGGTTGACCGCGATCTGCTCGTCCCAGTAGTCGGCTGTCACGTCCTCCATGCTGCGGCGGTCGTCGTGCGCCGCGTTGTTGACGAGCACGGTCACCGGTCCCCATTCGCGCTCGATCGCCGCGAGGAGCGCGCGGAGCGCGCCGACGTCGCGGAGGTCGCAGGGATCGAAGCGCACCTGCGCCGGTGCGCAGCGCGCGACGAGCTCGCGCGAGGGCTCCTCGGCGATGTCGCAAAACGCCACGCGCGAGCCTTGCTCGGCGAACCGCGCGACGATGTCGGCGCCGATCGCGGATCCGCCCCCGGAGACGAACACGATCCGGCCGGCGAGGCTCGGGTACGTCGCCGTCCGGGACGCGGACGAGGCTTCCATGGTCGGCGATCTATAGCACAGAGGCGACTTCGCTGTGAAGCGAGACTACAATGATGCCCTGCAACGGCAAGAGGACCGCGATGGATCTCCCCGTCAATCACTTCAAGCGCGCCATCGCCGAGGGCAGGACGCCCGTCGGCGCGTGGCTCGTGAGCGGCGCGCCCGCGACTGCCGAGGCGCTCGGCTGCGTCGGCTTCGACTTCCTCGTCGTGGACATGGAGCATACGCCGATCGACGTGCCGCAAATGACCGAGATCCTGCGCACGCTGGCGGGCACGCCGGCCCAGGCGATCGTGCGTCCGCCCTGGAACGACATGGTATGGGTCAAGCGCCTGCTCGACGCGGGAGCGCAGAGCCTGCTCTTTCCCTTCGTCCAGAACGCCGAGGAGGCGCGGCGCGCGGTGGCCTACACGCGCTATCCGGGCGCGGGGCTGCGCGGCGTCGCCGCCATGCATCGCGGCAGCCGCTACGGCACCATCGCCGACTACCAGAAGCGCGCGCACGAGGAGATCTGCGTCATCGTGCAGATCGAGACCACGACCGCCTTTGACCAGCTCGAGGCGATCGCCGCGGTGCCGGGGGTCGATTCGATCTTCATCGGTCCGGCGGACCTCTCCGCGTCGATGGGCATGCTGGGCGACATGGGCAACGTCGCGGTGCAGGAGAAGCTGCGCGCCGGGGCCCGCGCCTGCCGCCAGCTCGGCAAGCCCTGCGGCATCGTCGGCGCCAATCCGCAGATCGTCGAGCGCTTCCTCGACTACGGCTTCTCGTGGGTAGCGGTCGGATCCGACCTGGCGATGCTCGTCGGCCGTGCGCAGGAGTTCCTGACCGCCGTTCGAAAAACGGTCGGCGCGAGCGGCAAGTCTTGAAGGGCATCGCGGCGCGGTGACCGCGACGCTCGAGCTCGCCGCCGGGCCGGCACGCGTGCTGCTCGCACCCGAGGTCGGCGGAGCGATAGCAGCGTACGAGTGGAACGGCGCGGCCGTGCTGCGCCGCGCGGGCCCCGGGGCGCTTTCGCGCGGGGACGTCCGCGGTCTGGCATCGTATCCGCTGATCCCCTTCTCCAACCGGATCGCGCAGGCCACGCTCCGCTGGCGAGGCGCCGAGTATGCGCTGGCCCGGTACCTGCCCGGTCATCCGCACGCGATCCACGGCAACGGCTGGCAACGCGCCTGGGAGGTGGTCGAGCGCTCGGCGCGGCACGCCGTGCTCGAGCTCGCGCACGACGCCGCCGGGCCGCGCGCGCTCGAGTGGCCGTTTGCCTATCGGGCACGCCAGAGCTTCGAGCTCGCCCGGGACGCGCTCGCACTGTGCCTCGCGATCGAGAACACCGGCAAGGGCGCCTTCCCCTTCGGCCTGGGCTGGCATCCGTTCTTTCCGCGCTCGAGCGCTACCCGGCTCGCGTTCGACGCGACGGGCGTCTGGCGGACCGACGCCACGCAACTCCCCGTGCGATTCGAGCCCGTTCCCGCGCCGTGGAGCTTTTCCGCACCGCGCGCGATCGGCGCGACGGCGCTTGACCACTGCTTCGCCGGCTGGCGCCCTCCCGCGAGGCTGCGCTGGCCGGAGACGGGCATCGCCGCGTCGATCGCCGCGGATGCCGCGTGCAGCTACCTGTTCGTCTACGTCCCCCCGGGCGCCGACTATCTGGCGGTCGAGCCGGTCACACACATGACCGACGCGTTCAACCGCGCCGACGCGGGCGCAGCCGAGACCGGCACCCGCGTTCTCGCGCCCGGCGAGAGCTTTTCTTGTACGATGCGCATTTCGATTGCCGCAGTCACCGATGACCCTGGTGTTTGAATGCGCGCTCGACATCAAGGCGAGCCTGGGCGAATGCCCGGTCTGGTCGGTCGACGAGCAGGTTCTCTACTGGGTCGACATCAACGCGCCGTCGCTCAATCGCTTCGATCCGCTGACCGGTCGCAACACGAGCTGGCCGATGCCCTGCTCGATCGGCTGCTTCGGCCTGCGCCGGAGCGGCGGCTTCATCGCCGCGCTTCGCGACGGCATCTGGCTGGTCGCTCCCGACGGCAGGCTCGAGCGCAAGGTCGCCGACGCGCCCTACGATGCCGCGCACATGCGCTTCAACGACGGCCGCGTCGACCCGCGAGGCCGGCTCTGGGCCGGCAGCATGAACGAGAAGCGCGACGCGAGCAGCGCCAAGCTCTACCGCCTCGACGCCGACTACCGGCTGACCGCCATGATTCCGGGCATCATGATCTCCAACGGGCTCGCGTTCAGCCCCGACGCGCGCACGATGTATCACGCCGACACGCCGACCCGGACCGTCACCGCCTGGGATTTCGACGCCGCGACCGGCGACATCAGCAATCGCCGCATCTTCGCGCAATTCGCGGGCGTGACCGATCGCCCCGACGGCTGTGCGGTCGACCGCGAGGGCTGCTACTGGAGCGCCTTCTACCACGGTGGCAAGGTCGTGCGCCTCTCGCCTCGCGGCGATCGCCTCGCGGAGTTCGCCGTGCCCGCGATGTGTCCGACGATGTGCGCCTTCGGCGGCCCGGACCTGAAGACGCTGTTCGTGACCAGCGCGCGCCAGCAGCGTGCGGCCGACGAGCTCGAACGGCTCCCGCAATCGGGGGGCATCTTCGCGATGCGCGTGGCCGTCCCCGGGCTGCCCGAGCCCAAGTTCGCCGGCTAGGCACGTTCTCCGCGCGCGCAGCGCCTCTCGATGCAGCTCGATCCGGCCGCGTACATCCGACTCACGGCGTCGAGCTGCATCGACAAGTCGGCGTCGGGCGCCGCTTTCGCGACCAGCACCGGCGACGTGCTCGAGATCGCCTGCTTCGGTCCCGGCGTGTTCCGCCTGCGCGTCGGCGCGCATACCCGGCCCGACTACGGACTCCTCGTCGCGCGCGCGCAGCGCTGCGAGATCGGGGCGCCTGCCCAGGGCGCGTGGTCGTTCGCCGCGGGCGAGACGCGGCTGGAGCTGAACGGGGAGCCGTTCGACCTCAAACTCTTCCACGCCGAGCAGCCGCTGCTCTCGTCGATCACCGACGAGCATTTCCGCGGCTTCACGCGCCTGCCCACGATCGGCCGCACGCGCGACGGCACGCAGTGGCTCGCGGCCTTCGCGCTGCACTCGGGCCAAGCCGTCTACGGCCTGGGCGAGCGCTTCGGCCCGCTCAACAAGCGCGGCCAGCTCGTGACCTCGCAGGTCGAGGACGCGCTCGGCGTCAACACGGGCCGGGCGTACAAGTGCACTCCGTTCTGGTGGAGCCCCGGCACGGCCAAGACCGGCGCCTGGGGCGTCTTCGTCAACACGCCCGGCCGCGTCGTGCACGGCGTGGGCTATCCCGACTGGTCGCACCGCTCCTGCGTGGCCGTGGTCGACGACGAGGCGCTCGACCTGTTCTTCATCGCCGGCCGCGATCCGGCGCAGATCCTCGATCGCTACACGACGCTCACGGGACGGGCGCCCGACGTTCCGCTCTGGAGCCTAGGGCTCTGGGTATCGCGTGCGTACTATCGCACTGCCGACGAGGCCGCCGCCATCGCGGAGGAGCTGCGGGCGCGGCGGATCCCCTGCGACGTGCTCACCCTCGACGGGCGCGCGGCGTGGGACGTGCAGACGCGCTTCGACTTTCGCTGGGACGAGACCCGCTATCCCGATCCCGCGGCGGCCCTGGAACGCATCAAGCGTCACGCGCTGAAGGTCTGCGTCTGGGAGTATCCCTACGTCTCGGTGCATTCGCCGCTGTTCGCGGAGCTCGCCGCCCAGGGCTTCCTGCTCAAGGCGCCCGACGGCGAGCCCGGCATCCTGCAATGGGACACCGCGCCCGCGACCTCGCATTTTTCGAGCGTGCTCACGCCGCTCGCGCCTTCCGGGATCGTCGATTTCACCAACCCGGGCGCGTACTCATGGTGGCGCGACGCGCACGAGCCGCTGTTCCGCGCCGGGGTCGACGTGATCAAGAGCGACTTCGGCGAGCACGTGCCCGCCGATGCGGTCGCCTTCAACGGCGACCGCGGAGCGCGTCTGCACAACGTCTACGCGCTGCTCTACAACCGCTGCGTGTACGAGGCGACCCGGAAATTCGCCACCGCCGACGCGCAGGCGCCGATCGTGTGGAGCCGTGCGGGCTGGAGCGGCAGCCAGCGCTATCCGGTCCACTGGGGCGGCGATCCGCAAAGCGATTGGGAGGGTCTGGCGGCCAGCATCCGCGGCGGCCTTTCCTGGGGCATGAGCGGCGCGGCGTATCACGCCACCGACGTCGGCGGCTTCTACGGCTCCGAGCAGCCGTCGCCGGAGCTCTACCTGCGCTGGCTGCAGATGGCGGTGTTCGCCTCGCACATGCGCCTGCACGGGATCGGCGCCCGCGAGCCCTGGGCCTTCGGCGAGGAGGCCGAGCGCATCGCGCGGCAATGGATCGAGTTCCGCTACCGGCTGCTGCCGTACCTGCAGTCGCTCGCGACCCAGGCCGCGCAGACGGGGATGCCGGTCATGCGCGCGATGCCGCTCGCCTTCCCCGGCAACGCGCTCACGCGCGGCTACGATACGCAATTCATGTGCGGCGACGCGCTGCTCGTCGCGCCCATCATCGCGCCGGGCGGCGAGATCGAGGTCGCGCTGCCTCCGGGCGCCTGGTACGACCTCGCAAGCCGCCAGCGCCTCGCCGGCCGGCAGGTGATCCGCTACCGCGCGCCCCTCGAGCGCTTCCCAGTCTTCGGCCGCGAGGGATACGCGCTGCCTCTCGGGCCCGTCGTCCAGAGCACGCGAGAGATCGATCCGGCTGCGCCCCTCGACGCGCTCTACCTGTTCGGCAAGCCTGCGCGAGCGCTCGCCGGGTTCGCGCAGGCGAGCGTCGCGCTCGCCGAGGGCGAGGCGGTCGTCACGGCGGCAAAGGGCGTCTGCGTCGAGGTCTTCGGCGATTCGACCGGCATCCGGCTCGTCGCTTCGGGACAGTGACGGTGCGCCTCACGATCGCGGTCACGGTCGGCGAGCCCGCGGGCATCGGTCCCGATCTCTGCGTGCGCCTCGGCGAGAAGAGCTGGCCCGCACGGCTGGTGCTCGTCGGCGACATCGAGCTCCTGCGCGAGCGAGCGCGGCGCCTCGGCGTGGGCGTTCGCTTCGCGCCGTACAGCCTCGGCGGCGCGTCGGGCGCCGCGACGCTCGAGGTCGCGCACTTTCCACTCGCCACGCCGGCGATCCCCGGCCGGCTCGATCCGACCAATGCCAAGGCCGTGCTCACCACGCTCGACGCGGCGCTCACGGGCTGCACCTCCGGCGAATTCTCGGCGATGGTGACGGCCCCCGTGCAGAAGAGCGTGCTCAACTACGCCGGCATCGCCTTCACGGGCCACACCGAGTTTCTCGCCGAGCGCACCGGCGTGAAGCGGGTCGTGATGCTTCTGGTCGGCGGTCCGCGCGAGCGCCTGATGCGCGTCGCGCTCGCCACCACGCATCTGCCGCTCTCCGCGGTGCCCGCGGCGATCCGTCAGCCCGACCTCGAGGAGATCCTCGGCGTCGTCGCCGCGGACCTCGCGGCGAAGTTCGCCATCGAGCGGCCGCGGGTCGTCGTGTGCGGGCTCAATCCGCACGCCGGCGAAGGCGGCTTCCTCGGCCGCGAGGAGATCGATGTCATCGCGCCGGCGATCAAGGCGGCTCGCGCTGCCGGCCTCGACGTGCGCGGACCCGTGCCGGCCGATACGGCGTTCGTCCCGAAGGTGCTCGCCGAGACCGATTGCGTCCTGGCCATGTATCACGACCAGGGGCTCCCGGTGCTCAAGCACGCGAGCTTCGGACACGGTGTCAACGTGACGCTGGGACTGCCGATCCTGCGCACCTCCGTCGACCACGGCACCGCGCTTGACCTGGCGCAGGACGACGAGAAGGCGCGCGGCGCCGATCCGGGGAGCCTCTTCGCCGCGGTGGAGCTGGCGATCGACCTGGCGTGGCGCGCGGTCAAGCGCTGAGCGGCGTCGTTGCCGTCACCCCGGGGATCGGCTCGAGCACGAGTCCCGTATCCTGCGATTCAAGGACACCGGGTCCCCGCTTCCGCGGCGACGACGATACAATGCGGCGTCACATCGAGTCGATGCACTTCCCATGGCTGACGCCTTTCTCGCCCATGCCGACGCGATCGTCGAGCAGCTCCGCGCCGACGGCTTCTACAAGTCGGAGCGCGTGATCGGCAGCCCGCAGGGGTCGGCGATCCGGCTCGCCGACGGCCGCGACGTGCTCAACTTCTGCGCCAACAACTACCTCGGGCTCGCCGACGACCCGCGGCTGGTCGCGGCGGCGAAGGCTGGGCTGGACCGCTACGGCTTCGGCATGGCGTCGGTGCGCTTCATCTGCGGGACGCAGAGCGTGCACAAGGAGCTCGAGCGGGCGCTGTCCGCGTTCCTCGGGACCGACGACGTGATCCTGTACTCGAGCTGCTTCGACGCCAACGGAGGGCTCTTCGAGACGCTGCTCGGCGAGGAAGACGCGGTGGTGAGCGACGAGTTGAACCACGCGAGCATCGTCGACGGCATCAGGCTCTGCAAGGCCAAGCGCTATCGCTACCGCAACAACGACATGGCGGACCTGGAAGCGAAGCTCGCGGAAGCCGAGGCCGCCGGAGCGCGCTTCACGCTCGTCGCGACCGACGGGGTGTTCTCGATGGACGGCATCATCGCGAACCTCGGGGCGATCTGCGACCTCGCCGAGCGCCATCGGGCGCTGGTCATGGTCGACGACTCTCACGCGGTCGGCTTCGTCGGCGCGGGCGGCCGCGGCACGCCCGAGCATTGCGGCGTCGCTTCGCGCGTCGACATCGTGACCGGCACGCTGGGCAAGGCGCTGGGCGGCGCGTCCGGCGGCTACACGGCCGGCCGCGAGCGCATCGTCGAGCTTCTGCGCCAGCGCTCGCGTCCGTACCTCTTCTCGAACACGCTTGCGCCGTCGATCGCCGCCGCATCGCTCGAAGTCCTGCGGCTGCTCCGGAGCGGCGAGGGCGCGACGCTGCGCAACCGCGTCCGCGAGAACGGCGAGCGCTTCCGGCGCGCGATGGCCTCGCTCGGCTTCCAGCTCGTTCCGGGCGAGCATCCGATCATCCCGGTGATGCTGGGCGACGCCGCGCTCGCGACCCGCATGGCCGATCTCCTGCTGGCCGAGGGCGTGTACGTCATCGGCTTTTCCTACCCGGTCGTGCCGAAGGGCAAGGCGCGCATCCGCACGCAGATGAGCGCCGCGCACACCGCCGAGGAGATCGATCGCGCGGTGGCGGCGTTCGCCAAGGTCGGCAAAGCGCTCGGCGTGATCCACTGACCAGGCTCTGATCTTCATGAAGGCACTCGCCAAGCTCGAACGTGCTCCCGGGCTCACGCTCACCCGCGTCAAGAAGCCCGAGGTCGGCCACAACGACGTGATGATCCGGATCCGCAAGACGGCGATCTGCGGCACCGACCTCCACATCTGGAACTGGGACGACTGGGCGCAGAAGACGATCCCCGTGCCGATGCACGTGGGTCACGAGTACGTCGGCGAGATCGTCGAGATCGGCCAGGAGGTCCGCGGCTTCCGCGTCGGCGACCGCGTCTCGGGCGAAGGCCACATCACCTGCGGCTACTGCCGGAACTGCCGCGCGGGACGCCGCCACCTGTGCCGCAACACGGTCGGTGTGGGCGTGAACCGGGAGGGCGCGTTCGCGGAGTACCTGGTGATCCCCGCGTTCAACGCCTTCAAGATTCCCGACGACATCCAGGACGATCTCGCCGCGATCTTCGATCCCTTCGGCAACGCCACGCACACCGCGCTCACGTTCAACCTCGTGGGCGAGGACGTGCTCATCACCGGCGCGGGCCCGATCGGCGCGATGGCCGCCGCGATCGCCCGCCACGTCGGCGCGCGCCACGTCGTCGTGACCGACATCAACGACTATCGCCTGGATCTCGCGCGGCGCATGGGCGCGACGCGCGCGGTGAACGTCGGGCGGGAGAAGCTTCGCGACGTCATGACGGAGCTGCACATGACTGAGGGCTTCGACG
>Ga0335079_10010644_pt1 | contig 10474 bp, 8 predicted proteins | sample Lox_Sample_33_FD_206719 | JGI IMG/M metagenome (GOLD analysis project Ga0335079, IMG submission 206719) | Soil microbial communities from Loxahatchee National Wildlife Refuge, Florida, United States - Lox_Sample_3.3 | ecosystem: Environmental > Terrestrial > Soil > Wetlands | place: USA: Florida... | reverse complement strand
ACCCACCCGCCGAGATCGATTTCTGTGACGGCCTGTAACCGTCCGGCAAGGCTGCGCGCGGGGTCGGTAAGGTGTAATGGAATTCCGTCTCGTCAGCTCGTACAAACCGCAGGGCGACCAGGGCAGCGCCATCCAGTCGCTCACCCGCGGTGTCTATGACGGCGACAAGCACCAGGTGCTGCTCGGGGTCACCGGCTCGGGTAAGACCTTTTCCATGGCCAAGGTGATCGAGCAGGTGAACCGCCCGGCGCTTATCCTGGCGCACAACAAGACGCTGGCGGCGCAGCTCTATCACGAGTTCAAAGCTTTCTTCCCGCACAATGCGGTCGAGTACTTTGTATCGTATTACGACTATTACCAGCCGGAAGCCTACATTCCCGCCGGCGATGTCTACATCGAGAAGGAAGCCACGATCAACGACGAGCTCGACAAGCTGCGCCTGTCGGCTACCAAGTCGTTGTTTGAGCGGCGCGACTGTATCATCGTCGCCTCGGTGAGCTGCATCTACGGCCTGGGCTCGCCCGAGGCCTATTACGGGATGCTGCTGTTCCTGGAAAAGGGACAGAAGATCAAGCGCGAGGAGATCACGCGCAAGCTGGTCGAAATCCTCTACGAGCGCACCGACACCGACCTGCGCCGCGGAACGTTTCGCGTGCGCGGCGATGTCATCGAAATCTTTCCGACCTACGACGATGCGGCCTACCGCATCGAGCTGTGGGGCGACGAGGTCGAATCGCTGGCGCAGATCGATCCGCTCTTCGGCACGGTGAAGCAGAAGCACCTGCGCCTGCCCATTTATCCCAAGACGCACTATGTGATGAAGCCGGAGCGCAAGGATGCGGCCATCGGCTCCATCCTGGAAGAGCTGGCGTGGTGGGAAAAAGAGCTGGAAAAGCAGGGCCGCATGATGGAAGCGGCGCGCGTGCATCAGCGCACGCGATTCGATCTGGAGATGATCAAGGAGATGGGATACTGCCACGGGATCGAGAACTACTCGCGGCATTTCACCGGGCGCTTGCCCGGCGAGCCCCCACCGACGCTGCTCGATTATGTACCGCGCGATTATCTCCTGTTCATCGACGAATCGCACCAGACCATCCCGCAAATCCACGGCATGTGGCACGGTGACCGCTCGCGCAAGCAGAACCTCATCGAGTACGGATTCCGCCTGCCCAGCGCGCTGGACAACCGCCCGCTGACCTTCGAGGAATTCGAGCATCGGGTAAATCAGGCGATCTATGTTTCGGCTACGCCCGGCCCGTACGAGCTGACGAAATCCGCCGGCGTGGTGGTCGAACAGATTATCCGGCCGACCGGCCTGATCGATCCCGAAGTAGAAGTGCGCCCGGTGAAGGGGCAGATCGACGACCTGTTGCACGAGATTCGCGATCGCGCCAAGAAAGGCGAGCGCGTGCTGGTGACCACACTTACGAAGCGCATGGCCGAAGACCTGGCCGAGTATTACAGCGAGGTCGGGGTGCGCTGCCGCTATATGCACTCGGAGATCGAGACGCTGGAGCGCATCAAGATTCTGCGCGATCTGCGCAAGGGCGAGTTCGATGTGCTGATCGGCATCAACCTGCTGCGCGAAGGCCTCGACCTGCCCGAGGTCTCGCTGGTGGCCATCCTCGATGCCGATAAAGAAGGTTTTTTACGCTCCGGGGGATCGCTGATCCAGACCATCGGCCGCTGCGCCCGTAACCTAAATGGGCGCGCCATTCTCTATGCCGACACGATGACCGATTCGATGAAGAAGGCCATCGACGAAACCTACCGCCGCCGCGCCATTCAGAGCGCTTACAACGAGGAGCATGGCATCACGCCGGAGAGCATCGTGCGCCCGCTGGACATGACGCTCGTCGCCGTGGCCAATGCCGATTACGCCGACCTCACCAACGAAACCGAAGGCATGCCGGAATTTCGCTCTCAGGAAGAGCTGGACGCTTACCTTGCCAAGCTTGAGGGCGAGATGAGAGAGTGCGCCAAGCGCTTCGAGTTCGAGCAGGCGGCCAAGTTGCGGGACACCATCCGCGAGCTGCGGACCAAAGAATTTATGTTCGTGTAATTACGGCGGGCGGTTGCGCGTCGTCAGGCCACCGCCGCTCCAAAAACGTGCGAATGCAAGTCGCAGATGGGCCGGAGTTCCGCGTCGTCTCCGTCGAAAAGCCAGCCCGGATAGGCACAATGCAGGTGGAACGCCCTCTCTTGCATGGCATCATTCCAGAGCTTCTCCAGCGCGAGAGCTCCAGCCTTGTTGCCCGTTTCCCAGAGCACAGCCACCATCTCTCCGAATACGGTAAGTCCCTGTTCCCGGCTGCGGGCCGCCTTCTTGGCGTCGAGCAGAAGTTTGCCGACGGAGGCCATAAAGAGGCTGGCATCAGGCAAACCGTCCACCATAAACATGGCCAGCATCTCGTTCGCGTCGCACATGGTGAAACGACCTTTCCTGGCATAGTTGCGCACATCGACTTCCAGACGCTCCAGGGTCTTGATCAATTGCATCCGATGCTCTGCGGTGCACACCAGCAAAACTGAATTGCCGATGAGAAGGCCGGAACACACCACGCCGGAAAGCCGGTCAATCAGGGCATCGTGGGTGTCGTAAAAATGTACGGAATGAACGGGTGCGAACGAACTCATAAGCCTCCCCTTCAGGGATAGTACAGTGAGATGCGCTCTGATCGCTGTCCGATGCTTGTGTTTTTCATTTGGATACTTCGCTGCGCGGGCAAAACCCTTGCCGCCGCGCAATACCCAGGGGCTTCAAAGCCCTGACAACTTTATCGCGACACAATCATGACGGGCTGCTGCTGCGTGGGAGACGCTATGTTCTGCGTAAGAGTGTTGTTTGAAGTTTGGATAATACTGGTCTCCGAGGTGCCCCGGTCGGCCACATAGACCCTGCTGGAAGTGGGGTCGGAAGCGATAAACACCGGGTTCGCGCCGGCCGGCAGCATCACGCTGGTCAAAGGACTGAAGCTGTTGGCGCTGACTACGGTGACGTCGTTGGATCCGGCGTTGGCGACGTAAAAAAGCGTGCCGCTCTGCAAAGGCGTGACGCCGATCGGACCGGTGCCGACCGTAACCGTCGCTAACAACGGAATCGGCGTCGAACTGGAGGGGTTCACGTTGGAGGTATCGAATACGCTAACCGTGTTGTCACCCGTGTTCGCCACATAGAGGCGGTTCAAAGTCGGGTCGGCCACCGCAAATGTGGGCTGCACTCCAAGCGGCACGGAAGCGGCGACACTCGTTCCCCCGGCGGCGATGATCTGGAGCGTTCCAGGATTGCCGCTGCCCCCTTGGGTGATGGCAAAAATGTAGGCGCCATCGGCGCTCGCCGTTATGTACACCGGAACTTGACCATTCTGCGGGGTGATTTTCTTTACCAATGTGCCCGGATTCAGCACCGAAATGCTGCCATCGCCGTTCACGACGTAGATGTAGTTGTTGACCGAGGACTGCGCCATGATCGTAGGATTGCTGCCCACGCAAACCGTATTTGAAACCGAGAGCGTGCTTAACGGGATGGTGCTGACCGATCCCGTGGTCGGGCAAGGGGAATTCGGGCCGGAAGTCGGGCCGGAGTTCAGAACAAACATCATGCCGTTCTGCGCCGAGTTCAGGTAGACCGGACGCGAGCCGGAGAGCAGCGAAATCGTGTTTACCACCGCCCCCACAGGGGGCGAGGCCAGAGTGGGCAAGTATTCGCTTACCGTATCGTTGTCGCGGTTGGCGACGAACAAGGCCAGAGATGAGGGAGGAAACGCCTCAGCGATGGAACCGTTGCCCATAGTCGTGACCGCCATGTTGGTATCGCCGGAAACGTCGATCTCAGTGGTCGTGCCTGGGCCGTTGGGGTTGAAATTCACCACCCACGCGAAATGGCTGGTCTGCGGCTGACCGCCGGGGCTAACGATGGGATTGGCGACGGGGCGATATTGGTCATCGCAGGCCGTTTGCAGCACCCAAAGCGATGCAGCCAGGGCTAATAAACCAATGTTGCGCGAAAACTTCATCCACACTCCCAGTTCGACGGCAAGCCGGCGCAAGATGTAGCAGGAATCCACTATTGTACAGCCACGTGCAGCCGGGCATAGCAGTCGCGCTTCGCCAAAGGCTGGAACCCGGCGGAAGGCAAATTGTTTCAAAATCGCGATCCGTTCGATCACGCCCCGACCGCGTACGCGGAACGTTCCCTCACAGCAAAGAACAAGGCCCTATCCGCCGGACAGGGCCTTGAGCAAAACTCTTCGCCGACTCAGCTTAGACGTTGAACGACGAGCCGCAGCCACAGGTGCTCTTAACGTTGGGGTTATCGAACTTGAAGCCGGCGCCCTCCAAGGTCTCGAGGTAATCCACGCTGACGCCCTTCAGGTACATCAGAGACGTGGCATCCACATAAACCTTGAGCCCGTCGAAATCGAAGGTCTTGTCCATCATGCCGGCGCCGTTTTCGAACGACATGGAATAGGAAAAGCCGGAGCAGCCGCCGCCGACCACGCCGACACGCAGCCCCGCGGGTACCGGGTTCTGCTGCGCCATGATCTCTTTTACCTTGGCGATCGCCGTACCGGTGAAGTTGATCGGCTTCGAATCAGTGGTGGGTGTGGTGGTGTTGGGCGTCGTTGTCGTGGTTGCCATTCTCTCTCCTTCGAAATCTCCCGGATTATACCAAATAGGTCTGCTGTGGGGCGCACGCTCGCACACAATTTTGATGCCACTGGAGCGCCGCAGGTCGCAGGATGAGACCGGCGGCGTGCCGGTGGTGACCCGCCCATAGACTTACCTGAATCGCAAAGCTATTGCGCCGCCGGCTTGCGAAAGTGATAAGATGTGGCCGGGCTGCTTCCGGCCAATGGGAGGCAGACGGGTTCAACCCGGAACCGAGGTGCTCAATGTCGACTCTGCAGATTCTGCTGATTGTGTGGGGCGTAATCACGGGCGTGCTGGTGCTCCTTTGGATCTATCGCAGCACGTTGAGCATGCACGAAGACGACGCCATGTTCATCGACGACTCCAGCAAGAATCTTCGCGAGGAACAGGAGGCGCTCCAACTCCGCATGAGCAGAATCACGCCCTGGGTTCGAATCCTGATGGCGGCCTCCGGTGTTTTGATCATCGTCATTGCCGGGCTGGCGGTATGGCAGCAGTTGAACAGCGCCGGCTAGTGAAGCTGTCTTACCATCAGCGCACGTTAGTTGGCCCGTGAATCAACGCGGCTGTTTGATCTGGTGACGCGCAGCGCCTGGCTGCGCGTTCGCGTTTCCAGTGGCACATCGCGCTCGCAATTAAGAAGCCCCCAACCATTTCCCGCATCGCATATACTGAAGGTAATCCACAATCACAGGCTTCCCAGCGCGACCGCATCCCGGTCGGTTGGCTGTTGACGTACTCATACGATTTTTCTTGATCGAGGTAACCGTGGCTACACCCAATCGCATACTGGAATTTCCGGCGAGCCCGGAGATGGACTCGGAAGAAGAAATTGCCGAATGGCTTGAGGCCTTCGACCAGGTGGTCGACGAAGATGGCGCGCGTCGCGGCTGTGAACTCCTCGACGCGCTGATGCAGCGGGCGCGCGCTTCCGGCGTCCAGGTTCCCGTCCAGCTCAACACGCCCTACGTCAATACCATTCCCGTCGAGCAGGAAGTTCCCTATCCCGGCGATCGCCAGCTGGAGCGCCGTATCAAGAGCCTGATCCGCTGGAATGCCATGGCGATGGTGCATCGCCAGAACAAGAAGGATCCCGGCATCGGTGGCCATATCTCGACCTACTCATCGTTGGCCACGTTGCTCGAGGTCGGCTTCAATCATTTTTTCCATGCGCGCTACGGAGACCAGCCCGGCGACTTTATCTACTTCCAGGGCCACTCTTCACCGGGAGTTTACGCGCGCGCCTATCTTGAAGGCCGCCTGAGCGAGGAGCAGGTCAAGAACTTCCGCCACGAACTGCGCGGCGCGCCGGGACTGCCGTCCTACCCGCATCCCTGGCTGCTGCCCGATTTCTGGCGCTTCCCGACCGTGTCGATGGGCATCGGTCCGCTCAACGCCATTTACCAGGCGCGATTCATGCGCTACCTGGAGAATCGCGGTACCATACCGGCAACTCAGCGCAAGGTGTGGGCGTTCGTCGGCGACGGCGAAACCGACGAGCCCGAGTCGATGGGGTCGTTGACACTGGCCTCGCGCGAGAAGCTCGACAATCTCATCTTCGTCATCAATTGCAATCTGCAGCGCCTCGACGGTCCCGTCCGCGGCAACGGCAAGATCATCAACGAACTCGAAGCCGCCTTCCGCGGCGCCGGCTGGAACGTCATCAAGCTGGTCTGGGGCTCCGATTGGGACAAACTGTTCGCCCGCGACAAGTCCGGCGTGCTGCTGAAACGCATGGAAGAGTGCGTCGACGGCGAGTATCAGAGCTACAAGGCCAAGGGTGGCGAATACATTCGCCGCGAGTTCTTCGGCAAGTATCCCGAGCTGCTGGAAATGGTCGCCGACATGAGCGACGACGAACTCCACCGGCTGACGCGCGGTGGCCACGATCCGCAGAAGGTCTACAACGCCTACAAACGCGCTGTCGAACATCATGGCGCCCCGACGGTGATTCTGGCGCACACCGTCAAGGGTTACGGGCTCGGTTCAGCCGAGGCGCGCAACGCGACCCATCAGGAGAAAAAGCTGGCCGACCAGGCGCTCATTGCCTTCCGCTCGCGCTTCGATATCCCAATTCCCGAGGAGGCCGCGCGGGACGGCCTGCTCTATCGTCCCCCGGAGGACGGTCCGGAAATCACTTACATGCGGCAGCGGCGCAAAGAGCTCGGCGGCTTCATGCCGACGCGCGACGTTCCGAAAGCCACCGTGGAGACGCCTGGCTTGGACCAATTTTCCGAATCGCTGGCGGGATCGAAAGGCCGCGCGGTCTCCACCACAATGGGCTTTGTGAGCCTGTTGCGCCAGTTGCTCAAGCATTCGAAGATCGGCAAGCTGATCGTGCCCATCATTCCCGACGAGGGCCGCAGCTTCGGCATGGAATCGATCATCCGCCAGGTGGGTATTTACGCCAGCCAGGGCCAGCTTTACAAGCCGCACGATGTAGACATCCTGCTCTACTACCGTGAGGAGAAGAACGGGCAGATCCTGGAGGAGGGTATTACCGAGGCGGGCTCAATGGCATCGTTTACGGCCGCAGGTACTGCGTACTACAACTACAACGTGCCCACGATTCCCTTCTTCATGTACTACTCCATGTTCGGATTTCAGCGCGTGGGCGACTTGGTGTGGGCCTTCGCCGACGCGCGCGGCAAGGGCTTTCTCATGGGCGGCACCGCCGGCCGCACCACATTGCCGGGCGAGGGCCTGCAGCATTTGGATGGACACAGCCACATCCTCTTTAGCGTTGTACCCACCTGCCACACCTACGACCCGGCTTATGTGTACGAGATTGCCGTAATTGTTCAGGACGGAATGCGGCGGATGTATGAGGAAGGCGAGGACCGCTTCTACTACATCACCATGTACAACGAGGAGTACGCCCAACCGGAGATGCCGAAGGGCGTGGAAGAAGGCATTTTGCGCGGGATCTACAAATATCGCGCCGCCGCCGAGGGAAATGCCTTGGTCCAGCTCTTCGGCAGCGGGCCGATGCTCAACGAGGGGCTACGCGCGCAGGATATCCTGTCGCAGAAATACAGCATTACCGCTGATGTGTGGAGCGTGACCAGCTACAACGAGCTGCGCCGCGATGCGCTCGCGGTCGAACGCTGGAACCGGCTGCATCCGGCTGAAGCGGAGAAGCGGCCGTACATCCTCGATGCGCTGAAGGGAACGCAAGGGCCGATCATCGCGGCTACCGATTACATCAAGGCTGTCCCCGACCAGCTCTCTCCGTGGCTTCTGAATCGGCTGGTGAGCCTGGGCACGGATGGTTTCGGGCGCAGCGACAATCGCCAGCACTTGCGGCAGTTCTTTGAAGTCAATGCGGAGTCCATCGCGGCAGCGGCGCTCTCGCGGCTGGCGCGCGAAGGCAAGTTCGACGCGCAGCGGGCGCAGAAGGCAATCAAAGAACTCGGCGTCGACCCCGACAAGATCGACCCCGCCATCGCGTAGGAATCTGGAAGGCAGGGCGGCGTTACGGCATCATGCCGTCATCCATCCACTGCTTGAACTTCGCCACCTGTTCCTTCGGCCACTCGCCGTCGCAGGGCATGCTGCCATCCGCCAGGCGTTCGTAGATCGCGTCGGCGTGCTTCTTGACGTCGTCGTAGGAAGACAAATCCAGACCGAAGCTCTTCATCGCCTCGACGTCGGGTTCGTCGCGAAACAGCGGGCGTATGTCAGCAGCGTAGCTCAGTGGCATCAGGCATCTCCGATTGCGCGGGCATCAGGAACGTGCGCGTGATTATACCGCGCACCCTGCGCGGATGGTCCTTGCGACCGAAGACGGGGAGCCTAAACGCACATTTCCGCTAAACAGGTGTTGTAGGTCTCGCCTTCCAGCCAGCGCACGAACTCATTGTTCTTGCCGAGCACGATCTGCTTCGGCTCGACCGGGCGTTCGCTTAGCTCGAAGCCCATGATGATGATTTCGTCGCCCTTGTGGATGAGGTGAGCGGCGGCGCCGTTCATGCAGATTGCGCCGGAACCGCGGGGGCCGGGGATTGTGTAAGTTTCAAGCCGTGCGCCGCTGGTGTTCGAGACCACCAGTACGCGCTCGCCGGGCAGCAGTCCTACCATCTCCATCAGCTCCTCGTCGATCGTGATGCTGCCCACGTACTTCAGATCGGCTTCGGTAACTGTGGCTTGATGAATTTTTGACCGTAGCATCCATCGCATGATTCTCGCGTTTTCCTCCGTGTCCCGCTCTCGCCAGGCGGATGCGGGCACTTACCACTATGTTAGCACTGGATGCCGTTGGCACGTGCGCGGATTCACAGCGCACTGTGCGCCCCGTCACAGCGCATTCCTGGCAGAACTGGGGGGATCAATTTGGCTTGTATCAGGCACGATTTCAGGCGTACCGATTGCGCTTGCCCTTCTACCGTGTCATCCCGACCGGAGCGCCCGCGCAGCTTTTCCGACTCGCATTTTTTGCGAGTCGGGCGGGCGCGTAGTGGAGGGACCTGCTGTTTGCTCGAAGCATCGATCCCGGGCGCGCAAACAGCAGGTCCCTCGACTGCGCTCGGAATGACACCCTAAGAAGGGGGCGTACTTGGCACGAGTAACCTCGTGCCCTGACTCATGCTCTTCCAGTTCCTAGAGTTTTTCAGCGGCCTGTTCAGTCGTGCCGAATAGCGCAAAACGAACTCGGCTTTAGCCGCTGCACGCCCTTCGCAGGGGCTAAAGCCCAGAGTTTACCGCGCCGCGTGCGGCACGACTAAAGGTCGTGCCCTGATACAAAGCTGATCGAGGCGAGTCTGGTTTCCCGGTCGCCAAGTCCTGGGTGCCTCGAGTCACAAATACCTCCGTGAAGCGGGGGCTGTTTTCCGCTCTAGATGAATGGAAGTGGAGTAGCTTTCAGAGTTATGCGTTCGGTGACGAAGGTCCGGTGAGGATCAACTGCCAGGAATGGCCGCTGAAGCTCACCTGCTCTCAGGAGAAAGCCCAGTCGTTCCCCACTCCTCCGAGGGCCCCTGCGTCCGAGAAACGTCCGCTGATAATTGAGAAGCAGTCCTCCCCTTCGAGCACCGACTCATCCGAAACCCGCGGATGAGTGGGGCATCCGGCACCCGGCGGTTATCGGCGTGGAGGAGGACGGTTTCAGGAATATGCTCGGTTCGTAATTGCGAACTCAAACTTCCTTTCGTGATGCGTGTTCTTCATCCGGATTCGCTCGACTTGAAAAGCAAATTGGCGCGCGAGTCCTTGGACATAGGGATCGTCATCGTATGTCATGAGGAAGTTTCCGGTGCATTCTGACATTAACCCGAAGAGTTCCTCGTGATCCAAGCGGTTATGCGCATAAAGCCTTCTCCCAGCACGCTTACCGGTTCCTGCCAGTGTGAGGATCGACAAAATAGGCACTGACTGCGGGGCGTGTCAATCACGCCCGCCGCCAAGTAGATGTGCTCCCGACAATGGATTTCGCGCTATACTCGGCCGCATCAGATGAAGCGCTGTTGAGGTCCTGATCACGTATGAAGAAGGTGGAAATCAAATTGGCGCGGCTAAGGCGACTTGAAACGGAAGCTGATGAGATTAGGCGCGAGTTGGGCATATCGAGGCCTGGGGCGGTCATTTATCAGCGGTGGCGCAGTGCAGTTGACGACGAATTGGTTCTCGTAGAAGCCGACGGCTTCGGAGGCGCGACTCTGATGATTGTTGAGGGCAATTACCCGATCGACTACTTGGCCGGGTTCTATAAAAGGGGATGTCAAGAGAAAATGTTTTTCCCTCCGCCGGAGGGCAGGGTAGTTTCCCGACATCCAGCCCCTCTCGTCGAGCCTGAGGGCCGAGTTAGGCAATCGTTCGGTGG
>Ga0335079_10010643_pt1 | contig 10474 bp, 7 predicted proteins | sample Lox_Sample_33_FD_206719 | JGI IMG/M metagenome (GOLD analysis project Ga0335079, IMG submission 206719) | Soil microbial communities from Loxahatchee National Wildlife Refuge, Florida, United States - Lox_Sample_3.3 | ecosystem: Environmental > Terrestrial > Soil > Wetlands | place: USA: Florida... | reverse complement strand
AGGACGATGCTGGTATTGGTGGTGAGCGCCTGGCCTTCGGTGTTGATGGGGCTCGCGGCGCCAAAGGCTACGGGCGCGCCGTTGTCGGTGAAAGTGACCACCCCGGTGGGGACGCCTTGGCCGGAGTGGCTGGCCACCCTTGCGCTGAACGCCACTGAGGAGCTGCCGTAGACGCCGCCGGAGTAGAAGGCGTTCGGAAACAACACCGCGATCGCGCCCGCCGTAGTCGTGCTGGTTTCTGGAGTAACCGTTACCGGCACCGGCGATGAATCACTGGGTGCAAAGGTGCCATCGCCGGCGTAGTGGGCAGTGACGTTGTAGGTGCCTCCCGGAAGTGAACTGGTGGCCGAGCTTGCGGTGCCGTTGCTCAGTGAGAGACGCCCGGCCCCGGGGCCGCTCGAGGCGATCAGTGAAACGTCACCAGTGGGAACTCCGCCGCCGCTTTGCGCCGTTACCGCAACCTGCAGGTTCGCTGCGCTTCCGTGCTTCAGCACCGTGGGATTGACGGCCAGGCTGGTTGCGGTGGGATTGAAGCTGACCGATTCCCAGGCGTTGACCAGATTGGTGACATTCACCGAGCCCAGGCCCGTGGCCAGGTCATAACCCGGGCCGGCTGGGTACAGCGCTCCGGCTTTACCGAAGTTTGGTTCTCCCGGGATGGCGTTGTTGCCGGAGGTGACGTCGTTAAAGATGCAGGTGTTTGCGGGCAGAGCCTGAGTATTCGAGCCATTGCATTTCGAGTATGGTTGGGCCGCCGCCAGACGGTAGAGGATGGGATTCGCCTGGCCCTGCCGCGACTTGGTCTTTTGCACGATCAAAGCCATGACTCCGGCGAACGAAGGCGCCGACCCGGAGGTTCCGCCGACCGGAGTGAAGCTGAAGACCGATATGGGACCGTTCTCGCATGAGCCGGCGTAGCAAAGCAGGTAAGGGGCATAATCCGCGGATGCGGCCAACGACACATCCGGCACATCGCGCGCTCCGTCCGCCGGTATTCCGGGAACACCAGACTGCCATGACGGCTTGGCGAAGAGCTGGCTGAAACCGCCGCCCGTGGCCGCCACCACTACATGACTGCCGGTGCATTTGGGGGCGCCGCAGCTATCGTTCCAGGCCGTTTCGGAAACATAGGACAGGGCGGATTCGAATGTCGACTTGGCATTGGTCAATGACCAATAGGTACCGCTTTTCGTGGCGCTGTCGAAAGCCGTGCCGCCCACGGCAATGGTGTAGGGCGTGGACGCAAACCCGTTGACGGAAAGCGGGCCGATACCGGCGTGCTGATCCTGGCCAAAACACGTAAACGGCCCTTGATCCCCTGAACTGACCAGGTAAGTAATGCCCTGGGCGGCCGCCTGTTCGCGCAACGACACGATGAACTGCGTAAAGGCCGCCGTCATATCCGCTTCGCAAGCCCCGAAGCTCTCCGAGATAATATCCGCCACGTTGTTGTCCACCGCGTATTCTTCGGAAAGGATCAGAGGGTCGCTCGTATCCGTAAATGCCGAGGCGATGAACTTTACCGTCGCATCCGGCGCCACCGCGCCCGCCCAGCTGACATCCAACGTACCTTCCAAATCGGGGGACGCGGCTTCAAAGTAGTCGAGCGCCGATCCATTCACCACAAGCTGCGGCGGATTCTTCGGCAGACTGAAGGCTTTCCGAAAATCCGCGATGTCCTGCGCACGTATTGGGGCAACGCCGAGGAGGCCGATGGTCACACCCGCGCCGTTGATGCCGGCCTTATAGAGTGGATTGATGTTGTAGATCACGGCGTAGTCCGCGGGAGTGAGCGCATGGTTTCCGCCGGATTGGTTGAACTCGGGTCGCAGCCCACCCCGGCTGGCGACGCTGGGCCATGCCCCCGACAGATGGACCATGGATTTTGCGCGAAAGTTGTCCAGCTTGGCCACGCCGCCAATCACCGCCCCCAGCGCCAGGGGAATCTTCGGGTCGCTCGCATTCGCCCAGTGCTCTTCACCATTCACGATGAACTTGTGGATCTCGGTATGAAAAGTTTCCCGTACCCGCGCGGCGGTACCCGAGAACTGGATGATCGTTCGGCCATTGGAAATCTGGTTCACCTGGAAACCATGCGATTCGAGCCACGATGTAATCACCTGGATGTCCTGATCCGCAATGCCGAACTGCTGCCCGAATTCCACCGGAGTGAGCCATTTGTGGAAATTAGGTGACGACCTGTCCTGCTGGGTATCCAGCAGAGCCTTCAACGCGGATTGCTGTTGGACGCTGCGAGTCAGGACCAGTTGCATCCGTTCCAGGGGAAAACCAGACGGCACGGCGCCGCGGTCGAACTCCGGGCGCGCGCCAGGGTGTGTATTCCCTCGTAGGAGCACGAGCCGCGAGTCGTCGGCCGCTTCGCGGATCCGCGGCGCAACCGGCGCCGTTTGCGCACTCGCCAGACCGGCGCCAAACAAGGCGGCTAGAAATGCAGAGAAAACGACCCACTGCGCGGGCCTAAACATGGACCCTCCCCCGAAATAAAGCGGTCTTAGTACTGCTGTTCTGAGAATAAACGGCGTCCGAGCGTCCGCGCAAATCAATTCTTGCGGGCTTTGCTCAAACGCTGATCACCGGACAGGGAGCCTCGCGGATCACCGAATACACATGCGTGCGCATGCGTCCGAACCGTTCCTGCATCACGCCGCGGCCGATCACCACAAGATCGGCGTGATGCTGCCCGGCGGCTTTGCGAACCGCCTGGGCCACGTCGCCGCCTTCCAGTACGGTGTCCCAATTTGTGCCGGCTTCGCGCTGCAACCTGGCGAGTTCTTCGCGGGCGGTTTCGAACAGGAAAGCGCGGAATCGTTCTCCCTCGATGTCAATTGCGGCGCGCGGTTCGGCCGGGGGTACGGCGTGTAACAGTTTTAAATTCGCTTTGTTTTCGCGGGCGAATGCCGAGGCCCATTGGAGCAGGGCAAGGCTCTTTGGGGTGAGGTCCACGGCGCAAAGCACGTTGCGGTACCCGGCAGGCGGCGGCGGACCCTCGGGAATGTGCGCACTGGTCCACACCGGACATTTCACATCGTGCAGCACTTTCGCCGTTACCGATCCCAGGAGAAATCGCCGGAAGGGTCCGTAACCGTGTGTGGGCATCATGACCAGGTCGGCATTCTCCTTTTCGGCATATTCGACAATGCCGCTGGCCGGGTCGCCCTCACTCATCAGGCGTGTGAGAACAACATCCTGGAATTCATTCAGGAGGAACGAGTCGAGCGACTGCTGTCTCACGCGCTGAATATCCTGAAGATTAATCAGCGCTGCTTCCGCCGGCCAGGCCGGGTAGGCGCCCGTCGGTACTTCCACCACATGCAGCATGGTCACCCGCGCCCCAGTTCGGCGGGACATGCACACCACATATGGGGAGATGCGGCGAACCTGTTCGGAGAAATCCACGGGGAACAGAATGTGTTTGAAGCTCGGCATATCGGCCTCCTTCGAGCTGCAGAAGTCTCTTTACATAGAACTGTGCAAGTGATTGACCAGCAAGCAAGTCACGCATTGGGAAGGATTTCCTCGTTTCCTCCGGCATGATCTGGGTGAATCCACCCAATGTCAAGACAGGCTGAGAACGGGTTCGTTTAGCCGCAGGAACCAGCCGTTGAGCACGATATTCCGTGCAACCAATGGGCGGGCGAGAATCCACCTGGCGACGGTGCTGATGGCCGGGGCAGGAAGGCGACCGCCCATGCGCGTCAGCCAGTTGTTCTCCGACCTGTGAAACCGATCGAACAGCAGAGTGCGGTAGATTTCGAGCTGCTCCCGCGAGTACCGGCCTTGCGCACCCGCGATAACCTTGGCGGCCAGCAGCCCGGACTCGATGGCCGGGCGAATGCCCTCTCCGCTTTGCGCATAGGCCACGCCGGCTGCGTCGCCGATCAGCAGAACGCCCTCCGCCGCCACGTTCCTCGCAGCCCTGCCGTACAGCAGGTAGGCGTGGCCCAAGAGAGCCGCAGGCAGATCGAACGAGAGCCGTCCGGAAGCTTTCAGGAATTTCAGGAAATCCTCGACATGACTCGAGAGCCGGCGCGGATCTAAGCGCCCCAGGCCCACGTTCAGGACGTTCTTCTTCCGGAAACACCAGCCGTAGCCTTTCAGATCCTGGCAGAAGTAGAGTTCCGGCGTCTCTTCCTGGATTGAGCATCCGGCGATCTGCCGCGCATCCATCTCGAATTCGGCTTCCTGCGCGGTCACGATGGCTTCCCCGTTGACGCGCGCTCCGAGATATCGCGCCACGGGACAGAACGTGCCGCCCGCCCCCACGAGCAAGCGAGTCTCGATGCGCCCGTTGAGAATCCATTCGCCGCCGGATCGCTCCAGGTGGCGTAATGCTTCGCCCTGCACCAGGTGCGCGCCCGAGCGCTTGACCAGATAGTCGTCAAACTCGAAGCGGCGGATTCCGTAGCTGACCGGCGTTTCGTAACGTGTCTCCACGGAAGGTCCGCCGATGCAACTCGTCCGGAATCCCGTAATGGGCTGCAGGACACGAGTGCGCGCATATTCGGTCGGATCGATTTCCAGTTCCTGGAGTACCGCCGGGGTGATCCATCCGCCGCAAACTTTATCGCGCGGGAAAGTTTGTTTGTCCAGAATGGCGACGCGCAATCCCGAATTGCGGAGCCGCCAGGCGCAGGAAGAGCCCGCCGGTCCGCCCCCGACGATCACGACATCGTATGCATCCATTTGGATCCTTGCGCCTGAGGATGACGCGCTTCGTAGAGGTGCTCGCGCGTCCACGGCATGCGCTGGCATTGCGAGCCCGCAAAAGTGACCTGAAACAGTTGCAGAGTTCCGACGCGGAAGGCAACGAGCGACCCAGCCAGGTAGAGCCGCCAGGCCCTGACGAAATTCGGATCGAATTTCCGGGAGATTTCCGGCGCGCTGCGTTCGAAACGATCCAGCCAGTGTTCCAAGGTCTTGGCGTAATGCAGGCGCAGGTTCTCCACGTCGCAGACGGAGAAATCCCAGGGTTCGAAAATTTCCAGGGCTTGCTTGAGAGCCGGCGCATAAGCTCCGGGAAAGATCCGCTTTCTGATCCAGGCGCTTAAAGGCGCGGGCCAGTTGCGGCCTATGAAGTGAAGAAGCCCGCGCCCGGAGTCGCCAATGGAGCGATGGATGACGCGGCCCATCTCCGCGTAATTGTGCAAGCCCACATGCTCCAGCATGCCCACGGACATGAAAACATCGAACTGCCCGGTAATGTTGCGATAGTCGTCTTCGATGAACTCGACTTGGCCGGCGAGCCCCTCGTTTCGGGCGCGCTGCCGCGCAAACACAATCTGCTCATGCGAGAGATTGAAGGCCTTTACGCTCACGCCGTAGTGCCGCGCCATATGGAGGGCCAGCGCTCCCCAGCCGCAGCCGGCCTCCACCACGGTTTCGCCGGGCTGGAGCTGGACCTTGCGGCAGACGTAGTCCATTTTGGCGATCTGCGCTTCTTCCAGGCTGATGGAGGGCGTCGGGAAATACGCGCAGGTGTACAGCATTTCGCGATCCAGCCAGAGCCGATAAAAATCGGCATTCAAATCGTAGTGATGGTGGACGTTGTCACGCGAACGGCGTGGCGTATTGGCTTTCAGGCGTTCGAGCCATTCGGCTTTGCGCCGGGTTAGCCAGGCATCGGGCCGGAAGCTGGGCCATGACCGGTAGGCGGCTTCGAGAGCTGCCACCAGATCGCCTTCCACCTCGATGTTGCCGTCGGCATACCCATCGCCGAAACCAATCTCGGGGTTGAGAGCCATTCGGAAAAGCGTTGGAAGATCACGGATGACGAGCGTGGCGACGGGCGCAGTGCCAGTGGGTGCAACCATTTCACGCCCTTTTAAGACGAAACGAATCGCCGCGTGGCCGGTCGCGCTGCGAATCCTTTGAAGCAACCACCTCTCGAACGGAGAGGAACGTGAAATGGGTGGCATAGCAGCTTACCCCGTTCTGATTGCATTTTAGTCGCTTGAGCGCGCCAGTGCAATCCAAGGGCTTAGCTAGCGTGCCAAATCGAACGCTTCCATGGTCTTGCGGTCGCGAACGTACAGACGCGTGCCAGCCAACGTGGGGGGCGTCCAGGCAATGCTTTGGAGCACGGAAGCCTTCGACAGCACTTCGAATTTCTGCGGGCTTACCCTGCAGAGCGCCAGCGTGCCATCCTGATCGGCCAGGATCACTTTGCCGTCCGCGTAGAGCAACTGCGCCTTCGCAAATTGGCGGTCGCGCCACAGGACCTTGCCGGTCTTCAGTTCGACCGCCGTCATGAAAACCGGCCCATCGTAGCCGCTGGAAAGGTAGATGTAACCGTCGCGCTGAATCGCGGTCCCGAAGTGAAGCTGAAGGCGGGGCTCGTACCACAGTTCATTCACCGTGGTCTTACCGCCGGCCTGGCTAAGCCGCAGCACCCGCGCCCCGGTGCTGTATGCCGAGGCCACGAACAGAAGGTTGCCGGGCGCCCAGACGGGCGTGCTCACGGCCAGGCCGTAAGGGGTTTTGTGCTCGTGGGTCCACAAGAGCGCGCCGTTGTCGGGAGAGAAGCCGAACACCGTGTTGGCGGCCAGCGCTACCACCTGTTGCTGGCCGTCCACCTGGATCAGCAACGGCGACGAATGCGAGTTTGTGAACTGAAGCGCCTTCCAGACCACGGCTCCGTCGCTTTGGCGGAACGCAATGGCGCCGGTCCCAGTTCCGCCGGAAAGATAAATCAGCGTGTCTTTATACGGCAGGGCATGGCAGGAGTAACCAAATTGCAGTTGAGTGCCACCGAACTCGTTATACAGATCGTGAGACCACACGGGCCGGCCCGTCTTCTTGTCGAGGGAGTGGATCTTGCCGGTGCCGCTGGCGGTGAGGAGGCGGTCGCCAATCACCTGCGGCATGGCATAAGGTCCGGGTCCCACACCTTCCGAGTATGCGTTGGTGAACGGATTTTCGTACTCGTATTCCCAGCGCGTCTTTCCGGTCGCGGCATCGAGCGCCGTGATGACATCCTTCGAGCCCCGGCGAAATGCGGTATAGAGGACACCGCGTTCCACGGCAATGGCGGAATAGCCGTCTCCCAACGGCCGGCTCCACAGCTTCTTGGGACCGCCTGCGGGCCATGAGTCCGCCAGGCCTGTGGCATTCACTATAAAGTCGCGGTTCTTCCCGCCCCACACGGTCCAGTCCTCGGCGGCCGGCTTGGTCTCGACATCCTTCTTGACGGACCCTGCCGTCAGGAACAATGCCATCGCACAAAAAGACAGAACGATTCTCACGACCCGATTCGGTTTGGTGGGGCGGTCCCCCTGGACCGCAGCGGACGCCCCCGTCCGCCACCACACGAGCCGACCAGGGGGTCGGCTGCGGGCGAGGGCGCCCGCCCCACAAGACTCGCCGTTGGCAGTAAGCCGAGTTCCGTATTCGCGGCCCATGATCGGATTGGACGCCAGCCGCGCCGAAATGTTCCGCGTTACACTTGTGCCACGGCGCGCAGAGCGGCAAGGCGCGGTTCCCGGGACTTGGGGCTGTCGAGACTGAACGAGCGGGCGTCGCCCAGCTCGCTGCGAACGTAGTCTTGAGCACGTTCCACGGCCTTCTTCAGAGCGGCATTCTTGGCGACGAAAGACAGCCAAACGATGGATTCGGTTGCCGTGTCAAACTCCCAAACGCCAACCAGGCGGCCGCGGTCGACAATCGCGTGGCTCGACAAATCGTTGAGCCTCCCGATCTCATCCTTCCCCTTTTCGACCGGCACTTTTTGCGTGACATCTCCAGCATCCAGCATCCCCCGGAGATCCCGGCGCAGCAGAGACAGGCCATCCAGGCTGCTCACGAGCGCGTACTGCGGTTCCTTGGGAACACGGAAGGACTCCCAGGCTTCGCGATCGCCCGGTAGCAGAAGGCGCTCGTCGTCCTTCGCCAGCGGCTCCAGCATCAACGGCTCCATCGCGGCTTTGGCGGCTTTCACTCCGAGCCCTGAAAACCACTGAAATTCGGCGAGTGTGGCCGGGCCAATCCACGTGAAGTAGCGACCCGCGAGTTCCACGTTCACTTCTTCGGCCGAGAGCTTGAACTTGCTCAGCGGGTTTGGCCGCGACACGGTGTAGCGGTAACGCTGTTGATCCAAGCGCCCGTTCGTGGGCATGCGGCGGATCTCGCCTTCCGCCTGCAGCCTGCCGAGAGCCACAGGCAGGGTAGTGGTGAGCCCCTTCCGTTTTCCTTCCTCACCGAGGTTGCGCACCGCCGGCCCGAGCGCGTCCCGCAGCCCGGCGGGATCGAGAGGCGACTTTGCTAAGGCGGAAATTACGGCCTCGCACAGCTTGCCGATTTCGAGCTCGGTCACGCCGAGCTTCGCCGCCAATTTCATTTCGTCTCCAAAGCCCTGGCTGGCCTTGAGAGCCAGGGCGAAGTCGGATGCCGGCACCACATAGGTGCATCCGCGCGCGCTGGGCAATTCGTGAATTTCGAGGTCCCGCACCGCGGCGTCGGCAGTTTCACGCCCGATGCCGGCTCGAGAGAACAGGGTGAGATACGGCCCGACACCGCCGACCGACCGCGCCCATCCCGTTTTCTCCAGGACCGAAGCTGCCGGCTCGCCCGCCAGCCGGCCGTCCAGCCCTTGTTTATGCGACCACCATGCCCGCAGCTTTGCGTCGTGCGTGGACCTCATGGAAATAGCTTGCCATGAAATGTATCTCTCGACTTCTCGAATCTTGCAATGTTGAAGTATGTCTGATCGTCCGGTAGCCAGGCCGCGGATTTTGAGCGACGCTATGAAGATGCGCTCGCGATTGTTGGTTCTGGCCCTCGCCGCTGCCGCTGCATGCGGGGCTCAGCCTTCCCGTACGGTTCTCGACCAGATTCGATCGCACCATAAAGGCATGGCCGTCTGGTGGGTCGGCAACGCAGGCTGGCTCATCAAGTCGGACAACCTGCTGATCAGCACCGATCTGGATCTGAGCAATGACGAAAAGGTGCAGCCGCCGCCCATCACCGCCGAACAACTGGCCGGGGAACTCGATGTCGCCTTCGTGTCGCACCATCATGGCGACCATTGCAACGTCCCCACTATCCGCGCGCTCGCGCAAGGGGGAAAGTGCCTGTTCGTGCTGCCGCAGCCATGCCTGAAGGAAGTGGCGGAGCTGGGCATTGCGAAGGATCGCATCATCGTTCCCGAACCGCTGCATCCGTTCGACATCAAAGGCATCCACGTCGAGCCGATTCATGCCATTCACGGCAACCAGGAGTTCACCGTGCTTACGCGCGAGCCGGACTTTATCGAAAAAATCGCGCACAACTGCGGGTACGTGCTCAACATCCAGGGAAAGCGTTTCCTTCACCCCGGCGACTCCGTGCTTACCGAAGAACATCTAGGTTTGAAGAACATCGACGTGCTGTTCGTCTCGCCCACTGTTCACAACATGTACACAGACCGGTCCATGATTCTGATTAACCATCTCCAGCCCGCCTACATCTTCCCGCAGCACTTTGGAACGTACCAGGAGACGGAGGCGGAGGCGTTCTGGATGCACGGTTATCCCGATGAGCTGAAACAGCGGCTCTCTGAAGATTTGCAGAAGCGTTTTCACAAGCTGAAGCTGGGAGAGATGTTTGTAATTCAGTGATTCGCGCGGCCTACTGGATTTGCATCATGCGGCGTTTAGCGCGGCAGCTTGTGGCAGATTCCGCAAGCGGCTGAGGTTAAACTCCCTGCCAGTCGTGAAAGGAAAGTGCGATCTGTTCGCGCTCCACCTCTTCGAATTCACGCGCCAGCCGCTCATTGTCCTTCCGGTCGAGCAGCGTGCGCGCTACGTTGTAAATGCGTTGTTCTTCTTTCCGCATATGTTCGCGCACGAGGCGGCCGTAAGCCGTAACCTGCGAGAGGAGCAGGGGTAGAACAGCGGGAGCGCCTTGCTCCGCCGCAGCCAGATGGGTGCGGATTGCAGCAAGCTGCCGGCGGCATAGTTCATGCTCTTCCATCATCTTGCCAAGAGGACCGTTCTCGAGCGGCATGCCCTTTTCCCAGAGCAGCGGAAACAGGCGCTCCTCCTCTTTGATGAGATGCCAGTGATCCGTGAAGTTCGTTAGGAAGTCCACCGCCTGCTTGAATGAGTCGATTGGAAACGGTTGTCCGTGAAGGCTTTGTATCTCGAGATCCAGGGCGTCCAAGACCACTCCCAAGACTCGGTGTTCTTGGATCAGCGCTTGCAACGGTTCTGCGTACCCCATAACAGCCACTCCTACTTGAGATTAAGCACGCCTGGAACCAAATCACGCGTGCCGGCGTGTTATGCGAAAATCAGGCTGTTGATTCGCGCTCTCGTTTTCTTTTTCGGCCTCCTGTGCGCGGCGCAGACCACCGCTCCTTTGACGGTGACGTCTTGGCCGGGTGACCGCACGGCTGTCATCTCGCTCACCTTTGACGATGCGATGGCGACTCAACTGGACAACGTGGGTCCGATTCTCAAGAAGCACGGGCTGCACGGCA
>Ga0335079_10010642_pt1 | contig 10474 bp, 8 predicted proteins | sample Lox_Sample_33_FD_206719 | JGI IMG/M metagenome (GOLD analysis project Ga0335079, IMG submission 206719) | Soil microbial communities from Loxahatchee National Wildlife Refuge, Florida, United States - Lox_Sample_3.3 | ecosystem: Environmental > Terrestrial > Soil > Wetlands | place: USA: Florida... | reverse complement strand
CCCTCCTCGTTCGGAAGTCTCCGGTGACGGCGCCGGGCGGCGGGGCCACCTTGCGCCAGCAGTCCATCCCGTTCGCCGACGCCAGGAACACGGTGAATGCAATCGATGGACCGAAACGACAAAGTACCTCCGAGTGCGACTAAGACTGAATAACTCTATGCTGTGCTGGCAGATGAGAATCCGCAGCGCCCGCGGCTCCCGCCTGCGCGCTGACGGATTTCTGACGGAAATTCGGCACTGACGGCCGTTTGTCGCGGCCGCTGTCCGCGCGCCCCGCGCAGCCGCGAATCGTTTGAGGCCGGGGCGGCTTTAGATTTGACGTCGTTACGGGTTCGTGGAAGGACGGGCGATGCCAAGCTTTTTCATCCGGTAGGTCAGCGACGTTCGCTTCATTCCCAGCCGCTCGGCCGCTCCGTGCCTGCCGCCAACCACCCAGTTGCTCGCTTCGAGCGCGCGAACGATGTGTTCGCGCTCCAGTTGCGCCAGGTCTTGCATGGGCAGGGCGGCTTCTCGTTGCACGGCCAGCGATTCGAGTTCCGCAATCGGCGCGCGCAGCACTGCGTGCGGCGAAAGGATGACCGCGCGCTCGATAAAGTTCTGCAATTCCCGCACGTTTCCCGGCCACCGGTAGCGCTCCAGCGCGTCAATCGTCTCCTGGGGAATCTGGTCAATCGTTTTGTTCATCCTGCGCGCGTGTAGCTCGGTAAAATGCCGCGCCAGCATCAAGATGTCCCCGGCCCGCTGCCGCAGCGCCGGCACGTCAATCGGAAATACCTTCAGCCGGTAGTACAAATCTTCGCGAAAGGTCATCTGCTTCACCATCGAAGCGAGATTTCGGTGCGTCGCCGCGATCAGCCGCACGTCCACTCGATGCGTCCGGTTGCTGCCCAGCCGTTCGAATTCGTGCTCCTGCAGCACGCGTAGCAGTTTGGCCTGCAGCTCGAGCGGAATGTCACCCACTTCATCGAGGAACAGCGTCCCCTTGTCCGCCAGCTCGAACCTCCCCGCCTTCTGCGCGATCGCTCCCGTGAACGCCCCTTTCTCATGCCCGAATAATTCGCTCTCCAGCAGCCCCAGTGGAATCGCTGCGCAGTTCAGCTTCACGAATGCCCGTTCCCGGCGCCCGCTCAGGTCGTGGATCGCCCGCGCAATCAGCTCCTTCCCGGTTCCCGTCTCGCCCTGGATCAGCACGGTGGAATCGGTCGGCGCCACCACTGACACCAGATTCAGGCTCGCTTTGAGCGCCGGGCTGTCACCGATGATCGCGCCAAACTCCGAACGAATCTCCTCTTCCAGGTAGTGCCGCCGCCTTGCCTCGCTGTCGCGGTCCTGCTTCAGCTTCTCCTGGTACATCTGCCTCTCAATGGCAATTCCGGTGATGGAACTGGCCTTCTCGATCAGCTCCACTTCGGCCGGAGCGGGGCTTCGTGGTTCTCGGTAGTGCATGGCAAAGGTGCCGAGAGCCTTGCCGTCCGCTGCGAAAAGGGGGCGCGACCACACCGCACGGATTCCGTATGGGATCAAGAGGTCGCGGTAGCCGTCCCACACCGGATCTGTCAGGATGTCGTTCACGTACACCGACTGTCTCCGGTACAGCGCCGTGCCGCAGGATCCACCCTTCGGGCCGATGGCCATGGTGCCTACCGCGGCCGCGAATCCGGGAAGACTCGGCGCAGCCGCGCACCGCACCCGCGCGCCATCCTCTTCGGGGAGCCAGATCGTGCACAGCAGGCCATTCACCTGCGATTCCACGAGCCGCGCGATGATCGTCAGCACTTCTTCGAGCCGAGCACCGGCGAAGATCAGCTTCAAAATCTCGAGCACGGACTCGCTCGAAAACAGGTTCGGTTGATTCTGCGCCCTCTCAATTCTCGCTGGGATTTGTGCGGGTGACTCTGTGACTCTCTCCATAAAAGCGTCCTTTCCCGGCGCCACGGGATCCCGGCACCCCGCCCGCGATCCAAATGCAACTGGGATATTGGATGACTGACAGCGAGAAAGGTATTCGGCTACTTTTAAGCGAGGCTTCAGAATCTGTCGGCCGCCAGGGTTCATCTCCTACCCCCAACTTCTGGATGGGTCACCTGCTGACCTACGCCTGGCAGGCGCGAAGCCGCCACAGTCTGGAGAGTCGAGTGTTCCCCTCGCTCCAGACAATCTCCCATGCGGCCATGCGCGTCCGGCCGCGCCGTGGACTCAATTACCAGCGTTCGGTGTGTTCTGCTGTAATTTCATCCGCCGGACGAGGACGAGCCGCGTCGGAAGTTTTGCCGGGACTCCCCGGACATTTCCGTCCGTCTTGGCGCAACTCCCGTCACCCTGGGAAAAGCCGATATTTGACGCCAGATCATCGACCTAGAATGGAAATGATTTCTAGACATTGAATTTGAAGATCCAGCTAAGATCACCCTCATCATCCGTCGCTCCCAGGTTTGAATTTGAGCGAGATCACCGCATTCGACTGGACGGTGTCCATCCTTCTCATTTGGGAAACTTCTCGAGTGGCGGGACTTTCCGCACACCGTGGCTCATCCTGATGCAACGAGACGGAATTGCAGTCATCCGATTGCTCAGCCGCGGCGCAATTCGTTGATCGAGGGGAGGATTCGGGGCGCATTCTCGCCGATCCCTTGATCAAGCGGCGCGGTGGCTCCTTACCCGGCCAGCGCAATTCGGTTGTCTTGCTCACCGGAATGCGGCACTCTCAGGGCTACGGCGGAATGGGTTCAGGAGTGTATTGTGATTGCCCGCGAGATCACCGATGGGTCGTCGCGCCGCGGCGGCTGGAGGTTGCAAGGACGGTCCCGCGCTGTGGCCGCCATGGAGCGCTTCGCTCTTTCCACCAAACCCGGGGTCGACATCCCGAATCCTTGGAGTTTCTTGAACCGCCCCGCCCCGGTTCTCATTCCGCCGCGGCGTTCTAAGAACAAATGATCGCCCTGCTTTCCATCATCGTCCTTGGGTTTTTTCTCGGCATGCGGCACGCCACCGATCCGGACCACGTCATCGCCGTTACCACGATTGTCAGCCGCCAGCGCAGCATCCGCCATGCGGCCTGGGTTGGTGTTTTGTGGGGGCTGGGTCACACCATCACGATTCTTCTGGTTGGTTCGGCCATCATCCTGTTCGGTCTGGTCATCCCGCCAAGGGTAGGCCTCACCATGGAATTGTCAGTCGGGCTGATGTTGATTCTCCTGGGAGTTCTAAATCTCTCGGGAATCCTGCGCTGGATTACCGAAACACTTACTCCTCTCCACGTCGCTTATCACTCGCATCCCCACCAGCACGGGGATTATGTCCACAGCCATCCTCACGGGCACATGCCCGGGGAGCATGGTCACCCCGAGGATGCCACTCCCGTGGGCCGGCTGGACCGCTCATTTGGCCGGCTGGGTCTCTACCAAGTTTTGCGGCCGCTGGCCGTGGGTATCGTTCACGGTCTTGCGGGATCTGCAGCCGTTGCCTTGTTGGTGCTCACCACGATCCGGGTTCCCACCTGGGCGGTGCTTTATCTGCTCGTGTTCGGGATCGGCACCATCGCCGGGATGATGCTGATCACCGCGGCAATCGCCGTTCCCTTCAAAGTCTCCGAGGGCCGCTTTACCCGCCTCCATCGCGGCCTGGGATTGGCTTCCGGCCTCATCAGTCTCGCTTTTGGACTCTTCATTGTTTATCAAATGGGTTTCGTAAACGGACTTTTCACCCAGAGTCCCATCTGGGTCCCTCACTGACTCTGCACAAGGAAGGACCCGGGGGTTCCGGAGGCGGCCTGAGGTGCAACTGTCTCTAGAAGAGCACGGATGGGCCTGTGCTCAAGGTGGCAGGCTGGGGATTTTGGCCCCTGGCTTCCGAGGGGGTGGAGCCTGGCTCGGTCGGCTGGCCTTCGGCAGCGGGCTGCGCCGACTCGATCTGCGACTGCTGCTCGAGTTCCTGAATCAAGGCGATGTACGCCGCGGGATTGTACACTCCCCGGAAGCTGGCGAGCTGATTGATTTCCCGAATCTGGCTTGCGTTCAAGCCCTGGGCGCGCAGGGAATCGTCAAGAGAATAAAGTTGAGATGCTCCCTGGGCAGGGACTGCTTCGGCCGGCGGCGGGGAGTTGACCTTGGGCGCCGGTTTTTCAGGCGTGGCAGCGGGCGCGGCCGGTGGCGCGTTGACGCCGGCCGTGAACGGCCGCAACGAAACGGGAGTAGGAGGATCTACGGGGCGCGCATTATCCGCCTGTGCCGTCACCGGAATCGAAGTTGCCGCTGCGGGCCGCACCACCCAGTTGACCTGAAACAGCCCCGCTTCTTCAGCCACGGTCGCCGAAGAGCCATCCCCGCTCAAGGTCACTTGATCCTGTGGAGCGGAATTGTCCGGCGTTGCATGTCTCTCCGCAGTGTCCTTCTCGTCTGTCGAGGCGGTTGCGGGCGGGGACCACCGCGCTGTGACCAAGGGTGGAAGTATTATCCCCATGTCCTTCTCCAGCCAGCCCCTCCCCGATCTCGCCTTGCTCGAATCGTTGCCTTGCAGCCAGAGGGCAGATGGGAATGCGGCTGCATCGTTGTAGTCGGCAGAGCAAAGAACTCCTTGAGAGGAAATCGAAGGGGCTGTGCCGGAGCGGAACAGTGCGGAGTGACGCCGGTCCTGAAAGTCACTTCTCCGCCGGTCCGTCTCCCGGTGGTTTTGCCGGAGATTCCCCCTGATCCGCCGGCTTGGAAGAATTCCCGGCGTCCGCTGCCGGCGCTTTGATGAGGTACTCGACGATCAGCGAGACCCGGCGATTGGAAGGATCGAGCGGTTCCTCCGGCCGGCGCAATTTATGGTCGGCGTAGCCGCGCACCTGAGTGACCTGGTCCGGGCGCAGACCCTTTTCCTGCATCAGCCGGCGCGCGGAATTCGCCCGGTCCGCGGAGAGCTCCCAATTGGTGTAATTGCTCGAGGGGCCATAGGGCTTTGCGTCCGTATGACCCTCGATGGCGATATGGTTGGGCAGTCTGCCCAATTCCTGGGCCAGTTTGATCAGAAGGTCTTCATTCACCGGATTGAGTTTGGCGCTGCCGCTATCGAAGAAAGTCCCGTGCGCGGATTCCAGGAGTTCGATGCGCAATCCCTCGTTGGTCACGGTCATGTCGATCTGATGGCTGAGCTCCTGGAAGTTGGGCACCTGACGAACGGCGGTTTCCAGTTGTTCCTTCAGCTTGTCCATATTGTCGGTGGTGACCACAAAATTTTCCCCAGCGCCATGCATACTGCTGCCGGGAATCCGCGAGGTGCCTTTAGGGTCCTTGAAGTATCCGCTCACCGCCTCTTGTATCTGCTTGCTGGAGTTCATCAGCCAGAGGACGATGAAGAGGGCCATCATCGCGGTGACGAAATCGGCGTAGGCCACTTTCCAGGCGCCTCCATGGTGGCCCGCGTGGCCGCCCTTCTTCTTGATAATCAGAATCGGGGTTTTGGCGTTCATGCGCTCCCCTTGGCCGCCTCCGGCGCAGCCGCCGTCTCGCTGGCGGGCGCCTCGGCGTGCCCCTTGATGTAGGCCTCCATTTCCTGAAAGGTTGGCCGGACGTGACCAGGGATAGCGCGGCGGGCGATCTCCACGGCCACGGTGGGAGCGCTGCCCTTCAAGAACGCGACGATCACCACCCGGATGACCCCATAGAAGGCGTATTCCTCGTCGGCGGATTTGGCCATATTGGCGGCGAGCGGTCCCACCAGGCCATAGCAGAGCAGAATGCCGAGAAAGGTGCCCACCAGGGCCGCGGCCACCTTATGCCCAATTTCCTCAGGCGGCCCTCCCAGGGCGCCCATGGTAATGACCACACCCAGCACCGCGGCCACGATGCCCAGGCCGGGCAGCGAGTCCGCCATGGTGGAAAGCGCGGCGATGGGAATGGTGGCTTCGTGATGGTGCACGTCCATGTCCCGCTCGATCATCTGGTCGGTGTCGAAAGGCTCGGCTCCTCCGCCCGCGGCCAGCCGCAGTGAATCGCAAACAAAATCGCGCAGGTGATGGTCTTTGAGGAATTTCGGATACTTGGAAAAAATCGGGCTTTGCTCGGGATTGTCGCTGTCGCCCTCCAGGGCGAAGAGCCCTTCCTTGCGCGCCCGGTTCAACGTCTCGTAGATCATTTTCAGGGTGTCGAGGTACTTCTCCTTCGGGTACCTGGAACCCCCAAAGGCTCCTCCGATGCCACCGGCTATCTTCTTGAGGATATGCAGGGGATTGGCAACGAGCACGGTGCCCACCGCCGCCCCTCCGATGATCAGCAACTCCGCGGGTTGGAGCAGCACCCGCAAATTCCCGTGCTCCATCAGGTAGCCGCCGATGACCGCGCCAAACACGACGATGATTCCGATAATTACAAACATGGTCCGGCCGGTCTCCCTAAGGATCGCAGCTCTCCGGGTCCAGCACCCGGACGCAGTTGCCGCCGGAGGCAAGCCCGGCCTCGAGCGCAAGTTGCGCGCGCTCCATCAGACTTTCCACGGTGTCCCCGGGGGCCGCATAAGCGCCGCCAAAGGATGCGCTGAGCGGCAGGCTGTCTCCCCACCAGTTCACCCGGGCGCGGGTCACCAGGCCGCGCAAACGTTCCGCCTCTGTTGTCAATCCCTCCGCGCCGCATCCCGAGATGACCGCGAGAAAGCGATGCTCTCCCAGATACCCCAGCAGGCAAGTGGGCGCGAGGTGGTTTCCAAGGGTCACCGCGACAACCCGCAGGATCACCGCGATCGCGCGGGCCCCCCGGGATTTGAGCAATTCCTGGATGCGATCGACTTCGATGCACAGCAGGCTGATGGGAATCTGGTATTCCTGAAAGGTGCACAGGTGCTCCTGGATTTGGGACTGCACGAATCTCCGCGTGGCGGCGCCGGTCACGGGGTCCTGGCACCCGTAAGCGGCGAGCTTGTTCTGCCGGCGGTCCCAGTCGGAATCCGAAAAAGTTTCGTGGAAACTCTCCGCGGCCCCGATGATCAACCCTTCGGGATTGCGGATCGGAGTCACCCAGAGCCGCACCACCACGGGGTGGCCGTCCTTGTGCCGCATCGCCGTCTGCACCACCGCGGCCGCCCCGCCGGAAAGCGCCTGATGGATGGCCTGGGCGGCATCGGCCACGATGCCGGAATGCGCGTCCCCCTCTGCAAACAGGTCGGAGCGCCGGCACTGCCCCACGATTTCATGGCGAAGAAATCCGGTAATGCGCTGCGCCCCGTCGTTCCAGAACAGGATTTTTTGGCTCGGGTCCACAATGCAGATTCCGGTTTGCAGGCCTTCCAGGATGCCGCGCAAGACTTCCGGAGATTCCAGTCGAGACACACTCGGCTCCCCTAGTTTTCATCGGTCAGGCACGGCCGGAGATTAGATGTCGTGGCCGGACCCGCGAAGCCGAGTCCCCGTGGTTGCGATGACACCTGCCGGCCCCCGCCGCCCTGGGTCATTTCGCGGCAGGAGCCGGCGAAAGCCCCATGATCTGGCCGGCCCATTCGATTGCGGCGAGATAGAGGTCCGGCAATCGCTCCTCGGGCAGGTGCAGGGGGGCATCTTCCTGGCGGTGGCGATCCCAGATTCCCGCTTCGTAATCCGTCACCACTTCGAAAAAACGGCGGTAAAGACCGGGAGAACCCAGCAGTGCCTCCTTGATCTCCGCCTTCACCGGCACGTTGTCCAGCACCCGCGGCATGGGCATATCCAGCATCCCGTCCAGCGTGGAAAGCAGGCCCATCAGAAAAAAATCGCCGGCCAGTTCCGGCACGCCGGCGGCGGGCGCCAGCATTTCGCAAAAGCGCGCCCGCACCAGGGGCAGCCGGACCAGCTCCCCGGATTTGTCTTCGGACATCGCGGCTACGCAGACCAGGGAGACCCATTTGCTTATGGCACGCTCGCCCAGCAGTCGAAGCGCGTGAGGAATCGAGGAGACTTCTTCCAGCAGGGGGAAGGCGGGAGAGTTGAGATAACGCAGCAGACGGTAGCTCAGCGAGACGTCTTCCTGGATCAGCTCGCCCAGTTCTTTGAGGTCTATCTGCGGCCGGTTCGCGGCGGAGAGAAGCTGGATGTAGATCGCCTTGTTCACCGGCACCGCGGCGCGTTGCACCATCGTCGGCTTGCAGAAAAAATAGCCCTGGAAATACTCGTAGCCCATCCCGCGGTTCAGCTCGAACTGCCGGCGCGTCTCCACCTTTTCCGCGACCAGCGGGATGCCCAGGCGCCGGAACTTGTAGGCCAACCGCTCCTGTTCCTCGAGCGGGGTGGCCAGCACGTCCACCTTGATGAAGTCGGCGACGTCGAAGTAAGCGGACATTTCCGGGGAATCCACGTAATCGTCCAGGGCCACGCGATGCCCTTTCTGTTTCAGGCGCCGGCATGCGGCCACCACCTCAGGCTCGGGCGCGACCGTCTCCAGAACCTCCCCGACCATCTTTTCCCGGGGCAGCAGCGCCCAGGTGTCGCTCACCAAAAATTCCCGGGTGCAGTTGATGAATGCCGGCAGGCCGTGAGTCATTTGCATCAGGCCCATGAGAAAGAGTTCGTCCATGGCTTTGGCCGCCCCGGTCTCGCTCTTGTCCGCCGGGCAGAAATTCTCCGGGCCGAACCGGCATAGGATTTCGTAGGCGAACACCAGTTCTTGCCCGGTAAAGATGGGCTGCCTGGCGAGATAGTTTTTCTCGATTATCATGGCCGTCTGCTCCAAGGCGATTTCCGGCTTGCCGAACCATCCTCCCCTTGATCCGCGGCCGCGGGCTCTCCGGCCAAACGCGGCCGTGCCACCGTGCCTCGCTCCGGCGATTGCCCCGCCGCCCCAGGCATCGCCTCCGATCAGGGTTCCGGCTGTGCGGGTGCTGGCGCCTGCGCGGGACCCTCGGGGAGAGAGAGGCCCGGTGGCGGATTCAGGATCACCAGATCCACGCGGCGGTTGGCGGCACGTCCCTCCGGAGTCTCGTTGGAGCCCACCGGGTGGTACTCGGAATATCCCGAAGCGGAAAGCCGCTCGGGAGAGACCTCGTAGCGCGTAATCAGCAGCCGGATGACTTCGGTGGCACGGGCCGTGGAAAGCTCCCAATTCGACTTGAACGCGGGGGTGCGGATGGGAACGTTGTCCGTGTGGCCTTCGATGCGAATCGGAAAGCTGTGCGGGCGGATGATCTCCACCAGCTTGGAGAGTGTGGAGAGCTTGTCCGGCCGGAGGGTCGCCGAGCCGCTATCGAAGAAGCCGGCCTCGCGCAGACTCACCACCAGCCCTTCATGCGTGGCGGTAATGGCAATCTCGTGCCGGTTGATCTGGGGCTGCAATGCCGTTTCCAGTTCGCGCTGGACTGCGTTCAGCTCGTGGCGCTGGGCGGTGCCCACCAGGGCCCCCACCGGGCGGCTGCTCAACTGCCCCAGGGCATCCACGCGCGCGGCGTTTTCCACCATCTGCACTTCCGAAAAGGGCATGGGTTGCGAGGTGGCCAGCGGAATCTTGGCGTTGGAAGGTTCGAAAATTCCCATCTGCTGGAAAGCGACCTGAATGGAAAGGGCCAGTTGCCCGGCTTTGCGCTTGTCCACCTGCGAAGAGGAATACAGGACCACAAAGAAAGCGAACAGCAGAGTGATGAAATCGGCGTAGGACACCAGCCAGCGGTCGTGGCTCATCTGTCCGCCGTGCGCTTTCTTCCTCATGTCGCTGCCACGCTCCCGATCTTTGCGCGATCCTCCCGCGCCAGGAAGCTGGCCAGTTTGGTTTCCAGCATGCGCGGGTTCATTCCTTCCAAAATGGAAACCACGCCCTCCAGCATGATTTCCTGGTGCAGCAACTCCTCGCTCTGCCGGATGCGCAGTTTGCCGGCGATGGGCAGCAGCAGCAGGTTGGCCAGGCCCACCCCGTAGATGGTGGCCACGAAGGCCACCGCGATCCCTTTGCCCACCTCGCCGATGTTGTCCAGATGCTGCATCACCTGGATCAGTCCCAGCACCGCCCCGATGATGCCGATGGTGGGAGAGAATCCGCCCGCGGCTTCGAAGACCCGCGGGATGTTTTCGCCGTGTTCGGCGCGGCTCTGCAGTTCCAATTGCATGATCTTGCGCAATTCCGAGGGTTCGGTGCCGTCCACAGCGAGCATCAGCGATTTGCGCAGGAAGGGATCGGAGATGCTCTCCAGCTCACGATCCAGCGAGACGATGCCTTCCTTGCGCGCCTTCTGCGCGTACCCCACGATCTCCTTGACGGTCTCGGCGGGATGCGCCGAACGCGTGAGGAAGACAAGGGAAAGACTCACCACCGCGGATTGCACCACCGCCAGAGGAAACTGCAGCAGGATGGCCCCCAGCGTCCCCCCAAATACGATCAGCGCCGCGGTGGGCTGCAAAATCTGATCAATCTTCCCTCCCTCCAGGGTCAGGCCGAGGATCAGCCCGCCCCCGGCCACCACGATCCCGCTCATGCTGGCTTTGTCCAATCCTCCTCCGCTCACCCGGACGATGCGCCGCTCGGGGAATCCGGGACCTGCCCCTGGG
>Ga0335079_10010641_pt1 | contig 10474 bp, 10 predicted proteins | sample Lox_Sample_33_FD_206719 | JGI IMG/M metagenome (GOLD analysis project Ga0335079, IMG submission 206719) | Soil microbial communities from Loxahatchee National Wildlife Refuge, Florida, United States - Lox_Sample_3.3 | ecosystem: Environmental > Terrestrial > Soil > Wetlands | place: USA... | reverse complement strand
AAGAGCTCCGTGATGGTCTGGTTCGCGTAACGGATGGTGCCAGCGGCGTCAACGATCAGCATGGCATCCGGCGCTTCTTCCAGCGCGATGCGGATGACCTCAGGGGGCAGGGCGTGGCCGTGCATGCAGAGCGCACTCCATCAGGAAAACCCCCTACGCATTGCCACGAACTGCGCCCGCTGCGACGCGGATGCACGATAGCGGGGCGTGAATACGAGACTTCTGCATCCGACGACGGTCACTCCGGTTCGCCACCCAAAGCGCAGGACATGGTACTACGGTGCCCGCTGCGGCTGCTCGCGCCTGCTGGCGATCTGCGAGGACCTCTTTGCGGGTAAGGGCGAGGATTTCCTGCAGATGCCGGAGACGATCGCCGTCGAGTGTGATTGCGGCACGGTGAGCCACGTGCTGCGCTTTCAGAAATTCAGGACGCCGTAGCGCCAGGGCTCAGCGCTTGCGCAGGCTGAGGATGTAGCGCGTGACAGCCTGTACTTCCGACTTGTCGAGCATCGGGTTGGGCATGGACATCGGCAGCTTGTCGACGTCCCAGTGAGTTGTCGTGATGAATCGCTGCAGGCTCTCGGCGGTGACGCCGGGGCGGTTGGCGATCTCCGCGAAGGCGGGCGTCGCCTGATTGAGGAGCGGCGGGAACTCCTGATCGACCGCGACTACATGACACGCCGAGCAGACCAGGCGGGCGATGTGCTCGCCGCGCGCGACGTCCGGCGCCTTCGGGACGTCGGCGGCGGAAGTGCGCGGAGTGCAGAGCGCGCACAGCACCACGACTGTGAGCGCGAGCGCCGCGATACGCAGCGGAATTTGCCTGACTACCATGGGAACCCTCCGCCGAATATGGTCGCCTAATCCTGGGCCGGGCGCCAGACAGCCTGCCATGCCGACCGACGGCTAGGCACAACTCCTGATGGCAGCGCACGGGGCGCCGCGCCTAGCTTCGCTGAGTGCCCGGAGGTCGGAGGCGTTCAATGAGGATGCGGGCTGACGCGCCGCTGCTGCCGCTCGCGGTGCTCTTCGGGGTGATGCCGGTCGTATCGGCTGCGCCGGCACCCGGGGAAGCGCAGGCCAAAGAGGAGCTGCGCGCAGTGCTCGAGGCGACGCCGGACGGCGCGCGTGGCGCACACCTGTTCGCCATCTGTACCGAGTGCCACGGCCCCCACGCCGAGGGAAACGCGAGCGGCTGGCCGCCGCAGATCGCCGGTCAGCATCGGCGGGTGATAGCCAAAGAGCTCGTCGACTATCGCGCGGGACTGCGCTGGTATGACCCGATGGAGCGCATTGCGGGGCGCCACGTGCTTGGCTCGACGCAGGAGGTCGCCGACGTCGCGGCCTACGTGGCCAGCCTGCCTCCCTCGGCGGACACGACCCTAGGCCCGGAGCGCTGGGCCGGAAAGGGCGCCGGGATCTACGTCGCCCGCTGCCAGTGGTGTCACGGCGTGCGCGGCGAGGGGAATGATGAGCGCTTCGTGCCGCGCGTTGCCGGGCAGCAATACGAGTACCTGTTGCGCCAGCTGCGCGACACGATCGAAGCGCGCCGGCCGAACATGCGCTCTCAGCATCTGCGCCTCATCGAAGCCTGCACGATGGAGGAGCTGATGGGCCTTGCGGCCTATATGTCGCGCCTCGATCGGACTACCGGGCCGTAGCTCGCGATCTGCCGACCTGCTTCCGTCCGGACTCCTGCAGCAGCTCGGCGATGCCGTCAGACGGGGGAGCTCACCTCGGCGCGCGGCGCGTCTGCGGTGGGTTGCGCCGCCGGCGCGGGCGCGGTGGGCGCTGCCAGGATGGCCGTCAGGGTGGCACGGTCCACGGTCTCGTGGCGCAACAACTCCTGCGCGAGGGCTTCGAGTTCCCGGCGGCGTGCGCTCAAGGTCGCGCGCACGCGGTCGAGCGCAGCCGTGAGAAGGCTGTGTATCTCGGCATCGATGAGCTCGGCGGTGCGCTCGCTGTACTCCGGGCGCGCGGCGGGCAGGGATTCCGGCAGGTAGAGCGCCGGACGCGCGGGCTCGAAGGTCGCCGGCCCGAGCGCTTCGCTCATTCCATAGCGCGTCACCATCTGACGCGCCATGTCGGTGGCCCGCTGCAGGTCATTCTGCGCACCGGTCGAGAGCTCCTGGAAGACGAGCTGCTCGGCGGCGCGGCCGCCGAGCAGCACATCGAGCCGGTCGAGCAGCTCGCCGTGCTTCAGCAGGTAGCGGTCCTCGGTCGGCTGCTGCTGTGTATAGCCGAGTGCGCCGATACCGCGCGGAATGATCGAGACCTTGGCGACCTTGTCGGCGCTGGCGCGGGACTCGGCGACCAGCGCATGACCCGCCTCGTGGTAGGCGACCGTCTCGCGCTCCTTCGCCGTCATCACCCGGCTCTTCCTTTCCAGACCCGTGATGGCGCGATCGATGGCCTCATCGAAATCGCTCATCCCGACCGCCGGCTTGTTGGTGCGCGCGGCGTGCAGCGCGGCCTCGTTGACGATGTTGGCGAGATCCGCGCCCGCCAGCCCCGCAGTCTTGCCCGCGACCGCCTTGAGGTCCACGTCGCCGCCGAGCACCAGACGCCGGGCGTGCACCCGCAGGATCTGCTCGCGCCCGTTGATGTCCGGACGGTCGAGAGCGATCTGACGGTCGAAGCGACCCGGACGCAGCAGGGCAGGATCGAGGATCTCGGGGCGATTGGTCGCGGCCATGATAATGACGCCGCTGCGGGTATCAAACCCATCGAGCTGCACGAGCAGCTGGTTGAGCGTCTGCTCGCGCTCGTCGTTTCCGGCGAGTCCACTGACCCCGCGCGCCTTGCCGAGTGCGTCCAGCTCGTCGATGAAAATGATGCAGGGGGCGAGCTTCGCCGCCTGATCGAAAAGGTCACGCACGCGCGCGGCTCCGACGCCGACGAACATCTCGACGAACTCCGAGCCGCTGATCGAGAGAAAAGGCACACCGGCCTCGCCCGCCACGGCCTTCGCCAGCAATGTCTTGCCGGTCCCTGGGGCACCGACGATCAGCACGCCTTTGGGGATCTCACCGCCCAGGCGCCGATAGCGCTCCGGGTTCTTGAGGAAGTCGACCACCTCCATCAGCTCCTGCTTGGCCTCGTCGATGCCGGCGACGTCCGCGAAGTGCACGCCGGTCTCCTTCTGCACGAAGATCTTGGCCTTGCTCTTGCCGACATCGAGCATGCCGCCGAGTTGCCCGGTGCCCATGCGTCGCATGAGTAAACCCCAGATCAGCACGAATACCAGCGCCGGCGCCACCCATCCGAGCAGCGTCGAGAGCCAGCGGTTTTCGACCTGTCCGGAGAAGCGCACCTTGGCGGCCTGAAGGTCGGCGATGAGGTCGTTGTCCGGAACCCGGGCGGTGATGAACGCATAACGCTCGAGGTTGTCGTGCGGGAGGGACTTCGCCACCTCGGCGGGCAGCAAGGCGTCGGCTCCGCGCAAATCGGCGGTCCCGGTGAGCGCCTCTTCGCTGATCAGCACCTCCTTGATCCTGCCGGCGTGCAGCAGCGTCTTGAAATCGCTGTAGGCGAGGGTCTCCACATGACGGTTGAAGAGCACGCTCTGCAGCGCCAGCATCGCCACCAGCGCGAATACGAAGTACCAGATCGAGAGTTGATGCCGGGTTTCCATGGGAACCTAGGCGAGGATCTGCACAACTTCCTCCAGCCGGGCCGCAATCTCGGCGTTCAATGGCTGGGCAGCGGAGGGGGCCGTCGTCAATGGCATGCATCCGGTGATATCAACGGGAGTCAGCGTGCAACCGCCCCGCGTGGCGCGACATACGGATCGCTACGTATGGCATGCTGCGTGCCAGCGAGGTGGCGCCCGTGCCGCAAGTGAGCGCCGGGATTCTGCTCTATCGCCGGACCGACACCGGCACCCAGGTGTTCCTGGTACATCCCGGCGGACCCTACTGGGCGCGCAAGGACGAGGGCGCCTGGTCGGTGCCGAAAGGCCTGGTCGAGGCCGGCGAGGATGAGCTCGCGTGCGCGCGCCGCGAGTTCAGCGAAGAGACGGGCTTCGATCCTCCCCCGGCAGGCACGGAGCGATCTCTCGGCAGCTTCCGACTGCCGAGTGGCAAGCGGCTGCAGGTGTGGGCTGCTGAGGGGAGCTGCGACCCCGCGGCGCTGCGCAGCAACCTCTTTAATATGGAGTGGCCGCCGCGGTCGGGCCGCGTCGTGCAATTCCCCGAAGTGGACCGCGGCGGGTGGTTTGACGAGTCAGCGGCGCTCTCGAGGATCGTCCCCGGCCAGCGGGCCGTCCTCGAGAGGTTCTACGCCGAAATCGGCCGGACCGGATAGCCACAGTTCACCAGCCGCGCCTGAAGCTCCGCCTGCACATCGCGCACAGAGTTGTCACCGAACAGATTGTTCTTCAGTTGCGGATCCTGCGCGCAATCGTAGAGCTCGCTCTGATCGTTCGGCCGGGCGATGTACATGTAGCGCCGGGTACGAACCGCGGCGCAGCGGGTCACGGTCTCCGGGCGGGCGTTCTGCAGGTGCGTCTTCGGTCCGTAGAATCGCTCGATGATCGGCTCGAAAGCCTGCGGCTCGTAGGTGTTGTAGCCGCCCTCGGTGAAGGCGGCGCGCTGCGCGTCTCCCGTCGCACCGTGGAGCTGCGGCATCAGGCTGCGGGCGAAATGGGTATGCGTTGCCCGGGTGCCGGCCAGCTCCAGGCAGGTCGCCATGAGGTCGTAGAGCTCGATGAGCTCACGCGACACCTGCCTGCCTGCATGTCCCCTCCCATGGGCGTCACCGTCATCACGGGCTCGCCGTCATGCATCAGGAAGTCGGCCGACAGCTTGTTGAACGGGTGTTTGTGAGGCCCGAAGCGCTGGAGCACGGCCGGCCACCCCCGGATCGCCCCCAGTACGGTGACCGGCAGTCGCATCATCGTCTCCCTCTGGGGACAGCAAGCCGTCCCCTCCTTGTGACATATCCGGCGGGCGGGACGCAATTCGCAGAAAGCAGGCGCGGGCCTACCTAGGATGGCCGTATGCGGGTAGCCGAACACATCGTGCTCGAGTCGGATGCCCGGGAGGTGCCGGACCCGCGCGCCGTGCGCCGGGTGCACGCGGACCTCGAGGTCCGCAGCCGCCTTCGCCGACGCATCCTGCAGCTACGGGTGATCGACTACTACTACCTGGCCGTACGCTCGCGGTCGCGCTCCGCCGAGCTCGAGTACGTCCTCGATCTGCGCTTCGTCGCTGGGCTCCCGCAGCTGTCGCGGCACGTCGCCTGGCGATGGATTAACACCGCGCTCGGGTTGCTGGCGCTCACGATCGGGCTGGGCGCGTGGATCGGCTCCTCGGCTACACCCTGGTGGCGTCACGAGGCGCTCGGGGCGTGCGCCGCCGTGGCGGGACTCTGGGGGTTGGCGACGCTCATCGCCGCGTACCGCACCACCGAGACGGTGCGTCTGCTCAGCGTTCACGGCCAGGCGCGGCTGCTCGAGTTCACGGGCGGCATAGGCACGTTGCGAGCTGTCCGGCGCTTCACGCCAAAGCTCGCCGCGCACCTGCGGATCGCGGCAGCGGCCCGTCGAGCCACCAGGGCCGAGCAACTGCGCGACGAGATGCGCGAGCACCAGCGGCTGCGCAACCTCGGAGTACTGGGTACGGCGGATTATGAGGCGAGCAAGGCTCGCATCCTCGCGCAGCACTCGTAGCGCCGGACCGATCCCTGAAACCGCCGCATAAAGCAGCGAGAGTCGCCACGCGCGGCGTCCGGCTCGAGAGCCAGGTCTACGCTGACAGAATTTGCCCGAATCGCGCCATACCCTCACCCGAATGAGCTCCCAGACTCCGGAGCATCAGGGACTGAGGAGGGTGCAGCATGGGCTCCGACGATCTGCGAATCTGGCTGAATCACTTTGAATACCACGCCCAGCATTCCCGGCACATTCCTGCATGCCTCTGCGATGAGCTGACGGCCGAGGAACGGGGACGCATCGCGGGATCGATCGCAACCTTTCAGCTCGGCGAGCAGTCCGAGGGCGGCACGCTGCGCGCCGCCGCGGCGCGTTTCGCCCGCAGCCACGACATGCCTTCACTGGAGAGAATCGTGGAGCTCTTTATTCGCGAGGAGCAGCGGCATGCGGCGCTGCTGCGCGCCTTCATGGACGACCACGGGATCGCGCTGAAGCGCCGCGACTGGACCGACTGGGTCTTTCGCGGCGTGCGGCGGCTGGCGGGGCTCGAGCTCTACCTGCATGTCTTCATCTGCGCCGAGCTGATCGGCAAGGTCTACTACCGGGCCCTCGAGGCCGCGACCGGGTGCCAGCGCCTCAAGGTGCTCTGCCGGGTCATGGTCTGCGAGGAGCTCGCGCACGTCGGCTTCGAGTCGCAGCTGCTGCTCGCGCTGCGCACCGCTCGCCCCGCACCGGTGCGGGCGCTGGTACGTCTGGCGCACCGTGCATTCTTCATCGGCACCGCGGGTGTCGTCTGGCTCACGCACCGCAGCGTGCTGCGCTGCGCCGGGTACAACGCCGGGAGCTTCCTGCGCAGCTGTCTCGCCCAGTACGCTTTCTATCTCGATCCCCCGGCGATTCCCCTCGCGCATACCTCGGTCTGATAACTGGCCTATCATGGCGGCGCCTGGTCTGGTCCGCACGGGAGCTCGCCATGAGAACCGCCCGCGCCCTGCTCACGACGCTCGTATGGGTTCCGTTCGCTGAAGCCGCCCACTATTCGCTGCCGGCGACTCCCGACAACGCGCAATGGGGCTGGTACGACACCAGCGAGAAGCCGCGGCTGACCGTCAATTCGGGCAACACCGTGTCGATCGAGACGATTTCCCACTCGCTCGGGCAGATCAAGCCGGACGCCGACATGGACAAGATCGTCAAGCTCCGCAAGGAGAATGACGGCGGCGACTGCCGCGTTACCCAGGTGGTCGACATCCGCAAGGGCGTGCACTGCATGATCCCGAAGCACGTCTTCGTCGACTACAAGGCCGCCGCGCGGCCGCACGACCGCTCCTGATGGTGGGGTCGACGGCGCCGATCGTCATCCGCGTCAAGGTCAAGCCGAACGCGCGGCAGAGCTCGCTGGAGCAGCAGGCCGACGGCAGCTGGCTGGCGAGGGTCAGGTCTCCGGCTGTCGAGGGCCGGGCCACCAGCGAGCTGCTTGCCCTGGTGGCGGAGCATTTCGGCCGCCCGAAGGCCGCGGTCTCGGTGAAGAGCGGCGCGACCAGCCGCACCAAGCTCATCCGCATCGCGTCGGGCTGACGAGGCAGCCGCGGACGCTATCCGACTATCTCGTGGACTGCCTGGTGCGCCGCATCGATCGCCCAGTGCGCGTAGGCCATCCAGGCCGCATCGGTGCCGGCAAAATGGATGTGCCCGAGTGGCGCGTGGCTCACACGCGTCTCCAATGCGGCTTTGGCGGGGTCGTCGAACAGAGTGTCCATGTCGTAGGCGTAGCCGTGTCCCCAGCGGTTCACCGTAATCGCCGCAATGTCGCGCTGGGCATCGAAACCACCGGGCCCGAGGATCCGGGTCAACTCGTCGCGCGCGCGCGCCTCGAACTCATCGAAGGGCAGTGAGTAGGCGAGCGCGCGTCCGGCGCGCCACGCACTGCGCAGGTCCTTGATCGGGCCCTCGGGGTACGGACAGTGCAGCATGTGCAGAATCATCGGCTCATCGGGATTCGTCGGGAAGCGGTAGTCGCCGAGGCTCACCGGGTAGTCGAGCTTGATGTGGCTGTAGAAGCCGGCCGGGTTGTTGACGTAGTGCACGCCGCGCTTCACCCAGGAGCGCCAACTGCGCAGCGCGACGTTGACGTAGACGAGTGGTGCCCTGACCTGGTCCGCCACCGCTTTACGCTGGGCCTGGCCGAGGTCTGCACAGATGTATGGGAGCATCGCCGAGTAGCCGGCGTAGACCAGGTGAGGCGCCGAAGCGCGCGTCAGCTGATCGCCGCGCGCGTAGAGCACCTCCGCGCGTGCGCCCCGATTGCCGAGCGCCACGACCGTGGACGACAGCCGCAGACGCACGTCGTTGGCGGGCTCATCGAGCCGCCCGTAGTCGAAGCGCGCGCCGATGACATCCTCCATCGTCTTTCCCGGGGCGACGCCCGGAATGAGCTCGCGGACGAAGAGGCGAGCGAGCGTCGCATTGCCGTCCGGAAAGTGATGGATATAGGGATCGCCCTCGAGGATGCCCTCGCGCGACATCTGCAGCCCGAGACCCTGGAAGCCCGGGTACTGACACTCCCACGCCAGCAGGGCCGACACCGCGTTGGCCTTGCAGGCGAACAGGTCGAGCGTCCGGCCGTCGAACATCGCCAGCGAGCGCTCGTCGAGGCCGAAGTGGCGCGCCAGATAATCGTGGTAGGAGGTTTTCCCGAGAGTCTGCCGTTTCTGCGCTGCGCTCATTCCCGCGAGCACGTCGCGTCGACCGGTGTAGAGCTCGAGCAGCCGCGCTTTCTGGGCGTCGTCCACCGGGCAGTCGGCAATGAACTCTTGCGGCGCGCGGCCGCGGTGCAGCTCCGGCGGAACGTCCGTGGGCAGTTGTCGTACCGGATCGCCGGTCACCAGCCGGTCGACGCCGTACGTCTCGCGGGGGAAGAACAGCCCTGACGAGAGCCCGAGTCCGGGGTAGAGCGTCACGTGGAACGCCTGCTCGAGCCGGTCGATGTCGACACCGATGCCGGCAACGCACTCGCGTGCCACCGGTGACCAGCGGCGCCGGATGCCCTCGAGCGATTCGCTGCCACCGTAGCCGAGCAGCAGCCGGCCATCGACCTGGAACTCGTTGCGGCGTGCATGTCCGCCGAAGTCGTCGTGGTTGTCGAGAATGAGGATGCGCGCCTTGGGCCGCGCGCGGCGCAGATAATGCGCGGACGCGAGTCCGCCGATACCGGCACCCACGACGATGCAATCATAGTGCTCGGTCACCGCGCGGGAGTCGAGCGCGTAGCGCCGCCCATCACGCACGCCGTGTGCGACGGAGAAGTCTTCGGGCCGGCTGCCACCGTAGCCGGTGCGGGCGGGCGGGTAGGGCGCGTCGCCCGCGAGCGCTACGCCCGGGCGTGGCGCAGCGCCGGCGATGATGGCGCAGGCGATGCCGTCGAGGAAATCGCGGCGCGTGATCCGATCGTTCATGGCGTGTTCACCGATGCATCACTGATCCGTCATGTGCCCGTGGCAGCTTGCTTGCGTGCGCTCACTTGCAAAGAAGCGCAGGTCAACCGTTGCCCTCCGGAGAAAGCATCCATGTCACATCATCGCAGCCACGTCGCGCTTAGCCGGCTCGCGCGCGCCTTGGGAGTTTCCCTGGTCGCGGGCGCAGCCCTGAGTCATGCGGTCCCCGCCGCAAGCTCGACACCCGAGACGACCACGCCCATCGAGCACCTGGTCGTCATCTTTCAGGAGAACGTCTCGTTCGATCACTATTTCGCGACCTACCCGGTCGCGCTCAATCCGGCGGGCGAGCCGCGTTTTTACGCCAAGGATGATACGCCGTCCGTGAACGGGCTGGGCACTCTGGCGGATGGATTGCCGGAGGGATTACTGCTCACCGGCAATCCCAATGCCAATAATCCCGGTAACGGCGTGAACGCCATCAACCCGTTCCGCCTCGACCGCTCGCAGGCCTCGACCTGCGATCAGGACCACAACTACGGTCCCGAGCAGCAGGCCTTCGACGGCGGTCTGATGGACATGTTCCCGGCGAGCGTCGGCCAGGGCGCGAGCAGCTTCTGCGCCCCGCAGTTCGCCTACGGCAAGGGCCAGGGGATCGTCATGGGCTATTTCGACGGCAACACCGTCACGGCGCTGTGGAACTACGCGCAGCACTTCGCCATGAACGATAACTCCTACGGAACGACCTTCGGTCCCTCGACGCCCGGCTTGCTCAACCTGATGGCCGGCACCACCTTCGCCGCGACTCCGAGCGCCGCGACACCTAAAGTCGTGCCCAACAATTCGGGCCCCGGCACGCTGGTCGGCGATGCCGATCCGACCGGGGATGTCTGCGCTTCGGGCACTACCGTCAAAGTGAACGCACCCAACATCGGCGACCTGCTCAACAAGCAGGGCGTCACCTGGGGCGCGTTCATGGGCGGCTTCGACCTGACGGTCGTCAACGCCAACGGCACGACCGGCTGCAAGCGCTCGAGCCCGGCGACCCCGGCGAACGGCGGGCCGACGGCGGACTACATCCCGCATCACGCGTTCTTCCAGTATTTCGCCTCCACCGCCAACCCGACGCACGTGCGCCCGAAATCGATCGGCTCGATCGGCACCAGCGATGACGGCGGAGCGAACCATCAGTACGACCTGCACGATTTCTTCGACGCGCTTGCGCAGGGAAATCTGCCGGCGGTCAGCTTCCTCAAGGCCATCGCCGCGCAGGATGGGCACGCGGGCTATTCCGACCCGCTGCTGGAGCAGGCCTTCATAGTGAAGACGGTCAACGCTCTCATGAGCTCCCGACACTGGCACAACACCGCGATCGTGGTCCTGTACG
>Ga0335079_10010639_pt1 | contig 10475 bp, 7 predicted proteins | sample Lox_Sample_33_FD_206719 | JGI IMG/M metagenome (GOLD analysis project Ga0335079, IMG submission 206719) | Soil microbial communities from Loxahatchee National Wildlife Refuge, Florida, United States - Lox_Sample_3.3 | ecosystem: Environmental > Terrestrial > Soil > Wetlands | place: USA: Florida... | reverse complement strand
TTCAAGCGGAAGGACTGGCTTTAGGCAGCCGCGACGCTGGCCCGGCCAGCTCCCGCGCCGGGGCGCGTGGCGCAACGGGACAGGCGGCTGCGCTGAGCGAGCCGGGGAGTTCAGGCGAACTCGTAGCGGAGGATTCGGTTGCCCCACCAGGGCACGCTGGTCTGGGCGGGCAGGCTGGCCTTGCGCAGGACGGGTGAGTAGGCGCGCCGTTCGAGCCGGACGGTGATCTCGTTACCGGTGATGATGATCTGGCCGGGGGTTTCGAGGAAACGGCGCTGGATGGTGTCGGGGGTGACGGTGGCGTAGCCGGGCAGCCGGGCGCGCAGGGCGGCGAGCAGGGCCTGGGCGAGGATGGCGAGCATGATGTCGAGGTCGACGTTCAGGTTGACCGCGGAGGACAGGGCGTCGGTGCAGAATGCGCGGATGATCTCGGCGAGCCGCTGCTCGATGGTCATCCGCCGGGCGTACTGGCCGATGATGGCCCGGGTGGTCATCTGGTGGTCGTTGGTGATGATGACGGTGGGGGCGTCGCGGCCCAGGCCGGTGACAACCAGCTGGCGGACGGTGCCGGGGTAGCTGGTCAGCCGGACGGCGGGGTCCGCGTGCACCCGGGGCTTGTTGTCCGGGCCGGCCCGGTCCAGGGCGACCGTCTTGTAGTCGGCTGCGGTGAGCCCGCTGATGTGCTGGAGCAGCGCTGGTGAGCGCATCCGCAGGGTGAGGAACTTAACGCCGCGCTCGTCGAGCTCGCCGAGGACTTCCTGGGTGGTGACCTTCTGGTCCATCACCAGCATGGCCGGGTCCTTGCCGCTGACGGCTTTCCAGTGGTCGCAGAACGCGATCACCTCCCGGGCCTGGGTGGCCTTGGAGATGTCGGCGTTGCCGTAGACCAGGTTATGGGCGCCGGAGTCCCGGGCGAAGAAGGTGAGGACCGAGCGGGCACGCTGGGAGCGTCTGGGCACGTAGTGCTTTTCCAGGGCCGGGTCGCGGCCCCAGTGCATCACCGCGTGAAAATCCAGGTCGAAGATCGCTTCTTCGGCGGAGGCCAGGCCCTTGCCGATCATTTCCTGGTCCAGGGCGGCCAGGAAGCGCTGCTGGTGGTCATGGGAGAGCCGGTAGGAGTAATCGGTGAGCGCGGATTTCTTCGGCAGCACCGCCATCCCGGCCAGCAGGCCGGCGGCCGGGTCGGCGAGCAGGTCATCGACGTGGGAGACCCGCCGGGTGCGGGTGAGCTTGAGCGCGAGCAGGGACAGCAGCCAGGATGTGGCGGGGATGACCCGGGTGCCGGGGTAGCCGGCGGCCCTGGCCAGGGCGGGCAGGTCCAGGGCCACCAGGTCGGGGACGGCCAGCAGCAGCCCGGCCCTGGTGGACTCCAGCCGGGCCGGCCAGGCGGCGAAGTCCAGCACGGCAGCCCGGGGCAGCCGGGTGTCCCGGCCGGGGGTGGCCGGGCAGATGCTCTCCTCGGGCTCGGGGTGGCGGATCAGCCGGGCGAACCCCTCCTCGGCGAGGATCTCCCCGACCGACGTCCGGTTCAGCGGCGTGTGCTTGGCGGAAAGCCTGGCCGAGATTTCATACGTGGACAGGCCCTGCCGGCGCAGCTCGATCACCCGGCCGCGGGCGGCGTCCCTGGCCGGCGCGGTGCCGGGCGGTGGCCCGGGCCGCCGCGGCGGGGCGAACAGCTCCAGCTTCCCGGCCCGGTGCTGGCGGACCAGGTCGACCATCGCCCAGCGGGTGTAGCCGAACCGCTCCCCGGCCTGCTCGTAGGTCAGCCCGTCCACGTACCAGGCGCGCAGCGCCTCGTAGCGGCGTTGGTTCGCCTGGGCCGGGGCGGTGAACGCCTCCGCGCCCTTGCGTTGCGGCGATCCGGCTGCCATATAGCTAGCCTGCCATATTGACCGGCGGCCCGGCCGTGCCGTAACGCCGCCCGGAACCAGCCATCCTGACCGGATTATCCTGCGGTTTCGCGATGCGGCTGTCCCTGGGCCCGCAAGATCACGACACGATAACAAATGACAGTGATGTAGTTCGACAGCCAGATCGCCGCAATCTGCTCGCCCATCCAGCACTCAACGGGAGCCGGATTACCCCAGGTCACAGCCAGTGGCGGAGCAACTGATGCCGGGATCCCCGCCGCAGACATTGCGCCTAATCAGTTACGCGGAAAGCCGCGTTGGCGGGCATGTCGGCACGCGCATCCGTTATGACCACCTGGAAGTTCGCGCCCGGCCGGACGGCTGCCGCCTGTCGGGTTCTGGGAGGCAATGTCATTACCGGTTGTCTGGCCAGGTCATTACCAGTTGTCTGGCCACCGGATTCCGGCCTGATGTTGCAGTATGCAAAGAAAAGTAGATCGCGCCCGCCTGCTGGCAATCTGGGGGAGGCCGCGGGCGTGTTTACAAATTGATGACATTGCCGGAACCTACGGGTAAACAAGCTGGGATAGCGATGATATCGGGGAATTGGGCTCGAGTAAGGACGCTATCCTGATCGCGCCGCGCCACTGCGAGCGCCAGACAATCAGGGGGGAGTTCGATCATGAGTAAGCAGCCCGGCCCAGCGGCTGCGGTCTTGCGGATCTGGCTGTCGCGCGCCGACCGCAACTATGCGGCAGCGCACGGCTGGGTCAAGCAGACCGGCGCGACCGGGAAGATGCTCTCACTGCCAGATGAGGACAGGCCGGCTGCAGGCGAGGAAGTGGCCGGTGCGCCTCTGCCGATGGCCCCAGCGAGCGCATGACCGCGATCGTTGCGCAGCAGGTCGGGCAGACGCCGGACACTGCGCATCCGGCTGCCGGCCAGGTGCTGGCGGGGGAGTTCTTGCTGCGCGACGGCACGCCTGCCATGATCTGGCCGCTGCTGCCCACGGATGCCGAGACGCTGCGCGACGGGTTCCGCCGCCTGTCGCCCGATTCGCGCCGGCGCCGGTTCCTCGGAGCGCTCGACCAGCTCGACGACCCGATGATCCGGCTCCTTGTCGACAGCGTTGACGGGGTGCAGCACATTGCGCTCGTGCTGATCGTGCTGCCGCCAGAGGGCACGGAGGAGCCGGCCGGGGTCGCCCGTCTCGTGCAGTACCCCGATGATCCGGCCACTGCCGACATCGCCGTCACCGTCGTGGACGACTGGCAGCGACGCGGCGCCGGCACCGCACTGGTCGCGGCGTTACTGGAGCGGCGCCCGGCGGCGGTCAGGCGGCTGCGCACGCTCGTCGACGCCGACAATCGCGCGTCGCTGGCGCTGCTCGCCAGGGCCGGGCGGATGTCGTCGGGCCTGCCTCAGCTGGGCGTCCTTGACGTCACGGTCGAGCTCCCCGCGGCCAGGCAGGCGCGCAGCGCGGTGCAGAAGGCCGCTGGCTTCTGGATGCAAGCCGCGCGGAAGTTCACTGGCCAGACTTACTTGTTTCCCTGGCTGCCGCGGGCCGGCCTGGTCCCGGCAGTTGAACGCTACTTCGAGTTCGTGCAGCGGATGGCAGAGATGAACCGCGACCTCACCGTCAAGTGGGTGGAGGCGGCGAGCCCGCAGTCCGCTGTGGTCCGTGCGCAGGTACGGGGCCGAGCCGGTCGGTGACGTCGTGCGCGGGCAGGCCAGGCAACTCATGAGAAGGCCCGCGAGCGCCGCGAGGCCTGACTCTGATGGCGGCGACCAGAGCCGCGGCAGCGACACGTTCAGCGCTGCCAGGATCAGCCCCATAGCCGCCGGTACACACCGGGCGGCATACGGGTGAGGGCATCAGCGTCGGGATCGGCAGTACGATCTTGAGGTCGTTGATCAGCCGGTAGCCGGTCTGTGCCCTGGCCGCCTCGGCCTCCTGGTCCGGCTGCCGGCAGGTTCGGCGCGGCCAGGTGCGCCCCGCTTCTGGACTGTGCCCAGCAGCGTGCTCGCGGGCACGCTGGTGCGACCTCCGGGGCAGGAGCCGGATCAGCGCGGCGAGGACCGCCCGGCCAGCTGCGTTCTCGAAGCGTCCGTCCAGCGCCAGGACTGAGGAGCGGCCTGACCCGTTACCCGCCCTTATTGGGGCGAGGCAGTCCCTCTAGGGTGAGGAGGGCCAGGAGACTTTGACGTCAAGACGGCTCAGTTCGGGCCGGCGAACGGAATGATGATGACCGATGTATCCCTGGACGAACTAGGTCCCGTTGACTACGGCGTCGTCGAGGTAACCAGTCACGGGTACCTGGTTAGTTGATCATGCTGGGTGCGGTGGCATCCAGGTTTTGCCGTTGAGGGCGTCGCGGATGGCGGCCAGGGGGTGGCGGCCGTGGCTGCGGGCGGTGGTGAGATAGGAGCGGATGCGGCAGTGGCGCTGCAGGGTGGCCAGGGTGCGCCAGCAGCCGCTGATCTTGGCGGCGAGCTTGTAGCCGCGGACAGCGTTCTCCGATCCGTTGTTCGTGGCCGGGACGTCGAAGCGGGTCGCGAACAGCCAGACCTGGGTGGCTTTGCGTTTCAGCCGCCGGGCCAGGATCAGCCCGGGGTGGTTTCCCTTGTGCCAGGGCCGGGACAGGTTCACCGAGATCCCGAAGGCGACGGCCTGGTCGTAGCTGTGGCGCAGCCCGGCCAGGAGATCGGGGTCCAGGGCTGGCCTGGCCGTCGGCGCGGGCGGCCCGGACCGCGGCGCCGGCCTCGCGCAGCGCGTCGCCGGCCTGACGGGTCCAGACTTGGGATACCGGGTCGGTCGCGTACGCGTCGTCGAGGTAGCGGTACAGGTGGGCCAGGCACTGCTGCACCCCGGCGAGCCCGGCGTCGTAGCTGAGGTAGCCGCCGTAGTCGTCGCGCACGAGGACCCCGGCGAAGCCGTCCAGGATCCCGAACCCGGTGATCGACGCCTTGGTGCGGTCGCCCGCCGCGCCGTACCAGATCAGGTCCGGGCCGCCGCTGGTATAGGCCTGCATGGTCCGCACCGTGTAGACGTGCGGGTTCCCGCAGCCGTCCGCGCTGGTGCGGTGCCGACGAGCTGGTCCATGATTTCCAGGGCGGCGCGTGGCGCGGAGGTGTTGATCGCCCTGGCGACCTGGTCGGTGAGCGTGGACCCGGGATCGGGGGCGGTGTCCACGGTGACGGTGACCCACCGCAGGGCTGGGATGTGCCCGAGGGACGCAAGCCAGGCGCCCCAGTTCGCGAGCCATCCGTCAGCGTCGCCGGTGTCCGCCAGCCAGGTGGAGGTCGGGACGACTCGCAGGGTAGCGGTCAGGTAGCCGGTGTGCCGGTCGCGGACCAGCCCGTAGTGGCCGCCGTAGCCGTCTTCGGCGGACAGCAGCTCGGTCGCTGCCAAGGTCCCCGGCAGTTGCAGGACCCCGGCGTGGTGCAGGACGACGTCGGCCCGGTAGCTGGTGTGGCCGGCGGAGGTGCCGCAGCGCCAGCGCAGCCGCTGCACGGCCAGCTGAGCGACCGGGACCCCGCCGACCCGGACGACTGCGGCTGCCCCAGATAGCACGGCGAGCGGTGCCGCGTAGAGCACGGCTTCGAGGGAGAACGCGGCGAGCAGCACCAGGGCGACGAAGCCGCCGAGCAGGATGAACGTGGCGGCCGGGCCCAGTCCGGGGAGGCCAATGCCGCGGCTGCGCCGCCACCCGCCATATGTGCGGGCCTGATCGTGGCCGTGTGTCATCGCTGGTCCTCCGGTTCCATCGCGCCGGTCGCCAGGTGAGCCCCGGCTGACGCGGCTCGCGCGCTCTCGGCGGCCGCTGCTCCTGCCACTCCCGCACCGGCCGCTGCCCCGGTGGCTGTCCCGGTGGCCGCGCCGGCAGAACCGGCTGAGCCAGCGGCTGCAGCTCCGGTTGCCGTGCTGCCGGCAGCACCCGTGGGTGCTCCAGCCTCGCCTGGGTTGCCGGCTGTACTCGCGGCACCACCGGCTGGACGACCTGGCCCGGCGCATGACGGGGCGCCCCGCTCGGGTTCGGCGGCCCTCCTGGCGGTCCGCCGGATGCGCCAGGCGAGCCACCGCCAGGTGAGCTGCCACCGGGCGGTGAGCCGAGCCGGGAATTTATGAAGGCCGCCTGATCCTGCGCAGCCGACCCGCCGCCGGCGGAGGAGCGCATCGACCCGAGCGCGACCGCGCCGACTGCGGCGGCGCCGAACAGCTGGCCGCCGCCACCGGATCCGGCGACGGCACCGGTGGTCCAGGTGAAGAACGTCCAGCTCACGATCGGGATCTTGTTCATCTCCACCTCCGCCACCAGCCCGGCTGAGCACGACGAGAACCGCAACGGGTTCGCGGCTCGGATGTCGCCGGTCACGTTAGAGCGGGGCGAGGTGACCCGAAAGCCCGTCGTCTCGCCCACGATCCGGCAAAGCGACAGCCTTGGGCTTGCAGTCCGGGCATGGACGCGGTGCGTCGCCATCGAAGTCCAGCATCCGGGTCAAATGGTCGCACTGTCCGCACCATGGCCGCCGGGCTGGCGGCACCGCCCCTCGCGGCGGCGGACAGGGTATCTGGTCCGGTGCTAGCCGGGCGGCCAGCACCGCGAACGGGCTGCGGATGCCTTTCGTGTTCCCGCCTGTGAACGCCGCCAGCGCTGCAGGCGACCATCCGGACTCGAGGACGGCCGAGACGGAACCGGCAAGCCTGGCCTGCTGGCCGGCGGTGAGCTGGCAGCCGGGTCCCAGCCCATCGAAGAACTCGCCGACGATTCCGCCGCTCGGCTGGTGGGCCGCTGGCGCATCACGTCCGAGCGCGCCGGCGGCGGGCGGTTGGATGGACGGTTCTGGGGATGGTTCGGGTGCAGCCGCTGCACCCCGTGACTGCGCCAGCTGCACCCCGTCCACGCGCCTGCTGCACCCCGTGGCGTCCGCGGGGTGCAGCAGCTGCACCCCGATGGCCGGGTTATCCACAAGCTGGCCGGTGTCGGGATCGGGGTGCGGTGGCTGCACCCCGTCGCAAGCGCAATCCGACGTCCGCAGGCCGGCCGCGGCGAGCCGTCCTGCCAGTCCGGGGAACTGGCGCTCCAGCACAGGTACGTCCGCGTTGGTCAGGTCGCCGCGGATCAGGGTCAGGTCGAGGTCCCAGCCTTTCGGTCGCCGGTCGGCGCGCCTGATCCTCGCGGCGATGACCGCCGGGTCGCATGGCCGGATGATGCCGTCGGCTTCGAGCCGGTCCAGGCAGGTCCGCACGGTACGCTCGGACAGGCCGGTGTAGCGGACCAGGGTCGCGACCGACGGGAAGGCGCCAGTGCCGTCCGGGCCGGCATGATTGGCCAGGCCCACCAGGACGAACTTGCACCGGCTCGACGGCTGCCCGTTACTGTCGGCCGGGACCGGGGCGAGGTTGAGCGCCCAGGAGATCGCCTCGACGCTCATCGCGACGCCAGGGCAACTGCAGTGCGGCTCCGGGTTCGTGTCTCAGTTTGTGTCTCATTTACCGCTGGCCGGCGCGCCCGACATGTGCGGCGTCGTGTCTCAGTTCGTGTCTCATTCGCCACTAGCCGGGACCGTTCACCACCGTTCACGCCTGCGGCATCGCGGCCGGTGGCGGACTGTGCCGGACGGTGGTGAACGCCGGGCAGCATTGTTGGAAAGCGTGTTGCTGTCGCCTCTGGGCTCCAGCCGGATGGCCTGCTGACTGCACATCGGAGCGGTGTCCGATTCTGGGAGCGGAATGGGAGCGGAAGGCTCCCGTCAGGTGCGCTCAGACGCGGTCTGTTGAGCCGATCAGAGGTCACTGACCTGCGCATACGCCTGTGAACAGGCCGCGCGTACATCAGCGCTCCCTGTTCGGGACGAAGAGGCCGCCGGTTCAAATCCGGCCACCCCGACCAGGGAAACTCGGCCCTAAGCGATCTTGCGGACGGGCTCTGGGGCCAAACGGGGCCACTCGCTCACGCCGACTTGGCGTGCTTCTGCTGGTTGAAGAGTGCGTTCATGTCGCGGCGTCCCTGGTGATCACCGGCTTGAGTTGATGCCGGTAGACCTCCTCGGCGCCGCTGTGTCGGCGCGATGGCATTGTGGGTGAGCAGGGTAGACCCGGGCGCGGCGGGGAGCGTCGTGCCAGCCAGCCGTCAGCATGCCTTGGCCGAGCGCCAGGTCGTTGCGTTCCGCAGCCTCGCCAAGCTGACTGAGGGTGACGACTTCCGGGTGATCTTCACTGATGCGGGACCGGCCATGGTGGTCGGCTCCGATCTTTACGTCGGCCAGGAGGACTGGAGAGTCGGTGAGCTTCTAGCCGGGCATGGTTTCGTCGAGGATCAGCCAGAACAGGCCGAGGGTGCTGACCGCTTCGGCGAAGTCGCCGAAGTGCACCGGCTTGGATGGATGAGGCCGTATTCGTGCCTGTCCGCCTCACGGCTGGGGAAGAGGAAATCTAGCGCTTCGGCGCCGTCATGGGCCACCGTGACTTCGTTGAGTATGTTGTGCTTCCGCAATGCCCGCAGCGTCAGCGCCTCGTCGTCGGGATTGTCCTCAACCAGCAGAATATTCCGCTTCATCATGAATGGTCTCCTGTTGACGCAGCCGGTGCCCCTTTGGGAGAGGCACCATCAATTACGTCATCACACCCTCCTGCAGTATCACATTACCGCCAAGACAAGACTGCTGTCAGTGCGCTGCCGGAAATAGCAAGTAATAAGCCCTTAGCAGCATAGTGGGGTAATATCTGTGATTACCATACCGCTGGTTATGTCCCCATACATCGGGACGGATGGTTCCGGTATGTAGCGGACTTTAATCACTTCCGGTTCAGTAGGTACTCTGTGAATGTGGCATGACAGCGTGGATTAATTCAGTTACGCGGGGGCGCGCATGGGCATGCGGGGAAGACGGGCGGGGGCTGCCGGACTGCCCAGATCGCAGGCATCCTCTGGCGAGGCTCACGAGGAGTGTCATAGTGGCTCAGCCGCCAGATGCTCCCGGGGAGGGCGGCCTCGGCGTGGCCAAATTCTGCCGGTGGATATCAGCGTCCACCCCGGACAGCGAATTTCGCTGGACCCCAGCGTACGCCAGATCTTTCGGGCTCAGCCGGGAGAGCTTTCGATGCAGTCTGACAAGCGAATTCCCGTCGGCTGACATCACTGAGCTGGCCGACCCGAGAGGGTGAGGAGTGGTGCTGAAGCATCAGGAGGTCTCGTCACGGCATGAGCCTGGACCCGAGCCAGCCGGCTCCCAGGTCTCGCGGTCAGCACAGATGCCGACCGGGATCATGGTGACCGGCGGGTTCCTGTGCCTGGCTATCGGCGGCACGATCGTCGCGGCCTGGTTCACACGGGCGACTGCGGTGCTCCGGTTCGGCAGCCAGAACCCGATGGCGTTCAATACCGCGATCGCGATGATGGTGACGGGCGGCGCTTTGATCGTCGTGGCCGGCCGGCGCTGGCCGTGGGCCGTGGTGGCGGCGGGCGTGTTCGATGCGGCTCTCGGGCTGCTGGTCCTGGCCGAATATGCCATTGGCCATGGCCTCGGCATCGACCAGCTAGCGGTGCGGGCATACGTCAGCGGGCCACACGACATACCCGGCCGCATTGCCCTCAACACGGCCGTCTGCCTGGTGGTGGTAGGCGCTGGGTTGCTGTCCTGGGCGCCATGGCGGGACCGCCCGCGGCCGACCACGCTGGCCGTCGCCGGCTCGTTCATCGCCGCCGTGGCGATCGCCGCGACGTTCGGGTATGCCACCAGGACCCCGCTAGCCTACGGCTGGAGCAAGATCGCCAGCATGGCGGTGGCCACCGTGGCGACCACGCTCATCCTCGGCGCCGCCCTGCTGGGCGCCGCCTGGCGGGACAGCCAGGAACGTGACACCGGCCTGCCCCGATGGCTGCCGCTGCCCGCCGGCATTGTCGCCCTTGGCCTGGCGGCTGCCCTGTGGCTGTCGCTGACTAGCGCTGGCCGCCACAGGGGGCAGCTCGATGCTGGTACCGCCGCCGGGGCGGCCACGGTCCTCGGATTGGTCATGGCGGGACTACTGGCGGTGGCGGTGTGGCTGGGGCAGCAGGCGGATCTGCGGTGGCGGCTGGCTCAGGCCGAAGCCGACCGCCGGGCCGCTGCCGAGGCTAACGCCCGCGCGAGCGAACACCGGATGTTCCAGTTCCTGGACGCCGTGCCCGCCGGCGTGTTCATCGTGACGCACGATGGCCAGCCCTACTACGCGAACAAGGAAGCCGAGCGGATCCTCGGCCGGGGAGTGGTCCGCGGCATCGTGAGTCATGGAATCGCCGAGGCGTACCAGGCCTACGTGGCCGGGACCGACCGGATCTACCCAGATCTGCCCGTAGTCCGGGCTCTGCGGGGTGAGGCCGCGCATGTGGACGACATGGAGATCCGGCACCCGGACGGGACCGTGATCCCGATCGAGGTCTGGGGCCGCCCGGTCTACCGCGAGGACGGGCAGATCGACTACGGCATGGTCGCGTTTGCCGACATGACCGAGCGCAACGCCAGGGAAGAGACCATCGCCGCCCAGGCCGCCCTGCTGGATCTGGCCTATGACGCGGTGCTGGTCCGTGACGTCGATGGCCGGATCAGCTACTGGAACGCGGGCGCCGAGCGCACGTACGGGTT
>Ga0335079_10010638_pt1 | contig 10475 bp, 9 predicted proteins | sample Lox_Sample_33_FD_206719 | JGI IMG/M metagenome (GOLD analysis project Ga0335079, IMG submission 206719) | Soil microbial communities from Loxahatchee National Wildlife Refuge, Florida, United States - Lox_Sample_3.3 | ecosystem: Environmental > Terrestrial > Soil > Wetlands | place: USA: Florida... | reverse complement strand
CGGCCGTGCCATCCTGCAGCCAGCCTGTTCCAATCGCGGCCAGCAAGGGCGACACCATCATCGAGTTGGTCCGGATTGCGGCCGCAACCCGGTCCGCGCCGGCCGGCGGGCAGACCACAAATCCCAGCCGCAAGCCCGGAAACACGCTTTTGGAAAGGCTGGTGACGGCGTAGCATCGCTCCGGAGCAAAGGCCGCGATGGGCGGCGGCGGACGATCGACCAGGAAGGCATAGATGTCGTCTTCCAGCACTGTCACGTCGTAGTGCCGTGCAATATCCGCGATGGTTTCGCGCCGGTCCTCGGACATCAGCGCGCCGGTCGGATTCTGCAGGGTGGGAACAAGGTACAGGATCCGAACCTTGCCGCCGGCGCACAACCGGTCCAGGGCCCCTGGGAGAATCCCCTCGGAATCGATCGGCAGTCCCGCCAGCCGCAAATGAAGTTCGGCCGCAAGGCTCTTGATTCCGGTATAAGTCAGACACTCGGTCGCGATCAGATCGCCCGGTTTCGTGAGGGCGCTCAGCACCGCGTGCAAGCCATGCTGGGCTCCGTTCGTCAGGATCACTTGCTTCGGCTCCGCCGCGAAACCTCTCCGCGCCAGCCAGAGCCCCGCGGCGGTTCGATGATCCTCCCGGCCGGCCGGATCGCTATAGATCTCCATCAGGCTGCGAAGGTCGTTTCGATCGTGGAGAGCCGCGCGCAGCAACTGGGCCACCGATTCACCCGGATCCCACCGGACGTAGTTCTGGGTCAGGTCGATCTCGCCGGCGCGCTCTTCCTCAGCGTCGGTCGCGGCCGCTACGAACGTCCCGCGTCCCACGGTTCCGTTGATCAGGCCTCGTTCCCGGGCCAGAGCATACGCCCGGCTCACCGTCCCGACCGCCACGCCCAGCGCCTCCGCCAGCTCGCGGTGGGGGGGCAGCTGCGCTCCTGTGGTCAGGCGCCCGTCGTTTACTGCTTCGGCGAGGGCTTCGACGATCCGCTGCGCCGCTGGCCCAGCGCGATGTTCGATATCAGGAAGCCACATTGTACTAGATACAATATTTTACTTGAATCGATACATTGTCAAGTCTATTCTAAATACAGACTCGAAAATGTCTCCATGCCGAGCAGAAACGACTGATCCAACGCAGGTGCGTGCCCAACTCGATCGGATTCTACGGCATCCCTTGTTCTTCCGATCCGAGCGGCTCCGCCGGTTCCTCGAGTTCACGATCGCGTATCACTTTGCCGGCCGCGCCAACGAATTAAAGGAATACGTGCTTGGTATCGAGGTATTCGACCGGCCGGCGGCGCACGACCCGCGGATTGACCCGATTGTCCGCGTTGAGGCTCGCCGGCTGCGCGCTAAATTGCATACCTACTACGATTCCGACGGGGCGCGCGACCCGGTGGTCATCGGATATCCTCGCGGCTCTTATGTTCCAGAATTCCGGCTGCGGCGCGCCGCACCGGCCCCGGCCGAGCCTGTGCTGATTGCGGTTCTGCCTTTTGCGGCTGCCAACCGAAGCTCCTGCGCTCGATTCGCGGATGGCCTCACTCGCATGTTGATTCGCGAGTTGGATCTCTCGACCGCGGTCCGCGTCCTTTCGGCAAAGAACAGTAGCCGGGAGGGAGCCCGAATCGAAGCATTGCTTACCGGGACAGTGAGACAGACGCGAGGCCGCTTGCGCGTTACTACCGAACTGCTGAGCACGGGAAGCTCGCAGAATCTCTGGTCGGCGGCATTCGAATCGGCGCCCTCCGCCGCGCTGACAGCACAAAAGCAGATTGCCTTCGCGACGGCGCACGCTCTTTCGATGCATTTCCGGACCGCGGCCTAGAGCGCACTCACTTCTGCTCTGCTAAGAACGCGAGCAGCAGACGGTTGAACTCTCGCGGCTTCTCCAACATCAGAAAGTGACCAGTGCCTGGGATCTCGGTGTATTCCAGGTTTCCAAAGTGGGCCTGCAGGTAACCGCGATCGGCCAGGCGCGAATGATCGGCGTAAATCGCGAGTGTCGGCAGGCTCAGGGGAGCGTCATCGCCAGTTGTGGCCGCGAAAGTCGCATCCATGGCTCCAACCGCTGTCGCCTCGGGAGCAGCGAGCATCATATTCAGAATCCTGGTTTGCAGCGTGGGCGTCGTCGCGGCCGAGAACATTCCCCGAATCATCGCTTCCCGATTCTTACGGCCGTCCGGCCCGCCCATCATCGCTCCGCTGCGCCGTTCGCGCTGCGGGTTCCCGGCCGTTACGCCATCCACCAGCACCAGCGCCGGCGCGTGCCGTGGATAGAGCTTGGCATAGCGGACGATTACGGGAGTGCCCATGCTGTGCCCCACCAGCACGATCCGATCCGTCCCAACCTCCGCCCGTACGGCTTCGATCGCGCGCGCGAACAGATCCATCGAGAATTTGCCGTCTTTGGGTGAATCGCTCTGCCCCGTGACCCGGCAAATCGAGGGTGACCACGCGGTAGTGACTCGCGAGCGCCGGCACCTGCTCGGTCCAGGTGGTCTCGTCGCACGTCCAGCCGTGCACCAGAAACACCGTTTCGGAGCCCTTGCCGGTGACTGAAGAATGAATCTTGAGCCCATCTATGGTCGCCGCGGAAAGGAAAACGGAAAGCGCCAGGCACAGAACCCATCGCATAATGGGTCTCAGTCTAGCGCCCCGTTGTCGTCGCAGCAAGGTGCAGACGCGCCGGGACCTGCGCCTGCCGCGACGGTCGTTGCAGGCAGGAGAATTGAGGGCGGTTAGCGCTCAATCCCCCGCCGGCACGCGAACGCCGTGCGGAATCTCCATAGTCTCTTTCCGGACCTTCCGGCCTAAGAAGACAAACGCCACCAGCACCATGGCGCCGATCGCGAAGATGGTGTCGCCGGGCACGCGCATCCACCGAAGTGTTTGCATCAGCGGGGACTGCAGGAACTCGCTGCTGCGCGCGAACCAGTAGCCGTGCTCCACCGAAGCCCAGGTCTGCGCCAGCCCCACCGGGAGCAGGCTGCCGACGCACATCAGGAACAATCCGCCGTTCATCCCCCAGAATGCGAATTTGAGCCAGTTCTCTTTCCAATCCAGGTTCTGGCTCATGGCTCGCAGGCAGACCAGCATCAGCCCGATTCCGAGCATTCCATAAACGCCAAACAACGCCGCATGGCCGTGCAGCGGAGTGGTATTGAGCCCCTGCATGAAGTAGAGAGCGATCGGCGGGTTGATCATGAACCCGAACAGGCCCGCGCCCACCATGTTCCAGAACGCCGTCGCTACGAAGAAGTACACCGGCCAACGGTATCGCTCGGCCCAGATCGTGAGCTTTCCGCGGCGCAGATCGTCGACCGCGGCGTAGGCGACGAACGTCAGCGGCACTACTTCCAGCGCGCTGAAGACGGAACCGAATGCCAGCGCGACTGTCGGAGTGCCTGAGAAATAGAGATGATGGCAAGTCCCGATGATGCCACCGGCCAAGAAGATCGTAGCCGAGAGCAACGCCGCGCGTGCCGCCAGCGCCGGGCGAATCAAACCGAGCCGCGTAAAGAAGAATGCGATCACGGTGGTCGCAAAGACCTCGAAGAAGCCTTCCACCCACAGGTGCACCACCCACCACCGCCAGTATTCGACGATGGATAGGTGAGTGTGCTGTCCCCAGGTCAGCCCGGCTCCGTAAAACAAACCGATAGCTGCGGCCGACATCAGGAACAGCCAGAGCAGTTGCCGGTGCTCGCCGCCTCCACCGTTCTTCAGCGCCGGCCGGATCGCCCGCACCACCAGGAACAGCCAGATCAGCAGCCCGACAAACAGCAGGATCTGCCACCCACGCCCCAGATCGACGTATTCGTATCCTTGATGTCCCCAAAGAAACGAATTGGCGTCGGAGAGCTTGTTCTGGATGCTCATCCATTCGCCGGCGAGCGAGCCCGCCACAATCACCAGGAGCGCGCCGAACAGCACGTGCACCCCGAGCCGCTGGAACTTCGGCTCGTAACCGCTGACTAGCGGACCGATGAATAACCCCGCCGCCAGCCATGCGGTCGCAATCCAGAAGATTCCGACTTGCACGTGCCAGGTGCGGGTCACGCTGTAGGGAAGAATGTGCGAAAGCTTGATTCCGTAGAAACCATCGCCTTCCACGCCGTAGTGCGCCGTGACGACGCCCATCAGGATCTGCACCAGAATGAGCGCCGAGACGACCCAGAAATATTTGAGTGTGGCACGCTGTGACGGCGTTGCTCGCCAGCTTCCGAGCGGGTCGTTGGCCGGAACCGGCTCGCGGCCTTCCTGCTCGGCTTTCTGTGACGCGTACCACCACACCATAGCGCAGATGCCGGCCAGCAGCATGATGATGCTGACGCCGGTCCAGAGCACGCTTTCGCCGGTTGGCCGATTCCCAACCAGCGGCTCGTAGGGCCAGTTATGCGTGTACGAAACATGGTCGCCGGGCCGGTCGACTGCGGCCGACCAGGCGGTCCAGAAAAAAAACCCGGCCAAGTGGCGCATCCGCTCGGGCGTACTGACGCTGCCGGCAGGAATAGCGTACGCCGAGTCTCCGTTCATGAAGACATCAGAAAAGTGGCGCAGGTTCGATTCGAAAGCCTTGGCCCTCACCGGATCGATGCGCACGGTTTGGGTGGCCGCGTCGTAGCTGTTGCGGCGGTAGATCTCTTCGAGGCGCCCGCGCAGCCGCGCCTGGTCTTCGGCAGCGAGCTGGTCATAGGGCTTGCTGTAATCGCCGGCGGCCCACTCGTTCAGCACGAACGTCGCTTCGCGATGCAGCCAGTCGGCCGTCCAATCCGGAGCCACATAGCTGCCATGGCCCCAGACCGAGCCGACCTCCATCCCCCCCAACGCCTGCCAGACGTTTTGACCTTTTTCAATGTCTCCGTCGGCCACAACCACCGCGCCGTTCGCATCCACAACGCGCGCCGGAATGGGCGGCATCTCCTGATAAATCCGGGTGCCGATCCAGCCCAACACGGCAAACGACCCGAAGAACACAATCGCAAAGCTGACCCAAAGCTTCTTCATGGAAGGTTCCTTTTCATAAGACAGCGTAAGTGGCGACCAACGGGCCCGGCAGTGACCTTGGTCACGAAACGGGCTATTTAGACCAATCGTATCCGGTTATGGTGAAATCCTACAATTCCCCCGATGCGGGTTGCGGCCCCCTCATCGGCGGGTATCGGATCGCATGTAACTTCCGGGCAACGCCGGTCGCCTATATTTCAGATTTCGGAGACTGAAATTATCCAGTTCAAGGGCTGAGCCCAAGGAGGACGTTATGTTCGATTGCCTAGCGGATCAAATTCGACACGACGAGCACCTGCAGGTCAGCAACAAAGAGCGGTACGTGCGCTGGTTTGCGGTTGCGGTACTCTCCGTCGTGGTTTTTGGCGGTCTCTATTACGGAATTCAGTGGCTGCAGTAGCCGGCCTCCCTGCGCCGGCACGCCGCCCGAGCAAACTCTTTCGACGCGCGGAAGCTGACCATTCGCAGCGGCTGCGGCGCGCTTTTCAACTGGCGTTCCTGGCCCTGAACGTTTGGATCGGCATCGACCTTTATCGGTGGGTGCGCTACTTCGAGACGGGCGGCCGCACGGGGTGGGTGTCGCGGCCGCCCGGGGTCGAAGGTTGGCTCCCGATCGCCTCCCTGATGAATCTGAAGGCGATCCTGATCACTGGTGAATTTCCGCGGCTGCACCCGGCCGGCGTATTCCTCTTCCTGTCGTTCGTAATGATGTCCTGGCTGCTGCGGAAGAGTTTCTGCAGTTGGCTCTGCCCAGTGGGCACAGTTTCTGAGTACCTGTGGCGCCTGGGCAAGCAGACATTCGGCCGCAACTTCCGGCTGCCGCGCCGGCTCGATCTGGGGCTGCGCGGTGTCAAATACCTGCTCCTCGGGCTCTTTCTGTATGCCGTCGGATCGATGTCCATTGCGGCGATCCGGTCCTTCCTGGCCGGACCATATGGCTTGATGGAAGATGTCCGGATGCTGAACTTCTTCCGGTTCCTCGGGTTCACCGGCGGCCTGGTGCTGGCGGTCCTGGTGGTTGCCTCCGTTTTTATACAGAACTTCTGGTGTCGCTATCTCTGCCCCTACGGCGCGCTGATGGGCCTGATTTCCATGCTCAGCCCGCTGCGTATCCGGCGGCACACGGGTTTGTGCATCGACTGCGCCAAATGCGCCAAAGCTTGCCCGTCGGCACTTCCGGTGGACCGGCTGATCACGATCCGTTCCGCCGAATGCCTCGGCTGCATGGAATGCGTGGCGAGTTGCCCGGCCGCGGGCGCTCTGGAGATGTCCGGACCGCGCCGCCGACGCGTGCCTGCGTGGGCGATCGCTGCTGCGATTGTGGTCCTATTCGTGGGAGCGACGGGTTATTCACGCTGGACAGGCCATTGGCGCACCGACCTGCCCAGCCGCGTCTATTTCGAACTGGTCCCCGGCGCGGGCGACTGACCCTAAGCGCCGAACCAAAGTTCGTTGAAGAACTCAACCAATGAGTTGGGCCGGGGACGATTCAGCCATCCCAAACTATGTCCTGTTTAATTGAATTCCCGTTTACAATAACGACTCAAGGAGTTCATTTCTTATGCCACAAATTTCGGATTTGGTCACTGCCATCGGTGGTTTGGGCACGGCGGCGTTTGGACTCGTCGACGCCACCAAAGTTTTTGGCGGAGGCGCCAACCATTTCGGCTTCTCGTGCATTCGCGACACGGTTCTGCCGCTCATCCCCAGCGCCGCCGCCGGGTTGGCGCAAAACCGGATCATCGCCATCCTGCGCGCGAACTGGTTTAACGGAACCGAGCTTGCAGGCCAAAAGGCCATCGCCAAATCGATGATCAAACTGAACCTCGATCCCGGCAATGCCATGGCCGTGGCCACGGCGGTAGGCGTCAATCCAGGGGACCTCGCCGCAGTTGCCGCCAGTATCGCCGCCGGCACTGCTTTGACTCCCGCTCAGTCCGACTTCTTCGCCCGGTTCGATCTGATGGTGACCGCAATTCTCGATCAGGCATACCAGCACGCCGACCAAGTCTATCGAAATGGCACGCGTGCGTTGGCCACTCTGTTTGCGATCGTGTTAGCCCTCGCCGGCGCTGCTGTTTTGAAGGTCGGTGTGGGCCTGGCGCTCTTAGTGGGGCTCCTGGCCACGCCATTGGCTCCCGTCGCTAAAGACCTTTCTACAGCTCTCGCCGCAGCCGTCAATGCACTCCAAGTCGCTAAGAGGAAGTAGGTTCAGATGACGACATTCCTCGATGTTCGCGTCTCTCCCGTCGGCGGCAATCCTGCGCTGAACGTCGCCGTCAATGAGGGCACCTCTCTCGCCAATTACACGGGCGTCACTCTCAGCGAATTTCAGAACGGCATTCTCGGGAAACACCTCCTCATTGCTACGCACGGCTTCAATGTAGATCGCGAATCCGGCATCGCCTGCCTCTCCAACTGGGAGGGTTTGCTGCATCTCCCGGCGCCCTCCGCCTTCCTCGGTCTCCTTTGGCCGGGTGATTCCGTTTGGCTGCACGGGCTCGATTATCCCGAGGAACCTCGCGTTGCCAATGAAGTGGGCGCCGTGGTGGCTCCGTTCCTCGACGCCCAATGTGCCGGTGCGGCCAGCATCTCGTTGGCGTCGCACAGCCTGGGTGCTCGTGTGGTCTTGGAGACTGCCATTCAGATGAAAAGGCGGGTTCGCCGCGCGATCCTCATGGCCGGCGCGATCGATGACGATTGCCTCGCCGCAGAGTTTCAAGATGCGGTTGGCCAGATTGACGCGATCTCGGTGCTGGCATCGAAGAAAGACTTGGTCCTCGCCGCCGCGTTTCCCCTGGGGAACTTCTTCGGTGGGGTTCTGACTGCCGGGCACCCGTGGTTTCACGCGGCGCTCGGCCGCGACGGTCCCTCCAGCCCGCCACCCGCCAATTTTCTGTCGCCTTTCGAAATTCCAGACGGCTGGGATTTCGGGCACCTGGACTACCTGCGCGTCAGCGGCCCGCCTCCCGCGGTGGTACCCATACCGGCCATTGTCCCGGCGCCGGGAACTCCGCCTCCTGCCGGCGGAGGTAACGGTTGGCACGAAGCTTGGACCGCCGCGTTTTGTTCCACGCGTTTCACGTAGACTCGGCTATGAAGTCTGGGCCAGGGGTGCCGCCATAGCGGCTGTTCCCGACTGGAACCGGCGCGCGCCCGCGTGGGACATTGCGGCGGGGGCGACTTCAACCGGTAGCCCGCTCCAGCTCGACGGCCCGCGGAAACAGGATATTGTTCTCCAAATGAATGTGCTGGTGCAGATCGGCTTCAAACTCAGCCAGCGCCCGGTATAGGGTCTGATAGCTGAGGCAGGCATCGGCGGGCGCGGTGTACCCGTGGCTGGTGTCGCGCATTTCGCGCAACGCTGTACCTGCGTCATCGTGTTCCCGCATCATCATGGCAACCGGATTCCGTACGGCGCCGAATGGCGGTGGCAGCACGGGTTCGTGCGCGACGACCGATTCTTCCATCCGCTCGATATAGGGGAACAGTACCGCCTCCTCTTTCACCATGTGCATCCTGAGTTCCTGCGCCAGGCGGTCGAAGGTGACCCGCAGTTCCAGCAACTCCGGGTGATTCTTCCAATGCACGGAGCAGACTTTCTCAAAAAGCGGCCCGAGGCGTTTGATCTCGTCGCGTTTGTAGCGGTGATGGGTATTCCGGATGTGAGCGGCGAGCTCGAACAGCGGTTCGGCCGCCCAGTCCCGGCCGGCCTCAACTCTCGGCGCTTCCGCGAGCGACGTCTCAACTCGCTCAATCGGCACGTGCGCCTCTTTGCAGGCCTGCTCGAGGGAACGACCCCCACCACAGCAATAGTCGATACCTAATTTTTCAAAGACGCGGGTAGCCGCCGGATTTTCCAAGGCAAGTTCTCGTACCGTCTTCTCCGCCGCGATGCTCATCTTTTCCTCCGCAATTTGAGGGTAGCGCCGCGGCGTTTTCCGGCCTATGACTTTGGTCACCGGCTATTCGGAAGAATCGAGTTCCGCTTCCAGCGCCTTGAGATTACGGACGTTCACCTCCCGGCCTTCCACGGTGAGCAGTCCTTCGGCCTGGAAGCGGGAGAGGTTGCGCGAAACCAGCTCGCGCACGGTTCCGATCTGCGCCGCCAGTTCCTGATGGCTGGCCGGCAGGGTGATTTCGATGCCTTGCGCGGTAGTCTTTCCTTCATGGCGCGCGAGGCGAACCAGAAACGAGGCGAGGCGGTGACGCACGGTGGTGAAGGAAAGCTCCTCGATAATTCCGACCAGACGCCGTAACCGCGATCCCACGACGCGGAGCACTTTGAGCGCCACCTGTGGATGCGCCAGGCAGAGCGCCTGAAAATCCTGCTTGCTCACAAAGAGGAGCATGGCTTCGTCGACCGCCGCGCCGGAGGCAGGATAGCTGCCGCCGTCGAAAACCGGCACCTCGGCCACGGAACTACCAGGGCCGTCGATGGTCAGCACCTGTTCGCGGCCGCTCGGTGAGGTCTTGAAGATGCGGATGTGTCCGCCCTCGACGACGTAGAGCCCGGCGCAGGGCTCGCCTTCCGCAAAGACGATTTCGCCAGCGGTATAACGCCGCGGCACGGCCCGCTGCGCCAGGAAGCTCAGTTCCGACTCGGTGAGCCCGGAGAAAATGGGAACTTTGGCCAGCGTCCGCCCGCATTCGACAGGAGTCACTGTGCTCATTGTAGCGGGGCGCCGCACGATAGAATCAAAAGCGATCTCGTGCGTTTTCGTTGGCAACAGTTTCGGGCGGTGCTGGCCCGCCGCATCCGGTACCGGATTACGCGCGGGGGTGTTTTGTTCACGGCCGCCATCATCGTAGTCGGTCTCGGCGCAATTGTTTCCGCCAATAACCTGCTGTTTCTGATCGTCGCGACGATGCTCGCTACGCTGCTGGTATCAGGGCTCGTCAGCCGGTTGTGCCTGGCCGGCCTGGCGCTCGATTTCCAGGTTCCCGAACACGTCGCGGCCAGCCGGACGGTGCCGGGGCGGCTTTTCGTGCGCAACCAGAAATGGCTGATGCCCTCATTTTCGGTGCGGGTGGAAGGGATCCGCGACCCGCAAAGCCCGGCGCTGAAGTCCGGCGTCTACTTTCCCCTGATCCCGGCGGGCGCTACGTTGGAGGCGCCGGTCGAGGTCCGGTTTCCACGGCGCGGGACATACCGGCAAAACAGCTTCGCCTTCTCCACGTCGTTCCCCTTCGGGTTCCTGGAAAAATCGGCGCGCGTGACGCTTGGCAGGGAAACTATCGTCTATCCTTCCATTGATGCGCGGCCGGGGTTTGAGGACCTGTTTCTGGGAATCGCCGGCGAGATCGAAACCCATTATCGCGGGCTCGGCAAGGATTTCTACCGCATCCGTCCCTACGAGGCGTTCGAGAGCGCGCGTCATGTCGATTGGAAGGCGTCCGCGCATGTGGGCGCCCTGCAAATCCGCGAATTTGCGCGAGAGCAGGAACAGACGGTGGAGGTCTTCCTCGA
>Ga0335079_10010632_pt1 | contig 10480 bp, 8 predicted proteins | sample Lox_Sample_33_FD_206719 | JGI IMG/M metagenome (GOLD analysis project Ga0335079, IMG submission 206719) | Soil microbial communities from Loxahatchee National Wildlife Refuge, Florida, United States - Lox_Sample_3.3 | ecosystem: Environmental > Terrestrial > Soil > Wetlands | place: USA: Florida... | reverse complement strand
AGAGCAGATCATTTATTAACCCGTAGCTCCTACATTTGTGTCCTGCCCTAGTAGCTCAGCTTGGGAGAGCGCTAGACTGAAGATCTAGTTGTCGCCTGTTCAAATCAGGCCTGGGGCACTCGTTTTATTGATTTTGGGATTTATCTCCTCTTATCTCAAGGCGGACAGGAAGCGGTCCTCCAGACATTTTGTATTCCCGGACTATCATTTCTCATAACCTATAAAGCCCGGTCATTCTTAGCTAAAGTAGGATCTCTCCGGGATTTTTTAAAAATGGACCTTCTGACCGCAAGCGTGAGCGTGGTGGTCCTTGCAACAGCCCTTCTGTACCTCGGGCTTCGCTTCGGGATCCCGAGTATCGTTACCCTCCTCCTGATAGGTGTCCTCGTAGGCCCGTCCGGGTTTGGGTTCATCATGAACGAGTCTGCCATCAGCACCTTCGGGAATATCGGGATCCTCCTCCTTCTCTTTACTATCGGCCTTGAGTTCTCATTCGGGAAACTCCTGCATTCGTGGCGGATCGTGATCATCGGCGGTCTTGTCCAGGTATTTACGACGATAGTCGTTATAACTGCGGTGTCGCGGGTATTCGGAATGCCCCTTCCCGAGGCCCTTATGTTCGGGTTCATCGTCTCACTCTCCAGCACCGCGATCGTGATGAAGATCCTGCAGGAAAGAGGGGAAGTCGATACCCTGCAGGGCCGGACACTCCTCGGGATCCTGATCTTCCAAGACCTTGCCATCATCCCGATGATGCTCATCTCGCCCCTGCTTGTCGGGATTGCAGGACCTGATCTTGACGCGCTGCCCCTCGGGATCGCCAAGGTTGCGGCCATCCTGCTTGTCATTGTCGTCCTCGCTCGCTGGGTCATCCCGGCATTCCTCTTCAGGGTCGCCCGCGAGAAGAACCGGGAACTTTTTCTCATCACCCTTGCGGGTATCTGCCTTGCCATCACCTGGCTCACGAGCGAAGCCGGCCTCTCGTTCACCCTTGGCGCCTTCATCGCCGGCCTTATTATCGGGGAATCCGACTACCATATCGATGCCCTCGGCCATATAATCCCGTTCCGGGACGTCTTTGCCGGTATCTTCTTCCTTTCGATTGGGATGCTCCTGAATACCGGTACGATCTTTGCCAACCTTGAGTACGTCACTCTTGTCGTCGCCCTCATCATTGCTGCAAAGATCCTGACGGGAACGCTTTCCGCGGCCGTGCTCGGGATGCCGGACCGGGTCGCGGTCTTCTGCGGCCTCGCCCTCTGCCAGACCGGAGAGTTCTCGTTCGTTCTTGCTAAAAATGGCCTCGACACCTCCCTTATTCCGGAAAGCGTGTATCAGGTCTTCCTTGCCGGGGCCATCATCACCATGGCCCTGACCCCTTTTCTTATGGGCGCATCTCCCGGAATCGTCGACCTGCTCTACCGGGTCGCGCCGTGGCGCACCTTGCGGGCCGGCGCCGTTGAATCCAGGGAGGAGGAGCGCGGCGATCTCAGGAAAGACCACATCGTTATCGCCGGGTACGGCATCACCGGGAAGAGCGTTGCCCGGGCGGCGAAGATTGCCGGCATCCCGTACGTGGTCATCGAGCTGAACCCGGAGATCATCCAAAGGGAACGATCGAAATTCCGTCCTGACTTTATCTTCGGCGACGCGGTTCAGGAAGAGGTGCTCGGGCATGCGGGAATCCGCCGCGCCCGGACTCTTGTAGTGGCGGTCTCCGATGAGAACGCGATCCCCCGGATCGTCCGAACTGCCCGCCGGATGGCCCCTGACCTGTACATCCTCGCGAGGACAAGGCGTGTCCGGAATGCCGATTCTCTCCTGGCTCAGGGGGCGAATGAGATCATTTCCGAGGAATTTGAGACTTCGATCGAGATCTTCAGCCGGGCCCTGAAAAAATACCGGATGCCGGACAGCGAGATCGCAACGATCATTGCGCGGATAAAAACGCTTGGTACTGCCTTTTTTGTCCGGGAGCCGGAGTCTGGAAGCCCGGTGCCTGATCCCCGGGAACAGTTCTCCGGGTTTCACGTGCATACATTCCGGGTGGAACCAGGGTCTCCGGCGGAAGGAAATACCGAGGCCGGGCTCGGTCTGAAGGCAAAGGCCGGGATCGCCGAGATAGCAATACGGAGCGGAAGCGCATCGATTGCGCCACTCACGGATAATACCGTACTGAATGCCGGCGATGTCGTCATCTTTTTTATCCCGGACAAGACAGCGGAGGAGATTGCGCCGTTCTTTTCCGGTGGAACGACGACGGGTTCGGGTTCCGGGAATTCCACCGGAGGATAACCGTTACCTGCCATTCCCTGCCGGATGACAACAAACTCAGTACTGGATGGGCAGGTTTTCGTTTTTCACCCGTCGCCTCTGGCCGACTGCGTGCACCACGTACCGGTGATTTGAAATAAAAAGCAGGGCAACGTGGGATACGATGCGTCCGCATGTCGTGGTAAATGTCGCGATGAGCGCCGATGGTAAGTTGTCGACCCGCGAGCGGCGCCAGGTGAAGATCTCCGGCGCACAGGACTTTGCACGTGTCGACCGGCTGAAAGCGGGGAGCGATGCCGTCATGGTCGGGATCGGGACTGTGCTCGCCGATGATCCCTCGCTGACTGTTAAAGGCGAGGAATGCAGGGACCGCCGGAGGAACCGCGGTGAGGATGAACACCCGGCCCGTGTCGTAGTGGACAGCACGGCACGGATCCCTCTCAGTGCAAAAGCCCTCCATAAAGGAGAAGGGAAGAGGATCATCGCAGTGTCCTGCACGGCAGATCCCGACAAAGTTTCCGCGCTGAGACAGTTTGCAACTGTCATCACCGTTGGCGAAGAACAGGTCGATCTCTGCCGGCTTCTCGAAGAATTGGGATCGCTGGGGATCCGGCGGATCATGGTGGAAGGGGGCGGGACACTCATCGAGGGTCTTCTCCGGGCAGGCCTGGTCGACGAGATCTATACCTTTATCGGAAATGTCATCATTGGCGGGAGGGGTGCCCCGACCCTTGCCGATGGCGCCGGGTTCATTCAGGAATCGGAATTCGTTCGGCTCACCCTGATCGAAGCACGGAAGATCGAGAGCGGGATCCTCCTTCACTGGCATGTGGACAACGAAGATGATACTCGTGGCAGCAGTCGGCCATAACCAGGGAATTCATTATTAGCTTTTGTTCACGAACATCTGTCTGTTGTATCTCGCGATAATTGTTCTTGCTGCAGTCTTCTTCCTGATCGCTGTCCGCCAGGTCGGAAGGTTCCGGCTGAAGATCTGGCAGATCATGCTCAGCGGAGCTGTTGCTGTCCTTGCGACAGGACAGATCTCCCCTTCCGATGCATTCTTCGCGATAAACTCTGGTGTGATGGTCTTCCTCTTCGGCATGTTCATCGTTGGTGAGGCAATAGTGGAGAGCGGGTATCTCGCCCGTCTCTCCCACGGGTTCTTCAGCCGGGCAAAGACACCCGACCAACTGGTTCTTGGCATGCTCTTCCTAATGGGACTCCTGTCCGCCCTTGTCATGAACGACACGCTTGCCATCATCGGGACTCCCCTTGTCATAGGCCTCGCCTCGTCGCACCGCATCAGCCCGAAGATACTCCTCCTCGCCCTCGCGATGGCGATCACGACCGGGAGCGTGATGAGCCCCATCGGCAACCCCCAGAACCTCCTCGTTGCAGTAAATTCCGGGATGGCTTCTCCATTCGTAACGTTCGGCCGCTACCTCCTCGTCCCGACCCTGATCTGCCTTGTCATCCCATGGCTGATCCTGCGCGTGTTCTATCCCGGCGACTTCGTGGCACTGCCTGCATCCTCCCCATCTCCGGTGCCATACGATGCCCGGATGGTGCTTCTCGTAAGGCTTTCGCTCCTTATTATCGTAGGAATGGTGGCGGTAAACATCCTCTTCTCCCTCCGGGGCGGGAGCATCCTCGTCTCCCTCCCTCTGATCGCGATCGCAGCTGCGGCCCCGATCCTGCTCTTCTCGCCGGCCCGTATGGAAATCGTGCGGAAGATCGATTGGCCCACCCTCGTATTCTTCGCGGCCATGTTCGTGCTGATGGAATCAGTCTGGCAGACCGGGTTCTTCCAGGCTTTTGTCAGTGGGAGCAGGGTCTCCTCGGTGCCGCTCATCCTCGGCACGAGCATACTCATCAGCCAGTTCATATCGAATGTCCCGTTCGTTGCGTTGTCCCAGCCGGTCATCCTTCAGGCCGGAGGGAGTACGGCGCTGCAGCTCGCGCTCGCTGCCGGGAGCACGATCGCAGGGAACCTCACGATCCTCGGTGCGGCAAGCAACGTAATCATCGTCCAGAACGCCGAAAAACAGGGTGAGAGCCTCTCGTTTATGGAGTTTTTAAAAATCGGAGTGCCTGTAACCCTCCTCCAGCTGGCAGTTTTCGCGCTCCTGATTCCGGGGGGGTAAACCCTCCACAATCCTGTTTGGCAGGAGGTTGGTGAGGATAGGGGACTCCCGCCTCCTGAGCATTGCCGGTGCAGCCGGGATCCGACGCTGCCCCGCCAGCATGCTTGCTTGCCACCTTTAATAGATGATGAACCGTACCGCCCGCAGGGTTAATAAGGAGCAGTGCGGAAGGTAAGTCAACAGAGAGACACGGAAGTGAAAAAGTGAAGGTGACAATCGAACGAGACTCCTGCGTGAGCTGCGGACAGTGCTGGGACAGCTGCCCGAATTTTTTCGAACAGAACCCCGACGACTCCTTCTCGCAGATCATCGAGGAGTTTCGGATTGGCGGGAACATCGCATCAGGGACGCCCGATGCAGATGATGAGGGCTGCGCCCGGGAGGCGGCGGATTTGTGCCCGGTGACGATCATTCATGTGGAGGAATGATTTTTCATCCGTAAGAGGGTGGAGATCCATAAGTATGAACAGTACCGGGCCCGTTTTATCGCGCACCGGAGTCCGGTTCCTAGTTTTTTACGTTTTGTCGACGGAGACATTACGTAAGATATCATCAGGGGTTTCAATCTCGAGTGAGACGGGACTGTGATCCGATCCCTCGATATGGGTAAGGATATCTGAGTTTTTCACCAGATACCGCGCCAGTTCGTTTACGAAGAAATAATCAAGACGCCAGCCGTTTCTGCGATCTGCAAGGGTGAAGCCGTTCGGCCACCAGCTGTAGTGCCCCGGCTGGTTATTAAACAACCGAAAGGTGTCAGAGAACCCCAGGCCGATCAACTGGTCAATCTTTTCCCGCTCCCGGGAGGTCACACCAACCTGGCGTGAAGGTTTTTTTTTCGGGTTGAAGACATCTTTGTCGGTATGGGCAATGCTGAAATCTCCGCAGATAATGAGCCGTCTTCCGTTTTTATTCATCGTCATTATGTAGCTAAGGAATGCATCGTAGAATGCCAGCTTGTGGTCCATCGTATCGGCCGGTGCGACCCCCAGGGGAAAATAAACATTCAGCAGGACGAACTGGTCAAAATCTGCAACTATTACCCGGCCCTCGTCATCAAATGCCGTGCCACCAAACCCGAACTTCACTGATGACGGCGGCCACCGGCTGTATAGTGCAACCTCGGCAAAATCCCCGTTTTTTACGGGAGCGAACCAGGAGTGATAACCATATATCTCTTTCAGATCCGCCGGGATATTCATTTCAGAGCTCTTCGTCTCCTGTATGCAGATAATCTCCGGATTATGCCGGAACACCTGAAGGAACTGGTTCATCCGGTGGCGCTGGCGAAGGCCGTTTACGTTCCATGAAATAATTGTTGTCCTCATGACAGGATGAGTTGATTCTTTCATAAATGGGTCGACCGCATCTTTGTTTTCAATAGATTTGTCACTCTTTAATCATACCTTATTGAAATTATATATATTTTTAGCCCTTAGAAGACAGCAATAGCACATATCCACCTGGATACAATACAATGATTCTTTTAACGGCATTAACGACTCAGATGGCATGCCTTTTTGAAATCTCCCTGACAGGAGTTAGGGTGAAGCCGGACTAACCGGGGTGGGAGCACCTTAAGCAAGGCAAAATGTTCAAATTTTGCACCACCAGACCTTGCCGGGTTATAGAATCGCTGCATTGACTACGGAACTTTTACGTGACCATTCTCAACTGCATACTATATTGATATATATTTTATGGAGAAAGGTATGATATAATTTTAATGAGAATAGTGTAAAAGCAGGTTCTCTGATGAAGATACGGACACGTTCGCGTCTTATTCTCGTTGTTACCATTATTGTTTTTCTTGTCGTGCTGAGCTTCATCACCCAGTCGGTTATCCTCGAATCTTTCCGTACGATTGAAAAACAGGAAGCAACCGCCAATATGCAGAGGGTCCTCTCGAGCCTGAACAATGAAGTCGAGCAGGTGGCAGCTGAATGCCGGGGATGGGCAGAATGGGACGATACCTATCGGTTTATCGGCGACACCGACCAGGATTACATTACATCAAACCTTGCATCCTCGACCGCACTCCGGAATATGGGCATCAATTACGTGCTTTTCTATAACTCCTCCGGGGAACTTGTATACGCCAGGGGCTACGATTCTGACGGGACCGCACTCCCCGTTACGGCTGAACTCACCGGGATTGTCCGGAACAGTATAATTCCTGATGGTGTTCCCGCAGGGGTTTCCGGCCGCAGGGGTTTTTCCATACTCAACGGCGAACCGGTCATTCTTGTAGGGTATGCGATCACTTCGTCGGATCAAATTTCGCCTGCCCGTGGCACGCTGGTTATGGTCAAAAAATTCGACGGTCAGCAATTGAACTATATCGCCCAGCAGACCCAGCTCGCAATAACATTCCAGCCGGTCTCAAACCAGCCTGCTTCCGGTATGTTCAATGCAACGGAATGGTCGAGGATCCTTAAGGGGGTCATCATTACAAAACCCCTCAACGATTCAATCATGACCGGCTCCGCAATCGTGACCGGCATCGAGAACAAACCGACGATGATACTGGTAAGTGTCGAAACACCGAGACCTGTATACCAGCAGGTGCAGACATCGATCGAAATTGTGGCTGCGGTTATTATCCTTATCAGCGTACTCTTCCTGATCGTCGTTCAGCTTCTCCTGCAAAAATTTATCCTCGCCCCCCTCAGTACGCTTGATAATGATATCAAGGTCATCGGAAAATCCGGGGATCTTTCTCATCAGATTCCCGAAAAGGGTGATGAAGAAATCGCTTCTCTGAGTCATTCCCTCAATCACATGATCAGAGTCATCCGTGACCAGCGCGATGATCTCAGCAACGCCCGGAAAGACCTCGCGAACCGGAACGAGGATCTTGAGCAACTCCTCGAAGAGATCCGGCAGCAGCGCGATGAACTGCATGATGCCCGCGGGGAACTGGATAAAAGAAACCGGGAGCTTGAGGAACTGAACCGGAAAGCAAACCTCTATCTCGATATCTATCTCGATGCTATATCCTACGAGATCCTCAACGCCATTATGGGTCTGAGGGGATACGCTGAACTCCTGAAGGAGAGAAGTGGCGAAAAAGAAAAACAGATGGCGGACCGGATAATCGCACTGGCTGAGAAGAGCGATGACGTGATCAGGAATATTGAGACGATAAGTCATATTTATAAGACTCCCCCTGAAATGCATCCTGTGGATCTTGGAACGGTAATCAGACGTGAGATTTCGGTTTGGCCAGATATGAAAATCACCGCGAAGAATTACGAAAAGACGGTTCTCGCAAACGATATGCTCGGCGTGATCTTTAACAATATCTTCTCCAACTCCCGGAAATATGGAGGTCCCGGCGTGAATGTCTCAGTCGATGTACGGGAGATTGATGAGCACATGGTTGAGATAACGGTCTCTGACACCGGGTCGGGGATTCCCGATGAGATGAAACCGAAGGTGTTCGACCGGTTCATGGAGGATTCAAAGACAAGGAGCAGTTATGGTCTTGGCCTCCATATCGTCAAAATGCTTGTCGAGAGCTATGGAGGGAACGTTCGGGCCGGTGACCGGGTGGCGGGCGACCACACAAGGGGTGCGGCGATCCGGTTCACTCTCAGGCTGGCGGCTTGATCGATAATCTCCTCGTGTATCTGTCAGGTTTCCGCTGCCAACTGGGGACCTGAAACTCTTTGGATATAAAATTCCGGTTCTGCGGGAAGTTCGGGCTTTCCAAGAAACTATCGGATGATTATTCCCGAACTTATTCACGATGAGGGGCCCCCTCACCTCCAGTCCGATAGCTTCCCGAGGGAATTCCTATCTCAAACCGGGCTCCCTTACGGAACTCCCCCGATTCCCGGATACTCATCCCGGTAATAGACAAAATTTCGCGTGAGAGAAAGAGGCCCAGGCCGGAATTCTTGCCATAACCCTGATAAAAAATCTTTTCTTTTTCCTCGGTAGGGATCCCGATTCCATTGTCTTCGAAAATTATCTCCAACTTCTCCCCAGAAATTCTGTTGGATACGGTGATTTCGGAAATTCCTTCTCCGTACCTGAATGCATTGTCAAAAAGGTTGTAGAATACTTTCTCGATGAGAGGATCGGCATAGACTTCAAGATCGCCGACATTAACAGTAAGCCGGATCGTTTTTAAGAAATGGTCCTGGGTCCGGGCGATGATCTCGTCAACCCTCTGCCACCGGAGACCTTTTACACCGAGGTTCTCATATTCCCGAGTGAAATCGATCTGTCTCTGTATCGCGTGAGTTGTTTTTCTCTGGCCCTCCAGCATTGACCGGATTTCAGGATCATCCGTTTTATTGCTAATCAGCTCATTGTACGCCATCAGCACGGTCAGTTTATTAAGAACATCGTGACGGGTTATTCCGAGAAGGAGGTTGAGTTTTATATTCGTAAGTTTGAGCATCTCCTCCATTTTTTTTGTTTTTGTCATATCCCTGACCGAATTGACAAATACGGGGCGGCCTTTAAGGCTGAAAAAGGCAGTGGACACGTCCGCCGGAAAAACCGAACCATCCTTTCTCCTGTGGTAATATGGGTGGACACCGGGTCTTTTCTTGCGGATGTCCTTCAAAGCTTTCTCGGGATCGGAATAAAGATCAAGGATACCGCGCCCGATCAATTCATTGCGGAAATACCCGTATGTCTGGCAGGCTGCGTCATTAAGATCCTCGATTGCAAAAGATTCCTGATCAATCAGAAGGAGTGGACTGTTCTCTGCCCTGAACACATTCCGGTATTTCTCTTCGCTTTCAAGATGCCCGATATCTGGTTCATCCATGAAATGAAGGCGATGCCACACTGAAACCCAGGCAGAAATCCCCCGGAAAATTATTGTTCGGCTGCGAATGAGAACCTGGATACTCGTTCCATCATTTTTGCAGATTTCAGACTGGCACCATGCGGTTGATCCGGACTTAAGGAGGTCTGCGATTCTTTCTCTCAGATCGGATGTTATAAATTCAGTGATTTCACGCCGGATAATCCCCTTTTGAGTGATACCAAAAACGTCAGCGAATTGCTCATTCGCGTCGATAATCGTATTTCCGTTGCAGATACAAATACCGTCGGAGATCAGCCCGGCAATCGAACGATAGAAATCTTCTTCTTCAGCAACGGGCTTCCTGTTTGTTTCTGGCTTTTTATCCTGATTGGGACTTTCTATAACTTGGGGGGGCTGATTATTACTACTCATCATTTCAACTCGATTTCGGGAGTTTATGTTTCCATTCTCCAGGATCCCGGGCAGGAAGGCCGGGTAGAATTTCCTTCCGGCCTTCTTGGATCTCGTGTCATAGCGTTTATCCTTTGGATTTAACGCCACTTCTAAAGGATTGCGGATAGATCGATGTGAGTTGGCAATCCGGGAATCAATAAGAGCGAATATCGATTGACCATCGCACTTTTTTGCGTTCTCTGCAGGAATGTTCCCCATCGCAACGAATTTCTGGTTGAACGCACTGATAACGTCCCCCCGGTCTGCTGCCAGAAAGCCGGTATTGGTTAACCTGATTTCCCGGAGTACGGCATCCGATTGTTCGAGCGCACCATCAAATTTCCGTCTTTCGACAGCCGTTTTGATCTTATGGCTGAGTTCCGCAAACTGCGCTCTAGGGTTCCCCCCTTTCTGGATATAATCGTCAGCACCGGAGTTGAACGCCTCGATCATGATCTCCTCGCGACCTTTGCCGGTAAAGACGATGAACGGGATCGTGTTACCTTCGGCGCGCAGGGTTTTCAATAATTTTATCCCATTTATGAAAGGCATCTCATAATCCGACACAACCGCGTGGTATGTTCCCTGCCGGATCAGAGGGAGGGCAGCCTGGGCGGAGCATGCCGTGTCGACTGCCATCGATCCGTCTGCCTCCAGAAATATCTTACCAATTTCGAGGAGCGCAGGCTCATCATCGACATAAAGAACGGCGAGCATCGATCCCTCCGGGATCGATCGCCAACCCTTGTCTCGTTGCCGATTTTTTCAGTAACGCGATGGGGAGGCCGGTGATCCCTGTTCTTAAAAAAGATCGGTAGCAATCGACAATATAGTTTTT
>Ga0335079_10010631_pt1 | contig 10480 bp, 12 predicted proteins | sample Lox_Sample_33_FD_206719 | JGI IMG/M metagenome (GOLD analysis project Ga0335079, IMG submission 206719) | Soil microbial communities from Loxahatchee National Wildlife Refuge, Florida, United States - Lox_Sample_3.3 | ecosystem: Environmental > Terrestrial > Soil > Wetlands | place: USA... | reverse complement strand
TTGCCGGACCGCTGGAGGAAGAACTGGCGGTAGGTCAGCCAACCGTAGAGGTCGATCGCGAGGGACGACCGCTGGCGGACGAGCTCGCGGATCACCCGCATGTCGAGTGGCACGGAAGAGTGAAGGATCTCGTCGAACAGCCGGTTGTTCAGCACCAGCTCGGAAATGAACGGGCGCTTCTCCCCCACGGTCCAGAACGCCTCCATTCCCTCGAAGGGCTTGATCCCCGCCGAGAGGACCTTGTCGTTCTCGCGGAAGGCCCAGGCGATCTCGGCGCGGGAAAGGCGCGCGAGCTGCTCCTTGAACCGAGTGATCGTCCCCCTCTCTCCGCCAGTGCATCGGAAGGGGCCGACCCTTTCCATGGTCTCCGACAGGTTGTGACCGAGACGGATGAGCGGCGAGCGCGTACGAAGGGCCTCGGTCGTGACGTACGCCAAGATGAGCCGCGGATAGACCCCGTACGGGATGCCTAGGCGTTGGACGGGAACGACCCCTACGGTCGTGCCCGGCGTGATCTGAAGAACGAACTCGCCATTTCGACGCGTCCAGGCCGGCACGTCCCCGGGATCCCGGTGCGGAAGATTCGTCTGGATGAGGATGCGTGCCATATAGCCGACCGCATCAACGGCCATGGCTGGTTCGTTGCGAACCGCCTCCGCTACGTCGACGATCTGGAGCAGGTTGCGGTCGCTGAGGCGGGTCGGCGGTCCAGGTAGCCCGCGCCGTAGCGGGCGCGGTTCGCCAGAAGCGACGAGATGGCCCGCAAACCCGTTCATGGCCGCATCGATCGCTCCCTCACGAACGTGAGCAGTATCACATAATGCTAGGCATTATACAATACGCTTCGGGTTGTCCGCCAGATCGCCCGGATTGCTGCGTACCCGAAGTACCGGACACTCGGTAGCGTCTAAGGCACCGGCAGGTTGACGCTGTGGAATTTGCCTTTGCCGGTCACGACGACTGCCCTGTTGATGAGCACCTCGCCGGTCTCGAGGAGCCAGTCGATGACCGGTTCCACCCACTGCCACTGCTCCTCGCGCGACAGTCCCTCGGTCGTTCGCAGAACGATGAGGCCGGGGTGCAGGTCCACCGACTCCGCGAGCCAGAGGAAGTCTGCGGCATTGATCGTCAAAACGAGCTGGTCGTGCTCGAAGGCGTACCTCCAAAGCTCGGGATCGCTCGCGCCCGGCAGACCGATATGCGCGACGTGAACGGCCGCGACCCCTTTGGCAGCGAGGAGTTGCACCAGCTTCGGCGAGAGGTTCTCATCAATGAGCAGGTTCACCCGTCACCGCGGACGAACTTGAGCTTCTTCCTCGGGCGGCCCGGTGAACGACCGAGCGCGGCGAACATCCGCGCGAACTCGATGTCTTCGGAAGCGAGTGCCGGGTAGTCCTCGAGCAACGCGGCGACCGGTTCACCCCTTTGTGCGCGCTCCCCAACAAACCGGACGGCAACCCGTGTACCCTCGAAGACGGGCTCGCCACTGAGAACCTCAGGGCTCGAGCCGATCCGGCTGCGGCCGCGAAGGAACATGTGGATCCGCGCTTCGATACGCTTCAATAGCGCTTCCGTCGCGAGAACCACTGGGACATCGCCTTCCAGGACAAGACGGCGTGCCTCGCGGCGCCACCGCCCTGCGCGGTCCTTATCGGCTGCAAGGAGGTCGAACAGGTCCTTGCGCAGTTTCCGGTCGAGCCCGAGCCCCGGTGGAAGTTCCTTCAGGAGAAAGAAGTAGACCACCTCCCGAGGGCTGAACAATCGCCTGCCACCGGATCGCGATGCATGCACCACGCGCGCCGCGAGTTCGTGCCGGATCGACTTCTCCGGCGCACCGGAAAGTATCGCTGTTTCCTTTAGGCTCAGGACGGCATTCGAAAGTGAAACCATGACCACGCTCCGGTCATAATTATATGCTTGCGAAGAGAAGCTCGCAACGCGCACCGCCATGAGGAACTCCGCTTAATGGTCCCTGTCTCCAAGCCTTGCAGTGCTGCTGGCCTCGGCGAGGTACTGCACAAGGGCGCTTTCGGGGATGCGGATGGCGTTAGAAACCCGGAAGTGCCCGAGCGCGCCGCGGCGGCACAGCGCGTACACGGTCGCAGTCGAAACGCTCAGGCTCTTCGCGACCCCCCTTACGGTGAGACACGACTTAGCGAGCAAGCGAGCAGGCGCTTGCCCGCTCGCGTCAGCAAGGGTGTCAGCAAGGAATGGGATTTTACCTGCGGTTTGATGCGCTGGGTGCGGGTCGACGCTCTTCCCATGTTCGCTGAATTCAGGTACTTGCGGCCCGGTGCGGCCCCCTGCAGTGTTGGCGCCTCCACCTCCGGAGCCGAAGGCCACAGGTTCGAATCCTGTATCGCGCGCCACTTAACCCCCGATTCTAACAGGGTTTTGAATCGGGGGTTGCTTCGTCTCCCCCACGTCTCCCCCGGTTTTGTCGAGCAGGTGGATGGCCTCGGCGGTCGCCTGCGGGGTGAGGTGCATGTAACCGCTGGGATCCACCTCAGTTCGCGGGTGGCAATGCGCGGGCCCGGTCGACGACCGCAACGCCCTCGCCTGGGGTCGTTCCGCCCCCCGCGAGTTGCTCGACGGTAGCCGGCGATTCGGGCCTTGCCCCGACTCCTGCGAGGCCGGCAAGCGGCTCCATCGCATGGCCCGCTCGGACGACCAGCACCGTGTCGTTCTGCGCGAGTTCGTTCGGACAGGTCGGCCACAGCTTCTTCACCATCCTGCGCCACTCTCGCATCGCCGCCCGTTCGTTGCGCCAGTTCCTGGTGTCGCTCTCCTTCACCCGGCAGCCGATCTGCGCGAGGAGACCATTCGCGCCGAGGACAGGGACGTAGCGGTTTGGCTTGTTCTTTCGCGCGTGCAGGTAGGAGTTGTACGCCTCCCACTGGTAGAGACTCAGCAGCCCCATGTTCTCGCCCAGGGCGCGAATGGTCTCCTCGGGCAGTCGACGACGAAGCCCGACACTCGGTTCGACCGAGGGCTGGAGCTGCAGAAGCGGATCTTCGGCGACCGGATCGAACAGATGTACGCGCGGTCGCCCAGGGATGATCTGTACATCCATCGGTTCCTCTCGGGCAGTGCTTCGGCGACCACTACACGCGCACCGGCCTCGATCGGGCGACGCGTGAGCTCCTGACCTTCGCGATGCTCGCACCGCTGGGCGGCTGCGAGGCCCAGCTCGCGGGCATGTCGCTGGGAAGCTCTCCGTCGGCAAAGACCGGCGGGTGCTGCTCGGGACCTTGACCCAGCTCCTGCCGTTTATCGGCTATCCCCGCACCTTGAACGCGATCCGGGTCATCGACCAGGGCGCGCCGGCGGCGCCGGAAGAGCCACGAGGGAACGTCTAATGACCCACGTCCTCATCCTCGGCGCGAACGGTCAGCTCGCCCGGAACACGACCCGCGTGTTCCTGAGGAACACGGACGCGAAGCTGACCCCGTACCTTCGTCCCGCGAACCGCCTCAAGAATCCGGATCCCGAGCGCGTGCGGATCGTGGAGGGAGACGTGCTCGACCGGCCGACGCTCGGCGCGGCGATGCGGGGCAGGACGTGGTCTACGCCAACCTCGCCACCCGGGGATGCCAGGCGCAGCAAGGCGATGTTCTTGAGGGTCGCGGGCTCGGCTGGAGTGGGAACGGTGGGGGCGATGGCCGAACGTCGCCTCACCAGCTCGGGTGATCCAAGCCCTGGTGGCAGCACGCAGGGCGGGTATCCTGCCGTCCTGCCGCGGCGTGAGTCGACTGAACTGAACTCACTTGTCAGGGTGTAGCGAGCCCGAGCTCACCGTGTTCGCCAGCCGGGCATGAGCATCGACGCATCGGATCCTCCACGCGGTGAGGGCCCCTGAAGGGCCATCGCTGTCAGATTGCAGTTCCGGCTGCGTCTCGTAAAGCAGCGCGCGCCTTTCACGAAAAGCGCTTGTATAAACCATTCGTGAAATAACGGAGAAAGACCATGGCCAAGAACGAGGGCAATACCAAGGAAGAGGTCGTCGACATCGCCATCGAGGGCGAGTTGACCGAGGAGGAGCTGGAAAGCATTGTCGGGGGTTGCGGAGACAAGCACCACCACCACGGATGTCATCCTCTCAATAGGGTCATCGACTGACCGGATCGAGGCCTTCGGAAATAGCCTTCCTCGCGCCCATCGCGAGGAAGGCCCATCCAGCCACAACCCAAAGCCAGGCTCGCTTCCTGGCTCCGCGCTGCAGGTTCTCTTATGGAACCAGCCACCTCGCACCCGACCTCCCTCCCTTGAGAAAGCCCAGGTGCTCCGAGTGGCCACTTCGATTCCACGGGTCATCCATCAAACGTGGCGGGACCGCGAAATCCCGCCGGGCTTTCGTGCGTTCCAAGAGAGCTGGACGCGGCACCATCCGGGCTGGGAATACCGGCTATGGACGGACTCAGACCTGCGCCGCCTCGTCTGCGAGCGCTACCCCTGGTTCCTCTCCATCTACGACGACTACGCGGAGCCTATCGAGCGCGTGGACGCGGCGCGGTACTTCGTGATGCATTGCTTCGGCGGGGTCTACGTCGACCTCGACTTCGAATGCCTGCGGCCGATCGACGAGCTTTTGCACGGACAGGAGCTCATCGTCGGACTCGAGCCGCAGGCGCATCTCTACAAGCCTGTCGTGAAGGCCCACGGCCTCGATAGGGTGGTGGGGAACGCCTTTCTCGCCTCGCGTCCAGGGCACCGATTCTGGGAACACCTCTTCCAGGAGCTCGTCGGGGCACGCCACCGATCGGGACCCCTTGAAGTCACCGGCCCATTTCTGCTGACCCGCGCCCTCGAAAGCTACGTGGGCCAGGACGCCGTCAGCTGCGCCTCCGCGGAGCGCCTCTACCCTGCGACCAGTACCGAGGCTGCCGAAGGTCTCACGACAGACCGCTCCTGGCGCGAGCGCGCCGCAGCGAGCGCCTACGCCATCCACCACTGGAGTGGCTCGTGGATCGGCAGCTCCCCGGGAGCGTCGGAAGGGACCCCTGTCTTGCTGACGGTTCGCGGGAAGTCCGTGCTGAAGGGAGACTTCACCTTCCCGGGGCTCGACCCGGTGGACTCCCTCCCCAGCGTCTCGTGCCTCATGGTAACGCGTTCCTCCCGGCTCGCGTTCGCCCGGCGAGCGATCGCCTGCTTCCAGGCGCAGACGTACCCGGCCAAGGAGCTCCTCATCGTGGACGACGGACCGGACGAAGACCTCGTTCGCCACCTTGAGGAGTCGCCCGATTCCAGGATCCGGCTGGCCCGGTTGCCAGCGGAGAACCTGCCGCTCGGAGCCCTGCGCAACATTGCGGTCGCGCGCGCGTCGGGCGAGTACGTGACGCAGTGGGACGACGACGACCTCGCGCACCCGCACCGCATCGAGCTGCAGATGGGTGTGCTCGGCGCCGTGGGCGCCGACGCCTGCCTGCTCTCGCGCTGGCAGATCTGGTGGCCCCGCCGCCGGCGCCTGGCCACCTCCAAGAGGCGTGCGTGGGAGGGTTCCCTGCTCTGCGCCCGACACAAGGTCCCGAGCTACGACGAACGGCTGCGACGCGGAGAGGACACGCCGGTGGTCCTCCGCCTCGCCTCGCGCGAGAAGGTGGCCTTCCTCGATGCGCCCTGGCTATACACCTACGTCGTCCACGGGGAGAACACGACGGCTGAACGGATGCTGGAGGATCACTGGGCCCAGGCGACCGAGGTTCACTCGGATAGCACCTACCCGACGGAGTTGCGCCGGCTGGCCGCCGCGCTCCCCGCGCCAGTCGGCGCCGAGGTGATCGCGCACCTCGACGGCGACCAAGGCCAATGCCTGCCGCACGCGGAGACCGCCCGTGCCAGCCGGTAGGCCGCAGGTGCTCGTCGCCACTGCGGGGACGCTGGGAGACCTGTTGCCGTTCGTGGCTCTGGGGCGCCGGCTGACAGCGCAGGGCCGCGAGGTCACCATCGCCTGCGCGACCGGGCTGCACGACTGGGTGAACAGATCGGGGCTCAGGGCGGTAGCCTTCGATGGTGATTTCGGAAGAGAGCAGGCGCAGCGGCACGCCGGGCACTGGAACCACTGGGGCAGCGTCGAGGCCAAAGAAGCCGCGCCGAGGCTCCGGTCCTTCGTCGACAAGCTGGAACGCAACACCCGGGACTTGGCCAGGCTAGCGCGCGGCGCTGCCCTGCTCATCACCCCGACCAACTGCCCGGAAGGGCGACTCGCGCACGAGCTCGTGGGGACGCCCTGGATCTCGGCTATCTTCGTCCCCGAGCAGGGCCTGCGGGCTTCAGCTCGCGAAGCCGGCGGCCCGGCCATGGCCGAGCAGCTCGACCAGCTGCTCAACCGTCTGGGACTGAGCCGTAGGGTTGCCGCGAGCTGGGAGGACCTCGGGAGATCTCCAAAGGCCCTCTTTGCCTGCAGCGCGGCCTTGGGCCGGTCCGAGGATACCGCCCTGTGGCAAACGGGCTTCTGGTTCTACGACGACCCAGACTGGGCGCAGTGGCGACCCAGTGACGAGCTCGCCCGCTTCATGGAAGGACCTCCGCCGCTCGTGCTCTCTTTCAGTAGCCTGCCGCTCGAAGAACCGAGGAGCGTCCTCGCGGTCCATGTCAGAGCGGCTCACATCCTGGGCCGACGCTTGGTCGTGCAGCAAGGTTGGGGTGGCTTCTCGCGTGAGCTGCTGCCGGAGGACGTAGACCCGGAGTCGGTCTGGATGGCAAGCTTCATTCCCCACGACTGGTTTCTTCCCCGGGCTGCCGCCCTGATCACGCATGGGGGGGTCGGGACGCTCGGCCGAGCCCTGCGCCATCGCTGTCCGCTCCTCGTCGAGCCCTACGGGAACGATCAGTTCTACAACGCCCTCCTCGTAAAAAAGCTGGGCTACGGCTCGGCGATGAACCCGCTGCGGCTCACCGCCGAGAACGTTGCTCGCGTGCTGAGCGAGAAGGTGTTTCCGACCCGAGAAGGGCTGGCCGGGGCCCAGGCGCTCATCCGGAAGGAGGACGGCCTCGGTCGAGCCTGTGAGCTCATCGAGGAACGCCTTGCGGCCGGATGAGCCGCACGCATCCGTGCAATGCGTCTTTCTCGTGGTGGTGGTGAGTCCCGCCAAGATCACGGCGGTCACGCCACCGCATCACGGCAGGCACGTTCACGGCCAGGCGTCACACAAGCGAAGGGCGGGGCGACCGCGGCTATGCAACCCGCGCTCGATCTCGCTTGACCTACGTCGCATCGCCGTCGCCGGGCGGGATTCGATTCCCGGCGCTCAATCACAGGTCTGACTCTCGACGGACCGGATCTCGAAGCTCCACTCGCGGCCCGGCGAGAGGAGCGGAAGCAGACGCTTGCGTACCCTCCCCGCTTCCTTTCGCGAAGTTGACGATAACGATCTCGCCGGGTGTGGCGCTGCCGAACCCACGGCCAGCGTGAGCCGCAACTCCGCCTCGACGGCGAAGACGCTGTGCCCGTAGATGATGAGCCGTCGAGCGCGGTGGACGTACTTCCACGAAGACAGCAACGCCATGCGCTTCCTGTCCTCCTCGCTGCGGTAACCCTCGTCCACGATCTCCCCGGGCAGGAGCGCAAGGTCAGGCTCGGCGATCCTCCCGTGCAGGTACCCGACGCGGGGCTCCTCGCCAGGACGGCGACACCGCAACTCGTCCTCCAGCAACTGATCCCAGTTCGTCGTCAGGAACGCGAGGGAGCTTGGCCCGCATTCCTCGACGAAGCGTAGGAACTCCGGGCGGAACCACATCTACCCGCCCGCGACTTACCGACGTATCTCGTCGGCGATTGCCGACTTTTAGCGAGCTGTGTACCGCGACAGCAGCTCCGCGAAGCCGGAGTCGAGCACGGGATCCGGGAAGGACACCGCTTGGCTGAGTCCGGCGTTTCCGCCTTGGTGCCCGGTTTAGCTGCCTCCATGGGTGTCCTCATCTGCTCCGCCCTCGGATCCGGACGTGCCCGATTCAGGCATTGTATGTTCTTAAGAACATACGATGCCTCATTTTGTGATGGAGATTCGGTTGTGAGGCGTTCGCAAGACGGCGTTGGCAGGGACTTCAGGCTCGGCTCTTCGCCACATAGATCTCCATTTATGGAGCCGCCAGGAAGCTCATGGGGTCGGTATCCTTGCCCAGGCCGGCGTGCGATCTGCGGAGGTGACCACGCGCGCCTCCAGCGCCTTGGCTTTCATATCGCCTCCGGCTGCTGGCTAGGCTTTGACCGGGCGGGGTTTGTACCCGCTGGGCTCCAGCCTCGAGTTTCAGGTCGCCATCGGCGCTACCCTCCTCTCAAGCCATGCTTTCCCGGATGTCAGGGTTCACGGACGGAACGGCGGTGGCGAGTGCGGCTGCTCCACCCCGGTCTCGCTGGTGGCAATGAGCACCCGCGATAGGGCTCGCGCTGCCGTACGCGTTCGATCCGGGCGTTGGCGTTGCAGGTGCTGAAAAGGCACACTACTCGAGACATCCATGAGACCGATCGCGCAATTTGAACCGATACACCCGCTGTCCGTCCCGACTCGCCGGGAGGGGTTGCCCCTGGTGGGTGACGTTTTGGACATGCGCCGTGATCCTCTCGGCTACCTACGGCTCATTGCGCCGCTCGGCGACGTGGTGCGGCTCCGTTTCGGGCGAAGCCTCTTCCTGCTCAACCATCCAGACCACGCCAGGCACGTGCTCCACGACAACTACACCAATTACCGGAAGAGTTTCTTTTATGGCCGGATGAAGCCGCTGGTGGGAGAAGGTCTGCTCACAAGCGAACAGCCGGAATGGAAGCGCAAGCGACGCCTGGCACAGCCGGCGTTCCACAAGGAACGCCTGGCCGGGTTCGCGGGCATAATGTCGCGACATACCTCGGCGATGCTTGAGAGGTGGTCCCCTGCAGCTGCGTGCGGCGAACCGCTGGACGTCGCGGCCGAGATGATGAAGCTCACCCTGATCGTGGTCGGGCACGCGCTCTTCGGCCAAGACCTGCTCGGCGGGGCCGAACGGGCTGGCCGAGCGCTCACCACGGCGCTCCGGATCACGAACGAGCGCTTCTTCGCGCTCATTGACCTGCCACCCTGGGTCCCAACCCCTCGAAACCTGCGGTTCTCTGCCGCAATGCGCGTGTTGGATGCCCTAGTCAACGAGATCATCGCCTCGCGTCATACAGGGTCACCACGCGACGACCTACTCGGGATGCTGATGGAGGCACGCGACGAAGGCGGGGGTGGTCTTACCGACGCCGAGCTTCGCGACGAAGTGATGACGATGATCCTGGCGGGCCACGAGACCACGGCCAATGCGCTCACCTGGGCGTTCCATCTTCTCGCCGGCACGCCCCAAGTGGAGAGCGCGCTGCACCAGGAATCGTCTCGGGTGCTCGAGGGCCGTGAGGCCACGGTCGAGGATCTCCCCCGTCTCGACCTGGCCTCGCGCGTTCACCAGGAAGCGATGCGTCTATTTCCACCGGCGTGGATTTTCGGGCGTGAGGCTGTCGCTCCAGACCGCTTCGGTCCCTACTCCATCCCGGCCGGTGCGGCCGTCAGCATCTCCCCGTATCTGCTCCATCGCGACCCACGGTTCTGGGAAGTGCCGGATCGCTTCGACCCTGATCGGTTCCTGCCTGCCGAGGTCGCGCGTCGACACAAGTTCGCCTATGTACCGTTCGCGGCTGGACCACGCATGTGCATTGGGAGTTCTTTTGCCATGATGGAGATGCAGATCGTGCTCGCGATGGTCACGAGCCGATACCGTTTGATGCCTGTGTCGGATCGCCCTGTGGAACTCGATCCCAGCGTAACCTTGCGTCCGCGACATGGTATGTGGATGACCATCGTGCCGCGCTCGCATTAACGGAGTCGCTGTAGTTGGCCATTAGTGGATCACTTGCTTGTGGTTGGTAATGCCTCTAACGGTCGGAATAGGCGTCGTGGACCGACAATCTCGCCGGCCCGGCACGGTGCCGGCCGCTCTAGGCAAGCGCGTGTTGAACTAAGCCGGCTTCGCCAGCAGCCGGGGCGGTTTGCCTGATCAGAGCGGCCACGCACAGCGCGGCGGTGATGCCTTCGAGCAAGACAACCATCGGGACCACTTCTCCACCGCCTCCGCGCCACCTCTTGTTCATCGTCGTCGCGACCGCCGGCTGCCCCCCGGGGTTGCCCCATCGATCCTACGTCGATCGTCGTCGATCCGCTCCTGCCGATGGGGCTGGCTGATCACGTGTCATTCCCGTAGCCTTTGTAAGCTGGCACGTGGAGGAATCGATGCTCACTGACCCCTCGCCGTCCAGGAGCGGGGTGGCCTTGGACCTTCGGTCCGCCGAGTTGTTCCGAGCAAAGATGCGCCTCGCACCCGGCTGCGCGAATAGTACAGCAGGTAGCAGTTCCCACCTCGTGACGCCGCGAGCGCCACGCTTCTATAAGTTTGTCTCCCTGACGGCCGCAGGGGCTGAGAAACCCATTTAGCACCTGACGTGCCACCCCGGCTCAGTTCAACCCGACGTTTGGCG